>JGI12316J14372_10000037_pt1 | contig 369948 bp, 348 predicted proteins | sample MarCyaLeptolynsp_FD_14372 | JGI IMG/M metagenome (IMG submission 14372)
CCTGCCGCTAGCGACTCTGGGCACCTTTATCCTGTGGCTCGGCTGGTTCGGCTTCAACGGCGGGTCGCAACTGGCGCTTGGCTCGGCCCTCGACGCCGCCGCAATCGCCATCGTTTACGTCAACACGAACCTGGGCGCCGCGGCCGGCGTGGTCGCCGCCATGGCCATGACGCAGATCGTCTACAAGAAGATCGACCTGACCATGGCGCTGAACGGGGCCATCGCCGGACTGGTGTCGATCACCGCGGGGCCGGACCTGACCAACCACTTCGCCACCATGATCATCGGCGCCGTCGGCGGCGTGCTGGTGGTCGTCGCCGTGCCGATCCTCGACAAGCTGCGAATCGACGATGTCGTCGGCGCCATCCCGGCGCACCTGGTGGCCGGTATCTGGGGCACCTTGGCGGTGGGGATTTTCGGCGGCGGCGATCTGGTGACCCAGGTCATCGGCATTGTCTCAATCGGTGCATTTGCGGTGGTCACAAGCGGCATCCTTTGGCTGGCGCTGAAGTACACCGTCGGAATCCGGGTCGAAGAGGAAGACGAGGAGATGGGTCTCGACAAGGCCGAGCTTGGCATGGAGGCCTATCCCGAATTCGGACAGGGGGCCCAAACCCTGTAATCGGAGAGCATCGCTCTCTCCATCCCTAACTACACTGGCGTCAGATAGACTCCAGAAACTCATCCCGGAAGGCTTTGGGGTCCCCCAACCTTCCGGGACTTTTCAGGAAGCCCCCAAATAGCGGGGGCTTTCCTCGTCTTGCCTCGAGGAATCTCAAGGCGTTAGAATCCCTCATGTCCTGTCTGTTGCCCGATTCGCTACGGGGTGCCCCGTGAGCGGCATTTTAAGTTGCGCGCAGGTCGGAGCGGACCCTGCTGCCTTCCGGGAGCCCGGTGATGGCTGATCGGCGCGTCATCGAGGCCTATCACCCTTTCACACGCCTCAACAAACTGCTGGAAGGCATTGCGCCGGGGCCCTCGGCGGCGCCAGACGGCAGCCCAATCAATATGTCGATCGGGGAGCCGCAGTTCAGCCCGCCAGACTTCATCACCGAGGAGATGGCCAAGGCGGCGGCAACCTGGTCCCGCTATCCCCCGCCACGCGGCACCCCCGCGTATCTCGAAGCCTGCCGCGACTGGCTGACGCGCCGCTTTGCCTTGCCCGACAGTCTGATCGATCCGGCCCGCCACGTTCTGCCGCTGCCGGGATCGCGCGAAGGTCTGTTTTTCACCGCCCTGTCCCTGGCGCCGCCCGCAGGGCCGGGGGAGAAGCCGGTGATCCTGATGCCGAACCCCTTCTATCACGTCTATGCCGGGGCGGCGGTGGCAGCCGATGTCGAGCCGGTCTTCGTCTCCGCGACGCGGGAGAATGGTTTTGTCCCGGACTTCACAACGGTAGCGCCGGAGATCCTGCGCCGCACGATCCTCTGCATTCTCTGCACGCCGGGGAATCCGCAGGGCGCCGTCGCCACAAAGGATCAATTGAAGGAGTTGATTCAGTTGGCGCGACAGTATGATTTCGCCGCCGCCTTCGACGAATGCTACAGCGAACTCTATCGCGACGCGCCGCCTCCTGGCGCACTGAATGCCGCGACCGAGTTGGGCGGAGGACTGGACAAGGTCCTGGTGTTCCATTCCCTGTCGAAACGGTCCAGCGCGCCGGGATTGCGCTGCGGCTTCGCCGCCGGGGACGAGACCCTCATCGACGCCTTGGACAAGTCCCTGCGGGTCGGCGGTGCCGGAGTGCCCCTGCCTGTGATCGCAGCCGCGACGCGCCTGTGGAAAGAAGAAGCGCACGTCACGGAGAACCGCGCCCGCTACGACGCCAACTTCGAGGTGGCCGAACGCATGCTTGGCAATCGCTTCGGCTACCGAAAACCCGAAGGCGGGTTCTTTCTTTGGCTCGATGTCGGCGACGGCGAAGCGGCAGCGGAAAGGCTGTGGCGCGAAGGCGGCCTGCGGGTGCTGCCCGGCGGCTACATGTCGGCCCCGGATTCGATGGGGGAAAATCCCGGCGGCCGCTATATCCGCCTCGCACTCGTCTATGACACAGACAGAACAGAGGCCGCGCTGCAAAGTCTCTGTAGAATCCTCGGCGATTCCGAGGGGACTGGCGCGGGGGCGGACACCGCCTGACAGCGTGGAGTTTTAACCAACCTGGGTCCAGGACCAAGGAAGGGAAGATACGATGGCGACAAGAGAAGCAACGATGGGACGCAGCAGCAGACAAAGCCGTTCCAGTCTGCTGCCCCCCGGCAGCGGTGAATTCTTCCGGCTGCGCGCCACCGAGGTCGGCGGCATTTGTCTGGTCATTGTGGGCGTGCTCGCGTTCGCTGCCGGATTGACTTACAACCCCGCCGATCCCTCCAGCAACAATGCCTCCGACCTGCCGGCGACCAACTTCCTGGGCGAACTTGGCGCGACCCTTTCCGACTTTTTGATCCAAAGCCTGGGATTGACGGCATTCGCGATTCCCCTGGTCCTCCTAGCCTGGGGCTGGCGCTTGTTCCGCGCGCACCGTCTGCCGCGTTGGGCCTTGCGCATCGCGCTGATGCCCTTCGGTCTCATGTGCGCGGCCGCTGCTTTGTCGCACTTTCCGTCCGCGCCCGGCTGGTTGGCGAAAACGACCCTGGGCGGCTGGGCCGGACTTCTCTGGTTCAACCGCTTCGAAGACTCGACGGACCTCGGCGCGCCGGTTGCGACCGCCGTTTTGGGATTGCTCGGCTTCCTTCTGCTGCTCTACGTGCTCGGCCTGTCGATGGGCGAGTGGTGGCGCGGACTCATGACCGCCTTCAGGTTCGGCGGCGCGGCGGCGAGCAAAGCCAATGCGTTGGGACGCACGGCCGCCGGTGCGCTGCGCAAACCGGAAGTGATTCCAAGCCCGAAGCCGAGTGCGCGCCGGGAGCCGTCGCTCGACCCTGTCCGCAAGCCCCGGACGGAGCGGGCCAGGGACGATGACGAGGATGAGGCACCGCCGCCCCGCAGCAAAAAGAAGCTGGTCGAGCAGCAACCCACGGCGATCCGCCAGAGTCGCCGGGGGCGGGAAGCGTCGCAAGGCAGACTGGACCTGGTGGCCGACGGCGAATACGAGCTGCCGCCGCTCACCTTGATGGACCTGCCGCCCAAGAGTCAGAAAGACGCCGACGTCACGCGCGATTCCCTGGAAAAAAACGCTCGCCTGCTGGAAGGCGTTCTCGAAGACTTCGGCGTGCGCGGCGAGATCGTCAAGGTGCGGCCGGGCCCGGTCGTCACCCGCTACGAACTGGAGCCCGCGCCCGGCACCAAGACCAGCCGCGTTGTGGGGCTCGCCGACGATATCGCGCGTTCGATGAGTGCCATATCGGTGCGCGTCGCCGTGGTGCCGGGATCCAGCGTCATCGGCATCGAGCTTCCGAATGCGCGGCGCGAAATCGTCTACCTGCGCGAACTGCTGGCCGCGGAAGCCTACGAACGCGCTTCCGCCAAGCTTCCCTTGGTGCTGGGGAAGGACATCAGCGGCTCCCCTTCCATCGCGGATCTATCACGCATGCCCCATCTGCTGGTCGCGGGCACGACGGGCTCCGGCAAGTCGGTGGCGATCAACGCGATGATTCTGTCGCTGGTCTATCGTCTGGGTCCCGATCAGTGCAAATTCATCATGGTCGATCCGAAGATGCTGGAACTCTCCGTCTACGACGATATTCCGCATCTGCTGGCGCCGGTGGTGACGGAACCGAAGAAAGCCGTCGTCGCACTGAAATGGACCGTGCGGGAAATGGAGGAGCGTTACCGCGCCATGTCGCGCCTGGGTGTGCGCAACCTGGAGGGCTACAACGCGCGCGTCGAAGAGGCGCAGAACAACGGCGAGGTGCTGACGCGGAAAGTGCAGACCGGCTTCGATCCGGAGACGGGGCAGCCGATCATGGAGGAACAGCCGCTCAACCTCGATCCTCTGCCTCTAATCGTGGTGATCGTCGACGAGTTGGCCGATCTGATGCTGGTCGCCGGCAAGGATGTGGAAGCGGCCATCCAGCGCCTTGCGCAGATGGCACGGGCCGCCGGCATCCACCTGATCGTGGCGACGCAGCGGCCCTCGGTCGATGTCATCACCGGTACGATCAAAGCCAACTTCCCGACGCGCATTTCGTTCCACGTCACCTCCAAGATCGACAGCCGCACAATCCTCGGCGAACAGGGAGCGGAACAGCTCCTTGGACAAGGTGACATGCTCTACATGGCGCAAGGTGGCCGTATCATGCGTGTGCACGGTCCCCTGGTGACCGATCAGGAGGTCGAGGACGTCGTTGCCTTCTTGAAACGGCAGGGCGCGCCTTCCTATATCGAAGCGGTCACCGAGGAAGACGACGAACTGTCCCTGGGCGATATGTCTTCGGGCGGATCCAGCGGCGACGAGCTGTACGACAAAGCCGTCGCGCTGGTGCTGCAACACAGAAAGGCCTCGACCAGCTTCGTGCAACGACATCTTCAGATCGGCTATAACCGCGCCGCGCGTATCGTGGAACGCATGGAAGCGGAAGGCGTCGTGAGTTCCGCGAACCATGTCGGGAAGCGCGAAGTGCTGCCGCCCGGTGGGGCCGACTATTGATCCGAGTCCACTCTCTTAGACGCACAACCGGGCCTTGGCTGTTGCTGCAGACGGGTCTGCGCACCCTGCTGCTGGTCGGTGCGCTGCTTTTTGCGCTGCAGGCCGCACCTGCCTTTGCAGCGGAGACGGCGGGGGACCTGGAACTCTCGCCGGAACAGGCGGCGGCAGTCAGCGCGGCGGAACGCTACCTTAACGACCTCAAATCCTTCACAGCACGTTTCGTGCAGGTCGCGACAAACGGCGGCTTTGCGGAGGGTGAGGTCCTGGTGCAGCGGCCGGGCAAACTACGCTTCGAGTACGATCCACCGACCCCCATTCTGATTATCGCAAACGGTCTGTCGCTGCTCTACTACGACAAGGAGCTGAAGCAGGCGAGCTTCATTCCCCTATGGGAAACGCCGCTGTGGTTCCTGGTCGGCGAAGATATTCGCCTGGACGACAAGCTGCGGGTGACGGAGGTCGTCGAGGAACTGGGCACGGTCAGCATCACCGTCGAGGACCGGGAGAATGCGGATGCGGGCAAGGTGACGCTCGTCTTCAGCGCTCAGCCCATGGCGCTGAAGCGCTGGCGCCTGTTGGATGCGCAGGGGGTGGAAACGCAGGTGACCCTCGTCAATCCCCGCTTCGGAGTTCCCATCGATTCGGATGTCTTCGACTACAGCGACCTCGAGGTGCAATCCGGCACCATTGGCGCCGGTTCGGAGCGCTAAGGCAGATTCCAGAGCTAGCCTTCAAGCGGACGGGCGAAAGGGCTTGAGCAGAAGCCCAAAGACGCCTTCTTCAGCCCGCCCCTCGACACCGATTTCCATGTTCAAGTCGCGCGCCACCGGGCTGCGCGATCCGAACAGCGGATCCCAAAAGGAAAAAATGGTTCCGTAGTTGGAATCCGTATCGCAACGCACGGCGTGGTGATGAACCCAATGAATTGCAGGGGTGATGACCAACCGGGAGAGGCCGCGTTCAAGCCCCGCCGGCAGGCGCAGGTTGGAGTGATGAAAGCTGGCCGAGAGCAACACCAGCACTTCGAACACCAGGACGGAGGTGAAGGGAATCCCGAGAAGGAAGACGACACCCCCCCGCGCCAGGGCGGAGAGCAAAACCTCCCCGAAATGGAAGCGCAGGGATGAGGTCGTGTCCAGGAAACGGTCGAGGTGATGCACCTCATGAAATCGCCAAAGAAACGGCACCACGTGGTTTGCGCGGTGCCACCAGTAGATCAGGAAGTCCAGCAGCAGTAAGTCCAGCAGCAGGCCGCCCCAGCCGGACCAGGCCGCGGGGCGCCAGTCCAGCGCATAGGCACTCGCGGCCGCTGTGACCGGCAGAACAATAAGTGGTGACAGGCCGACATTGAACAACCAAAGCAGCAGGTTTCGCCCAACGCGGCGCCAGGGACCGAGGCGGTCTTCCCCGAACCCGGAAGCCTCCGGCTGACCGTTGGCCGGCGGAACGGCTGCGGGACGCAGCCTTTCCAGGACGAAGAAAGCGCCGATCCAGAGTGGCACCAAAATCGCCTTCCAAACCAGGAGGACATCCGTTTCGGGGATCATAGCGGGAGATATGGCCGGTCCGGTCATTTGGCTCAAGGCACAGTTTCGCGATAGAGCTCATGCCATGGGGCCGGCACGAGGGCGGCCGCGTGACCGCCGTTATACTTGAGTTTCAGTAGTTTCTTGCTTAGCTATGAGGGATGACACAGATGGAACCTACCCCCCTCATCGGCGTCCCGGCCTGCGTCAAGGACATCGGGAATCAGCCGTTTCACACGGTTGGCGACAAATACGTGCGCGCCATTGCCGTATCCGCCCGTGGCCTGCCTGTCATGCTGCCGTCTTTGGAAGAACTGATAGACCTGCCCGAGCTGGTGTCCCGCCTGGATGGTTTCGTGCTGACGGGGAGCCCATCGAACGTGCATCCTGACCATTACGGTCAGCAGGCAACACCGGAGGCCGAGCCCTACGATCCCAAACGCGACGGGACGGTCTTGCCGCTGATTGAGGAGATCTTGGCTCAGCACGTCCCGCTGTTGGCGGTTTGCCGGGGATTTCAGGAGCTGAACGTCGCCCTCGGCGGCACATTGCATGCCCGTGTGCATGAATTGCCGGACCGGCTGGACCATCGGCGCCCGCAGCACGACGACCCCGATGTCCAATACGGCGAGAACCACAAAGTGCATTTCACGTCTGGTGGATCTTTCTCGGCGATCGCCGGCAGTGAGGAGTTGATGATCAACTCCCTGCATTGGCAGGCGCTGGACCGGGTGGCAGACAGACTCGAAGTCGAAGGCACGGCGCCGGACGGCACGATCGAGGCCGTGCGCGTGAAAGACGCAAAGGGCTTTGCTCTCGGCGTTCAATGGCATCCCGAGTACAAATCCTGGGAGAATCCCTTCTCAACTAAGCTGTTCGCAGCCTTCGGGGACGCCGCCCGACAACATGCACGGGAACGAACTGGTCTGTCTCAGCCCTTGACGGCCGTCTTGGCCTAAATCTGCCGTTGCAGGACGGATTGCGCGTTCTCGCACCCAGAGTTTTGCACAACTTTCCGTGTTCCCCCTTTGTCCGTCTATTGAAGCGCCGGGAACACAACCTAAATCTACTATAGAAGCCTGAGCGCCATTAGCGCCGGGCCACGTGGAAGGATGCGATCCCCTGCCGTCCTTCTACACTTCTCTGCGGAGAACTTGGAACGCCCGGCTCCCCCCCGACCGGGCGTTCCTCTTTGGGGCCTGCCTAGACCGATATGTCTAATGCTTCACCAAGCCAACGAGGTGCTAGGCTGCGGACAGGCAAATGTCAGGATTAGATCTTGGCGCGGTTCCTAAGGGCTTGCGGAGCGGGCGGTCTTGGACAAGGAATCCCTGAGAGAAGATTCATTCCGGCTCCGCAATATCATCGCCAAGTTTGTTTCATTTCCGGAATGATTTAAACTATCCGCCGATTGTCTGTGCATTCCCGCAATTCGAGGAGAAATCATGGCCCTCCGTATCGCCACCTGGAACGTCAACTCGCTGCGGCAGCGCCTCGATCACCTGGCCCGCTTCACCGATGAGCAAAAGCCGGACGTGGTGTGCCTGCAGGAAACAAAGGTGGACGATGCGAATTTCCCGCAGGACGCCATCAGGGACATGGGCTACTCGGAGATCCTGATCAAAGGGCAGAAGAGCTACAACGGCGTGGCGATCCTGGGCCGCATACCGTTCCAGTCCAAGGAAATCCGCGTCTGGTGCGACAAGGATGATTGCCGCCACGCCAGCGTGGTGGTCGATGGCGGACTGGAAATCCATAACTTCTACGTTCCCTCCGGCGGACCCGTTCCGGACCCGGAACAAAATGACAAGTTCGCGCACAAACTCCAGTTCCTCTCGGAGATGGCCGCCTGGGCCAAGGAGAGCGGGCTCAAGTCCCGCAAGGCAGTCTTGGTCGGCGACATGAACGTGGCGCCGCTGGAGTGGGATGTATGGAACCACAAGCGCTTACTGCGCAGTGTCGGGCACACGCCAGTGGAGACCGAACACATGGAGCGGCTTTGGGCCTCGGCCGACCTGATCGACGTGCCGCGGCATTTCGTTCCGCATCCGGAACCTTTATATTCCTGGTGGGGCTACCGCTTCGCCCAATCCTTCCAGAAGAACTACGGCTGGCGCTTGGACCACATCCTGGTCACGCCTCAAATGGCGGAAACTCTCAAGGCGGTGCAAATCCTGAAAGAGACACGAACCTGGGAAAAACCCTCGGATCACGTCCCGGTCATCCTCGATCTCGGCTAGGTCTGAGGCGCCGGCGCTCAGACTTCAGGGCGCCCGGTAGAAGTCGTAGCGGCCCGGCTGTATCCGTTCCGGTAGCGGAATGACTTCGCCAGCCTCAAAAGGGAGCGGCTGGTCCGAGAGGACGATACCCCTGGACTTCATGAAGACCGGCAGCTGGTCCGCCAAGAAAATCGAGGTTTTCCGGTCGACCTCGGGCCGTCCGCTGCCGAGATCCGCATGCAGAAGGGCAATCTGACCCGCGAAACGCGTCGCCACGGATCCCAGCGTTTCCTCAATCGGCCCTTCGAAGAGATGCGCGTCGTCCGGGACGCATTCGGGGTGGGCCGCCACCCGCCGTTCGAAAACGAAGATCTCCCGGTCCGGCAGGTTGGCCCGCAAATGGTCGAACGTCCGGCCATTGCCCAACCCCAATTCGAAGACGGGGCCCGGGAGGTCCTGAACAAGGTGGATGGCGTGATTCAGGCAGGCGCGTTGGGCCTCCAGGCGCCGGATAAAGCTGTCAAGCCGGCTCACAAAGCGGGACCCGCAAACCGTTGAACATACTGACCTGTCTTTTTACTAGGCACCGACACTCGCCTTGCGAAGCTGAGAGGTCGTGTGTTCCAGCCTTTGAGCCAGCGCCCGCATAATCTCAATCCCCATGTCGGGGAAGTCCGTAACCATGCGATAGAAGAGGTCTTTGCTGATCTTCAGCGCGATGAGTTCACTGGTCGCCGTGACTGTGGCGGTCCGCGGCACGTCGCAGAGAATCGCAATTTCCCCGATGATGTCGTTGCGGCTGAAGGTGGCGACTGTCAAAGGCCCATCGGGCGTATTGACGATGACGTCGGCCGTCCCCTCCACGATGATATAGGCGGCATCGCCGGCTTCGCCTTGATGAAACATGCTTTGCCCCGCCTTGAAGGTCAGGCGCTCGCTCGCGAAGGCCAAGAGCTTCAGCTTGGCCGGTTCGACCTTCGCAAACATCGGAATGTTGCGAAGGATTTCCACTTCCTTTTCAATGGACATCGTTCTGTCCCCCAGAGCTCCCCATTGTCGCTGTCTCTTTCTTGCTTGCTACTCCGCGGCCAGCATTCCCTGCAGGAATGACCCCGATTTGCCCACGAGTTCGTCATAACCGCCCTGTTCGACAACGCGGCCCGACCGCATCACCACGATCCGGTCGAAATGCCCCGCCAGCGCCGGGCGCTGCAACGTCCAGATCACACCGCGGCCCCGGCGGAGATTGAGGATGTTCTCCAAAATCCGCACCTGTGCCATGCCGTCCATGACGCCCAGCGCTTCGCTGACAATCAATACGTCCGGCCGCTTCAGAACGGCGCGCGCCAAGCCAAGCTTCTGCCGCTGCACGGAAGATAGGCGCTTGCCCCCGACGCCCACCTGGTGACCCAGGCCAACCATGATAACGGTATGCCGCAAGCCCAGGTCGTCCAGCAGCTCGGTCACGGCCTGACCGACGGTCTCTTCGGCGTGGGCGCGGCCAAAGGCAACCCTACCGAAGAGGATGTTATCCTGAAGCGAAGCGGCCGCGTTATAAGCCTCCGCATTATAGGGCTCTACGGCCCCGGGATCGACCTCCTGCAGGCGCGCGGCAAAGGCGGCGCGCAGCTCCAGGATCTGATTCTCCATCGCCTCGTCAATCAAACCCAGTCGATGCCGGGCTTCGACGTAGAGAAACGGCAGGCCCATCAGGCGCTGCCGCTCGTCAACGTTAAGGACCTGCAGACCCGCGGTTTCACTGCGCGAGACGATGGAACGGAAGTCCGGCAGGTCATCGTCACTGATAAAGCTGAATTGCTCGAAGAAGGGGTGGCCCGGCGGCAGATCGGCAAAGATCTCGACCATGGTCTTGGCAATGGAGAGCCCCATTTCGAGGAATTTCTCGGTCAACCCGCCCGCATCAAGCACCGAGAGCATCAGGGCATTCTTCGCCAGCGCCGTAGTGTCGTAGTCCCGGTTGCGCGGCGTGCCGAAAAGCAGGTTCTCGGCCAAGGTGGCGTTGCGGTTGTAGCGGTCGGCCGCGAAGTGATCGACGAGGTCATGCGACCCCTCGCGGTCCAGCCGCTCGGACAAGGCAGAGCGGGCATTCAGAATCGCCTGCGCGATCTCGGGTTGAGCCAGCGGGTCGATGGTGCCCGCCAGACCGAAGCGATAGACATCTTCTTCCAATTCCACCTGCCGCAAGACATCGACCATGCAAGCATCGATATCTTCGGGACCTGACGCGCCCGCGGCTTCGTAATCGATCCAGTCAGCGTCCAGATCGAGAATTGGATTGCCCGCACGCCGGCTCTCCGAGTCTTTGCGCCGATGCTCATCCAGGGCCGCACCGGTCAACTCGGGCTTCCGCAAGGGCCTGTGTTTCAGTCCGTAGACCAGGTTCTCCCGAACGGAGAGCGCGAAATGATAGCTGTCGGGCCCGACAAAGGAGATCCGCTGACCGGTCACTGCGGACGGCAGATCCTCCATGTCCTTGCCCGCCACGCGAATGGTTCCGGACGTCGGCGGAATGAGCCCCGCGAGCAGCAACCCCATTTGGCTCTTGCCGCTGCCCGCCGGTCCCACGATGGCGATGTGGGATTCGACGGAACTGTTAAAGCTGACGGAGTCCAGCAGTTTGATGTCGTTGTCGTCGACGAGCGAGACATTCGATACCAGCCAATCGCCGGTCAATGGCGGGCCGGCGTCGTGTTCCACCGCCTGCTTGTCCGGGTCGATGATGGTGACCGGCTGGAACTGTTCGATGACCTGATCGTACTTGATTTGAACGTCGAGGCGTTGCTGGTCCCAGTCGATCAGTTCCTTCACCGGACCCGGCAGGTCTTTGTAGGCTGCGATAACGGCGACGAGCGCGCCGATATCCAAATGACCATAGATCGCAAGGAGCCCGCCCCCGGCATAGAACACGAAGGGCGTAAACTGGGACAGGAAGTTGTTGAGGAATTTGACGAAGAACTTCCGCTGAAAGATTTCGTAGCGGATCTGGAAAATGCGCCCAAGGCGCCCGACGAGATCGGCGCGCTCCAGATTGCTGGTATCGTTGGCCTGCACCTCTACGGCGCCGTCGATGATCTCGGCAACGCGGCCCGCTAGCTGCCGCGCCGTCAGCTGGCGTTCACGCCCTAGAACGAGGATGCGCCGCCGCAGGCGCGGGATGATGAAGGCCTGCACACCCACAATGCCCGCCGCCACCAGGCCCAGCCAGACCGACTGAAACATGATGAAACCCAGCGCGGTGATCGCCTGGCCGCCCAGAAACGCCGGAGTTACGAAGGCATCGCCGATGAATCCGCCCAGAGGCTCCACCTCGTCCTTCACCATCGTCGCCATTTCCGCCTGCTTCACCCGGCGGAGGTGGACGACGGGGAACCGCAGGATCCTGTCCGTCAACTCGTATCGCAGCCGCCTCAGCATGCGTTCACCCATGCGGCCCTTGCGGGTGTTGATGACGAACTTGAACAGGCCGTTGACCAGGACGAGAGCGAGAAACGAAAAACTGAGGGCCATCAGCATGGCCGTCTGATCGAGCTGGAACCCGCCGAAGAGCGTCACCGGCGCGCCGGTCAGGAGCTCTCCAAAGGGCAGATCGAAACCCATGAAGGTTTGAGTCGATTCCAGGGTATCGAACCCCTCACCCTGAATTCCTTCATTGACGATCGATTTGGGCAGATTTAGCGAAAAGAAATAAAACGGCAAAGAAATCACAACCAGCAGCAGGATTCCCAACTGCTCCTGCCGGCTATGCTTCCAGATGTATTTGAAAAGACTGCGTTCCATGCGTTCTTTATCTGGTTCCTTGCCGCGCGGAAGGCGGTCCCCTCCAACAGGGTTGCCCTTGCGCTTGTCCGTCAAATGCGACCATAGCCAATGCTTTAAGCGCTTCACAAGCCTGCCCGCGGGTCGACGTCGCCGGGGACTCTGAAAATTGATCTCCGAACGGATATTTGTGAATCACCTTTTCGCTCGCCCTAGCCCTATGGCATAGTCCCGAGAAAGAAACGGAACGTCAGAGGGGGGCGCGGTATGGCGTTTCGGCGCGACGCTCGTTCCAAGCGTATCCTCATTTACAGTCACGACAGTTTTGGACTGGGTCATCTGCGGCGCTGTCGTGAGATCGCTCATACCCTGGTGCGCGACGACAAGAACATCTCGGTTCTGATCCTGTCCGGCTCCCCCATTATCGGGTCCTTCGATTTCCGCTCGCGGGTGGATTTCGTTCGCATTCCGGGAGTTATCAAGCTGCGCAACGGCGATTACACCTCCCTTACATTGCATATCGACGTCGAACAGACGTTGAAAATGCGAGCCTCCATCATCGAGCATACGACCAAGACCTTCGATCCGGACCTGATGATCGTCGACAAGGAACCCCTGGGTCTGCGCGGCGAAATCGAGTCCACCCTGGCCTACCTGAAGGAAAAGCGGGTTCCTTGTGTACTCGGCCTGCGCGACGTGATGGACGAGCCGGAGCTGCTGGCGCCGGAGTGGGAGCGGAAAAACGCCGTCCATGCTTTGGACGCCTACTACGACGCAATCTGGATCTATGGACTGCCGCAGATCTGCGACCCCTTGGAGGGCATCTCCCTGCCGCCGTCGGTTCGCCGCAAGATGACCTACACCGGCTATCTGCCGCGGAGCCTGCCGGAATCCATACCATCCCTGCACCTTGACAAGATTCAAGCCCCCTACTTGCTCGTCACTGTCGGCGGCGGCGGCGACGGCGAAGCCATCATCGACTGGGTGCTGCGTGCCTACGAGGACGAGACCCCGCCGCCGCTTCCGGCGCTGTTCGTTCTGGGGCCCTTCATGAACGGCGACTTGCAGAAGAATTTCCGAGACCGCATCGCGGCTCTGGAGAGCGTGGAGGCGATCACTTTCGACGCCCACATCGAGACCCTGATGGCACAGGCCGCCGGGGTCGTTTGCATGGGGGGTTACAACACCTTCTGCGAAATACTGTCCTTCGACAAACGGGCGCTCGTCGTGCCGCGCACGACACCACGCAAGGAACAGTATATCCGTGCCACCCGGGCGCAGGGACATGGTCTGGTTTCGGTTTTGCTGGACGACGGACAGCGTGACGCCGGGGCTATGGCCACGGCCCTGAGGAACCTGCCGCAGCAGCCGCTGCCATCCGAACAGGTAATTCCCGGACTGTTGGACGGTCGTAAGAACGTGGCGAAGCTCGCGGACCTGTGGCTGCGGCGGCGCCGCCGCGGACTTTTCCGCCTGCCGCCGCGACAGGCCATCAAGACCTCCGCCTGACGTGTCCTCCACGGCCGCAGAAATTCTCGACCCGCGGGAGGCCGTTGCTGACGGCGATGCGCACGCTGGACCGGCGGCCATGCAAAAGGTTGCCGTCGTCCTGAAAGGTTACCCGCGCCTGTCGGAGACCTTCATCGCGCAGGAGATCCGCGCCCTCGAAGAGGCGGGGCTGAACCTCAGCCTCTACTCCCTGCGGCATCCGACCGATCCCGCGGTCCATCCTATCCACCGCGAAATCGAAGCGACGGTTTCCTATCTGCCTGAATACCTGCACAGCGAACCCCTGCGGGTGCTGCGCGGCTGGTGGCGCGCGCGACGGCTTCCGGGTTACGGCGCAGTGATGCGCAGGTTCCTGAGGGATCTGCGCCGCGATTTCACGATCAACCGCCTGCGCCGTCTCGGACAGGCTTGCGTGCTGGCCGCGGAGCTGCCTGAGAGCATCACCTGGCTTTATGCGCACTTCCTGCACACACCGGCATCGGTGACCCGCTATGCCGCATTGATGCACAACTTGCCATGGAGCGTTTCCGCGCATGCCAAAGACATCTGGACGACACCGGATTGGGAGAAGAAAGAAAAGCTGTCCGAAGCCGCCTGGGCAGTGACCTGTACGGCCGCCGGGCTCAGTGACCTCGCACCCTTGGCCCCGGGCCGCGTTTCGCTGGTCTATCATGGCCTCGATCTCGCCCGCTTTCCAGCACCGCCCGCCCAACGGCCCGGGCGGGACGGGCGTGATCCGGCGGACCCGGTGGTCCTGCTTTCCGTCGGCCGCGCCGTCGAAAAGAAGGGCTATGACGATCTGTTGAGCGCACTTGCCTCACTGCCCGAGGATCTCCATTGGCGCTTCGTTCACATCGGAGGGGGTGAGCTCCTGGCCCCAATGAAGACGCGGGCCGAACAGCTTGGCTTGGCGGAGCGGGTCACCTGGCTGGGCCCGCAACCCCAGGACAGCGTCCTCTCACACTACCGAGCCGCCGACCTCTTCGTGTTGGCCAGCCGCGTGGCCGAGAGCGGCGACCGCGACGGCCTGCCCAACGTGCTGATGGAAGCGCAAAGCCAAGCGCTGCCGTGCATCGCCACCGAGGTATCCGGCATTCCGGAGTTGATCGAACCGGACCGGACGGGGCTGCTTGTACCGCCGCAAGATCCGGCCCGGCTGGCAGAAGCCATTCAATCTCTGGTATGTAGTCCTGAGCTGCGGGCTAGACTGGGAGGTGCCGGTCAAGTACGCGTACACAGCAGCTTCACCCTGGAACAGGGGATAGGAGTCCTGCTGCAGAAGTTCGGACGAGTGGGGTCGGCCAGAGCCGCTCTCTAGACTTTGCCGGGCCAACGCCGAGATTGGATATTATGCGGGTTGCTTTCTACGCACCAATGAAACCCCCGGACCATCCGGCCCCCTCCGGGGATCGGGAAATGGCCCGCCTTCTGATGCGGGCGCTGGAATCGGCAGGGCACGATGTCGAGCTTGCGAGCCGACTGCGCAGCCGTGACGGTTTGGGCGACCCGCGTCAGCAAATGCGCCTGAAAGGACTTGGAACAGCCCAAGCGGACCGGCTGCTCAAGATCTATGAGGCGCTGCCGAAGAAGAAGCGCCCCGAGGTCTGGCTGACTTATCATCTCTACTACAAGGCTCCTGATTGGATCGGACCGAAAGTCGCCAAGGAACTGGGCATTCCCTATCTCGTCGCGGAAGCCTCTGTGGCCTACAAGCGCGCAGAAGGTCCTTGGAAACTGGCGCATGACGCAGTGCTCGACGCCGTCAACCAAGCGTCAGCCGTTATTACCTTGAATCCAGCAGACGCCGAATGCCTGCCGGACCAAAGCAAAGTCCGCCTCGTGCGTCCCTTTCTGGACCCAGAGGTCTACCGCGCGGCCGCCACGGGGCGCGATGCCTATCGCCGGGTGCTCGGCGAGGAACAAGGCCTCGATCCGCACCACGTCTGGCTTTTGGCCGCCGCCATGATGCGTCCCGGTGACAAGCTGAAATCGTATCAAGTTCTGGCCCAGGCCCTGCGCGGCCTGCCGGATCTGCGCTGGCATCTGGTGGTCGCCGGCGACGGTCCGGCCCGCGAGGACGTGATGGATGCTTTTTCCTGGACGCGACCCGATCAGGTGACCTTTCTTGGCGAGGTTCAAGGCCCGGTCATGCCGGCACTCTACGCCGCTTGCGACGTGCTGGTCTGGCCAGCGATCAACGAGGCCTACGGCATGGCCCTTTTGGAAGCGCAAGCGGCGGGTTTGCCCGTTGTCGCCGGGCGCAGCCCCGGGGTCGCCACCGTGGTCGAGGACCGTAAATCGGGTCTGTTGACGGATCCGGGATCTCCGACTGATTTCGCTTCGGCCGTACGCTCTCTGGTGACCACGACATCGTCTCGTGAGGCCATGTCTCTGGCGGCGATCATGGCGGTCTCCACCAATCACGGACTGGACGCGGCCGCCCAGCAGCTGGACGAGATTATCAAGGAAACAAGTTGATGGCCTTGCCGCCGCGCAGGTCATGACCGCCCTTCTGCTCATCCGGCATGGCCCGACGGCCTGGAACGAGGCAGGGCGTATTCAGGGACGCAGCGACCAGCACCTATCGCCCGAAGGCGGCCGCCTTGTCGAGCGTTGGCGCTTGCCCGACGACTTGCATGGGTTTCGCTGGGTCTGCAGTCCCTTGCGGCGCGCGCGGCAAACGGCGGACCGGCTCAGGCACCCCGAAGCAGAGATCGTGCCGGAACTGATCGAGGCGGACTGGGGTGCCTGGGAAGGCTTGCGCCTGCAAGATTTGCGCGCGGAGCTTGGAGAGGAGATGTCGGAACTGGAGTCCCGCGGCCTCGACTTCCAGCCGCCCGGCGGCGAAAGCCCCCGCGATTTGCAGGTCCGGCTGGATCCGTTCTTTCGACTCGTCGGACGGGACGGAACGCCAACCGCAGCCGTGACACATAAGGGCGTGATTCGCGCCACCTATGCGCTGGCCAGCGGCTGGGACATGAAAGACAAACCGCCGGAGAAACTGACCGACAACACGGCACACCTGTTCCGGGTGACCGCGAGCGGCCGGGTCACGATCGATCGGCTCAACATCCCGCTTTTGCCATGACAGGACCCGAGCTACGGATCGATGTCCTGTTCTACGTGCAGCATCTGCTGGGTATCGGACATCTCAATCGTGCTCTGGCGTTGTCGCGCGCAATGTGCCGCGCCGGCCTCAAGGTCGTCTTCGTGACCGGCGGCATGCCTGTCGAAGACCTCGACGCCGGGGGCGCGGAGGTCGTGCAGCTGCCGCCCGCACGGGTTCTGGATGCCGGCTTCCGCTTGGCCGATGCCGAGGGAAGTCCGGTAACGGAAGAATGGAAGGCAGCGCGGCGAGACAAGCTGTTGGAACTCTACCGAACCAGGCGGCCAAGACTGCTTGTTCTGGAGCTCTTCCCTTTCGGACGGCGGCAGATGCGTTTCGAGCTGATACCGCTGCTTGAACTCGCCAACCCCGACAGGCCGCAGGTGAAGATTGTCAGTTCCGTTCGTGACGTGCTGAACGCGACACTGTCTCCGGAAAAAGTGGCGTGGATGTGCGACACGGCACGACGCCATTTCGATCAGGTGATCGTGCACGGCGATCCGGCGTTCTTGCCGATCGAGGCCAGCTTTCCGGCGGCCAAGGGCCTGATCGACTGCATCCGTTATAGCGGGTACGTGGTCGAAAATGACGAGGCTCTGCCGGACGGCGGTGCGCGCGGCGAGGAGATCCTGGTTTCTACCGGTGGCGGCGCCGTCGGCGGTCCTCTGATCGAAGCCTGCCTGGCGGCCCGGCCCTTGTCGCCCGCCGCCGAAGCTCCTTGGCGAATCCTCGCCGGCCGCAGCTTGCCGGAGAGCACCTTCCAGAGACTCCGGGAAAAGGCGCCGACAGGAGTGACGATCGAGCGAGCGAGGCCCGATTTCCCGCAACTCTTAGTGCGCTGCCGCCTCTCGATCAGTCAGGCCGGCTATAATACCGTGATGGATGTCTTGCAAAGCCGCACTCCCGCTCTTGTGGTTCCTTTCGCGGCGGAGGGAGAGACGGAACAGACTTTCCGCGCCGAAGCGCTGGCCAAACGCGGTTTGTTGAACGTGGTGCCCGAAGCAGGGCTTGATGGGCCATCACTGGCCGCCGGGATCTCAGAAGCCTTGGCGCGCACGGCGCCCCAGGGAGCGGCGGTTGACATCGACCTTGGTGGCGCTGCAAAGACTGCTGAGTTGTTGAAAGGCCTCTTGATAACGACCGAAGATGCATAGACCCGAGCAATGACGCGCTGGTCCATCCTGACAGAAGAGCTCGACCGCTGGTCCGCGGCAGGGCGCAACGCGACCTTCTGGTGGCGCGATGACGACGCCGCCGATGTGACTCCGCCGCTTGAACGCTTGCTCGGCTTGGCGGTCGCAAAAAGCGTTCCGCTCGCCATCGCGGTTATTCCCGAAACAGCGGCCCAGGCACTGGCGGACCGGCTGCGCGCCCTGCCGCCCGGTATTACCGTCTTGCAGCACGGCTATAGCCATCGCGACCACAGCGGCCCATCGCGGGTGGACGGGCCGAAGCGCAAAAAGACGGAACTGACCGGCGACCGGCCCATCGAGGACGTCTGCCGGGAGCTGCGGGAAGGCCGCGCGAAACTACGGGACGCCTTCGGCGACCGCTTTCGTGACGTCCTGGTGCCGCCCTGGAACAGGATTGACTCGAAGGTCCTGGAGCAACTGCCGGCCCTCGGTTTCGAAGGCCTGTCGACCTTCGGACCCCTGGCGGATCAGGACAGTCCCTCGGCTTGTGCCGAGCGGCTCGTGCAGGCCAACAGCACAATCGACATCATACGCTGGCGTCCAGAGCGTGCGTTCCTGGGCGAAGACGCGCTGTTGGACCAGATCCTGTCGGACCTTCACCGCGAGCGGGCGCATTCGGAAGTCTCCGCCGCGCCGCTCGGCTTGATGACCCATCACCTCGTGCACGACGAAGCTTGCTGGCGCTTCGTTTCGAACCTCCTGGAGGTGACGCTGGCACATCGGGCCGCCCGCTGGCTGACGGCCGACGAGGTTTTCGCGGGAACGCAGGACACGCGGGTCCCAAGGCGCCGGAGGGCCTGATGGACGCAACGCTCCACCGCTACCCGCCCCGTGCCCTCATCGGCGATTACATCCGCGCCGCCGTCGGCCTGGCAGTTGGCATAGGCATATTGAGCGTGACCCCGCCGACCTGGCCGATCCTGACGATCTTCGGGGGTATCACAGTCTTGTTTCTTGTCTTCGGATATCGGACCGTGCAACGCCATCTTACGGAGGTTACTCTCAACGAAACGGGGGTCGGCAGCCGCAGTTTCTTCCGCAAGAGCATCGATTGGGATCGGTTGAATCGTATAAAACTTCGATTCTATGGAACCCGGCGGCAAGCTAGCGGTTCAGGATCAGGGGGGTTTATGGAGCTGAAGCTCTGGGACGACGGCACGACCATGGCCTTCGATTCCGCCTTGGAGGGGTTCGAATATCTTGCTTGGCGTGCCACCAAAGCTGCGCGTGACAACGGCGTCTCCCTTGATCCCGCTTCTGCGGGGAATCTGCTGCAGCTCGGGATCGATGCCGACAGCGATCAGCCCCCACCCGGGATACAGCCCGGTTCCCCCATGGAAGAGCGCTTCTGATCCCGAGCCGGTGCCGTGACAAATCTCCTGGAAGTCCACGATCTGCACGTCACCTTCAATTTGCCCGAGGGTGACCTGCATGTCGTGCGCGGGATCAACTTTCGTGTCAAACCAGGGAGCACAGTCGCGATCGTAGGCGAGTCCGGCTCCGGCAAGTCGGTAGTGTCGCAGGCCATCATGGGAATCCTGCCTAAGACGGCCCGCATCACCGGCGGACGGATTTTGTTCAACGACCCCAAGACGCCGGGCGACGTCACGGACATCGCCGCGCTTGCGCCGAACAGTGCCGACATGCGGTCGATCCGCGGCGGACGGATCTCAATCATTTTCCAGGAGCCGATGACATCCCTCTCGCCGGTGCACACCGTCGGGGACCAGATCCTGGAAGCCTTGCACCTGCACCGGAAAGTGAGTGCCGAAGAAGGACAGAAACTGGCCGAGCAGATGCTCAAGCTCGTCGACTTTCCGGATCCGGCGAAGGCGCTGAAGACATATCCCTTCGAGCTGTCCGGTGGCCTGCGGCAGCGCGCCATGATCGCCATGGCTTTAATTTGCCGGCCGGCGTTGCTGATCGCCGACGAGCCGACGACAGCACTGGATGTCACCATTCAAGCGCAGATCCTGAAGCTGCTGAAAGACCTGCAGCGCGAGCTCGATATGGCGATCATCATTATCACGCATGACCTGGGTGTGGTCGCAAACCTGGCCGAGGAAGTGGTCGTGATGTACCACGGCGAGGTGATGGAAAGCGGCACGCTGGAAGATATCTTCGACGCGCCGTCCCATCCCTACCTGCAAGCTTTGCTGCGCGCGGTGCCGCGCTTTCACATGGAGCCGGGCGAACGCCTGGTACCGATCCGAGAAATCAAACAGGATAGTGAGGCCGCTCTTTTCGTCGCTGACCTACGCCAGGACGAGGCCGAAGCTCCGCAAGGTGCGCCGCTGTTGGAGGTGCGCAACCTGAGCAAGAGCTTCACGATTCGCAAATCAGGGTTTCTGGTCAGAGACGAAACACAATCGATCCTGGCGGTAGATGACGTCAGCTTTTCCGTTCGCCGTGGCGAGTGCCTGGGTCTGGTCGGCGAAAGCGGTTGCGGCAAAACCACCTTGTCGAAAATCATCATGCGCGCGCTGACTCCTGACCGCGGCGAGATCACCTTCTACAAAGGCCAACAGCCGATGGATGTGCTGGCCCTGGACGACAACGATCTGTCGGAGTTTCGCAAGCATTTGCAGTTCATGTTCCAGGACCCTTACTCCTCGCTTAACCCACGCATGACGGTGGAGCAAATCATTGCCGAGCCCTTGGTCATTCACAACATCGGCACGGCAACCGAACGCCAGGAGACGGTCGAACACCTTATGACTCTGGTCGGCCTCGACCGGCGCCATTTGAAACGCTATCCGCACAGCTTCTCGGGCGGGCAGCGCCAGCGCATCGGCATCGCCCGCGCCCTGGCCCTACGGCCCGAGCTGTTGATCTGCGACGAGCCGGTCTCGGCGCTTGACGTTTCCATTCAGGCGCAGGTGCTCAACCTGCTTTCCGACCTGCAAGGCACATTGGGACTGACTTACATCTTCATCAGCCACAACCTGGCAGTGGTCGACTATATCTCCGACCGCATCGCCGTGATGTGCAAGGGGCGCCTGGTGGAGCTTGCACCGCGTGACGTCCTGTTCCGCAACCCCATTCACCCCTACACCAAGGCGCTTCTTTCTGCCGTTCCAGAGCCGAACCTGGATTATCGCCTGGATCTCTCCGCGCTGATGCAGGGGCGCGCGTCGGACCCGGGCGCCTGGCCCGCGCCATTCACGGTCAACGGGCAGAGTAAGCTGTCGCTTGTGGATCTGGGAGATGAGCACTATGTGCGCGCCCTGCCGGAGATCACCGGACAGGCCATTAAGGCGTCGGAGGCCTAAGGCATGATCCGCTACCTGGCACACCGTGTTCTGATGATGGTGCCGACGCTGTTGGTCATCAGCGTCCTCGTCTTCGCCGTGATCCAGATGCCGCCGGGCGACTACCTGGAGACCTACATCGCCGAATTGCAGGCGCAAGGCGAGAGCGCGGATTCGGAAAAGATCGCGTTTCTTAGAGAGCAGTATGGCTTGGACCTGCCCTTTCACCAACAGTACGCCAACTGGATGTTTGGATTGCTGCAGGGCGACTTGGGCTTTTCTTTCGAACACGAGCTGCCGGTATCCGAGGTGGTCGGCGACAGGATCTGGCTGAGTATCGTCCTGGCCCTCACTACGACACTGTTCGTCTACATCGTCTCCTTTCCCATCGGAGTCTACTCCGCGGTCAAACAATACTCGATCGGAGACTACAGTTTCACGTTGCTGGGATATTTGGGCCTATCGGTCCCGAATTTTCTCTTTGGCCTGGTGCTGATGTATTCCGCCAATGTCTACTTCGGAACGTCCATCGGCGGCCTGATGGATTCGGAGTATGTCGATGCACCGCTATCCTGGGGGAAGTTTCTTTCCGTCTTAGAGCACATCTGGATACCAGTAGTCATCATCGGCACCTCCGGCACGGCAGGGATGATCCGCCGCCTGCGCGCCAACGTGTTGGATGAATTGCAGCGGCAGTACGTTCTGACGGCCCGCGCAAAGGGCGTGCCGCCATTTAAGTTGCTGGCGAAGTATCCATTGCGCCTGTCGCTAAACCCCTTCATCGCGGACATCGGCATGATTCTGCCTGAGATGATCTCCGGTGCAGTGCTGGTGTCCGTCGTCCTGGACCTGCCAACGACCGGGCCCATGCTGGTCAAGGCGCTGCAGAGTCAGGACATGTTCCTGGCGGGATCGTTCCTGATGGTCGAGGCGACGCTGGTCGTCATCGGCGTGTTCCTCTCCGACCTAGCGTTGGCGGCACTGGACCCGCGCATTCGCCTGGGCGCAGGAGCCACGAAATGACCGATACGCCCCATGGACGGTCCCAAGGCGTAACCAGTGGCGAAGACCGCTTGCCTCACTACGTCGATCAGGCGCCGTTCGATCCGCAACGGATCGAAACCCTGACGGAGGCGCAGGAACGCTACTACCAAGCTTCTCAATGGAGAATCATGTGGTGGAAGTTCAAGCGCCACCGCGTTGCCTATGTCTCGGCGATTTTCCTCGTGGTTCTCTACCTCTCCGTTCTCATTTGCGAAGTCCTGGCGCCTTACAACCTGCACAGCCGCTTCACCAAGCACATCTACGCACCGCCGCAGACCGTGCATCTTTTTCACGAGGGCAGTTTTGTCGGGCCGTTCGTCTACGGATACCAACAGAAACTGAACCTGGAGACTCTGAAGCGCGAGTACACGCCAGATACCAAGAGCGTGCAGCCCATTCGCTTCTTCTGTCAGGGTGACAGCTACGAGTTTTGGGGGCAGTTCGAAGCGAGCTTCCACTTCGTTTGTCCGGCAGAAGACGGCACCATGTTTCTCTTCGGCACGGACAGGTTGGGCCGGGACATCCTCAGCCGTATCATTTACGGCGCGCGGATTTCTCTCACCATCGGCCTCATCGGCGTCGGCATCTCGTTCATTCTGGGAATCTTGATCGGCGGCGTGGCGGGGTACTACGGTGGACTGGTGGACAACCTCGTTCAGCGCAGTATCGAAATCATCCGCTCCTTCCCTTCCATCCCACTGTTTATGACGCTCTCAGCCCTGTTGCCCGCCAACTGGAGTCCGATTGGCGTCTTCTTCGGCATTTCGATCATACTAGGATTGCTGGACTGGCCGGGCCTGGCACGGGCCGTGCGCGCCAAGATCCTGTCGCTGCGGGAGGAGGACTTCACAACCGCGGCACAATTGATGGGGGCCTCACCGTCGCGGATTATCGGACGGCACCTGTTGCCGAGTTTCACCAGCCATCTGATCGCTTCGGCGACCCTGGCCGTGCCTACGATGATCCTGGGAGAGACGGCGTTGTCGTTCCTGGGTTTGGGCTTGCGGCCGCCGATCACCTCCTGGGGCGTGCTGCTTAACGAGGCGCAGAACATCAACGCCGTGGCGCTCTATCCCTGGCTGATGTTGCCCGTGCTTCCCGTCATCCTGGTCGTTCTCGCCTTCAACTTCATGGGTGACGGACTGCGCGACGCCGCTGATCCCTACAAGTAAGCCGCGCCGCGCGATATACAGCACGGCGAGCGTCCCCTATCCTGCCGCCATGCCGCAGCCTCCCTATCTCCATAGTGCCCAAGTGCTCCGTGTCGTGGCGATCTTCGCGGTCGTGGTCATTCATTCGGCACCCTTCGCAAGGGTGCAGCCGCCAACCGAGATATCCCGGGAGCTGTTCTACTTTCTGAACACGGTTGGCCGCTTCGCGATCCCCTTCTTCTTCATTCTCTCCGGTTACTTCTTTCGGGTGTCGAGCCAAAGGCGCGAACCGGGGCCCGCTGCCCTTGGGACTTTCAAGCGCGTCTTACTGATCTATTTGGTCTGGAGCGTGGTTTTCGCCTTCCTGCCCCGTGTCAGGGAGTGGCGCCAGGTCGGCTATACGGAGGCAGTGTGGAACAAGACGATCGGGCGTCTGCAGGTCGAGCCCTTGGAGTTACTGTTTTCCGGAACGGGCACGCACCTGTGGTTTCTGGCCGCCTTGGCCCTGTCGGTCGCCGTTGCTTATCTCTTTATTCGGTTGGGATGGCTGCGGGCCCTTCTGCCCGTCACCGGCCTCTTCTACGGCGCGGGCCTGTTGGGCGGCCTCTATAACGCTACACCGTTGGGGCTCGACCTCTTCATGGAGGCCAAGCTCGGGCCGTTCGGCGGCCCTTTTCTCTTCGCGCTCGGCATCTGGCAGGCGGATCGCAGCGTTCCGCGGAAGGACAATCTCTGCTTTCTGCTGATCGCGCTCGGCATGGGATTGATTTTGGCGGAGATGCAGGCGATGCGCGCAATCTATGATGCGCCGCAGGCGGATTTTTATCTCGGCTCTGTACCGGCCGCCGTCGGCCTACTCCGCTTTTGCGTCGCCTACCCGGATTGGGGCAAGGGAACCGTCCTGATCGGCTGGGCGCGATACACTCTTGGGGTCTATGTCGTCCACACCGCCGTGCTCCGGATTCCCCGGGCACTTGATATGCACTGGAATTCGGTGCTTTGGCAGATTGCTCTGCCCGTTCTCATCTATGGGGCCTCGCTGGCCTTTTGCATGCTGCTGTCGCGCTCGCACCGGCTGGCCCGAGTGGTCACCTAGATCGAGTTCGCGGAAGCGAACGATCTCACCGGCCCACACAGGAATCAAACGAGGACGCTGAGCAGAGTGATGAAGCTCACCGCGCCGACGAAAGCGAGACCGACCGTGTTGAAAGAGCTGGTCGAAGGATAGGGGTTCATGGCCGTCATCTCCAAGCAAAGGGTGCCCAAAGGAATTTGTTGCAGCGCACAATTTGGGTTGGAGAGAGCTGACTCACAATTGCAATCGCCCGGGATCAGGGCAGCGATTCCCGCATAGCTCCCGTGGCCTGGAGAGCCGACCTAGGGCGCCAGAACCACCAAATCCAGGGGTCGTTTCACACCCGAAACAGAAACCTGCGGCAAGGCTTTCATCTGCTGCAGGGGCTCATAGCCCTGCTGAACCGCCAGATCGTAGGTGTTCTTGTCACAGAGGGCCCGGACACCGCTGTCCTTGTTCTGTTTCTCCAGCTTGGCGGAGAGGTTCACCGCATCGCCGATGACCGTGTACTCCAGCCGGGTGTCGTCGCCGACGGCGCCGAAGAGGATGCGGCCGGTCGAAACAGCGCCGTTTACCTCCGGGCAGGGCCGCCCCTCGGCCTGGCAAGACTGACGCCAGGCTTCTGCCTCCTCGATCACCTCGTCCAGAGCGCGCAGGGCGTCAGCCGCGTAGGTCTCCGAAGTTTGAGAGGCGCCAAAGGTGGCCATGATCCCGTCGCCGAGGAACTTGTCGATACTGCCGCCGTGGCGGCCGATGATCGGCACCATCCGGCTCTGATACTCGGCCAGGATTTGTATCACCTGTTCCGGCGGGGCCTGACCGACCAGCGGCGTGAATCCGCGCATATCCAGGTTGAGGACCGCCGCGTCCCGCATTTCCCCGGTGCCGGCCCGTATGTGATCCTCGGAATGCTTGATGCGGGCCGCGATTTCCGGTGAGAAGAAACGCGACAGTTCCTGGGCCGCGGCCTGTTCGCTGACCGAGCGGATCAGCAAAGCCCTAGCCCGAAAAAGCGCCAATCCGATAATCCCTGTCACCATAAGGATCGAGATGATCTTATCGAACTCCGCGCCCAATAGGATCGAGTTCGACGTCATGTAAGTTACGTAATCGCGGGTCAGCATCATGTCCTGCGGGTTGGAGAAGACTACGTAGAGGATCAGCAATCCCCAGCCCACTGCCGCAATCACACCGGAGATGATGACGTAGCGCGCTTCGAAACGCAGGGCGCGCAAAGCGATGAAGATGAAGATATAGAGTACAGTCGGTGCCTTCAGATAGAAGGACGCGGGCTGGCTGTACTGGAGATGAAAACTCCAGATCAGGATCATCAGAAGCGCCATATCGAACAGCGCGGAAGCCGCAAGCGACCAAGGGGGCAGGCGCGTTCGGTGCGACCAGATGATCCTGATAATCGTCAAGGCAAAGTAGGTCAGCAGCGCCCAAGGCACGAGGTTGAACTCCACCTCGGGCTTCGGGGACACGAGGTAGAGCACGCCGAAGGTGCCGACGACGACGAACTGTATCCAGGAAATAAGACGCTCCGTCGCGTCTTCCTGTTCGCGGATCGCCGTCCGAACACGTTCGGGAAGCGCCTGATCCTCGGTCGTTTTCAACCAACCTCGCAGCATGATGTTTCTTCGCCCCTGCAGACAGCGGAGCCACACGGGCCGCGCGCAGACAAAACCACCTTACTCCGCCCCTTCGTTCATATGGCAGAAACAGGAAGCATTTACCGGTCAGAATGCCGTGATCGTTCTGCGAGCCGCATCGCGGGAAAATCAAGAGCGCCGCTAGGGGCGCAAGACCATGCCTTCCTTGGCAACCATGGTTCCTGGCCGCATCGCTTCCGCCTCAGCCGCAATGCCGTCCATGAAGGTATCGTCATGAGAGGGATCGTGGTGAAAGATGACCAGGGTCTCGACATCGGCCTGATCGCAAAGGCGCACCCCTTCCTGCCAGGTGGAATGGCCCCAATTCTTGTGGGCTGGAAGCTCCGCGTCAGTATAGGTGCTGTCGTAGATAACGTAGTCGGCGCCCGCGATCAGCTTCAACACATTGTCGTCCGGTTGGCCCGGCACATGTTCCGTATCCGTGACATAACAGATCGCGCGGCCATTGAACTCGATCCGGTACCCGACCGCCCCGTTTGGATGATTGAGGGGGGCGGTGATCAAGCGTACGCCGCCGCCCGGCTCCAGAGGCTCGCCCGCGGTGAAATCATGGAAGGTCACGTTCGCCGCAAAGATCTGCGGCGGCACCGGAAACAGCGGCGCCGTCATGAACTGGCAAAGCACGTCATGCAAATCATGGGCGGGAAGCAGATGCCCGGCCCAGATGCGGACACGGCTGCGCTTGTCGAACAGCGGCCCGAAGAAAGGCAGTCCGACGATATGATCGTGATGGGTGTGGGTCAGGAAGAGGTCGACATCAACCGGCGCTTCAGTCTGCAGCGCCTCCCCTAGCGGCCGGAGGCCGGAGCCGGCATCAAAGATCAGCAGCTTATCGCCGCAACGGACCTCTAAGCAGGAGGTGTTACCGCCGTATTTCTGGTGGCTTGGCCCCGGGCAGGAAATGGAACCACGAACACCCCAAAAACGCAGGTAGAAGTCCTGATGTGCCGCCAAGAAAACACTTATCCCGATGCTTTTGACTCAATGTAGGCGCAGTCGCAGCGGGACCCAATACGAATCTTGCGGTTTGGCGCGGAAAGCGGCGGCAGCCGGGGGGCCAAACGGGCCTTCGCATCAGGGGATCAGGCGGTAACCCCCTGGCTCCGTGACCAGAATCTGGGCGTTCGAAGGATCCGCCTCGATTTTCTGGCGCAGGCGATATACATGTGTTTCCAGCGTGTGGGTGGTGACGCCGGCGTTGTAGCCCCAGACCTCCCCCAACAGGGATTCCCGTCCGACCACGCTGGCGCCGCTGCGATAAAGATACTTCAGGATCGAGGTTTCCTTCTCCGTCAGACGGACCTTCTTTTTGGATTCCCCATGGATCAGCATCTTCGCACTTGGCCGGAAGGTGTAGGGACCAATTGTGAAAACGGCATCTTCGCTCTGTTCGTGCTGGCGCAGCTGCGCGCGCAGCCGGGCCAGCAAGACGCCCAGCTTGAACGGTTTGGTCACATAGTCGTTAGCGCCGGCATCGAGCGCCAAAATGGTATCCGCATCGGACATCGCCGCTGTCAGCATGATTATCGGCGTCTTGACCGCGCTGCGCCGCAACAGACGGCAAACTTCGCGGCCATCCATATCCGGGAGGCCAACGTCCAGAAGGATTGCGTCAAAGTACTCTGATTTCGCTTTTTCGATGCCGTCGGCGCCGTTATTGGCCTCCTCGGTCTCGAATTCCTCGTGCAAGCGAAGCTGTTCGCCCAACGACTGGCGCAGGGCATCGTCGTCGTCGATCAGAAGGATTTTCTTGCCAGACGTCTTATTCACCTGTCCCCCCTTCATCGGACTTATCCTCAGATAGCATCGGCCCCTGTGTCCTTCAAGGCGGCGTTAATCTTTAGGTAGAATTGTCAGGCTGCCTCTTCGATAAGGCGTGAAACCCGCTGAAACAGCGGATGTTCGGGCTGACCCAGGGCGTCGACGGCCGAAAAATGGGTCAGACCCGGCAGGACCAGTCCGTCGCCCGGCAGCCCTGCTTCCCGCCAATCCGCCAGGAAGGCGTCCTGTTGGCGGAGGAATTCGTCGGTTTCCTCCGACCCAACCGCGCAAATGAGCGGCGCAGATGTTGCCGGAATGAGGTTCCGCGGGCTGAGACCCGGAACTTCTTCCGGTCTCACACCCAGAATCTCATTATGATAGCTCAGATGGATCGGTTCCATTTCGTAGAGCCCGGAGACGGACACGCCTCCTTTCAGAAGGTCCGCGGGAAGATCGGAACCCAGCGACGTCCAGTCTGTGATCAGTGCCATGGCGGCGAGGTGCCCACCGGCGGAATGCCCGGCGACAAAGAGACGGTCGCGGTCAATGCCCTGCGCCGCACCGTTGCGATACAGCCAGGCGATCGCCCTCCGCGTTTGTTCCACCATCGAAACAATCGAGAAATCCGGTGCCAATCCATAGTTTACGGAGACATAGGCAATTCCGGCTTCGAGGAAAGCGGGGGCCAGATAACTGAAGTCGGATTTGTCGAGTGCCTGCCAATAGCCGCCGTGTATGAAGATCAGGCAAGGCGGCGGTTTCGCGCCGGTTTCGGGCAAAAAGAGCTCCAGGGTCTCGCTCGGCTCGGTTCCGAAGGACAACTCCGAGTACCGCTCCGCAGCATCCCGGGTTTTCCGGGAGTCCTCCGCCCAGCGGGCAAAAACCTCGGGATGCTCGGGCCAGCGCGCCCGGAGGTTCAGCTGCTTATCCAACGCCTCCTGATCGTAATCGGCGAAAACCTTGGCTCCCATTTTTCCTCCATGAATTCAATGAAGAAGGCTAAGGAGCGGACGCCCCTTTTTAACCTTTTCTCTAACCGTAGCCGGGCCCATCTAAGGGGCGAATCGACGCCTTTTGGCCGAACTGTGGCGGCTGCGAGCAGTGACACAAACGCCGGGACGCCCTAAATTACTTGATGCCCATGCAAGAGACACTCGCAAAGTCACATCAGCCGGATCAAACGGTTTTGCAATCCGTGGAGCGAGCCTTCGCGGAATTGCGCCGAGGAGCGCCGGTCGTGGTCACCCAGGGATCCGGACCGGACAGCAAGGCCGCCCTGGTTCAGGCGGCGGAGACCATTGACGACGGCCGCCTCAACCTGCTTTCGACACTGAGCGGCACCGAGCCGCAGCTGGTGCTGACCGCCCGCCGCGCGGCCGCCCTCGGAATTCCGGAGGCTGAGCCATTGATCGCCCTGGGCGGCGTGATTGCCCTCGCCCTCTCCGGACGCAACGCCGAACGCGTCTTGGAGCTAGCGGATCCCACCCGAGACGAGACCACCCGTATCCAGCGGCGTACTCTCGCTCCGGCTTCAGGCACCTTGGCGGAGGCCGCCGTCGATCTCGCGAAACAGGCGCGGCTGTTGCCGACGGCCTTGTTGGCGCCGCTGCCCTGTGAAGGTGCCAATCAGATCGGAGCCTGGGGCCATGAGCACGATTTGTTGCAGGTCTCGGCGGAAGAGATTTCCGAATACAGAATGGCCGCGGCCCGAAGCCTGGTTTCGGTGGCGGAAGCGCGCATTCCCCTGGCCGGCGCTGAACGCACCCGCGTCGTCGCCTTCCGGCCCGAAGATGGTGGCGTCGAACACCTCGCCTTAGTGATCGGCGAACCGTCAAAGGACGAACCGGTCCTCATCCGCCTGCATTCAGAGTGCTTCACCGGGGACCTCTTGGGGTCCTTGCGCTGCGACTGCGGCGATCAGCTTCGTGGTGCCATCGAAGCGATCAGCAAGGCCGGCGCCGGAATCCTGCTCTATCTGACACAGGAGGGCCGCGGCATCGGCTTGGTCAACAAGCTTCGGGCTTATGAGCTGCAAGACCGGGGCGCCGATACGGCAGAAGCGAATGAAGCCCTCGGCTTCGACGCCGATGAGCGCGTTTACCTGCCGGCAGCCGAGATGCTGCGCCAATTGGGATTTCGACGCGTGCGCCTTCTGACCAACAATCCGCAAAAGGTCTCAGCGCTGACGCGCTGCGGGATCGCCGTCGAGGAGCGTGTGCCGCACCGTTTCCCGTCAAACGGCCACAACGATTTCTACCTTGCCACAAAGGCCGCCCGCTTCGGCCATTACTTCTAGGCACCGGCGGTTTCTGGAAATGCGGTTCCAGACGGCCGCTCTGACGCACTTGCCAGACCGGCAGGCTTTGCCCGGCAAACCCCTCCCTCCGGGCCAGATCCAGGCGAACAAAATCCAATAAATTCAAAGCCTTCTCCTTGGCCCGTTGCTTGCATGGAAACGGAGTGGAGAAGACATGAACCTGGAAGTTGGCGCAGACAGCTGGATCAGGCCGCAAATCGGCCGGTCGCAGCATTGGCAAGACCCCGCGGCCGCCACGCCGGCGGGACTGGCGACGACGCCCGCCAACGCCACCTCAGGCCGAGCCGGCACAAACGATCCGTCGCCTGGCCGGGCTCAGGTCCGCATCCAGAACAGCGGCACAGAGCTAGAGCGAGAGGATTACTGGGCGCAGGCCGATAGGGCCGCCGAGAACGGAGAGATGGAGTTCGGCGACCTGCTGGATCTCATAAACCCCCTGCATCACATTCCTGTTGTCGGAACCCTTTATCGCGAGATGACGGGCGATACGATCCGGCCCCACGCCCGGGTGATGGGCGGCATGCTCTACGGCGGGCCGGTCGGACTTGTCGCGGCTGGCGTGAACGCGGTGATGGAGAGTGCCTCGGGCGAAGATGCCGGCGGCACCGCTTTCGCCTGGGCCTTCGGGGAGGAAGATGCTCCTCCTTCTGCTATGGCCGCCTCGGACCAGCGCCGCTCGGAAAACCCTGCGCAAGCTGTCCCGGAGGGCGCCGAACGGGCCTCCCTCCAGCCTGAGACCGAAACGCGCCCTGAAGACACACGGCATTATGCGCAGGCCTCTCTCCCTGAAGCGACCAATACTGACCTGTCTGATCATATTCCTGCGACTGGAGATAGCAGTTCCGGCCACAAGGGCGGCGCGGAACCTGGAGACTTGGCGAAATCAGCTCCAGATTTTGCGAACGGCGAAGTATTGACCGGCCAAGCAGCGCTAAGCGCCTTTCTCTCCGACTTGCAGGGCGTCGCAGGGTCCGCCCAGCAGGGGCTGACGGCAACCACGCAGCGCGCCAAGGCGCAAACCCAGACAGGCGTTCCGGCCAGCGCTATCACCAATCGAGGCCCGGAACCAACCCGCGACCAGCAAGGCCCGCGGTTTCTCGACAACCGTGGCAAACTCCTGGCACACCCAACCGCACCCGACCGCGCCTTTGCATTGCCCCGTGCCGTACCGGAGCCCACAGGGCCGGCCGCCGCCACGGCCACGGTGAAAGCAGAGGCTCAAGGCGCCGAGCAAGGTCAGACACAAGGCGCCGACGCGCTGAGCGGCAACGGGTTCGAATCGCGGATGTTCAGCGCAATCGAGAAATACGAAGCCCTGTCGAAATCCCGACTCTCCGGAAATGCCTCCGCCTTCACTGTGGAATAAATCGTCAGAGGATCTCCTTCCCGTGGCCGGCGTCCGGCACCGCCGCTTGTCCCCGTCGCCCCAGCAGGCCTATCTTGCCGTTGACTTCTTTTGTTGGAGGAGGGGCAACGCGTGAAGAAGACCGTAGGAAGGCCACGTGGAGCCGCGTAGCCGGTCTGGTGTGCAGCAACCCAGATCGGTGGCTGAGCTGGCTGGTTGGGTGCCTTTCGACCTGGCCGATCGTCCGGATGGAACCGTCGTACAATGGATCGACCTTGGGGATACGGAGTTTTCCGACCCCTTCTTTCGCGACACCATCAACAGGCGCCGGGAACAACAGGATGCCAGGATTCTCGAAACCGGGCTTCAGCCACTTTGCGAGCTGCCCGCCTTCGCACCCCACCTACGTCCCAGCGGTTTCGTTTTTCATGCCTCACGCGCCGGGTCCACGCTCTTGTCGAATGCCTTAAAGGCGATGGATGACAACCTTGTCCTGGTCGAGCCCAATCCCCTCAACCAGATGCTGGGGTCACCGGCACGTCGCACTCATCCGACAATGTGGGACCAACTCTTCAAAGGGTTGACGGCCTGTCTTGGCCAACCGCGCAGAGCGGCGCAAAGCCGATACTTCATCAAGTTCAGCAGCCACAACGTCTTACAGGTCGGGGATATCCTGCGATGCTATCCGAACGTGCCTTGGATCTTTCTCTACAGGGACCCCGCAGAGATCATCGCGTCCGCACTGAGGAGCGCCCCGGGGTGGCTGGCACACCTGGAAGCGCCGGAGAAGGCAGAGGCGATCTTCGGAATTTCGGCAGATGCCGCGCAGCAGATGGATCGGACAGAGTTTGGCGCGGCGGTCCTTGAACGATTCTTCGATGCCGCGCTAGCCGCTGGGGACGACCAGAGGCGCTTCCTCAACTACCGCCATCTGAGACAGGATACCATCGCGAGCGTACTGCGACCTTTGGGCCTGGCACCAGACAAGGCAGCAGAGGACCGCATGCGAACCCTCTTCAATTACGATTCAAAGTCGATCCGGAAGAAGCCCTTCGAGGACAGGAACGAAGCCACGGCGTATGACTCGGAGGTCACTTGCCCCGAGTCCCTCCTGCAAAAATTCCGAGCCCTTGAATCCCAAGCCTTCGTGCCGCAGCGGTCTGACAGTCAGGATTCGGCAATCTAGCCTTTGCCCGGTGCCTTGCGCCGAAAGCGGTCGTTCATCTGCCGGCTTTCTTCGTCGAACATGAACGACAGCAGGACGAAGCGGCGTCCGGCCGTAACCGGTGTCGCTTCGTGCATCAGCGAACAGGAGAAGATCACCGCGTCCCCGCTGTCCGGCGAATAGAGGTCGGGCCCGTACTCGGGAAAGCGGAGCGCCCCGCCTTCAAATTCCTCCTTGTTGAGGTTCAGAGTCATGGCGAAGCGGCGGTGTGCGTGCCATTCCGTCGTATTGTCGCGGTGAGGCCGGAACTTCCCGCCTTCCGCCCCGTCGTAGCAGACCACCTTGTAGTCTTCGACACCCGCGATGTCGCGGGTGAAGGCCTTTTTGATTTCCGGTGCCACACGCCGCACCAGGGCTTGCTTGATGCGGTCTTTCAGACCTGGGTCGTCGATGTAGAAGTCGCGCCTTACTTTCGTTTCCGGGTCGACGACGTAGTCTCCTTTCTCCTCGTCCCCATGCTGGCCGAAGACTGTCCCTCTTTCCGGATCCCCCGCTTCGAAGGCCGCGATCAACTCGCGGCAAAAAGCCTGGTCCAAGACCTTCGGCACATAGAGCACGGGCGCGAAATGGCCAAGGTTGCGCGGCGGACGTTGGGGCAAATGGCGCAGGTATGACAGAGCCTGCCGCGCGTAAGCAGAATCGGCGATGTTGCGATCTATCCGTTCGATCCGGCGGTTCTCATCCGCGAAGACCGCAACTAGGGATGCTTTTTCCTGACCGGATGGCGCGCCCTTCAACCCATAGTCTATTCCAAGCCCTTTGGTCACCTGTCCTCCCAGGTCGGACAGGACATTGAAGGACAGCCTTGCCTCGGCCAGGGCTTTCGCGTTGCTATCCGGATCGGCCAGGGTCACGACGAAAACATGGACGTGCGGCTCGAATTCGGCACTAGCTTCTGCAAAGCCGCGCAATTGCGCGACGCATCGCGGATCATCAAGTCCAGGGCACAGCAGCAGAAGCAACCGCTTTCCAGTCATGGCTGTAGAGAGCTGTACGCGTTGGCGCAGTTGGTTCGGCAAAATGATGTCGGGGAGGAGGTCGAGGCAAGAGAAGGCAGGGATGGCATCGGGTTGTACCTGGGATGCCTGCTGCGTACCCTCCTGGCTGTGACTTGTAACGGTCATCGTTGACACCCTCCGGAGTCCAAGCCTAGACGAATCATACGGCACCTGCGATCTATGCCATAAAGCAGGGCGTGACAAGTAAGCGTTGTGACGCAGGCGGGAGTGTTCTCGGCCCGGGCGCGGCAGCGATCCGGGACCAACAAAGAAGGGATAGCGACGATGCAGACCATCTTGACGCTGGATGACCTTCTGTCACCCATCACGATAGAAACCTTCTTTGCCGACTACCATCGCCGCCGCTGGCTCCATGTGCCGGGAAATGCCGAGAAGTTCGCCCCGCTCATGTCATGGGACATTTTGAACGCGCTGCTGACGATGTCGGTGTGGAACAATCAAACACTGCGCCTGATGATGGACAAGCGGCCGGTTCCGCCAAACACCTATTGCGACAGCACGCTGGACCGGAACGAACAGCAAAGCCTGCAACCCAATCCACAGAAGGTTATGGACTGGATGCGGCAAGGGGCATCCTTGCTGCTTAACCGGATCGAAACTTTGCACCCGGAATTGCTCCGCGCTGTACGTGCGGTGGAGCAGGGTTGCGGCGGCAAGAGCCTCGCAAATGTCTACTGCTCATGGGAAGGCCATCAGGGTTTCGACTCGCACTTTGACAAGCACGACGTCTTTGCGCTGCAGATTGCGGGGGAGAAGACCTGGCGGCTCTATGAAGGCGGCGCCGTGAATCCCGTGCGCCATCCTGCGTTTCAGAACATGCGCCAAACGGAAGTCGACAAGATCAAGGGGCGGGTGGCAAAAGAAGTGGTGATGCGACCCGGGGACCTGATGTACGTGCCGCGCGGGCTGACTCACGATGCCCTTGCGTCGAGTCAGGCTTCCATCCATGTGACGATCAGCTGCATGGAACCAGTTGGGTTGGATTGGTTGACCATGATGTGGGAACGCGCAGTGTATGACCCTCAGTTCAGAGCGGCGTTGCCGCGTCCAGCCGAGGGCGATGCCGCACTCGTTCAGTTTCTGGAGAGCCTTTCCGAGAGGTTTCGCGAACTCGCACTCTCACCGGAAGGCCTCAAAGAGGTCCGGCGGCTGCAACAGAGCGTCATGGACACGCCCGAACCCTATGCGCTCAACGCGGAAGCCCGCGGGCCCCGAACCTCATAGGAGCCGATCTCCATGGATTTGCTTGTCGGCAAGCAGGGTGAAAAGTGGACCGCACGGTTCGGAAACGATGCGTGGGCCTGCGCAATCGGGCGGGGCGGAGTTTCGGCCGACAAGAAGGAAGGGGACGGCGCGACGCCTGCCGGTTGCTGGCGCTTTCGCCGATTGTTGTATCGCGCGGACCGTGTCGCGGCACCAGCGACGAAGTTGCCTTCAACAGAGATTGCGGAGGGCGACGGTTGGTGCGACGACCCGGCCCGCCCGGAATACAACCGGCCTGTGCCCTTGCCCTTTTCTGGTGGCCATGAACGCCTTTGGCGCGACGATCATCTCTATGATCTTGTTGTCGTCCTCGGCCACAACGACGATCCGCCAGTGCGCGGCAAGGGTAGCGCGATCTTCTTGCATGTGGCCGCGCCGGATTATGCTCCGACGGAAGGATGCGTGGCCTTGTCGGAATCGCACCTGCTGCAGGTGCTCCGGAGCGCTGACCACACAACCCGGGTCTGCGTGGAACACGAAAGATAGATGGCTCTTTAGGGCGTGGTGGCTTTGGGCCGCGCGCCAAATATAGCGGTCCCGACGCGGACGGACGTCGCACCGAAACGTACGGCCACACCATAATCGGCGCTCATGCCCATGGAGAGAACGGACAGATCGTTTCGCGCAGCAATTTCGGCGAGCAGCGCGAAGTGCAGAGCCGGTTCGTCATCGACAGGGGGAATACACATCAGTCCGGTCACCGGCAGTTGGAGCTCATCACGCGCGAAGGAAATAAAGGCGTCGGCGTCCTCGGGCGCCACACCTGCCTTTTGGGGCTCTTTGCCGGTGTTCACTTGCACAAGGCAATCCGGCCGACGACCGACGCGTTGCATCTCCTTGGCCAAGGCCTTTGCCAACTTGGGACGGTCAAGCGTCTCGATGACGTCGAAGAGCTCGACGGCATCACGTGCCTTGTTTGTCTGCAAGGGGCCGATGAGGTGAAGCCGCAAATCGCTGTGCTTCGCTTTCAGGTCCGGAAACTTGGACTGTGCTTCCTGCACCCGGTTTTCCCCGAACTCCAGCTGGCCCGCCGCGATCGCGGCCTCAACTTTATCCGTGGCCTGGACCTTGCTGACCGCGACCAGAGTTACGTCGTCGACCGTCCGCCCCGCCGCTTTGACGGCAACGGCGATCTCGCTTTTCACGGCAGCAAGGTTCGCCGCAATCTCAGCTTCCAGAGTCATGGTTCCGCTTCTACCTAAGCTCGGACTAGGCACTCCTGGCCCGCCGCCTTAGACCTGTGATGAACGGGCCGTTGTGCAAGTGGTGACGCGGCCTCAATGACCCGTCAAGCCTCCCGTAATCGATCTGTGCTTATCGGTGCGGAGAACCGCCAAAAAGAAAGGGGCGGGAAATCCCGCCCCTTTCAACCGCCCAGAGGCAGTTTCGCTTCAGCTACTAGAATCCGAGACGCACGCGAACCAGACCGGTGTAGGCCTCGTTCTCGATGTTGTCTTCGGTATCCCACTGGCTGTAAAGACCGGCAAGGCTTGCCGTGACGCCCGGGCCTAGCGCGTATTCAACGCCGAGGCCGATGGCCGTCATTTCATCATCGCCACCACCGGCAGTTCCTTCGACCTCAGAGGTGAAGTAGGTGGCGCCAACGGTCCAGGGGCCGGTGCCGTAGGAAACACCAGCTTCCCAGGCCTCACCATCCGTCGAGCGATCGGAGTCTTCCGCGAGGTAAGAGCCACCAACCGTGAAGCCGGCAAAGCCGATGTTACCACCGAAGCTGATCATCGACGGATCGTCGGATCCCGAGCTATCGTCGGCTTCAGCCTGGCGATAACCGGCAGCCACGCCGATGTCGACGCCGCCGAAGGTCTGCACGAAGTTACCACCAACCGAGAAGAGGTTGTTGGCCTGCGTGTTTTCGTCGGCGGGCTGGTTCTGACCGTCACCGGAGATGTTCGGCGAAGGCACGAAAGAACCGGCGATCTGGAAACCACCGAACCGCGGCGAGTAGTAGGTGATGCCGTGGTCGTCGTTGCTCAGGTCACCATAGGTGGAGAGACCCGGCGTACGGAAACCAGTCGTCTGACCGGTCGGCGGCGGGTTGAAGATGGTCACCCAACCGGAGTTGACCGGAACACCAACGTTCGGACCAGCGATCTGGGTCATGTAGGCGGCCGTGTTCTCGCCACCGATCACGAAGCGGCCGAAGCTGCCCTCGATGAAGAGATAGTTTTCGTCGATCTGGTCGCCGGAAGTGAAGGCTTCCAGTTCGATCTGCACACCGAAGGTGACGCCGTTATCAAGGGTCGTCTTACCCTTGAAGTGGACTTCGCCGTCGGCCACGACGTTGGTCGCGCCGTAATCGGTGCCGTCTTCACTGTCGATATCCCCGACACCAAAATAGGTCTGATAGTAACCGCCCAGACCAAGCTGGAGCGGCTCGGCTGCCGAAGCGGCCGTGGCAACGACACTGCCTGCTACAAGAGCAGTTGTGCCATAAAGTGCCTTTTTCATTTCTGCCTCTCTCGAAGTTACGTAATGCAAGAAGCGCTGTGTCTAAGGAGCAACAGCTGATCGGATTGGTTCTCTTTTCCCCTGTTCCGCGTCAGCCGCTCGAAACTCAAGCAGTGATCGACATCCCGAATTGGTATGCAGATCCTGCCCTTATGCTCCTTTCCACTTCTCCGACCCAAACTAATGGCCGTCGAGGCACACTATGGCGAATTGCCGTTTTTTAAGTATCACGGTGTAGTGAATTCAGATTGATGAATATAAGTTGGAGTGCTTGAAAAACTAGGATTCCCTAGGTTTTTGAAATCACATGCGTTTTTATGAATTAGACATCGTTTTGTTCTGTTGTATTTTTACAATAGTATAGTTAATAGCCATTTTGATATTTGAATATTTAGATATGAGAGATCTCTACTTTATTTCGACAAGTGGAATGGAAATGGGGTTGCTTCACGTCGAGGAGCGCCGGGGCATATTCTTCCGCCGTCGCCGGCCTTGAGGCTGAAGGCTCGAGAGTTGGGAATTCGCGGCCTGACGAAGCAGCGTAATCAGGCGACCGGCCTCCGTATCTGCAAGGTCTCTCTTTTCGACCTCATAGCTTTCCAGCAACCGCCGGGCGGCGATGGCGGGGTCCAGGGCCGGATCCAGACGCAGTGTCCATGTTAAGAGGATGTCCTCCGCCGGCCCGAGGAAATCGGCGCCCATATCCAGAACCTCTCTTATCAGACCGCCGGGGTCCTCGGGGGAATCGAACTCTGAAACGTATTTGATCGCCATGAAACGGGTCACTCCCGTGGGCCAGGCCGCTGCCGCTAACGCCGTTGCAGCAGGTTCAGTCGGCTCGGTTGATAGAACCAATAGGCAGCATCTCGAAACTCCGCCGTCTGCAGGAAAGCCGCCTCCAATGTGTCTCGATGCGCCTCTATGCGGGGCTGTCGTGACGCGTCGACCGCGACGAGGCCCCCGAGAAAGTCTTCGAAGGATAGCTCCTTGTAGGGCGCCTCAAAGATGATTTCCGACGCCATTTCCAGACTTGGTTCCTCAGCGGCCGCCTGTAGAGCCTCATAGGCCTGCGCCCTGACCACGGTTTCGTCCTCAACGGGCTGCATCACCTTGAAGTAGGCGCCGTCGGCAATCGGCTCCATGACGCAGATGGAGCCGCCTGATTTCGTCGTACGTGCGGCTTCGGCCAGGGCGCCCTTCATCGACTCCGGGGGGATATGGTGCAGGGAATTGAAGAAGACCACGCAATCGAAAGTTCCGTCGGGAAAGGGCAGAGCTTCGCCCAGTCCCAAAAGGTAGCGTTCTTCCCCGGCGGGCTTTGCCGCGATGGCCCGCGCAACCTGGGGCCAGGCTACCTCCAGTCCTATGGCACGCGCGCCTTCCCGGGTCAGGAGCCGCACGAGCCCGCCGTTGCCGCAGCCGATGTCGAGGAAGCATTTCCCTTGCATTTCGAGGGTCTCGCGCAGGATGGCGCTATGTTTCCTGCGCGGCAGGTTCGATGGCAAAGGCTTCATTTCCATCCCCATACATTCCGGCTATGCCGCCCGCCAGCCTATGCCCCTTAGCAACTTGCAGAGTCAAAGAAAAAGGTGAGAGTAGGCTGTCGAAGTAACAGGAGACTGCGCGGGAGCGACATGGAACGTGACAGAGACGATTTTCCGGAAATTCGGGAGGCGGTACGTGCGCTGGCGGCACAATTTCCGGGCGATTACTGGCGAGGGCTCGACAGGGACAAGGCCTATCCCCAGGCGTTCGTCGCGGCTCTGACCGAGGCCGGCTACCTTGCAGCCCTGATCCCGGAGGCCTATGGCGGCAGCGGGCTGCCTCTGGCTGCCGCGGTTGCAATTCTGGAAGAGATCCACGCCAGCGGCGGCAACGGCGCCGCTTGCCATGCCCAGATGTACACCATGGGGACTCTGCTGCGTTACGGCAGCGAAGCTCAGAAGCAACAGTGGCTGCCTGAGATCGCGTCGGGCCGCCTGCGGCTGCAGGCCTTTGGGGTGACGGAGCCGACCAGCGGCACCGACACACTCAGTCTGGTGACAACGGCGGTGCGGGACGGCGCCGTCTACCGGGTGAATGGACAGAAAGTCTGGACCAGCCGCGTCGAGCATTCCGACCTGATGCTCTTGCTTGCCCGCACGACGCCACGGGAGCAAGTGACCCGCAAGGGCGACGGCCTTTCGGTCTTCGTGGTGGACCTGCGAGAGGCCGTTGGGGAAACCGTCGAGATCCGTCCCATCGAAACCATGATCAACCATGCGACCACGGCGGTCTATTTCGACGACTTGCGGGTCCCGGCCGAGAACCTGATCGGCGAAGAGGGGAAGGGGTTCCGCTATATCCTCGATGGGATGAACGCGGAACGCATCCTGATCGCCTCCGAGTGTATCGGGGACGCCGAGTGGTTCATCGACAAGGCGCGCGGTTACGCGGTGGAGCGGGAGGTTTTTGGCCGTCCGATCGGCCAGAACCAGGGTATTCAGTTCCCTGTTGCGCGTGCCTACGCGCGGTCTCAGGCGGCGCGGCTCATGGTGCAGAGGGCCGCACAGTTGTTCGACAACGGCGAGTCCTGCGGTAAGGAGGCGAACATGGCGAAGCTTCTGGCTTCCGAAGCTTCCTGGGCCGCCGCCGACATGTGCCTGCAGACCCATGGCGGATACGGCTTTGCCGCCGAGTACGACGTGGAGCGCAAATTCCGCGAGACGCGGCTCTATCAGGTGGCGCCGATCTCGACCAATCTGATCCTTGCCTATTTGGCCGAACATGTGCTCGGCTTGCCGCGCTCCTATTAAGGAACCGGCGCGGGACATCATGGACGAAATCGATCTTCGGGACTGGATCGGGCGCAGCCACACGGCCAAGGACGTGCTTGCGTTAAAGCCGGTCCGCGCGTTGCAGGCGACGCTCGATGACCCGGCGCCTCCTCTAGACGAAGGCGACCCGTTGCCGCCCTTGTGGCATTGGCTCTACTTCTGGGAAGTGACACCGACCGCGGAGTTGGGAGAAGAGGGGCATACCGCCCTAGGGCGTTTCCTGCCGCCCATCGACCTTCAGCGGCGCATGTGGGCCGGTAGCCGTCTCTCCTTTCTCCGGCCGGTGCTCATCGGCACGCCAGTGACACGGCTCTCGACGGTCAAGAGCATCACGGAAAAGGACGGGCGAAGCGGGCGGCTGGTCTTCGTCACCGTGGCGCACGAAATCAGCGATTCCGGTGGCCTGGTTATCGAGGAAGAGCACGACATCGTCTATCGCGACATGCCGAAGGCGAGCGATCGGCCCGAACCGGGGGAGACCGCGCCGCCGGCGCCCCCGTGGCGAAAGGACGTTGTGGCCACCGCGGTCCATCTTTTCCGCTACTCGGCCCTGACCTTCAATGCGCATCGCATCCACTACGACCACCCCTATACGACGGGGCCAGAGGGCTACCCCGACCTGATCGTCCACGGGCCGCTGCTCGCCACCTTGATGGTCGATCTGGCCGCAAAAGCGCGGCCGGATCGCTTCGTCAGCGGCTTCCGGTTCAGGGCCAAGCGGCCGATCTTTGCCAACGCGGAATTCACTGTTGCAGGACAGCCGGAATCCGATGCAAGCGCCGCCGTCTGGGTCGTCGACCCGGAAGGCTATCTCGCAATGCAAGGCGAGATAGCCTTCGCAGGCCCGGCTTCGCCTTAGATCACCCCGTCATTGCCTGCTGCGGCCTCGACAGCGGTTCGAGGGCGGCGAGATTTTCAACGATCTTGAGGGTCGCGTCTGCGGCTTCCTTGCCCTTGATGACGAAGTGCTTGGCGAAGAAGTTGAGGTGCGGGTCGTGTTCTTGGAAATTGTGCGGTGTGAGAACTGCGGAGAGGACAGGCACGTCCGTATCGAGTTGCACGCGCATGAGAGCCTCGATCACGGTCGAGGCCACGAAGTCATGGCGATAGATGCCGCCGTCGACGACGAAGCCCGACGCGACGATGGCGGCGAAACGCCTGGTCAAGGCCAGGCGTTTGGCGAGAAAGGGGATGTCGAAAGCGCCGGGCACTTCGAAAACCTCGACCTTCATGTCGCCGGCGCCTTGGCGCTGCAATTCCGCCAGAAAACCCTCCTGGGCGCGGTCGACGATGTCGGCGTGCCACCGGGCCTTGATGAATGCGATTGCTGTGTCTTGGGAATTGTGGATCTGATTCATGCCATATCTCCATGTGACGTGAATCAGGGCGTTCAATCGAACACGCCCCCGGACCCGCGGCCCGGCGTGCGCGCTGACTGTTCTCTCCCATCCGGACTGTCACCGTCGGCTCCGGAGTTGCACCGGATCTGCTGACCCCTTCGGCAAGGACCGAAAGGCGCTCGCGGGCTTGCACGTCGTGCTTACCGCCGGTGGGGACTTTCACCCCGCCCTGAGAACGTTTCGCCGCGCGGACAGCCCGCACGGCCCCAAAAAACTATTGAAATGTCCTTGGACGCGCAACCATCATGGCCACGATCCGAAATGGGAATATCCTCACGAAAAACCTGGGAATTGATATGAACCTTGTCTTCAGGGGCGCCACTCTTTTTGACGGGACGGGAGAGGAACGGCGGGAGCGTACGGATGTCGCGGTCGAGGACGGCACGATCCAAGCGGTAGGTGCCGATCTTCCCGCGCCCAGCGATGCGACCGTCGTCGACGCGGACGGGCTCGGCCTGATGCCGGGAATCATCGACAGCCACACGCATTATGACGCGCAGATAACCTGGGATCCCTTTCTGACACCTTCTCCGTCCCTCGGTGTGACGACGGCGGTGATCGGCAACTGCGGCTTTACGATCGCACCCTGCCGGGACGAGGACCGCGATCTCGTGATGCGCAACCTGACTCAGGTGGAGGGCATGTCGCTCGAGGTCTTGCGGGACGGCATCGAATGGGACTTCGAGAGCTTCCCGGATTACCTCGACGCGATCGAGCGCCGTGGCGTGGCGGCAAATGTCGCCGCCTTCATCGGGCACAGCGCCTTGCGGACCTACGTGATGGGGGGCGACGCTGTTGAACGCGCCGCTACCGCGGACGAGGTTGCAACCATGGCTGATCTGGTGCGCGCGGCAATGCGGGCCGGCGCCATCGGCTTCGCGACCTCGACGGCGCCGCAGCACAACGGCTGGGGCGGTGTGCCGATGCCCTCAAGACTCGCGGACGACGCGGAACTCTACGCGCTGACGGGCGCCATGGCGGACGAGGGTCGGGGCATCTTCATGCTGACCAAAGGGAATCGCACGGACGTTCCCTATCTGGAGAAGATGGCTGCGGAGGTCGGCCGACCCATCATGATCGCCGCTCTGCTGCACAACCCGACCAATCCGACAGGCACCTTCGGAGAGCTGGAGCAGATCGCGGCGGCGCGCGCCCGGGGCCATGAGCTCTGGGGACAAGTCAGTTGCTGTCCCCTGACCATGGATTTCACCTTGGCCTCCGCCTATCCCTTCGAGGGATTCAAGGCCTGGTCGCCCGCCATGAAGGTCTCCGGCGACGCGCTGAAGCAAATGCTGGCGGACCCGGGTTTCCGGCAAACGGTCAAGGACGAGTTGGAGCAGCCCGCCGGCGTGCGCCTGTTCAATGGTGAGTGGCACAAAATCGTGCTGACGGAAGTGGCCGAGGAGAAGAACCGTTCTCTCGAGCATCGTTCGGTCGCCGACCTGTCGGCGGAGGCCGGCCGGCATCCCTTCGACTGGATGCTCGACTTTGCGGTCTCCGAAGACCTGCGGACGCTCTTCACAGCGGTGCTGCTGAACTCCGACGAAGACGCCGTTGGGCGCATGATCCGCGATCCCAACGCGTCGGTGGCGCTTTCGGACGCCGGGGCACACCTCACCTTCTTCTGCGACGCCGGGTTCGGATTGCATCTCATGGGGCACTGGTCGCGCACCTTGGGCACGCTGACCCTGGAACAGGCGGTGCATGAGCTGACGGCCAAACCGGCCGGCATTTTCCGCTTGCCCGGACGGGGACGGATTGCGCCGGGGTATGCGGCGGATCTCGTTCTCTTCGATCCGGCTCGCGTTGACCGTGGTCCAAAGAGACGGGTTCGCGATCTGCCGACGGGCGCCGCACGTCTGACGACAGACGCGGTGGGCCTTCATGGCGTCTGGGTCAACGGCGTTCCCGTCGTCGACCGTGACGGAACGATGCAGCGTGACGAGCGGCCGGGCCGTTTGTTGCGGCGGTTCGATGCCTGACACCAAAAGACACGGCAATCCGGCTCTCGCCGGATATGCCGACATGGGGAGGACGTTGGAATGAGTTTGAAGGGAATCAAGGCGCTGACCTTTGATACCGGCGGTACGATTCTAGATTGGCACAGCGGTTTCAGGAATGCCTTGTCCGAAACGGGCGCCAAGTACGGCCTTGAGAGGGATTGGGCTTCATTGACGAACGAGCTGCGGCGGCGATCCCTCAAACGGATGTTGAATCTTGGAGAAAAGGAACCGCCGGCCTATAACTTCGACGGTGCCCACCGTGCCGTGCTCGACGAGATCGTTGCGGAGAACGGTCTGGAGGCCTTTACCGAAGAAGACCGACGGACGATTGCGTGGGACAGGGCTCATAACTTTCAGTGTTGGCCGGACTTTCCGGCGGTCTTGCCAAGGCTGCGCGAGAAGTTCATCTGCGCGTCCTTCACCATTCTGAGCTTCCGCATCATCATCGACACGGCCAAGCGCAACGGCTTGAGCTGGGATGCCGTCATCTCCTGCGAAGCCATTGGCAAGTACAAGGTTCTTCCCGAGGCCTACCTGGCTGCGGCGAAGTTCCTGCAGCTCGATCCCGGCGAATGCTGCATGGTTGCCTGCCACAACTTCGATCTGGATGCCGCGAAGGCTTGCGGGTTCAGGACCGCCTTCGTACGCCGTCCCGCCGAGTGGGGCGAGGAGGGACCGCCCGATCCGGAGCCAAACCCGCAACACGATATCATCGTGGATAGCTTTCCGGAGATGGCGAAAGCGCTGGGCGTTTCCGTTTGAGAACGAAGGCGATCAGGCCGCGTCGTGAAAGATGACGCCGAGGCAGAATCGTTGCCCGCTGCGGATACGGCTGACGCCGTGGCGCATGGTCAGGCGGTAGTAGCCTTTGCTGCCCTTGGCCGGGCGTTGGTTCACGGGAAAGATCACGGCTTCCCCCTGTTTCAGAGGCACGATCTCCGCGCGCGACTGGCTGCGTGGCTTTTGCTCGGTCAGGACGAACTCACCGCCTGAGAAATCGTGCTCTGGGTCACTCAGAAGGATCGCCATCTGCAGCGGAAAGTGCAGAGGTCCGTAAAGATCCTGGTGCAAGCGGTTGTAGTCGCCCGGGCCGTACTTGAGGAGGAGCGGCGTTGGCCTTCGTTGGTCCGCGGCGTGACAGCGGTCCAGGAAGCTCTTCAGTGTCTTCGGATAGCGTGCCTCCAATCCCAGTTCCCCGTTCCAGCGGTTGGCGATGAGAGCCAAATGTGGGTAGACGGTCTTACGCAGTTCGCCGACGAGTGGCGGTAGAGGATTGGCGAAGTACTTGTATTCGCCGCTGCCGAAGGCGTGCCGCTGCATCACGACACGGCTACGAAAGCCTTGCTCTCCGTCATAGAGTTCGGAAAGCGCGTGACAGGCCTCCGGCATCAGAAGCGGTCCTGTTGTGGCGCACCCGAAGGTGTCGAGGTCTCGTTCGATCCCTTGCCACGGCAGGCGATCGATTGCGTGAGTGATGCTTTGGTCTGGAGCCATGCTCAGGCCGTGCCCCTGCGGCGGCGAAGGAGGCTCAACGGCCGACCGTCGATAGCGGCAAGTCCCAACCCGATCAATGCCATGCCCAGGAAGTGCTGCGGGTCGAGACGTTCGCCGAGAATGCTCGTGCCGAGGAGTATAGCGCTGACCGGCACCAGGAAGGTCACGAGCAGCAGGTTCGTGGCGCCGGAGGTGGAGAGCAGACGGAAATAGATGAGGTAGGCAACGGCCGTGCTCGCCAGTGCGAGCGCGATCAAGGCGCTCCAACTCTCCAGCCCCGGCATCGGAAGGGTCCAGGGTTGTTCCACGAAGCAGGCAACTGGCGCGAGCAATAGCGTTGCGGCCATGACCTGTCCGGTCGCGGTAACCATCGGCGGGCGCCCGCGAAAACGTCGGCCGAAGATCCCGGCCAATGCGTAACTGATCGCCGCACCGAGGATCGCGATCTGGCCGAGGACCTCCAGCCCGAGATCTTGAAGCGCTTCCGGTCCAATCATAACCGTGGCTCCCGCCAATCCCAGCAGCACGCCGAGTAGCTTTGCCGGAGTCATCCTCTCGTCGTGCGTCAGGAAATGCGCAAAGAGGATCGTGAAGAGCGGTGTGGTGGCGTTTAGGATTGCTGCGAGGCCACTGGCGATCTGCGTCTGGCCCCAAACGATCAGGCAGAAGGGAATCAGGTTATTGAGGCCACCCATAATCAGAAACGCACCCCAACTTCTCAGGTCGCCCGGCATCCTCAATCCGAAGAGATGCACGATGACAAGTAACGCGACTGCGGCAAAGCCGACACGGCCGAGTACCGTGGTCAAAGGCGGGATCTCTTGCAGGACGACCTCGACGAAGAAGAACGATCCGCCCCAAAGAATGGAGAGTGTGATCAACAGGGCCCATTCGGATGCGCCCATGCGCAGAGAGGTGCTATTGCTTGTCATGCTCGCGTGGTGGGTAGCCGGTTGTTGTGAATGCCGGGACCCTAGAGCAGATCGGTTCTCGCGCGCACTCCGAATCTTGTGTTGATGACGTTCAAGTGGCGTCGGGGATGTCTTCCAGGGTCTGGTAGACCGGCAGGCCGCGCTGCCGGAAGGACTCGGCTTCCTGGTCGGCTCCCTCGGACGCGCCGCCGATCCGCAAGCAGGCATCGCAAACCTCGGCCAGGGCCAAAGACAGCGGCATCATGATCCTGTCGAAGACTCTGTCGAAGTTTTCGGGTCCGGCGGATTCGATGATCGGCAGTGCCATGTTTACGCCGATGACCGGGATATGTCCTCGCTCGAAGACTTCCAGTGCCGCGCGGTTCATGACTTCCAGCCGCGCATCGCGTGTCGCCTTGTCCGCGCCCCCGCTGGTGTACGGCCCGCTGACCATAATTCGCATCCTGCGATCCTCCCCCAAAAGTGACCGCGAATCCTCCCACAGGATACCTGAAACGCGGTGCGTTTCGGATTCACGGCTCGGTGTAGTCGCCGGAACTGTAACGAGTTCTAATTTAGAGGGCGAGCAATAGCTGACACCGGAGGGCCATCCGGCGGTGCTTGAGCCGTACTGCGGCGGTTATCGGTCAGTTGATGCGGGCCTTGCGGTTGGCTTCGTGCCGCGCTTCGCGCCAGCTGGTCAGGACTTTCCGACGGTAGCGGTTGCTGAACACAGGCGTCTGGGAGTGGTAGTGGCCGATGGCGCGCGTCCAGGAGTTGGCATCCGCCCGCAATTTCTTGAGGAATTCCGCGGCATAGGCCACGTTTTTCCGCGGCTCAAAACCCTCTTCGAGGGAGGCGAAGGCCCGGGGGTGATACTTCAGGTTCACTTGCATGCAGCCGATATCGATATTCTTGATCCCCTTGGCCTGAAGGCGTTTCACCTCGGCAATTGCCGCCGTCTTGCTGGGCAAAAACCGCCCCTTGCCCTCGGCAGTTACGGTCCAGGGCCAGGCGACCGTCTGTGAGTCGGAAGCCGACCAGCGCCCCGATTCGACCCTGGCAATGGCGCCTAAGAGGTGTGCGGGAATCGATAACTGGCGCTCAAAATGCCCGGTCTCGGCGGCGCAAAGCGCCCAGGAATCCGCGGTTTTCTCAGCTTTTGCCTCTGCGGCGGCAAGCCCTGCGGCAAAGAGAAGCGCCACGCAGGACGTCCTTACAATTCGGCGAAGAGTGCTCATATAAAAAGTGTCCCTCGTTATCCTGGGATGAACCTCGCAAGAGGCATGCCAGAGCAAGCGGCCGGGACAGAAGACGAGGCGTTGCTTAATTATTGTGCTTTGCAGCGAAGTTTCACGGGTTAACTGACGGGCACTTGCAGCGAAATTGGGCAACTATGTGTTATTTCAAATAGATGTGTGAATTGCTTTGAAATTTTATCTCCGAATGGGCATATTGTGCAGTGCAGTATGAGTGGAGCCTCGGTTCCACGCCGCTGCACGTCCATAGGGCGTTTCCTCCCTAAACTTGGGCCGCGCATGACGCGGCCCTTTTTTTTGAGAGTTTCGTCGGGGTCGCCGCCGCGCGTGCCGCGGAGGGCCTCAGGCCGCCAATTCTTCCCGTGACAGGGACCCCAGGGCGCTGACCACCTGGTCCATTTGCGCGCGCAGAACCGGCAAGTCCGCGCCCCGTTCGATTCGCCGTTCATCCATGTAAATGCAGCGATTGACCTCGATTTGAACAGCGTGGAGGCCCTGATCCGGGTTGCCGTAATGGCGGGTGACGAAGCCGCCCGCATAGGGACTGTTACGGGTCACATGATAGTTGAAACCGGTCAGGGCGCTTTCCAGGCGGTCGGTGACTGCCGGGGCGCAGGAGGTGCCGTGGCAATCTCCGATGACGAACTGAACGGACGGAGACACCTGGCCGCCCATCTGCTCCGCGCCTTTCCGGCGCAGAGTTCCGCCCGCCTGCGGCCCCCCTGAGGGCATGCTGTGGCAGTCCACGAGGATACAGAATCCGAAGCGTTCCTGGGTCTGCTCGACCAGTTGGCGCAGGGCCCGGTGATAGGGCCAATAGCAGCGTCTCAGGCGGCCATGCGCCTCTTCCGTGGTCAATTTGCGCCGATAGATGGAGGCTCCGTTGCCGACCACCCGGGCGATCGTGCCCAGCCCCGCCGCCACGCGGGGCGAACGGCTGTTCACATAGTCCGGCAGGCGGTCGGCGAACATCGCCGGATCGAGTTCATAAGGCTCCCGGTTCGGGTCGACATAGGCCCGCGGGAACAGCGCCCGCAGCAGCGGGGCTCCCAGGTCCGGCGCCCCCTCGAAGAGCTCATCGACGAAGGAATCCTCGGACCTGCGCAGATTGAGCGCATCCAGGCGCGAGGCATGCGCCAGCTCTTCCGGATAGTGCTGGCCGCTGTGGGGCGAGGCCATGACCAGCGGCAGAGTCTGGGCTTGCGGCGCGATCACTTCGTGGCTGGCGGTTTTTTCGCTGCTCATTGCGGGGTCCATGACGGGGCGAATGCTCCTCTCCTCGGCCTTCAGGGTAATCCTGTCCCTGATGAGAGAAAAGAGGCGAAAAAGTGGGCTGAACCGGCGGATTCTAATGCGCTGAACCACCGGCTGGCTGCGTCTCCCGGCCTGGTTCAGGTCTGCTTCCGGGGCTTGCCGTGGGCGGCGAAATGGCCTTCACTTCATAGCGTTAAGGTCTGTTTAGAAGGTTCCGGCTAGTCTGGCGCCAGTTCCGTGGCCTTCGGCCGCGGCCATTTAGGGGTGATCTTATTAGTTCGACGGGCGGAATGGCGCAGATACTTCTGGCAGAAGACGATCCTTCCATGCGCGAGTTCCTGGCCAAGGCATTGCGCAAGGCCGGTTACTATGTCGTGGCCGTGGGGGACGGTCTGGAAGCGATGGAATCCCTGGAGCACGAGCCCGTGGACCTGCTGCTCGCCGACGTGGTGATGCCGGGCCTGGATGGAATCGAGCTGGCGCGCCGCGCCGCCAAGGAACAGCCGGGCATCAAGGTCATGTTCATCACCGGTTTCGCCGCCGTGGCCCTGAAGGCCCGCGAGGCGGCACCGAAAGGGGCCCGGGTCCTCTCCAAGCCCTTTCATTTGCGCGATCTGGTCGACCAGGTCGACCTGATGCTCTCGGCTTAACTCCGGCACCGTTACATCTTCCGAAGACCCCACCGGCCCTTGCAAAAGCACGGCGTTGGTGGTACCTCCGCGACCGCCGTTCAGGCAGTAAGGGCGCGTAGCTCAGCGGGAGAGCACTACGTTGACATCGTAGGGGTCGCTGGTTCAATCCCAGCCGCGCCCACCATCACTCAGCAGAAATCGTAAGCAGGAAGATCCGCCGGCCCTAGAGGCTCGCGAGGACGTCGAGTTCGTCTTCGAGCAGACGGATCATCAGGAATTTCTCCGTGACAGTGGTGCGGGCGTTGCTGCCAATGCGGTCGGCAAAGTCGCCGTCGCGCAGGAGCTGCACGATACGCTCCGCGGTCTCTTCGACGGAGGAGACGAGAATCCCGTTTTCTTCGTTCGTGATCTGATCGGTGATCCCGCCGACGGCGCCGGCGATGACCGGGCGGCCCTTCCACATTCCCTCCGTCACCGTCAGGCCGAAACCTTCCCTGAGGGACTTCTGGATGACGATGGCGGCCTTGCGCTGCAGGGCGTTGACCAGGATCTGATCGTCGCCCTTGGCGCAGACGATGATCTTGTCGGACTGCCGTGCCTCCAGCTCCTTGTGGATGCGCAGGCCCTCGGGGTCGTCGTCGGCCATGTTGCCCAGCAGCACGAGACGGAAGTCGCAATCCCTCTGTGCCTTCTCGCAGGCTTCGATCACGCCCAAGGGGTCCTTCCAGGGATCGAAGCGGGAGACCTGAACCACCAGCGGCAGGTCGCGGGGAATGCCATAGCTGTCGAGGCAGGCGTCGCAGGCCGCTTCCGAGAGGTCGCGGTTCTTGGCCGTGAAGGGGTCGATGGCGGGCAGGACGAAGGCCTTGCTGGCCCGGATCGGCTGCGCGTAGTCCGGACGCGAAAAGATCGCCTTGTCGAACCGGTCCACGTAGGGCGCGAGCCGGCCCCAGGTTGCGTGATTGGTGTCCGTCAGGTCGATATGGCAACGCCAGACCCAATGACGGCCGTTGCGCCGGTTGCGCACGAGAGGCAGCGGTTGCGGATCGTGGATGATCACCACGTCCTTACGCGGATCGATCAGGTCCGAATTCTGCGCGGTGGTGGTTTCGTAAAGCTGCCATTGTTCTTCGTTCAGGGCGCCTTCCTGGCCCTGAAGCAGATTGTGGATCTTCTTCGTCGCGTCGAAAAAACCGTCCGAAGCGGAGATGCAATTCCAGTCCGTGCGCAGGCCCAGGCCCGACATCATGGGCACAAGCGAGCGCAGGAGCTCCGCGACACCGCCGCCGCGCTTGGTCGAGTTGATCTGCTGGATTTCGAGGCCGACCAGAGGGTCGAGCTTGTCGATGACGCGGTGAACCGTCTCCGGGCCGACGAGCGACAGATAGCCGGAGAGCCAGGCTTGGTGATGGGGGCGGAGCCCGTTCTCTCTTTCGAATTGATTTTGCACGGCCTCTAAGTCTCCTCCGGCAATGGCGATCCTTGCCCCGCGGAGGCGACCGCTGCGGGCCCAGATAAATGCTCTAGTCCCGATTTGCTACAGAAATGTGAAACACAATCCCAGCCTCTCTCAAACTTCTTGTCTCCGAAAGCCGGGCTAGAACTGACTCAGGATCTCCTGGCGCTTGGCGTTGTACTCTTCGTCTGAGATCAGCCCTTCCTCGTGAAACTCCTTGAGCGCCTTCAACTTCTCCTTGAGTGCCGCTTTGGAAGCGCCGCTGTCGCCCGTGTTCGCCGGGACAGTCACGGCTGCCGGCTGTGCCGCCGGCTCGGCAGCAGCCGGTGTGACAGCGGCAGGCGCCGCCTGAGTGGCAAAACTCTGCGCGTCCAGGGTTGCATCGGGATAGGTCAGCCAGGCGGCAATCCAGCCGTTCTGACCGTCCGGCGTGGTGACCTGAATCCAGTCCCCGTTCTTGGCCTGCACCAGCAGCGGCGTGTCTTGCGGCAGGCTCGCGACCACGCCATGACCGGTGGTCGGGCCACTGCGCATGTTGAGGCTCGCCGACTTGACCCGGGCGACCTGACCCGCGGCGTAGTTTGGCGATACCTTGGTTTGACTCCCCGCCGATGTCCCGGTCGAGGCGGTCGCAGCGGCCACCTGTGCTCCAGCCCCGTGGCGGTAATAGACTTCCGGTGTCTTCGAGACGATAAACTCGACCGCCTTCTGAATGCAGATCCGGAGCGCCTTTTCGATCGGCGTATTCTTCCAGCCAGAGAGCGAGCCGCGCAGCGCTCCGCCGGTGCCGTAGCCGCCCAGCGCGCCGCCGAGGTTGACGTCCGTCGCCGTACCCTCGACCGAGGTTGCCGCGACAATGCGCGAGGTCTTGGTGTCGATGACACGCACGTCGATGGCCATGTGGGCGTCGCTGTAGCCGCCGGAAACGGCACCCAACAGGTTGCCGAGCGTGCCATCGACGAGCCCGCCCAAGCTGCCTTGAGAGCCGCTGGCGTTGCCCTGGAATTCCGTGACGGCGCCGGTGATTAGGAGTTCCGCCCCCTCGATCTCCCCGATGGCCGCCGCGGTTTCCGTCTTCACGCGGCCCGAAGCGCCGAGGTCCTGTTCCGCCAGGACATCGCCGAGCTGCTGGCGCTCCAGCACGATGTAACGGTTGCTGTTGAACAGCGCGGTGGCCATCTGGTCAGCCATGCCTTCGCCGATTTGCCAGCTATACCAGCCGCCGCCGGATTTGTCGGTGAAGCGGGAAACCGCAACCCGCGCCTTGGGCCCGTTGTAGGCCTCGTTCTGGACCTCGTCGATGCTGGGCGAGTCCTGGCCGCTCGTGACTTCCGCTTCCGGCTCGGTCAGGTTCGTGATCCAGTCGGTGAGGGATCCGCCATCGGAAGATTCAGAGCCCGTGGTCTTCGTTTCTCCATCTGCCGCGACGGTCTGCGTCGGCAGGAACAGCGCGACGATGAGCGCGGCCGTTATGCGCGCGATTGATTGGCGGTCTGCCCCGAGTCTCACAACCCTGCCTCCCTGCGTTTCGTCCCCCGGTAGAAATCCCGGATTGAATCTGACAGGTCGGAATCGCGACATCAACCGCCAACGGGGGCGTCGGCGGGTAACCTGCTCAATTTAAGATTGAAGAAGCGCGCCTAGGTGGATTTTTGGTTGGCCAGCACGAACAAAGGTGGTGGCGGCACCGGGCACTGAACTTCCGGCCGTGCCGCCACGATTTCCTCAGGGCTGGGTGTAGGAGGTTTTCACGGTCGTGTAGAACTCCACCGCGTAGCGGCCCTGCTCGCGCGAGCCGTAGCTGGAGCCTTTGCGGCCGCCGAAGGGCACGTGGTAGTCGACCCCTGCCGTCGGCAGGTTGACCATCACCATGCCCGCTTCGGCGTTGCGCCGGAAGTGGGAGGCGTGCTTCAGCGATCCCGTGCAGATCCCGGCGGAAAGCCCGAAGGTGGTGTCGTTGGCGGTGGCCAGCGCCGCGTCGTAGTCGTCGACGCGAATCACGGAAGCAATGGGGCCGAAGATCTCCTCGCGGTTGATGCGCATCTCCGGCGAGGTATCGACGAAGAGTGCGGGCGAGAGGTAGAAGCCTTCTGTCTCACGGTTGAGACGCTCGCCGCCGAAGGCGAGGGTGGCGCCTTCGTCCTTGCCGACCCCGATGTAGGAGAGGTCCTGGTCGAGCTGACGCTGATCGACGACCGGACCGATGTGCGTGCCGGCCTTCAGGGCGTTGTCGACCTGCAGGCCCTGGATGCGTGTTCCCAAAGCATCGACGAATTCGTCGTGAATCCCCTTTGTGACAACGAGCCGAGACGATGCGGTGCAACGCTGTCCGGTCGAGAAGTAGGCACCGTTGACGGCGCATTCCACCGCCGTCGTCAGGTCCGCGTCGTCCAGAACCACCAGCGGGTTCTTGCCGCCCATTTCCAACTGGAACTTCGCCATGCGCGCGCCACAGGCGGTCGCGACGCGACCGCCTGTGGCGACGGAGCCGGTGAAGGTCACGGCATTGACCCGCGCGTCTTCCAGGATGGTTTGGCCGACCACGGAGCCCGGGCCCATGGCCAGGTTAAAGACCCCGGCGGGCAGTCCCGCGCGGGAAATGATCTCGGCCAGCGCCCAGCCGCAGCCGGGTACCAGATCGGCGGGCTTGAAGACGACGCAATTGCCGTAGGCCAGGGCCGGGGCGATCTTCCAGGCCGGGATCGCGATGGGGAAATTCCATGGTGTGATGATCCCGACGACGCCGACGGGCTCGCGGGTGATTTCGACTTCAAGGCCTGGACGGATGGAGTCGATCTTGTCGCCCGTGACCCGGATCGCCTCGCCGGCAAAGAACTTGAAGATCTGGCCGGCGCGTGCGGCCTCGCCGATCCCTTCGGGCAGGGTCTTGCCTTCTTCGCGCGCCAGAAGTTCGCCGAGTTCTTCCTTGCGCGCCAGGATCTCGTTGCCGATGGCGTCGAGGGCATCCGCGCGCACCTGCGGGCTGACCCGGGACCAAGCGGGAAAGGCATCGACCGCTGCTTGAATGGCGTCGCCGACCTGCGCAGCATCGGCCTGGGCATAGATCCCGACCACGTCGGACGTATCGGAAGGATTGATGTTTTCGTTGGTGCCGCTGCCTGGGGTCCATGTCCCCGCGATCAGGTTTTCTTTGACGTCCATCGGTGCGAACTCCTTACAGGATGCGAGGATTGATTCAGGTGGGGCCCTGCGCCAAGTGTCATGATAGCCGAACGACCTTACCGGGGTTAAGGATGTTGGCGGGATCGAGCGCGCGCTTGATCGAAATCATCATGTCATTCTCGACCGCGCCGTTGTGCTGCCGAATCTTGTCGACCTTCAACTGGCCGACACCGTGTTCGGCGGCGATGGAGCCGTGAAACTCCGCAACCAGCCCATGGACGATCTCGTTGACCGCGCCCCAGGTTTCCAGGAAGGCGTCTCTGTCGGCGCCTTCCTTGTCCGTTCCATCAGGCTGACTGAAATTGAAGTGAATGTTGCCGTCGCCGATATGGCCGAAGGGCAGGGGGCGGATCCCCGGATAGGCCGCGGTCACGGCCGTGACGGCACGTTCGATGAACTCGGGAATGCGGGATACCGGTACGCTGACGTCGTGCTTGATGGAACCGCCTTCGGGCTTCTGGGCTTCGGACATACTTTCACGTATGCGCCACATCTGTTGCGCCTGTGCCACGCTCTCGGCCAGAACCGCATCCTTGACCAGATTGTCTTCAAACGCGCTTTCCAGGAATGCGATGAAGGCTTCCTTGAGACCGGAATGCGCGCGGGGCGAGGAGAACTCGATCAGGGCGTACCAGGGGTGACGGCTCGCAAGAGGGCTGCCGCAATCCGGAACATGGCGCGCGACGATGTCCATGCCGAATTGCGGAATCATCTCGAAGGCCGTGACCGCATCGCCTGAAGCGCGGCGGGCGTGGGACAGCAGTGCGATGCCGTCCTCGACTTTGTCAAAACCACAGAGTGCCGTCTGCACGTCTTGCGGCGCGGGATACAGCTTGAGTACGGCGCGTGTGATGATTCCGAGCGTTCCCTCCGACCCGATGAGCAGATTCTTGAGGGAGTAGCCGCTGTTGTCCTTGAGGACGGGACGCATGCCGTTCCAGATGCGGCCGTCTGCGAGAACGGCTTCCAGGCCCAGCGCCATGTCGCGGGCGCTGCCGTAGCGCAGCGCGTTTGTCCCACCGGCATTCGTCGAGAGGTTGCCGCCGATCTGGCAGGTGCCTTTGGCGCCGAGCGACAGGGGAAAGAGGCAACCGCTGTCCGCGGCGGCGTCCTTGATATCCTGCAAGACGCAGCCGGCCTCCACGGTCATGGTGTAGTTGACCGAATCTATGTCGATAATGCGGTTCATGCGGGACAGACAAAGGACGATGCCGCCGTCTGGCACGCCGCCGCCGCAGTGCCCGGTGTTGCCGCCTTGCGGTGTGATCGTCGTTCCGTCCTCTGCACAGAGACGGACGACGGCCGCGACCTCATCGGTCGTCGCCGGTTTGACCACGGCGCGCGCGCTGCCGCGATAGAGCCCCCGGTCTTCGACCAGATGCGGTTCGATGGCGTCGGCGTCTATGAGCAGGCCCCTGGGGCCGACGGCCTCGGCGATGCGCTCTAACAGACTGTCCTGCGAATTGCCGTGGGCCAAGGGTCGTGCGCCTTCGCTTTGTTGTGTCTTAAGCCTTGCCGCGCAGGTCGGAGATCGTCGTCGTCGGCGTCAATTGATCCATCGAGGTGCGAACCTCGATGATCGAAGCCTTGCCGCTCGCCAGTGCACGCTCTAGTGCGTCCGGGAACTCCGCGCCCGTTGTCACCACCTCGCCGTGACCATCGAACGCGAGGGCGAAGGCGGCGAAGTCGGGGCTGACCAGGTCGGTCGCGACGACCTTGCTGGGGTACTCCCGTTCCTGATGCATGCGGATGGTGCCGTAGGTGCCGTTGTTGACGACGATGACGATCGGCTTTAGCCCGTACTGCTGCGCTGTGCCGAACTCCTGGCAGGTCATCATGAAACAGCCGTCGCCCGCGAAGGCAACCACGGGACGCTCGGGATCGTCCAGGGCCGCGGCGACCGCCGCCGGCATGCCATAGCCCATGGAGCCCGATGTCGGTGCCAGCTGGTTGCCGAACTGCCGGTAGCGGAAGAAGCGGTGCACCCAGATCGAGTAGTTGCCGGCGCCATTGGTGATCACGGTGTTGTCCGGCAGGCGTTCCCGCAGGCCGCTGACAATGGTCCCGAGGCCCAGGGGCTCATTGGCGTCGATCGGCTTCGTAAAGGCTTCGTAGCCTTGTCGCGCTTGGTCGGCGAAGTCGCGCCAGGGAGGGTCCTTGCGCGGCGGCAGGTCCTCCGCCAGGAAGCGGCAGGCCGAGACCATATCCGCCTGGATCGCCAGGTCCGGCTGATAGACGCGGCCCAGCTCTTCCGCGCCGGGATGAATATGGATCATCGGCACCTGAGGCCTTGGGACCGAGAACAAGGTGTAACCGCCCGTGGTCATCTCTCCGAGACGCGCACCGAGCACGATCAGGAGGTCGGAGGATTTCACCGCTTCCGTCAGATAGGGGGCGATGCCGATACCGACGTGGCCGACGTAGAGCGGATGCTCGTTGGAGATGCGGTCCTGGGCGCGAAAGGCGCCGCCGATCGGCAGATGATTGGCCTCGGCGAAGCGCTGCAAGTTGTCGCAGGCCTCTGCCGTCCAGCCGCCCCCGCCGACAACCACCAGGGGACGTTCGGCCTTTGCCAGCATGTCTTGAAAGGCCGCGGCCTGATCCGGCGTAGGATAGCTGCGGGTCGGCTCGATGCGGGGCAGGGGCTCCGGTACCGCCGTCACCTCGCTGGTCAGCATGTCTTCCGGCAAGGCGAGGACAACGGGACCGGGGCGTCCGGAAAGGGCGGTACGGTAGGCTCGCCCAATGTACTCGGGGATACGGTCGGGATCGTCGATCTGGGTCACCCACTTCGCCATCTGGCCGAACATGCGGCGGTAGTCGATTTCCTGAAAGGCCTCGCGGTCGATTTGATCGCGTGCGACCTGGCCGATGAAGAGGATCATCGGTGTGGAGTCCTGAAAAGCGATGTGAACGCCCGCGCTGGCATTCGTCGCGCCCGGACCGCGGGTAACGAAGCAGATGCCGGGACGCCCCGTCAGCTTGCCGTGGGCATCGGCCGCCATGGCGGCACCGCCTTCCTGGCGGCAATTGATGAAACGCAACCGATCGCTGCCGTGCATTGCGTCGAGCACCGCCAGATAACTCTCGCCCGGAACGCCGAAGGCGAGCGTCGCTCCTTGAGCTTCGAGTTCTCTGACGAGAATGGTGGCGGCGTTGGTCATCCGTATCTTGTCCTGTCTTGCGCGGTCAGGAGCGGCCGCTGATTCGCCAAGGGAGCTTCAGCTAGTGGATTTCCGGCTCGGGGTTCGCCGGGCCGAAGGCGGTCTCCAGGTAATCGAAATCGCAACCCTCTGGCGCCTGTTTGATGTGTTGAAGAAACATGTGCCCGTAGCCGCGTGCGAACTTGGGTTTCGGTTGGACCCAGGCCGTGCGGCGGCGCGCCAGTTCCGTTTCGTCGACGTCGAGTGTAAGACTGCCCGCGGCGGCGTCCACCGAAATCAGATCGCCGTTTCGCACCAGGGCCAAAGGCCCGCCGACATGGGATTCCGGGGCGACGTGCAGGATGCAGGCGCCATAACTGGTCCCGCTCATGCGGGCGTCGGAGATGCGCAGCATGTCGCGGACCCCTTGCTTCAAGAGCTTCTTCGGCAACGGCAGCATGCCCCATTCGGGCATGCCCGGGCCGCCTTGGGGGCCGGCACCGCGCAGGATCAGAACGTGGTCCGGCGAGACGTCCAGATTCTCGTCGTCGATGGCCTTTTTGAGGTCTCCATAGTCGTCGTAAACGAGTGCCGGACCTGTATGCTTTAGGAAGCGCCGGTCGCAGGCAGAGACTTTCATAACGCAGCCGTCGGGTGCCAGATTGCCCCGCAGGACGGCAAGGGCCCCGGAAGGGAAGATCGGGTCCGAAAGCGGGCGGATGACATCCGTGTTGTGCACCTTGGCCTTCTCGACGGTTTCGCCGAGCGTCTTGCCGTTGACGTTCAGGCAGCTCAGATCGAGATGATCGCGAAGCTGGCTCAGCATGCCTTGCAGGCCGCCGGCATAGTAGAAGTCTTCCATCAGGTAGCGGTCGCCGTTGGGCCTGATATTTGCGATGACCGGGACGCGGGCGCCGATCTCGGAAAAGTCGTCCAGAGTGACATCGTGCCCGGCGCGCCGCGCCAGGGCGATGACGTGGATGATGGCGTTGGTCGAGCAACCCATGGCCATGGCCGCCGTGATTCCGTTCAGGAAGGCAGCCTTGTTCAAGATATCGCCCGGCTTGAAGTCCTCCCAGACCATGTCGACGATGCGCCGGCCCGCATATCTCGCCAGCCGGATGTGCCCGGAGTCCGCGGCGGGAATCGAAGCGCCGCCAGCCGGCGCCATCCCGATCACCTCGGCGATGGAGGTCATGGTGCTCGCCGTGCCCATGGTCATGCAGTGCCCGTAGGACCGCGCGATGCCGGTTTCGATCTGCTGCCAGTCCTCTTCGTCGATGGTTCCTGCGCGCAACTCGTCCCAGTACTTCCAGGCGTCGGAACCGCTGCCGAGGGTCTGGCCCTGCCAGTTGCCGCGCAGCATGGGTCCCGCCGGAAAGAAGAGGGCAGGGATGTTCATACTGATGGCGCCCATGATCAGCGCCGGAGTCGTCTTGTCGCAGCCGCCCATCAGGACCGCGCCATCGATCGGATGGCTGCGCAACAGCTCCTCGCACTCGATCGCAAGCAGGTTGCGATAGAGCATGGTGGTCGGCTTGACGAAGTTCTCCGCAAGCGAAAGAGCTGGAAGCTCGATGGGCAGGCCGCCCGCCTGGTGGATGCCCGCCTTGATGTCGTCGACCCGGGATTTGAAATGGGCGTGGCAGGGGTTGATGTCCGACCAGGTATTGATCACCGCGATGATGGGGCGGTCTTCCCAGTCGCTGGGGTCATAACCCATCTGCATCATGCGGGAGCGGTGGCCGAAGGAGCGCAGGTCATCGCCGAACCAGCGACGGCTGCGCAGATCCGGCGGTGCGATTTTCTTTTTCATAGGCTCTTTGCGCGGATGCTAGGCGCGCCTTGCGGCCTAGGCTGGCTGATTTCAGGGCTGGTTTCGAATTTACAAGACAGGATGAAGTTGTCAAATCGCGGAGCCCGCCACGAGAGCTGCCGCTCGGCCCAAGACCATTCCCATTGTTTCCCGTTTTGCAGAGTAACTAGCGGAAAAATATCATGAATCCTGTTTTTGAATTTGGATTCCGCTAACGGATTTGAGGCCCCAGGCACGCCCCAACCTTCGAATGGAGTGGTATATTTGTAAAAATTTTTGACATAAAATGCTTCACTTGTTAGTGGTTGAAGGAATTCGAGCATTTTGTTGACGAATTTACCGGGCCCTGAGTTTTCCCCAACCACGAGGATTGTGATGCAGAAATCGCCGGTATCGCTGGATCAGCTACCGCGATCTGTCTTGGCGGTTCCGCCGCTTTGCCGATGCGCGGACCATAGCCTCGACGAGACCGCCAACCGCGCGCTCATCGATCATATGACGGCCGGCGGTGTCCGGACCCTGATGTATGGCGGCAACGCCAATTTCTATAACCTGCCGACGAGCCACTACCGCCCCACCGTGACCTTTCTTGCGGATGCCACTGCCGAAGATGTGCTCGTCATCCCGTCCGCGGGACCGGATTACGGGCACTTGATGGACCAAGCCCCGATCCTGCGCGAGCACGGCTATCCGACGGCCATGGTCTTGCCGGCCTCGGGTCCTCTCTCATTCGACGGGGTGGAACGGGGCGTCAGGGATTTCGTCGAGGCCTTCGGCAACCCCGCGATCATCTACATCAAGAACGAAGGCATGATCGCCGTCGAAAACGTCCGGCGTTTGATCGACGACGGTGTCGTCATCGCCATCAAGTACGCGGTCGTGCGGGACAACCCGGCAGAGGACGCGTTGTTGCGCGCGCTTTGCGACGCGGTCGATCCTCGGCATATCATCAGCGGTATCGGTGAGCGGCCGGTCATCGATCACTTCCAGACCTATGGCCTGAGTGCCTTTACATCGGGCTCCGTTTCGGTTGCGCCGCGGGCTTCGACAGAAATTTTGCGCGCGCTCACGGCAGGCGATGTCGCGCGGGCGAGTGAACTACGAGCGCATTTCCTGCCGCTCGAGGATTTGCGAGACGCGATCAGCCCCATTCAGGTGATTCACGCTGCGGTCCGTCTAGCAGGAATCGCGGACAGCGGCGAATTGATGCCGTTGCTGAGCCGCATGGATACAGCGCATGAGGCCGATGTCGAGGCTGCTGCCCGGACACTACTGTCGTTTGATCAATCGCTCGGGCAATCGCTCGTGGCGTAATCCAGTAAGGAAAAGGCGGCACCGGCATCCAAGACCTCAGCGCCGTGCGGCCGAAAGCAACAAGTAAATAGAGGGAGAAAATGTCATGACAATTAAATCGAAACTGACGGCGGGCCTCTTTGCGGCCGCCTTTGCCTTGGGTGCTGTCGGCGCCCAAGCTGAGACCGTTAAGCTGTCAACCGGATCGCAGGGCGGTTCCTGGTATCCGCTTGGCGGGGCCATCAAAGCGGCAATGGAAGAAGCGGATTCGAGCTTGGAGGTCGCGGTGACGCCCGGTGGCGGCATCGCCAACGTTGTGGGTGTCGAGGCCGGGAAATTCCCCGTTGCCTTCGCCAATTCACCGTCGACCGTGGATGCGATGAGCGGTAAGGCGCCGTTCAAGAAGGCGGTTAAGAACGTCTGCAATGTGGCGACCCTTTATCCGCAGTACTTTCAGATCATCTCTTTGAAATCTGCGGAAGTGAAAAGCTTTGCCGATTTCAAGGGCCGGGCGATAACCACTCAGCCGAAAGGCAACACGGGCGAGCAATTGACCCGCGAACTTCTGGGCCTCAACGGTCTCTCTTATGACGAACTGGATAAGGTTCATTTCGCTTCTTACAAGGATTCTGTTTCCTTGATGAAGGACGGCCACGCCGATGTCTTCCTCCTCGGAACCGCGCTTCCGGCCGGTGCCGTAATGGATCTTGCGTCCGCGCGGGACATCGCGATCGTGCCGATGGACGATGAGACGCTCTCTTCCTTCCAGTCGAAGAATGGTGCCTTTCAGAAACGGATGATCACGGCCGGCAGCTATCCCGGTATTGATTCCGATGTTCCGGCACTGGCGTACGCGACGCATATTATTGCGGCTTGCGACTACTCCGAAGAGGTCATCGGCAAGATGCTGACGGCCATTGCCGACAATCTCGACTCCCTGTCCGCGGTCAACAAGAACCTGAAGACCCTGAGCCTGGCGGAGATGGGCGCGGATATCGGCGTTCCCATGCACCCCGGTGCGGTCAAGTTCTACGAGTCACGCGGCTCCAACTAAGCATTGGACGCTGTGTTGTAAGGCATTTGCGGGTGCGGCGGTTTAGTGTCCGGTTGACCCGGGCCTAACCGTCGCACGGCAAGCTTTAAAAGACTGACCGCTGACGGAGAGGACTTGGTCCTTGGAGAGGTTCGCAAAACCCATCTTCTTGGTGGCTCGGTGCATCGCTTTGGCGATGACTGTGTTCCATCTTGTGATCGCGTTTATCGGCCCCCCCGAACCTCTCATCCTCCGTTCCGCGCACGTCGGCTTCGCTTTGGTGCTGACGTTTTTGTTCTTTGGTTGGAAAGGCAAGCACGAGAAAGGACCGGGAATTCTCGATCTTCTCTTCGTTCTTGGCAGCCTCGCCGCGGCCGGCTATCCGATTTATCAGCTTCCCTATATCTACGAACGCTTTATCTACGTCGATCCGCTGATTACGGGGGATTGGGTGTTCGGGTGCCTCCTCATCGTCCTGGTGCTTGAAGGCACTCGACGCTTGCTCGGGCTCGCCTTGCCGCTGACCGCGATAGCGTTCCTTTGCTACGCCCTATTCTTCACCGAGACCGACCGCGACACTTTGATGGAGCAGCTCTTCCTGACGACGGAAGGTATCTTCGGGATTCCTGTCGCAGTGTCCGCGACCTACATGGTGCTGTTTATCGTTTTTGGCGCGCTGGTCGAACGGATGGGTGTTGGCCGATTGTTCATGGACTTCGCTGTGGCGATCACCGGGCGGTCCAGCGGCGGCCCGGCGAAAGTGGCCTGTGTGACAAGCGGTATGTTTGGGACCGTTTCGGGTTCTGCTGTCGCCAACGTCATGACCACCGGCACCTTCTCTATCCCCCTCATGAAGCGCATCGGCTACAGGCCGGGCTTTGCGGGCGCCGTTGAAGCGGTTGCCTCGACCGGCGGGCAAATCATGCCGCCGATTATGGGCGCTGCGGCTTTCGTCATGGCGGAGTATTTGGGGGTCAGCTATCTGACGGTCACGAAGTATGCTCTGCTACCGGCGGCCCTCTACTTTATCGCGGTGTTTGCCACTGTTCATTTCGAGGCGAAACGTCTGGGTATGAAGGGGATGGAAGATCACGAGATCCCCAAAGTATCGGTTGTGCTGAAAGAACAGGGGCACATGTTCATTCCGCTGATCGTCATCATCAGCGTTCTGATCATGGGTTACAGCGCACCCTATTCGGCACTTTGCGGTATCGCATCCGTTATTCCCGCTGCCTTGCTTCGCAAGACGACGCGCCAATACGTCACGATTGGGAATATCCTGGGTGCCATGGAAGCAGGAGCGCGCAATACCCTGCCCATCGCACTTGCCTGTGCCTGCGCCGGTATCGTTGTCGGAGTAATCGACATCACCGGCGCAGGCCTTTCTTTCACCGGACTCGTCCTGAGCCTCGCCCAGGACACGTTGGTGCTGGCGCTGATCGCGACGATGATTGCCGGCATCATTCTTGGGATGGGAATGCCGACGACACCGGCCTACATCGTTCAGGTTGCGCTGCTGGTCCCTGCCCTCGTCAAGCTCGGCGTCCAACTGGAAGCGGCCCATCTTTTCGTCTTCTACTTTGCGATTCTTTCCGCGATCACACCGCCGGTCGCGATGGCGGTCTATGCGGCCATGGGGATCTCCAAAGGGGGCATCTGGGAAAGCGGTTTGGCGGCGATGAAGCTCGGCGCGACGGGGTACATCGTGCCGTTCATGTTCGTCTATGGGCCCGCCCTGCTTCTAATCGGAGACTTTAGCGTCATTCTGGCCGCATCTGTGACCGCCATTACCGGGGCAGTATGCCTGTCGGCATCCTTGAATGGGTACCTACTGGTCCCGATGGGAGTTATCCAGCGCCTGACTCTCTTCGTGACTGCAATCACCCTGATCCATCCTGGTCTGGCCACGGATGCCATCGGGTTCGGGCTGCTGGTTGCCGTCCTGATCAAGCAGTTGATGGAGCGAAAGGGACGCAACTCCGGGCCTGCACCTGCGGGTGCAATCGCTGCCCCGGCGAAGGAAGCCGAGCCGTTGCGGGACAGCTAGTGGAGGGAGAGGATTTGCGACGGACGCAAGCAAGATATAGTTTCAAGGGTGGCGACTGGTTTGGCGCCGTGGGCTTGGTCATGCCTTCTTTTCAAGAATGGGCCAAGGACGACACCATCTTGGATAGCAGAGCTCGGGAAAATTCAACTTTGCAGGAGCAGGCGGGAGGCAACTTACGGAAGCCCAAACGCTTGGGCGACCAGGTCTACACGCAGATCCTCGAGCAGATTATTTCTCAGGGCTGGCCTGAAGAGACGAAGTTGCCGACCGAGTCCGACTATGCGCGGGAATTCGGCGTTTCGCGCCCCGTGGTCCGGGATGCGCTGGCAAAACTTCGCGATGACGGGGTGATCTACTCACGGCAAGGCGCGGGCAGTTTCATCAAGCGTCAGCCGGGACCGCGCATTCAGCAATTCGCACCCTTGGCAAGCATCGCCGACGTCAGCCGATGCTTTGAGTTTCGTATTGCTATTGAGCGGAACGCTGCTCGCTTTGCGGCGCTGCGTCACGACGAGACGACTCTGCGGGGAATTGAATCCGCGTTGAATCGGTTGGAAGAGGTAATCGCACAGGGTGAGCTTGGCGCCGACGCGGATTTCCAGTTTCATCTGTCCGTCGCCAAGGCATCCGACAACCATTTCTTTGCCGAAGCGCTGGAGGGACTGCATCGGCAGATGGAATTCGGCATGAACCTCAACCGGAACCTGACCTTGCTGCATTCGGAAAAACGGCTGCGCCTGGTTCAGGACGAGCACATCGCGATCTATGATGCGATTGCGGCGGGGAACGCCGACTTGGCGGATTCGAAGATGGCCGGGCACATCAGAAACGCCCGCAAGCGCGTGTTTGAAGGCAAGTCTTAGCCCGCCAAGCGCCGTACCTCGCGCATAGCCCGGCAATCAGTGAATCTCGGCTGAACTCGCGAGCGCTTTTTTCAAGACCTCGATATCGAATCCCGGCGCTTTGCAGGCGTCGAGGACCACCTTTTCACGCTTTTCGATCAGCTCGACCGCTGCCGGGATTTCCTTGACCAGATTGTCCGGCACGATCACGGCGCCGTGCTGATCGGCGTGGACGAGGTCGCCATGCCGGACAGTCATGCCGTGGACATTCACCTGTCCGCCAAAATCGACGACATGAACGTGCGCATGACTTGGGCCGATCACGCCGGCCAAGAGTTGGAAACCGGCGGCAAGCACGTCGAGATCGCGGATCGATCCGTTCGTGATGACGCCTTCGCTGCCGAGCGCCTTGTGCACGTTGCTGTTGACCTCGCCCCAGAAGGCACCGAACCCAGGCACCGGATCGAGATCCTGCATCACCACAATGGTGGATTCGTTTCCCGCTGCGACATATTCGTAGTAGGCGGTCCGCTTGGCGCGGACCTCCGCGGGATCCAGATCGGATGCGGCGACGGCCCGAATGGAGGCGGTGCGGGCGCGTGCGACCATCGGCGGCAACGCCGGGTCTGCACAGACGAATGGCAGGGACGTGAAGCCCGTAGTGCGCCGCTCCGGCGCGACAATCTCAAGCGCGTTACAAATCGTCGGTGTGTCATGCCGGCGCAGGGCCTCGAGGTCTTTTTCGTTCAACCTGGTTGCGGTCATTCCGGTTTCCCTTTGTCGCTAAACGCTGCAGATTCGACTCAAATCACGATGGCGGTGTGACGCCGACGCTCGCTCCAGCTTCGACGATCGCGCCCCAAGCGTCGTCGGCAAGCGGAACGCCTTCCGCCAGACGCGTCTTCTTTCGCCGCTCTTCCGGCTCGCCCGGCAGCAGAACCTCTCCGCCCGACTCTGCCGGCTTGGCGCTTCTGAAGAAATCCAGGTAGCGCTTCAATTCCGGCGCGAAATGGTTGCCGGTGTCGAAGTGGTCCGTCGACATGTAGATCGAAAGCATGCCGTTGTAGATCCTGGGCGCATCGAACGACGTGCAGCCCGATCCTGCCAGGGCACCGGCCAGCAGTTCGCACATCAAGGCAAGACCCGACCCCTTGTGATCGCCCATGGCACGGATGGCACCGTCGCCGCCGCGGACATCCGCCGAGCGTGTCGCATCGACATCTCCGTAAAGCGTTGCAGGATCGCTGCTGAGTTTGCCGTCACCGGTGATCAAGGCGCCATCCGGTAGCGTCGCGCCGCCTTTCGAGGCCACAAGGACCTTTCCCTCGGCGACCACAGAGGTTGCAAAGTCCAGAATCACCGGCGGGGCATCCGGAACCGGCATGCCGATGGCGACCGGCGCGGTCGACATGCGCCGTTCGACACCGCCGAAAGGGGCAACGAGAACACTGCCGGCAACGTTGACGAAATGTACCGACACCTGACCTGCTTCCGCGGCCTGTATGGCCCAGTCGCCGATGCGGCCGAGATGCCCGGCATGGCGCAGCGCGACGATGGCCACCCCGCTGTCTGCCGCCTTTTCGATTCCACGGGACACGGCTTGCGGTCCCACGGTCTGCCCCATCCCAAAATTGCCGTCGAGGACCAGCATGGCGTCGTTCTCAAACACCACGGAGACGTCTTGATCTGCTTTGAGCTTTCCTTCCTGCAGCCAGGTCACGTAGCGCGGCACGCGGATGACGCCATGGCTGTCGTGGCCAACGAGGTTCGCTTCGACGAGATGCTGTGCGATGCGCCCGCTTTCCGCCTCGGAACAGCCGACACCGACAAAGATGGCTTTGACGAAGGCGCGCAGGTCATTGGCGCGAATGTTCATGAGCGCACCTTCGGGTGCCAAAGCAGAGGGCGGGCTTTCCGTGTCCGCCATCGCTCGAGTTGCGTCTCGGCGTTCGCCACTATCGTCCCGTCGGGCCGGCCAGAAATTGCCTTGCCATGGCTCCCCCTCCCTGTTGCGCCTGCACTTGTTTACGGATCGGCTGCGTGTTCAAAAGGCGCGGCAACCGCCCCCTTGATGGTGCGGGAATTTTAGCGCAGAGGCTTCTGCGGATAAAAAGAATTCTGCCGTAAAATGAAAGATTTAGCCCACTGCAGGCGCCGTGGCGGTGGTGTTGTTGAACCTAGCGTTTCAACAGGCATTCGACGAAGGTTTTTGCTTCCTTCAGGCCGCATCGGTAGTGCTGACGAGCCGCCTTCACGGCGCCGATTTTGTCGCCGGCCAAGGCGAGAGCGAGGATATGTTCCTCCTTCTCCTCGTCGGGAAGTGACTCAAAGAGCCGCACTTCCGGCTGCTCCGGCGGATAGACCGGGAAATAGGTTGCAAGCCGCTCCAGAACCTTCTTCGCTCCCCTCAGTTCCACCCTTACGTCGCCTTGCCTTGTGAGCGTCACCGGGTAGTGGTTATAGCGAGATCCCTTCGGACTCCTTTGTTCCGCTTCTTTGGCAAGGGCATCTCTCAGGATGGAGTGGTCCACGCGCTTCAGTTCGATTTCCAGACCATGGATCTTTCGAAACAGTGTCCAGGCGCCATATTCGTCCGGGGAGTCGAGTTCCAGCCTGAAACCCCGGAGGCCACGGATCTCGCTGTGCTCCAGGCAGATGATAGTCGGCGTGTCCTCCGGGAATCCGGAGTTATAGAACGAGCGGTACCGCAGGTAGATACGTTGGGAAGACCATCGTAGAAGCCGGTTTTCAGGGGCCAGGCTCGAGCGAAACGCCCCAAGGGCGATGGCGGCCAGGCCGCTGAACAGCACTGCTGCCAATCCACAGACGATAATACTGCCGGAACCTGACCAGCCGGGCTCGACGAAGGGCAGTCCGCCAAACACCGTCGCGGCGCCGGCAAACAAGGTTCCGAAAATGAGATTGCCCCAGGCGACTTCCCTGTAGGACGCCAAGTCCTGGTGTTGGCCAAGGTCTCGATCGGTCAGGATCTTCATGGAAGCCAGGACTCCAACGACGGAGGACTGAAATGCGTCACGAGCAGGGTCAATCTAGCGCCGAGGCGTTAACGGACTCTATGAAAGCGCCGCCTCTTTCGCTGCCTGCTGGAGTCGTTGCCTGCCGATGCTTACTGGACTGTTAATGCGGCGCTGGCCGAAAAGCTGTATCCGGAGGTTGTGGACCGGCGGTGTCGTCAAAGGCCCACGGTCGTCGAGAGCTACCGAATTCCGGTGCGATGCCACCGCCTTTGCGGTCGGGGCAAGCGGCGCACCCCAAACATTGCACTCATAGCGAGAATAGACTCCTGACGGTTGGCGGGACCGTAGGCTGATTACCACCAGTTTTCGTAGGGGTTTTCCTCTGAAATTGAGTGTCCGCGCGCCTTATCAACTGCCCGCAGCAATAGCTTTTTAACCCGAAGTGCTTAAGCCTTTCATGCAGGGGTTTGGTGAAGGACCGGAAACCACGGAGCGCAAGCAATGCCGCTAGTTCCAGAGCAGAAAGCATCTGGAAGAATCCGCAAATTATTGGCGGTGTTGGTCTTCTGTGCTCCCGCTATGCTCGTCATTCCTGGAAGCGTATCCGCGACTTCGCCTGAAAGCGGACAAGCGGCTTCTCGAGGCGAGGCAAATCCGGATTCGCGCGGGGTCGCGGCACTTCCTTCCGACGAAGGGGCAGGCACCGACGCGGCCATCGTCATCGGCCTCGATGCCGACATGTCCAAGGGGGCGGCCCAGGGCGGAGAAGCCATTCGCCGCGGGTTGGTCATGGCAATCGAAGAAATCAACGCCGCCGGCGGCGTTTTGGGCCGCCCGCTCACTCTGGTGATCCGCGACCATCGCGGTATCCCCGCGCGCGGCGTAGACAATATCGTGGAGTTTTCGAAGATCGAGAACCTCGTGGCCGTTGTGGGCGGTGTTCATACGCCCGTGGCAATGGCAGAGCTTGAGGCCATCCACGAGCACGAGATTCTCTACCTGGGACCCTGGGCGGCTGGCACGCCGGTGGTCGCCAATGGTTACGATCCCAACTACGTTTTCAGGGTCTCGGTTCGGGACGAGTATGCCGGCGGGTTTCTGGTGCGTGCCGCGCGGGAAAAAGGTTACAAGCGCCTCGGGCTCCTCCTGTGGAAGAGCGGCTGGGGCAAATCGAACGAAGCCGCGATGAACAACGCCCTCTCCAGTTTTGGAGAGGCGCCGGTTGCCATCGAGTGGTTCAACTCCGGCCAACAGGACATGTCCCGGGAAATCGATGCCCTCGTCAATGCCGGCGCCGATGTCGTCATGCTTGTGGCCAATCCCCTGGATGGCTTGACAGCCGTTCGGGAGATCGCGATGCGTTCGGAGAGCGAGCGCTTGCCGATCATCTCGCATTGGGGAATTACCGGTGGGGACTTCCATGGTCGTGCGGCGAGCTTTCTGCCGAGGGTGAATCTGACCTTCCTGCAGACCTACTCCTTCTTCACTCCGCCCTTCCCGAAAAAATCCGAGCGTGTCGTCGCGGCATACTGTGTGCGGTTTGGTGTCTGTGACTCCCTTTCGGAGATCACCTCTCCGGTCGGTACGGCCCATGCCTATGACCTCATGTACTTGCTCAAGCAGGCGATCGAGAAGGCTCAAAGCTTGGAACGGCCCGAAGTCAGGCGCAGCATGGAACAACTCGGCCGCTTTGAGGGGTTGGTCAGGGTCTATGACCCGCCGTTCTCGCCCTCCGATCACGACGCCCTGGATGAGTCAGACTTCAGGCTGAGTCGTTACGACGAAAACGGCGCCATCGTACCGATCACGGGCAAATGAGACTCTTCAACTCCAGCATCAGCCTGCGGCTTAATGTGATCCTGCAGGTCCTGCCCATCGTCATCTTCTTTCTGTTGGGAAGCTGGTATGTCGCGTCGGATGTCGCCACGCGTATCGTTGAGGATCAAGTTCACGAACGGCTCGATCAGGAAGCCCGGCAGTCGGCCCGCGCACTCGCGAACCGCCTGACGGTTCTGCGGGAATCGGCCCAGGCGATTGCGGGGAACGAGCTCATCATCAATGGTGTCGTCGATACGGTTGAGACCGAGGGTTACATCGAGACATTCTTTCAGTCCATTCGGATTCCCGGTCCCGAAGGGGCAAGAATTGGATTGACGGACTACCGCGGACGTCCAATCGCGTCGAATGGCCTTCAGGTGTCCGGTTTTGATCCTGAGTTGTTGGATAGTGTGATGGCCGGACAGACGGTCCTGGAACTGACCGGCTCACGCCTTACGATCCTGGCGCCTGTGCTCTATCAAGGTGCTCCGGAGGGGACGGTCTTCATCGTATATGAGGAAGAGCAACTGGCCGGCGTTCTGGCAATCGGCAACAGCGGCGAGGCCACGGCCATCGTCGATGGCCGGGGCGAGGTCATCTACACGACGAACTTGGCGTTTGCGCTGATCGGAGAAGCGTACAATCCCAGCAAGCATCCGGGTTGGCTTGAGAATCTTGTTGAAGTACCGGGATTTGCAGAGTTCTCCCTGGTATCGGCAACGCACTCCCAGAATGCTTTTGTCGCCGTATCGCGGTTTAAACGGATTATGTTGCTCGCTGTGGCCTTCGGCATCGTTGCGGTGCTTGGAGGGATCTACTGGGCCACGTATCTGGCGACCCGACCATTGGCCGAGTTTACGCGATCGATCAGCAAGATTACCGGGACCGGCGACCTCTCCAACCGGATAGACGCTTGGGGGCCGATAGAGTTCAGGTCCCTCGCCCGGTCCTTTAACGAGATGATCAGCCGCCTGGAGAACACAACGACCTCCCGCAACAGGGTCGATAAGATTCTCGCGTCCATGAACGATATGCTGATCGTCACCGATAGAAACGGCAGGATTGAATCCGCCAATCAAGCTGCTTGCGAGGCCTTGAAGCAGCAGGAGGCGGAGATTATCGGCGTGGACATTCGCGCGGTATTCAAGAGCGCCAAATCCGACGACGATATCCATCTCATCGAACCGGCGTCCCTGCTGCGCAGCCCCCGAACGATCGAGGCGGTTTGCATAGCCTCCGACAGCGAAGAGATACCGGTGCACGTCTCCGGCGCGGTCATGATGCGGGATTCCGGCCAGGACTACGATTGCATCTATGTGGCGCTTGATGTTTCCGAACGCAGAAAGGCGGAAGAAACGATCCGCCGCATGGCCATGGAAGATGCGCTGACCGGGCTGGCCAACCGTGCCGAGTTTCAACGGATGCTGCGCCAGTCGCTGGCGCAGGCGAAGCGTCAGGACTCATTGCTCGGTGTAATGCTGATCGACTTGGATAACTTCAAAGACGTGAACGACACGCTGGGCCACCCGGCCGGAGATGCATTGCTGAAGGTGCTGGCCAAACGGCTGACCAATTGCGTGCGCGAATCCGACATGGTTGCAAGGTTGGGGGGTGACGAGTTCGCTGTCGTCGCGGCAGATCCAAAGACGGTGCGCGGCATCACGGTTCTGGCGCAGAGGATCATTGAGGAGCTGTCGCAACCGATCGAGATCGAAGGAAAACTCCTGCATTCCGGCGCAAGTATTGGGATTACCGTCTTTCCCTATGACGATGGAGATGTTGATCACCTCGTCAGGAACGCGGACTTGGCCCTCTACCGCGCGAAGAGCGAGGGACGTAACCGCTACCAGCTCTTCGACTACGCGATGCATGAAGAGGTCCTGGCCAGGCGCAGCATTGAAGGCGACTTGCGTCAGGCGCTGGACAGGGATCAGCTGCGTGTTCTTTATCAGCCGCAAATGGATTTGCGGACCGGCCGGGTCGTCGGTGCGGAGGCTCTCCTGCGTTGGCATCATCCCGAACGCGGTATCGTCTCACCCGGCGAGTTCATACCGATCGCGGAGGCCTGCGGCTTGATTGTTCCGATGAGCGAGTGGCTGCTACGCAAGGTTTGCCAGGACTGCAAAGCCTGGAGCGACCAAGGCTTGGGCCATATCACCGTTGCCATGAATGTTTCCCCGATCCATTTCAGGCAGGATTCGTTGACACGGGAAGTCTCCGGCGCTCTCGAGGAAACCGGCCTCCCGGCAGATCTCCTGGAGTTGGAGATCACCGAGAGTATGGTGATGGAAGACGGCGAAGACGCATTGGCGACCCTCAATGAGCTCAAGGGAATCGGCGTCGGCCTCGCAATCGATGATTTCGGGACGGGCTATTCGTCGCTGAATCACTTGAAGCAATTCCCGGTCGACCGCCTGAAAATAGACAGATCTTTCGTGCGGGATGTGGTCACCGATTGGGACGACGCTGCCATCAGCTCCGCCGTCATAAATTTGGGACACAATCTGAACCTGAAGATCGTGGCGGAAGGTGTCGAATCTGAGCCGCAATTGAGTTTCTTGTTGTCGCAGGGTTGCGACGAGGCTCAGGGCTTCTATTTCAGCAAGCCCATCCCCGAACCTGAACTTCGTGAGTTCATTCGGGAGAATCTGGCGAAGGCCGGCAGTTCCGACGGCCGTGTTGCGCTCCAGAAACCGTCGGAGGCCTTATCGGCCTGACGGATCGCGGTGGTTCGGTCCTCGTTGGACCTAGATCGGACCCGCGAACCAATGAAGTTCCCATCCAGGTTCCTAATTGTACTCATCGAAACTGTTTGACGCTCTTGGGTGCGAAAGGGAAACGCTGTAACTTGACGCATTGCCATGCGTGGCGGAAACCGCTGCCGCGCTCCATGTGCATACCCTGAGTCAAATACGAGATCTCGAAGAACAGGACGAATTTAATGAACCGGATTGAATTGGACGGGCAGACCGCCGTGGTCACAGGCGCCGCGCAGGGTATTGGCTTTGCGATCGCGGAGCGTCTGACAAAGAGCGGGGCGTCCGTCGCGCTGTGGGACAACGATACGGCACTTCTCAAAGAATCGGCCGAGAAACTGTCCGTGCATGGCAAAGCCCTTGCAGTGACTGCCGATGTTACCGATCCACCGGCTGTTCAGGCAGCTCTCGATCAGTCGATTGCCGAACTTGGCGCACCGGATATCCTGGTGAACAACGCGGGTATTTCCGGGCCAACGGTCCCGACATGGGAGTATGCGATTGAGGATTGGCGGCGGGTCATGGCACTCGACCTGGACGGTGTTTTTTTCTGCTGCCGCGCCGTGGTGCCGGGTATGATCGAACGCAACTATGGCCGGATCGTCAATATCGCGTCCATTGCGGGCAAGGAAGGGAACCCGAACGCTCCGGCGTACAGTGCGGCCAAAGCCGGGGTCATCGGTCTGACGAAGTCTCTCGGCAAGGAACTGGCGGACAAGGATATCTCGGTCAACTGTGTCACTCCCGCGGCGGCGCAGACCCGAATCTTCGATCAGATTTCGGAAGAGCACATCGCCTATATGCTATCGAAGATTCCACGGGGCCGCTTTCTCAAGGTTGAGGAAGTCGGGTCGTTGGTGGCCTGGCTGGCGTCCCGGGAATGCTCCTTCACCACCGGCGGGGTCTTCGATATCTCGGGCGGCCGCGCGACCTACTAGGACGCACTTCGAGGGCTTTCAGGCGAGGGCAATGCGCCGACCGCTTTCGTTGGACCGGTAAATGGCTTCCTCGATCTCGACATTGCGCAGGTAGTCGCGGCCGCTGTTGACCACGGGGGCCCCCGTCTGCAGATGCTCGGCGATGTGCCGGATTTGCTCGAAGACGCAATCGCCGGCGAAGCCGATGTTCTCCCAGGCGTAGCTCTCCTTGCGCTCGCTGGCGCCATGCGGTTTGAGCCAGAGCCCACCGTCGCCGTCGAGCCGCAGCACGCCATTCGCGCCCTCCAGATGCATTTCTCCCATCGTCAGGCGGCAGTTGGCGGCGGAGTGATCGTTGAGGCGATTGCCGTCCAGTACGGCGGTCGCACCGTTCTCGAACTCGAAGATGACATAGCCTGCATCTTCCCCGGCGATGGCCGGGTTGATCCGCCGCAGGCGTGCCGTCACCGCAATCACTTCGCCCAGCAGGAAGCGGAACGTATCGACGAAGTGGATGCCCGTCTCATGGATGAAGAAGCGCTTCATTTCCTGGAAATAGGGCTGGCGGTCGAGGTAGGCCTCCGGCCCTTGTCCGTCCCCGGGCCGCATGCGGAACGAGATGCTATGGGGTGTGCCAAGACGCCCTTCCTCCAACAGGCTCTTGGCGTGGCGGTACCAGGGCTGAAAGCGGAAGTTCTCATGGACGATAAGGGGGACATTGGCCCGCTCCGCAATCTCCACGACTTCGCGCGCGTCCTCCAGGGTGTCCGCCAGGGGCTTTTGACAGACCATCTGAATGCCGTGACGTGCGACCAACTCCACGAGATCTTTGTGGGTCTGAGGCGGCGTAACGATATCGACGACGTCCGGCCGGGTCGCCTTAAGCAGTCTTTCCGCCGATTCATAGACAGCGGGAACTCCGAAACGTGCAGCGGTCTCCCTGGCTGAATTGCCGTCGAGGGCCGTCAACGCCGTGATGCGCGCCTGCGGCAGTCTGGACCAGGCTTCATAGTGAAACTGACTGAAGTAGCCGGCGCCGATCACCGCGACTTCCAGTTGGTCCGCCATAACTTCAGCCCTGCAGGTTGGCGACGACGCGGTCCGTGATGTCTTTCAGACCGTTACCGCCACCCATTTCGTGGGGAACCAGGTCGCCCGCCGCAAAAGACTTCTCCACGGCCTGAGACAGGAGGGCGCCGGCCTCGATCGCTTCCGGGCTGCCATACTGGTCGCCCAGCCAGTCGAGCATCATCGCGGCGGAAAGGTACATGGCCGTCGGATTGGCCTTTCCCGAGCCTACGATGTCGGGTGCCGAGCCGTGGCAGGGCTGGAACACAGCATGCTTGTCTCCGATGTCGGCGGAGGGCGCGATACCCATGCCGCCCATCAAGGCCGCGCCGGCATCCGAGAGAATGTCGCCGAACAGGTTCTCCGTCACCAGCACATCGAAGTTCCAAGGGCTGCGAATCATGTTGAGTGCCGTGGCGTCAACATAGGCGTAGTCCGCTTCCAGGTGCGGAAACTTCTCGGCACGCTCGGCGAAGATTTTTCGGAAGAAGACAAAGGACCCCAAGACATTGGCTTTGTCGACGCAGGTCACGCGGCCGGGATGGCCCGCGGATTTGCGTTTGTCCGCCAGCTTGAAGGCATAATCGAACAGTCGCTCGCTGCCGTGCCGCGTGATGGTCAGGCGGTCGTGCGCCGAATCGTCGCCGACCATCTCGGTCTTGCCGCGCGATGCAAAGAGCCCTTCGGTGGATTCGCGAAGAAGCACGAAATCCAGATGCTGCGCTCTTTCGTTCGCCAGTGGAATCGGAAGTCCGGGAAAGGTTCGCACGGGCCGCACACCAGCGTAGAGTTCCAACTCTTCACGGATGTCGAGTTGCGGCGCGATCTCGCGTCCGTCGGGGTAGCGAATGTCGGGCAAGCCCATCGCTGCCAAGAGGATGGCGTCGGCGGCTTCGGCACCCTTGAGAGTTTCGTCGGGCAAGGCATTGCCGTCCCGTTGATAGAGGGCCGCGCCTGCCTCGAAGTTTTCGAAGCGGCAGGTGAAACCGCCAACCATTTCCTGGACGCGTTCGAGAAGCTCGACGCAGGGCGGCGTAATCTCCGGCCCAATTCCGTCGCCTGCCAGAACGGCGACCCTGAAGTCATTGGTGTTGGTCATTGAAAATCCTTTTGTCTAGGAAATACGTTGCCAGGCCTGGACATTTTTGGTTTCGATCCAGTCGGCGGTTTCTTCAGAAAAATCCAAAAAATGTTGTGATTTGAGATGAAACTGGAAGGCGGCTTCGTCGTCGTAAATCTCGTAGAGGAACACGCGGCTACGGTTGCCTTCTGGGACACAGACGTCGAAATGACGGCAGGCCGTTTCCAGATTCAGGGAGTCTTCGGCCTGCTTTTTGACTCTCTTAATGAAGTCTTCTTCGCAGCCGGACCGCACGGCGAACTCAACGGTGATCACATACATCTGGGGACGCTCTTTTCGGTTAACTGGGAAATGCTTCGTTCAATTCAGCGATCTGCTCGGCATTGAGACAGCGGAAGTTGCGATCCTTGAGCAGGAGATAGAGCTTCGCTGTTTCCTCCAGCTCTTCTGCGCTGTAGACCGCCGCATCCAAGGACTTCGCCGCAACGACGGGACCATGGTGGGCAAGCAGCATTGCGTGGTGTTGCTCTGCCACCTTACGCACCGCTGCGGCCAAGGACATATCGCCGGGGCGGTAGTAGGGGACCAAAGGCAAGCGCCCGACGCGCATGACCGAATAGGCCGTGATCGGCGGCAATACATTTTCGGGGTCGACGTCGCTCAAGCAGGAAACGGCAACGGAGTGCGTGCTGTGCAGGTGCACGACGGCCTGATCCGCCGGGCGAACCTGATACATGGAAAGGTGCAGGAAAGCTTCCTTGGAGGGTTTGTCGCCCGACAGATGATTGCCGTCCCAATCCACCTTCGAAATACGTTCCGGATCGAGCATTCCCAGACAGCTGTTGGTCGGCGTCACCAGAATACCGTCTTCCAGTCGCGCGGAAATATTACCCGAACTGCCGCAACCGTAGCCGCGCATGAAGAGGGATTCGCCGAACCTGGCGATCCGCTCTCTCAACTGGCTCTCAGTCATGGCAGTACCTCGAAGGCCTTGGTGAAAAAGTCCGCGCCGCCAAAGTTGCCGGATTTCAGCGCCAAAACGATTCCCGGATCGCTAAGCGATAGAGTCCAAGGCACGCCGGGGTCGATCTCCGGTCCGATCAGCAGTTTCCTGATCTCCAGCGCCGAAACGACGGCGCCGGAAGTCTCACCACCCGCGACAACCAGGCGCCGCAGCCCTCTCGATACGAGATCCCGGGCGATCTGCCCCATCGCCTCTTCCAGCAGACGGCTGGCCCGTTCCTGGCCAAGTTGCTTTTGAACCTCGGCCAAGGCTCTTGGCTCGGCGGTGGAATAGATCAGGAAGGGGGAGTCTCCCAGATGGGAAGCGGCCCAATCGATCGCGGCTTGAAGCGCTTTGTCGTCTGCGGCCAGGGCCGCCGGATCGAGGCAGTAGCTCGGAAATTTCTCTGCCATGCGCGCGACCTGCCGGTTCGTCGCCTCCGAGCAGCTTCCGGAAAGCACTGCCGCGGGGCCCTCAACCGAAGGAAAGGCAGCAACGCCGCCACCCGGCAACTCGCCGCTGCGCCGGAACAGGGCGGGTAGGCCGACGGCCATCCCCGAGCCGCCGGTCAGCAGCGGCAGGCCTTCGGTCGCCTCCGCGATGCGGCCGAGGTGATCTTCCGACAAGGCGTCGACGATGGCCGCTGCGCAGCCGTTCTCTCGCAGGGCCGCAATTGCCGCATTGATCGAATCCGGCCCTTCATCGACGCGGTCGAAGGGAACCAGTCCGATCTTGCCCCGCGTTTGCCGCCCCAGAACTTCGACGAGATTGCTGTCGGTCATGGGGTTGAGGGGGTGGTTGCGCATCCCCGTGTCGGACAGCAGCTTGTCGCCGACGAAGAGATGCCCCTTGTAGACGGTGCGGCCATTTTCCGGCGCGGCCGGGCAGGCGACCGTGAAGTCGCAGGGAATCTTCTCCATCAGCGCTTCGGCGACGGGCCCGATGTTGCCCTCATCGGTGGAATCGAACGTCGAGCAGTATTTGAAGAAGAACTTCTTGCAGCCCTGGTCTTTCAGCCATTGCAAGGCTGCGAGGGAGTCCTCGATAGCCTCCGACACAGGGCAACTGCGGCTTTTCAGGGCGACGACCGCGGCTTGCGCCTCTGCTTCAGGACCGGCTGTTGCCGGCGGCGCGGCAGGGATCCCGTTGTATTGAACGCAAGTCATGCCTTGGCGGCAGAGAGTGTTCGCCAGGTCTGTGGCGCCTGTGAAATCATCCGCGATACAGCCAAGAAGCATCAATGGGTCCCTGATCGGTTAGCGCGCACGAAAGGCAAGGCTCTAGCGTGCCCGCTCTCTCGGAAAAAACTAGGCTGGAATTGCTTTCCGCCCCGGAGAGGCTTAACGTATACATTAATTTATACGAACTGGAAAGGCCGCTTGGCAATCCTCGAGGCATGGGGCGAAGGAATGGCCAGGGGGTCGGGCCGCCGAACAGGTTTCAGGTTAGCAGACGCGGGTGCAGAACGCATGGTTTCGGACGTGACCGAGGATGCTCCACAAACAAGGGACTGGCCAACCGGGATCGGGTTCGTGGGCTTGGGCGCAATGGGGTTCCCGATGGCGCGCAGGTTAGCGCGCCAGGGCTACGCTGTTTCGGCCTTCGACAACGCGCCTGAGGTACGGCAGCGCGCCGCCACGGAAGACGGCATTACGGAGGTGGCTACCGCCGCCGAAGCGGCCCGCGGCTCCCAGGTTGTCTTCACCTGCCTGCCCAATGACCGGATCGTGCGGGAGGTATACCTGGGAACCGGCGGGCTTGTTGATGCGGTCTCGCCGGAGGCCGTCACCATAGACTGCTCGACGGTCAGTCCCGGCGTGACACGCGACGTCCATGCAGCCTTTCTGGATCGGCAGGTCCATCATCTCGACGCCTCCATGCTGGGCTCGGTGCCCCAGGCGGAGACGGGGGAAATTGGCTTCGTGGTCGGGGGCGACCCCGGTGCTGTCGCGCGTGTCGGTCCATTGCTCGAGATCCTGGGACGCTTCAGCAAGTATGCGGGCGGGCCGGGGTCGGCCAATCAGATCAAGCTGATTCACCAGACGCTCGTGGCGAACAACGCTGTCGCGGTGGCCGAGGCAATGGCTCTTTGTCTGAAAACGGGGACGGACCTCGATTGTTTCTACGACGTGGTCTGCAACGGAGGTGGCTTCGCCTATTCCCGCTACTTCGAGAAGCGCGTTCCCCGCATGCGGGACGGGGATTTCTCACCGCTCTTCATGCTGGACCTGATGAAGAAGGATGCCGGCTTGGCGCAGCAGCTTGCGAGAAACGCCGAGGTTGGCACGCCACTCCTCGATCAGGTGATCGATCAGTTGGAAAGCGCGAGCTTGGGCGGAGCCGGGCGGGAGGACTTCTCCGCGGTGGCCCGCATTTACGAGAAGGCCATAGGGCGTCCTTTCGGCCGCGAAGACAGCGATTGACGGAGGCCGAAGCGTGACGCCGGACCTGTCCCTCGATGATCTGAAATTCATCGGCGAAGGCTTGAATCGGCCGGAATGCGTTTTCGCTGTCAGCGACGGGACGATTTTCCTGGCGGATTGGGACGGCGGCGTTACACGCATCGGGCCGGACGGCGGTCAACAGCGTTTTATGGAGCAAGAGAATTTCGGTCTGCGTCCGAACGGTGTGGCTCTGCGCCGCGACGGCTCGTTCCTTGTTGCGCATCTGGGTGCGGAGGACGGCGGACTCTTTCAGCTCTACCGGGACGGCACCTTGAAACCGCTGCTTCTCGAGGTCGAAGGGGAGGCAGTCCCGCCGAGCAACTATGTCCTGGAAGATTCACAAGGCCGAATCTGGTTGACGGTCAGCACCAGATTGCAGCCGCGCGATCTTGGCTATCGCAGGGACGTTGCCGACGGGTTCATCGTACTGCTCGATGCGCGCGGGGCGAGGGTCGTTGCCGATGATCTCGGCTACACGAACGAAATCCAGTTCGATGCCGAGGAGGAGTATCTCTATGTCAACGAGACCTTCGGCCGGCGCCTGAGCCGCTTCAAGGTCAGTCCCGACGGGCGCCTTTCGGTTAAGGAAGTCGTGGCGGAATTCGGCGAGGGAACTTTTCCCGACGGTCTGATCTTCGATGACGAGGGCGGCATCTGGATTACGAGCATTGTCAGCAACCGTGTCATCAGGGTCGATCCGAACGGCGGCCAACGGGTTTTGCTGGAGGACAGCGATCCGGATCACCTGAAGACCGTCGAAGCGGCCTACCGGGAAGGCAAATTGGGGCGGCCGCATCTGGACAACGTCAAGAGTCGCGTTCTTCGGAATATCTCGAGCTTGGCCTTCGGCGGTCGGGACCTGAAGACGGCCTACCTCGGCTGCCTTCTTGGCGACCGGATTGCCTGCTTCCGGTCTCCGGTCGCCGGACGACCGCCCCTGCATTGGAACTATCCGTCGTGACGACAACACAGAAAGTGGAACGCAGGTCGCTCGTGGACCGCGCTTATCGTGAGATCAAGCATTCGATCCTGGGCAACCTCTACCCGCCGAACTTCCAGATGCTGGAGCAGGACCTGGCTTCGCAACTCGGCATGAGCCGCACACCGGTGCGTGAGGCGCTGATCCGCCTGGAGAAAGAGGGCCTGGTCGAGATCATTCCGCGGCGCGGCATGCGGGTCGTTCCGATTCTGCTCGATGACCTGCTCGAAATTTACGATGTCATGAGTTGTCTTGAGTGCCGCGCGGTCGAGCGGCTGGCGGAGCGCAAACCCTCGGAAGAAGAGATCGCACCGCTCATGGAAGCGCTGACAAACATGGAGCAAGCGCTCGAAAGCGGGGATCTTGAGGCTTGGGCGCGGGCCGACGACACCTTTCATCGTGGCCTCGTAAAGCTGTGCGGCAACGAACGCCTCTGCAGGCTTGCCATGACCGTTACGGATCAGATTCATCGGGCCCGTATGGTGACTCTGCGGATGCGGCCGCTGCCGAAACAGTCCAACTCCGATCATCGGCGGACCGTCGAGGCTATTCTCGAAGGAGATGCCCAGACCGCGCGGGAAATCCACCGCGATCACCTGAGCCGTGCGAGGCGCATGGTGCTTGGCATTCTGCGGCGCTATAAACTGGCGCACCTCTGAACGGGAAGGTTCCTCGGCAGAGAAGATACGACCGAGGGTGAAGGTCTAGATCAGCATCCCGCCGTCCACGACCATCGCCGTACCGGTCGTATAGGCGGAATCGTCAGTGGCCAGGTAGACGGCGATCGCCGCGATCTCCTCGGGCTTGCCGAGGCGCCCCATGGGCTGACGGGCGATGAAGGCTTTGCGTGCCTCGACCGGATCGTCGAAGGCGGCAATGCGTTCTTCGAGCGAGGGCGACTCGACCGTGCCGGGACAGATGGCGTTGCAGCGTATTCCCTGGGTTACGAAGTCGGCGGCCACGGATTTGGTGAGACCCAGGACCGCGGCCTTGCTGGCGCCATAGACGCAGCGGAACGGCACGCCCTTGGTGGATGAGGCGATGGACGACATATTTACGATGGAGCCGCCGCCGTTTTCCAGCATCGCTGGCAGGAATGCGCGAATCGTACGGTACATCGCTTTGACGTTGAGGTCGAAGCCGAAGTCCCACTCTGCTTCCGTGCTGTCGAGAATCGTCCCGTGGTGCACGAAGCCGGCGATGTTCATCAGGCAATCGATAGCGCCCACGTCCCTGGCGCAGTCCTGCACGGCTGTTCCGTCCAGGACATCGAGCTTGCGGACCGAGATTCCGTCGACACCCCCCAATTCCTCTTCCAACCTGTCCAAATTGAGGTCCGTGGCAGTCACGTCGGCGCCTTCCCGGGCACAGGCCATGGCAATCGCGCGCCCGATGCCCTGCGCGGCGGCCGTGACGACGATCCGTTTTCCGCTCAGCCGGTCTGCCATGATTTAAGACTCCCTCTACACTCAGTTCGGTTTTGGCGGAATGCTGTCAGGCGCGTGGCTTCAGGAATTCCGCGTTGACGCAGCAATCGAGCCTGCCGGATTCCAGAAAAGCCGCCATCCGCTCCGTCGACAGGCGTCGTGCGTCGTGACAACTCTCGTCGCTGAACCAGGCGGCATGCGGCGTGAGCAGAAGCCGTCCCGAGAGCCATTCCTCGTCTGCGCTGTAGGCTTTGATCAGCGGATCGTCGACGTCAGGCGGCTCGCTGGCGAGCACGTCGAGGGCTGCGCCCGCGAGGCGGTTCTCCTTGAGCGCCGCCAAGACAGCATTGGCGTCGACAATGGCTCCGCGTGCCGTGTTGACAAGGAAGGCGCCGGGCTTGATCGCCGCCAGGGCATCCTGCCCGATCATCCCCTGTGTTTCCGGTGTCAGCGGCGCGTGCACGCTGACCACATCCGCCTGCCCGAGAAGGTCCTTCAGGCTGCCGCAGCGCTCGACACCGACGGCAATCTGTTGCCCGGCGGGAATGAAGGGGTCGTAGGCCATGACGCGAAATCCGAAGGCCTTGGCGCGCAGGGCGGCGGCCGTTCCGATGCGTCCCAGGCCGACAATGCCAAAGACCTGGCCGCGATGGCGCGTCATACCCGGCGCGCCGTCGGGGCGGAACGAGCCGACGGGGTCGCGCCTCAGCCGGTCGTGATAGAACAGGAGGCCTCTCTTGAGGGCGAGAGTCAGCGCGATGGCGTGATCGGCGACCTCCGCGGTGCCGTAGTCCGGTGTGTTGCATACGGGCAGTCCCGCCGCGCCGCAGGCCTCCAGATCGATGTGGTCGTAGCCGACCCCGGCGCGCATCACTATGCGGCAGTTGCTTAGCTTCGGGATCACTGTGCTGTCGATCGGCAACTTGTGCCAGACGAGCAGGGCGTCCGCGCGGGCGAAGCTCTCGTCGGAGATCGCCGAGGCGGAGTCTTCCCCGTGGACGTCGAAATCATAGTCTGGACCGGCGGCTTCCTTCTCCACTGTCCCGCCGTCGCTGTAGGGGGCATCGGGTGTCAGGATACGAAAGCGCCCTGCCATTAATGGCTCTCCCGCGGAATCGGGGCGCCGCTGCTGCCGACCAGGAAGTCGAAGTCGCAACCGCTGTCGGCCTGCATGACATGGCGGTGATAGAGCTCAGCATATCCCCGGTCCGGCGCCGGCGGCGGGGTCCAGTCGGCGCGCCGCTTCTCGAGTTCCTCATCCGAGACATCGAGGTGAATTCTGCGGGCTTCGACGTCGAGCTCGATCATGTCGCCTTCCTTGACGAGGGCGAGCGGGCCGCCCGCCGCGGCTTCCGGGGCGGTGTGCAGAACGACGGTGCCATAGGCGGTGCCGCTCATGCGCGCATCGCTGATCCGCACCATGTCGGTGATCCCCTTGCGCAGGATCTTCGCCGGCAGCGCCATGTTGCCGACTTCCGAAAAACCGGGATAGCCTTTGGGTCCGCAGTTCTTCATCACCATGACGCAGGTCTCGTCGATATCCAGGTTGGGGTCGTCGACACGGGCTTTGTAGTCGTCGATATCTTCGAAGACCACGGCACGGCCGCGATGCTGCATCAGGTTGGGACTTGCCGCGGAGGGCTTGATGACCGCGCCGTCCGGCGCCAGATTGCCGCGCAGCACGCAGATGCCGCCCTTGTCCTTGAAAGGCGCCGAGAAGTTGTGGATCACCGAACCGTTGTAGCAGACGGCATCCTTGACGTTGTCCCATATGGTGTGGCCGCTGACGGTCATGGCATCCTTATGCAGCATGCCGTTCTCGCCCAACTCTTTCAGAACCACGGGCAGGCCGCCGGCATAGTAGAAGTCCTCCATCAGATATTCGCCCGACGGCATGAGGTTCAGCAGACAGGGGACTTCGCGACCTAAACGGTCCCAATCGTCGAGGCTGAGGTCGATCCCCATGCGGCCGGCCAGTGCCAGAAGATGGACAACGGCGTTGGTCGAACCGCCGATGGCGCCGTTGGTGTGGATCGCGTTTTCGAAGGCCTGCTTGGTCAGGACCTTCGACATGCGCAGATCTTCCTTCACCATCTCGACAATGCGCCGCCCGGCCATGTGGGCCAGAACGTTACGGCGCGAGTCCGCGGCGGGGATGGCGGCGTTCATGGGCAAGCCGAGACCGAGGGATTCCATCATGGACCCCATGGTCGACGCGGTTCCCATGGTCATGCAGTTGCCGATCGAACGGGACATGCAGGATTCCGCGTCGAGGAAGTCCTCCATCGTCATCTCGCCGGCCTTGACCATCGCGTCGAACTTCCAGACGTGCGTGCCGGAGCCGATTTCCTGGCCCCGCCAACGGCCGTTGAGCATGGGGCCCCCGGAAACGGCTATGGTCGGCAGGTCGCAGGAAGCGGCGCCCATGGCCAGCGCCGGTGTCGTCTTGTCGCAACCGACCAGCAGAATGACGCCGTCTATGGGGTTGGCGCGGATCGATTCCTCGACGTCCATGGCGACCAGGTTGCGGAACATCATGGTGGTCGGCCGCATCAAGGTTTCGCCCAGCGACATGACCGGAAACTCGAGGGGGAAACCGCCCATCTCATAGACGCCGCGCTTCACCCGCTCCGCCAGAACACGGAAGTGCGCGTTGCAGGGCGTCAATTCGGACCAGGTGTTGCAGATGCCGATCACCGGGCGGCCATCGAACAAGTGGTGCGGCAGGCCCTGGTTCTTCATCCAGCTGCGGTGGTGAAAGCCGTCCTTGTCGAGTTTTCCGAACCACTCCGCGCTGCGCCGTTTCTTGCTGTCCTTAGCCATGATTTCCTTCCCCTGATGCGCCGGTCCCTCGGTGGGCGGCTTGCTTGTCTTATCCTACGTCCCGGCTTCGGCCGGTTTGATGTGCGCTGTTACGAAAGGTAATCCTCGATGTAATAGGATACGATCTCATCCAAGGAGTCTTCCCGCGGAAGGCCCAGCGCGGTGGCCCGGTCAAAATAGGCATCCTGGGCCCAGGATGCGCAGATCGCCTCGATGAAAGGATCCGGCTCAACGGCGATCTTGCCCAAGGTGCGGTCTCCGGCGACGCGGTACAAAGCGTCCATCATGTCGGCAACCGTAACCGTCAGGCTGGGCAGGCTGACCGCACGGTCGTCCCCCAGATCTTCGCCGGGAACTTCGTGGAGAGCCAGGATTCCGTCCACGATGGCGCGATAGCCGAGCAGCGGCATCACCGTTTCGGGTCTGACCGGCAGTACGAAGTCGACGCCGTTCAGCGGCTCGCGAAACACCCCGCTGACGAAGCTGGAGGCCGCCAGGTTGGGTTTCCCCGGCCGGATGATGACCGTGGGAAGCCGAGCTGACCGGCCGTCGAGAAAACCCTTGCGCGTGTAGTCGTTGACCAGCAGTTCGCAGATGGTCTTGGTGATGCCGTAGGTCGTCTGCGGCGTTTGTTTTGTGTTGTCTCCGACCGAGTCCGGCATGCCGGCGCCGCCGAACACGGCGATAGAACTCGCGAAAACGACGCGCGGCTGGGAAACGCGGGCCCGGCAGGCCTCGAAAACATTCAACCCTCCATGCAGATTGACCCGCATTGCAAGGTCGAAGTCCTTCTCGCCGCCACCACTGACGACAGAGGCGAGGTGGAAGACGGAGATGTCGTCCCTGTCGACCAGACCGAACACCGTGTCGCGGTCGCTGATGTCTCCGGCAACGATGCGCACCCGCTCATCCAGGCCCTCGGGGCGCGCCGGCGGCTCGACCTGGTCGAACAGCAGGATTTCGTCGATCTCGGCAGCTTGCCCTTCGGGGTTTTGAACGCTTCCTTTCTCGAGAAGGCGCCGGGCCAGTCGCAAGCCGACAAAACCAGTTCCGCCCGTAATCACCACCTTCATGGGATTTCCCTTCAGCCAATTGAGACACGCGCTGGCGTCATTCGGACAACAAAGCTAATGTATACTTTATCCAAGTGCGAGCCTTGACTCGCGAAAAACCACTTATTGGGGAAAACATGAAGCCGGATTTACTTCTGGTAGGGCCCATGATGCCACACGTCATGGATGCTATGGATCAAGCCTATAGCGTCCATCGGCTCTACGAAATGTCTGACAGGGATGCCTGGTTGGCGGAGAACGGCGCGAAGATCCGCGCCATCGGAACCGACGGCCATCTGGGGGCCAGTGCCGACCTGATGGATTGCCTGCCGAATTTGGAGATCATTGGCTGCTACGGGGTCGGCGTGGACGCGATCAATCTCGATCACGCGCGGAAAAAGGGCGTCGTCGTGACCAATACGCCGGATGTCTTGAACGACGATGTTGCCAACCTCGCGGTCGCCCTCCTGCTCGACGTCAGCCGGCAGATCGTCGCCGCGGACCGCTATGTGCGCAGTGGCCAATGGCTGAAGAAAAACATGCCTTTGGCCAAGAGTATCCGGGATCGGAAGGTCGGAATTCTGGGACTTGGGCGGATCGGCAAGTCGATCGCCGAAAAGCTGCAAGTCTTCGGTTGCCGGATCTCCTACCACGGACGGCGCGAGCAGTCCGACGTGTCCTACCGCTTCTTTCCCGATCTGGTCGAGATGGCGCGGGACAGTGACTATGTGGTGGTCATTTGTCCGGGCGGCGAGGCGACCCGCAACATTGTCAACCGTGAGGTTATTGAAGCCTTGGGTCCCGAAGGAACTCTCATCAACGTGGCGCGCGGGTCCGTGGTGGATGAGCCGGAACTGGTCTCGGCCCTGGTTGACGGACGGCTCGGCGCCGCCGGTCTGGACGTCTTTGCGGCGGAACCGAAAGTTCCGGAAGAACTCTTTGCGCTCGATAACGTCGTATTGCAGCCGCATCGAGGCAGTGCAACGGCGGAAACGCGGCGTGCGATGGGCGATCTCGTCGTAAGGAATCTGGCGGCACACTTCGCGGGCAAGACGGTTCTCACACCCGTCACGTAGGAAAACCATAAGAAAGAAGGAAGACAGGTATGAAACTCTTGCGATATGGGCAAAGAGGGCAGGAAAAGCCCGGGCTTTTGGACGGTGCGAACCGGATCCGGGATCTCAGCGGTGTCGTAGACGACATCGCGGGCGACGTGGTGACCCCGGCCGGTTTGGCGCGGCTGGCGGACGTCGACGTGGATGGCTTGCCGCTGGTCGAAGGGAACCCTCGTATCGGGCCCTGCATCGGCGGTGTCGGGAAGTTCATCTGCATCGGCCTCAACTACTCGGACCATGCGGCGGAATCCGGACTTCCGGTGCCGGAGGAGCCCGTCATCTTTATGAAGGCGACAAGCTGCATCAGCGGCCCCAACGATCCGGTTGTAATGCCGCGCGGCTCGGAGAAGACCGATTGGGAGGTCGAATTGGGCTTCGTCATCGGGGAAGGCGGCACCTACATTCCGGAATCCGAGGCCGCCAACCACATCGCCGGGTACTGCGTCGTGAACGATGTCTCCGAGCGGGCCTTTCAGATCGAAGGCACCGGTCAATGGGTGAAAGGCAAAAGCGCCGATACTTTCGGTCCAGTCGGTCCCTGGCTGGTCACGCGGGACGAGGTGCCGGATCCGCAGGTGCTCGACATCTGGCTGGAGGTCGACGGTCACCGCTATCAAAACGGCAATACCAGGACCATGATCTTCAACGTCTTTCATCTGGTCAGCTATGTCAGCCGCTTCATGAGTCTGCAGCCGGGCGACATCATTACGACCGGGACACCGCCGGGGGTCGGCCTTGGCCTTAAGCCGCCGACCTACCTGAAAGCGGGTCAGGTTATGCGCCTTGGGATAGAGGGGCTTGGCGAGCAGAAACAGGAAGTGATCGCGACGGAGGGCTGAGGCCGCTGCTCGAGAATCGCATGAGACAAAGCCGGGCTTTCGATGAGGCCCGGCAAGCGGGAGGAATGGAAAATGCCAAAAGAGAAAGTCGGTTTCATCGGTGTTGGCCTGATGGGGCACGGGATGGCCAAGAATATCGTCGAAAAGGGATATCCCTTGACGATCATGGGACACAAGAACCGCAAGCCCGTCGAGGATCTCGTCAAACGCGGCGCGAAGGAAGCCAAAAGCCCGGCGGCGATGGCACGCAAGGCCGACGTAATCTTTCTTTGCGTCACCTCGTCTAAGCAGGTGGAAGACCTGATCCGACGCAAGGACGGCATTCTGGCTGGGGCCCACAAGGGCTTGACCGTGGTGGATTGCTCGACGTCCGATCCGAACTCGACCTTGGCCCTGGCGGCCGAGTTGAAGGGGCATGGAGTCAAGCTCATCGACGCTCCCCTGGCGCGGACTCCGAAGGAGGCGGAAGAGGGCCGACTCAATGTTTTCGTAGGATCGGACAAGAAGACCCTGAAAGCCCTGGAGCCACTGATTCGCACTTGGGCGGAGAACATCATCCATGCAGGCCCGGTCGGTTCGGGCCATACGATCAAACTCATCAACAATTTCATTGCGATCAGCTATTCCGCCATTTTCGCCGAGGCCTTTACGGCCTGCAAAAAGACGGGCATCGATCCGGCCTTGCTGAAGGATGTAGTCAGCGCCGGGATCTTGAACAGCGGCTTCTTTCAGAACGTTTGCAAGTGGGTGCTGGACCGCGATCCCAAAGCGCATCTCTTCACGCTTAGCAACTGCTATAAGGATATCGGCTACTACAACGCGATGGTCGATGCCACCGGTCAGACATCCATGGTGGCGGGCGCGGTGAAGCAGAGCTACTCGCTGGCCATGAACCAGGGCGCGGGGGACAAGCATATGCCGATGCTTGCCGATGTCATCGCCGAGGTTAACGGCGTGAAGTTCGACTAGGACGTGGACTCATAAACGCTGAGTCATAAGCGGATCGCAGCGAGCTTGATGAAGGCGAGGAAGTTCGCCGCCAGCCTGATACGGAAAAAATGCACTACAAGCCGACATCAGCCGTAGGGTGAGTTTCGGTGATCAAGCGGAGGCTCTGGCTACGCCCCGCATTCACGTTTCTGACCCAAAGCGGACATCCAGAAGTGTTGACTAACAGTCCATAGGGGGAAATATATCGATCCAGGAAACTCTTCACACAATCTGCTAGATTCAAGCGAAAGCAACATTGAATTTCACCCTGACATCAAACACGCCTAGTGGTGTGAAACGATCTTCCTCGACTTTGTAGCCCTGGCTGCAGCACATAGTTCACGAAAATGGTCGCTATATGGATCGACTGATCCAAAACGGTTAGGCCGAAATGACTCAATACTAAATTGCGGTGTTCGCCCCAACGCCAGATCGGCGATTGCTTCGCCTATGCCTGCTGACAAGGTAATTCCAGAGCCGCAATCTCCGGCAGCAGCATAGAAACCCGAAATTCCAGGAACTGGACCCAGAAGAATTTCACCATCGGGGGTATAGGACGACAAGCCGCATATGTAGCTGGAAAAATGGGCGCTTTCGATTGCCGGGAAAAATTGTGATAAATCCTCGTAGGCATTAGCCAGAACATCCCAATGCTCCTCTCCCTGTGTCGGCGAGAAGGCAGACAAGTCTTCGGGCAATTTGCGGGCGTTGAAAGTAACTGAATTTGCTTCCTGAACCCCCAATACCAGACCGCCGACTTCAGGCCGCGTGTAGGCAGCCACATCTGGAAGGACAGTCACCGGATGTTCACCCCCGTAAATTCTATCTGGCTGCACAATCCAGTAGTGACTGCGTACCGGTGCCATTGGAAGCGAATAACCAACCTTTTCAGAAAACAGAGCAGCCCACACACCACAAGCATCTATGACTGTTCCACACGCGATTTGGCCAAGGTCGGTTAAGACACCGACGACCTTTTGTCCCTCCTCCAAGACACCACATACATTTGTCCGCGTTCGTATAACCGCTCCGCGGGCACGCGCGGAATTTACATAGGACATGGTCAGAAGATAGGGATCTACATATCCGTCGCTGGGTAGGAAAGCCGCTTTGTGAATGTTGCTGATATCCAACCAAGGGACCATTTGCCTGATATCAGACAGACTTGGCCATTCGACTGGAATACTCTGACTGGCTGCGTCTTTCGTCATGGCATCCAGTTCTACCGCACACTTTTCAGAGGCCGCGATACGTAGGCTGCCAACCATGTGATAACCCACGCTCTCGGCTAATTCCTCTTCGAGATTCTGCAAAGTAGCAGTGGTCAGTTTCGCCAACGGCGTTTTTGAAGGTTTTGTAGACGCCTGCAGTATCAATCCCGCACCCTGACAGGATGCTGCACTGGCAAGTTCATTGCGTTCCAGCAATAATACCGACCGGGCGCCCTTCTGCGTCAAATGGTACGCGATTGAGGCGCCTATGATGCCGCCGCCAACTATTACATGATCAAAGGTCTCCATTCACCACCGACTGACATATGCTACGGTTTCGATTTGGGTCGCGCTAAATCGCGCGAAGCGCTCTATCGTATGAATGCTTAGATTTGTCCACTATTTGTCCATGCGGTAGTGGACCCAGACTAGCTGTCGAGTTGCAATCGTTAATATCGCTAATTGGCACGTTCTCTCCGTTGTGCCGATGGCAGCTAACGGAGGCATAGCGGCCCTAGTTCAGCCCTCTACGACTTCTGCTATGGGGCAAATTTCTCCTTCCGTTTGAACTTCCCACAAGCGAATTTCTGGCACGAAATCCCCGTGCCGCTGTTCGCACGAAAACGTCGCGAGTCGGATGCTAACCGGACGTCCGCGAGAGTAGTCGCGCTGGATCGCATTTATGAGTACGCACCCTAGGGTGCGTGCGGAACGTTGGGGTTGGTGCGCCAATGCGCCACCCAGAGTCCGCCGACAACGGCGAGGAGGCCGAGCAGGGTCCAGAGTGAAACCGGCTCGGCCAGGAAGAGTGCGCCCAAGCCGGCGGCGGTGATCGGACTGAGTGCGAGGAATATGGTCACGCGCGTCGGGGAGGCATGGGTGAGTGCCCAGAGCCATAGGTAATAGCCGAATCCGCTGCTAACGCCGATAAAGACGACGGCAGCCCAGCCGCCTGCGGTGAAGTCGGGTACGCTGTCGAAGAAGCCTTCCCCGGCGGCAAGAAGTGCGAGGAAACCGACTGAGGCCAGCATGGCCACGGCGCTGACCGGCAGCGCGGGGTACTTCCGTAGATATGGCCGGTAGAGCACGCTGCAAAGGGCGCCGCACAGCGCACTCGCTAGGACGGCAAGCTCTCCGATCCAGGCTTCTCCGATGCTGCCGACGGCGTCTACTCTGACGAAGGCTTTCTCCCCCAACGCGATCGCGACGCCAAGAATCGTCAGAAGGACGCCAACGGTCTTGAGCAGCGTCAGCTGTTCTTTTCCAAGTGCGGCGGCCAGCAGCATGGTCAGCAGAGGAAAGGAGGAAAAGATCAATGCCGCGCGTGCGGAGGGGATGAACTGTAGGCCATAGTTCAGAAGTGCGACCAGAATGCCGAACTGGGTGATCCCGAGAAGACAGATTGGGAGCAGGTCTCGCGGCGCGAAACGCACGCGCTTGACCAGCAGCAGAGGCGGGATGAGACAAAGAAAGCCCACGAAATAGCGCATCATTGCCAGTGACGCGGGGTCCGTTTGATCGATCACGAAACGCGTTGCGACGATGGCGGCCCCGACTTGGAATCCGGTCGCGGCGGCTGCGGCGGCGGGCAGAAATCTCATCGTCGGCCGGGGCCGAACTGCGTCCTCACAGCTCCTTTTCCCAGGTTTGGCCGATCAGATCCTTGCCGAAGCTGTGATGCGGTTCTTCATCGATCAGATGGTATCCGGTGCTGCCGTAAATGTGTTTGGCCGCGTGCAGGTTGGCATTGGTCCACAAGGTTATTTTCTTGTAGCCGACCTGCTTGGCGAAACGCTCACATTCGCTGACCAGCCGTTTGCCGATGCCGAGCCCCCTGGCCTTGGGGTCCACGATAAGCAGTCGCAGCTTTGCGATCTCGTCTGTCTTCTTGACGAGAAGAACGGAGCCGACCACTTCGCCGTCCTTCTCGGCGATCCAGCAACGCTCGCACTTGGGGTCGAAATTCTCGATAAAATCGGCGGCAATACGCGCGACCAGCACCTCGAAATCATCGGTCCAACCGTATTCCTGGCTGTAGAGCGAGCCATGAAGCTGAATGATCTTGCCCATGTCGCCGGGCTGATGGGGGCGCAGAAGATAAGGCGTGCGGGGTTCCGGGCGTGCCCCGAGCAGGGTCTCTATCGTGTGGATCGCCTCCATCAGGCGTTCCTGGTCGTGTGCCGGCAACTCGCCCAGCATGGTTCCGATCTCGGTACGCGATCTCACGTTGAGGGGGGCGTAGGCTTCCTTTCCCTTGTCGGTCAGGCTTAGCAGGCGCTGTCGCCGGTCTTGTCCCGCCGGTTTCTTGTCCAGCAGGCCGCGCTTCTCGAAAGCCTGAATGATGCGGCTGAGATAGCCGGCGTCCAGACCCAAATCCTTGCCGAGCTCGCTGGCCGTCGGGCTCTCCCTGTTCGCCAGCTCGTAAAGCACGCGGGCCTCGGTCAGGGAAAAGGGGCTCTTGAGCAGTCCTCTCTGCAATACGCCGATCTGCTTTGTGTAGAAGCGGTTGAAGCGGCGCACCGCTTCGACCCGCTGGTCGAAGTTCGCCTCGAGCATTGCGGATTCCCCTCGCTAGGGATCAAGGTAGATGCAATCGTCAATTATATAGTTGCTTTTGTCAATTAATAGGACAGGCGAAACGCGATGGCTGTGCTGGACTGAGCGTCCACAATTGATGGATCTTGACCAAACGATCAGTTTTTGATCAAATGATAAAAAATTAGGGTTTGGGCTTGGCCTTAACGGGGCCGGGCTTTTGAAAATCACGACGCGAGATCGTGAGGGGAGATCTGAACATGGCGGCTTCGGAAAGAACGCCGGGTATCGTGCCTGGACGTTTGACGCAAGACCAATACCGGAAGAACTTCGCGGATCTGCACGATCCGTTGGATGGTCATGAGGCGGTTGTCGAAGCGGATCGCTGCTATTTCTGCCATGACGCACCCTGTACGATCGCCTGCCCGACCAGCATCGATATTCCGATGTTCATCCGGCAGATTTCGACGGGCAACCCCGAAGGGGCGGCGGAGACGATCCTCAAGCAGAACATCATGGGCGGCATGTGCGCCCGGGTCTGCCCGACGGAAACGCTGTGCGAAGAGGTCTGCGTCCGCAACGAAGCGGAGGAACAGCCGGTCAAGATCGGACTGCTGCAGCGCTTCGCGACGGACAAGCTCTTTGAAACGGGTAAGCAGGTTTTCGAGCGGGCGGCGCCGACGGGAAAGCGTGTCGCCGTTGTGGGCGGCGGACCGGCCGGGCTCTCTTGCGCCCACCGTCTGGCGGTGCTCGGGCATGACGTCACCGTCTTCGAAGCCCGCGACAAGCTCGGCGGCCTGAACGAATATGGCATTGCCGCCTACAAGACTGTCGACGATTTCGCGCAGCGCGAGGTCGACTACATTCTGGCGCAGGAAGGAATCGAGGTCTCCTGCGGCAAGAAGCTCGGCGAAGACATCACGCTGGCTGGGCTGCGCAACGACTTCGATGCCGTGTTTCTCGGTGTCGGCATGGCGTCGGTCAATGGCCTGGGTCTTGAGGGCGAGGGCTTGGAAGGCGTGCGCGATGCCGTGGACTACATTGCGGAGCTGCGCCAGACGAAGGATCTCTCCAGCCTTCCGGTCGGGCGCAACGTGGTGGTCATCGGCGGCGGCATGACCGCCATCGACGTCGCGGTGCAGAGCAAACGGTTGGGTGCCGAGGACGTGACGATTGTCTATCGCCGCGGTCAGGCGGACATGAAGGCCAGCCCCTACGAGCAGGAAGTCGCGCAGACCAGCGGTGTCAGGATCAAACACTGGGCCGCGCCGAGCGCGCTGATCGGTGAAGACGGGCGGGTGCGTGCCATCGAGTTCGAGTACATGGAAAGCGGCAGCAACGGCAAATTGTCCGGATCGGGCGAGCATTTCCAGTTGCAGGCCGATATGGTCTTCAAGGCCATCGGCCAGAAGTTCGAGCCGGCCGGCCTGTCGGACGCGGCGGAGGCGCCGCGTCTGGACGGCGGCCGTATCGCCGTGGACGAGGAGCGGAAGACCTCGCTGCCCGACGTCTGGGCGGGCGGCGACTGTATCGTCGGGGGCGAGGATTTGACCGTCACCGCCGTTGAGGATGGTAAGGTCGCGGCTCGTTCCATCGACGGTTTTTTGAAAGTGTCCTGAAGAAGCCCAAGAAGAAACGAGAGGACAGGAGGAGAGAGATCATGGTCGACTTACGAAGCGACTTTGTCGGAATCAAATCTCCCAACCCCTTTTGGCTGGCCTCCGCGCCGCCGACGGACAAGGAGTACAACGTCGTGCGCGCCTTCAAGGCGGGGTGGGGCGGTGTGGTCTGGAAGACCCTCGGCGAAGACCCGCCCATCGTGAACGTCAACGGGCCGCGTTACGGCGCCATTCACAGCGGCGACCGGCGGCTGATCGGATTCAACAACATCGAGCTGATCACCGACCGGCCTCTGGAGGTGAACCTGCGGGAAATCAAGCAGGTCAAGAAGGACTGGCCGGACCGTGCCGTCGTGGTCTCTCTGATGGTGCCTTGCGAAGAAGGCGCCTGGAAAAAGATCCTGCCCCTGGTCGAGGATACCGGGGCCGACGGGATCGAGCTTAACTTCGGCTGTCCCCACGGCATGTCCGAACGTGGCATGGGCTCCGCCGTCGGGCAGGTGCCGGAGTACGTCGAGATGGTCGCCCGCTGGTGCAAGCAGCACACGCGCATGCCGGTGATCGTCAAGCTGACGCCGAACATCACGGACGTCCGCTTTCCGGCGCGCGCCGCCAAGGCCGGCGGGGCCGACGCGGTTTCCCTGATCAATACCATCAACTCCATCATGGGCGTCGACCTCGACGTCATGGCGCCGACGCCCCATACCGACGGAAAGGCGACGCACGGCGGTTACTGCGGGCCGGCCGTGAAACCCATCGCGCTGAACATGGTGGGGGAAATCGCCCGGGACCCGGAAACGCACGGCCTGCCGATCTCCGGCATCGGCGGCATCACGACTTGGCGCGACGCGGTCGAGTTCATGGCTTTGGGCTCGGGCACGGTGCAGGTCTGCACCGCCGCCATGGCCTACGGGTTCCGCATTGTTGAGGACCTGATCGAAGGCACGCGCATCTGGATGGAGCAGAAGGGCTACAGCTCGCTCGATGAATTCGTCGGGCGGGCCGTGCCCAACGTCACGGATTGGCAGTACCTGAATCTGAACTACGTGGTGAAGGCGCGGATCGACCAGGACAGCTGCATCAAGTGCGGCCGCTGTCACATTGCCTGCGAGGACACCTCGCACCAGGCCATCACCGACACCAAGGACGGCGTGCGCTACTTCGAGGTGATCGACGAGGAGTGCGTGGGGTGCAACCTCTGCGCCAGCGTCTGCCCCGTCGAGAACTGCATCACGATGGTGCAGATGACGGACGGCGTGGATCCCCGCACGGGCAAGCCCATCGATCCGGACTACGCGAACTGGACGACGCACCCCAACAATCCGAACAGCGTCGCCGCGGAATGACGTCCCTGCCTCCGGGTGGGGAGGCCGATGGCACCGCGACTGCAGTCCAGAGAACCGGCCCGGCGCATGCCGCCATGCTGGTTTACATCTGTTTGATCAGCACGTCCTTTCCCGTCGGCGCGGCCATTACGAACGAATTGGACCCGGTGGTCCTGACGTTCGTCCGCTTCTGCCTGGCGGCTTCGGTGATCGGCGGCGTTCTTCTGGTGCGGGGCCGTGCCCTGGGCGTCGAGCAATTCAGGTGGCCGAAGCCCAAGGATCTGCTGCGCTACGCTGTCATCAGCGCCAGCATCGTCCTTTTCTTCATTGCCATGTTCGAGGCCTTGCGCTGGACCACGCCCTTGAGCACGGGGGCGCTCTCGACACTGGTTCCCTTGATGACGGCGGGCGTGGCCTTTCTGCTTATCGGTCAGAAGTGCAACGGCACACACCTCGTTTGCCTTTTGATCGGCGGGGCCGGGGCGCTCTGGGTCGTGTTCGACGGCGACGTTGAACTGCTGCGGACTTTTTCGCTGGGGCGTGGCGAGATCATCTTCATCTTCGGGTGCCTGGCCTTCAGCGCCTACACGCCCTTGATCGTGCGCCTGCAGCGGGGCGAACCGGCCATCGTCCTGACTTTCTGGACCACGGTGATGGGGGCGGTCCTCCTGGGACTCGGCAGCCTGCCGCTGTTCGCGTCGGTCAATTGGCCTGCGGTGCCCGCCAAGGTCTGGATCGGCCTGGTCTACCTGGCGGTCTTCAACACCGCATTCACGTTTTTTCTTCTGAAGACCGCGAGCATGCGGCTGCCGGCCCACAAGGTCATGGCCTACTCTTACCTCGTGCCCGCCTTGGTCACCTTGCTGGAAGGCATGCTTGGGCACGGCTGGCCCGGTCTTGCGGTGCTCGCCGGCATTGCGGTGACGGCCTCTGCCACTTTCCTGCTGCAGCGGGTCTAGGCGCCCTTATCTCCGTCCCGCGGCAGAATTCCCTGCAGGATGATCTTGCAGAGGGAGTCGTCGATCGCCCTGAAATCCTTTTCCGTCAGGCGGTCCAGGCCCATCACGGCCGCCGCCTGCGGCGCGAAGTCCGCGTAGTGCTGGGTCGCCGCCCAGATCAGGAACACGAGATGGTAGGGGTCGACCGGGCCGAGCTTTCCCTGCTTGGTCCACTGGCGGATCACCTTGGCCTTGCGGTTCACGAGATCGCGCAGATCCCCGGCGAGATAGTCCCCCAGCATCGGCGCGCCTTGCAGCATTTCGTTGGCGAAAACGCGGGAGGCCAGCGGGTTGACCCGGGAAAACTCGACCTTGCGGGAAATGTAGCGGGACAGCTCGGTCTCCGGATCGCCGTCGGGATCGAGTTCCTCGAAGGGTTCCAGCCAGACGTCGAGCGTGCGCCGCAAGGCGGCGACGTAAAGATCGGATTTCCGCCTGAAATAGTAGAGCAGGTTGGGCTTCGACATGCCGGCCTTGGCGGCGATCTGGTCGACCGTGGCCCCGGTGAAGCCGCGCTCCGCAAAGACTTCCTGCGCGGCATCCAGGATCTTGGCTTCGTTCTTCGCCTGAATACGTGTTTTGGAGCGGTCGGCGCCCGGCGGTTCGGCCAGGGGTGTCGTTGCCACGCGGCTTTGGTCGTCTGCTCTGTCGGTCACGGACTCATTCCGGGTCTAGCCATGCAATAGATAGCGCCCACGCGCGCGTTGAATCAATCGTACAGCGGGCACCGCTCTTCAACATCTGGATTCAGCCGGTCGCGCCGATGCCGCGCAAAATGATCCGGGTCACGTTGTCCTTGGCTTCCTGAAACTGTGCTTCCGAAAGCTCGTCCCCTTCGTTCAAGGTCGTTACCTGGTGTCCGAAGTCGGCGTAATGCTGAGTCGTGGCCCAGATCATGTAAAGCAGATACCGGGGGTCGACCGGCGAGATCTTGCCCTCGTCGACCCACCTCTGAATGACGGCGGCGCGGGACGATGTCCAGTCCCTCAGCTCCGTCTCGAGGTAATCCTGGATGATCGGCGCCCGCTGAATGATCTCGTTGGCCCAGACTTTCGACCCTTTGGGGTGGCTGCGCGAGAGGTCCATCTTCTTGTGGATGTATTGCGTCAGGGCCTCGACCGGGTCGTCGCAATCGTCGAAGGAGTCCGCGGCGTCCAGCCAGATGTGGAAAATATTCTGCAGGACCTGGCGGTAGAGGTCCTCCTTGGTCGGGAAGTAGTAGTGCACGTTGGCCTTGGGAATCCCGGCGAGCTCGGCAATTCGGCTCGTCGTCGCCCCGCTGTAGCCGTACTCCGCAAAGACTTCTTCGGCGGCTTCCAGGATGGCCCGCTCGTTCTCGGCCCGGATCGCGGCTTTGTGGCCGTTCTTTCTCGCGGCCTGGCTGCTTGCCATGGAGGGCTCTCCCGCTTTTGATATTGACCGGATGGTCAAATTTGGTGTAACAATAACCTGACCAAGTGGTCAGGATCAATCTTAGAAATCCGTATAACATTTGGTCGCCGCGCCTTTGATCGCTCGCAAGAGGCGATGAAGAGCGGAAAACGAAGCAGCGGAGGCAAGACCGTTGGGCACAGGGGAGAATGGCCGGCGCGCAAGGCGCTGTGCCGCGTCAGGTCGATTGTTGAGGCTCGCGCCCAACAGACCCCGGTCCTGTGCTGTCCTTCTGGGCGCATCCTCCAGCTTAATTCCGCAAATCGCGATGTCTTATCCGCCGGCCCCTCGGCTTGCGCGGCCCCTCGCCGCGTGACTTCAAGGAACAGATGAAATGCAGGAAATACACAACATAATCGGCGGCAAGATGGTGGCGTCGAAAAGCGGCCGTACGTCGCCGGTCTACAATCCGGCAACCGGGGAGCAGTCGGGAGTTCTCGGTCTGTCCTCGGCTGCGGAAGTCGGCGATGCGGTTGCCGCCGCGAAGGCGGCGCTGCCGGAGTGGGCGAACCTGCCGCCTTTGAGGCGCGCGCGCCTGATGTTCCGCTTCAAGGAACTGTTGGACAAGAATGCGGCGGAGGTTGCGCGCCATATCAGCGCCGAGCACGGCAAGACCCACGACGATGCACTGGGCGAGGTGTCGCGCGGCGTGGAGGTTGTCGAGTTTGCCTGCGGTATTCCGCATTTGCTGAAAGGAAGCTTCAGCCGCAACGTGGGGCCTTCGGTCGATAGCTACAGCGACCGCCAGCCCTTGGGTGTGGTTGCGGGAATCACGCCGTTCAACTTCCCGGCCATGGTGCCGATGTGGATGTATCCCGTGGCCATTGCCTGCGGCAACACCTTCATTCTGAAGCCTTCGGAGCGGGACCCTTCCGCGCCGATGTTCGTGCACGAACTGTTCCGCGAAGCCGGTTTCCCGGATGGTGTCCTCAATGTCGTGCATGGCGACAAGGAAGCGGTCGACGCGCTGCTCACCCATCCTGACGTCAAGGCCGTCAGCTTTGTCGGCTCGACACCGATTGCCGAGTACGTCTATGCGACCGGGACGAGCCATGGAAAACGGGTGCAGGCCCTGGGCGGCGCCAAGAATCACATGGTGGTGCTGCCGGATGCTGACCTCGACCAGGCTGCCGATGCCCTGATGGGCGCGGGCTACGGCTCGGCTGGGGAGCGCTGCATGGCGATCTCCGTTGCGGTGCCGGTAGGCGAGGAGACGGCAGACCGCCTGATCGAGCGGCTGGCGCCAAGGGTACAGGCCCTCAAGATCGGACCAAGCACCGACCCGCAGGCGGATATGGGGCCGCTGATCACCCGGCAGCATATGGAGAAGGTCCGGGGCTACATCGACCGGGGCGTCGAGGAAGGCGCGGACCTGGTCGTCGACGGGCGCGATCTCAGCTTGCAGGGCTACGAAGAGGGCTACTTCGTCGGCGGCACGCTGTTCGACCGCGTGACGACGGACATGACGATCTACAAGGAAGAGATCTTCGGCCCCGTCCTCAGCGTTAGCCGCGCGGCGGACTATGACGCGGCCGTCGATATGATCAATAAGCACGAGTACGGCAACGGCACGGCGATCTTTACCCGCGACGGGGATGCGGCGCGCGACTTCGCGGATTCCATCGAAGTCGGCATGGTCGGCGTCAACGTGCCGATCCCCGTGCCTGTGGCCTACCACAGCTTTGGCGGCTGGAAGCGCTCGCTGTTCGGCGATCACTCGATTTATGGGCCGGAAGGCGTACACTTCTATACGCGGCTGAAGACCATCACATCGCGCTGGCCAACCGGTATCCGCAGTGGAGCAGAGTTCACCTTTCCCAGCATGAACTAGCGGGGCAAGAGGCGGAGCGCTCAAGAAACAAGGGGAGAAGCGATGGCAAAACTGAAGGGCGGCCTCATTCAAATGGCCCTGAAGGGCGATACCTCCATGACGCCGGAGCAGATCCGGGATCATATGCTGGAGGCGCACATTCCCCTCATCGAGGACGCGGGAAAGCAGGGCGTACAGGTCCTCTGCTTTCAGGAAGTCTTCACCCAACCCTACTTTTGCCCCAGCCAGGATTCCAAGTGGTACGGCGCCGCGGAGCCGATCCCCGACGGCCATACCACGCGGCTGATGCAGGAATACGCCAAGAAGCACAACATGGTCATCGTGGTGCCGATCTACGAGGAGGACATGACCGGCGTCTACTACAACGCCGCGGCGGTGATCGACGCGGACGGCACTTACCTCGGCAAATACCGCAAGACCCATATTCCCCATGTCGCAGGTTTTTGGGAGAAGTTCTTCTTCAAACCCGGGGCCTCCGGCTGGCCTTTGTTCCGCACCGCCTATTGCAAACTCGGCGTCTATATCTGCTACGACAGGCACTTTCCCGAGGGTTGGCGGGCGCTGGCGCTCAACGGTGCGGAATACATCGTCAATCCCTCTGCGACGGTGGCGGGCGTGTCAGAGTATCTGTGGAAGCTGGAACAGCCGGCCTCCGCGGCGGCGAACGGCGTTTTTATCGGGGCCATCAACCGGATCGGTACGGAAGCGCCCTGGAATGTCGGTGAATTCTACGGCCAGAGTTACTTCGTCAATCCGCGCGGCGAGATCGAAGCCATCGCCAGCCGCGACAAGGACGAATTGCTGGTCCACGACATGGATTTCGACATGATCCGGGAAATCCGTGACAAATGGCAGTTTTTCCGGGACCGCCGGCCCGAAACCTATGGACCGCTGACGGATTTGAACTGATCCTATAACGCCTGACTTCAGGGGAGAACACGATGCCCGAGACCAAGAACCTTTCCATAGACGGCGGCCGTCTGTGGGACAGCCTGATGGAAATGGCGAAGATTGGCGCAACGGAAAAGGGCGGCTGCTGCCGTCTGGCGCTGACGGATCTGGACAAGCAAAGCCGTGACCTCTTTGCCCAGTGGTGCAAGGACGCGGGTTGCACGTTGCGTGTCGACAAGATGGGCAACATCTTTGCGCGGCGCGCCGGACGCAACGATGCGCTGCCGCCGGTGTTGACGGGAAGTCACCTCGATACGCAACCGACCGGCGGCCGCTTCGACGGTGTCTTCGGCGTGCTCGCCGGCCTGGAGGTGGTGCGCACCCTGAACGACCTGGATTACGAGACGGATCACCCGGTTGAGGTCGCCGTCTGGACCAACGAGGAAGGCTCTCGTTTCGCGCCCGCCATGGTCGCTTCCGGCGTCTTTGGCGGCGTCTTCGATCTTGAGTATGGCCTCAGCCGCGCCGACAGCGAGGGTAAGACGATGGGCGAGGAGCTGGAGCGCATCGGCTACGCCGGGGAAGACGAGGTCGGTGGCCGCGATGTGCACGCCTATTTCGAAGCCCATATCGAGCAGGGGCCGATCCTGGAGGCCGAGGAAAAGACCATCGGTATCGTGACGGATGCGCAGGGTCAGCGCTGGTACGAACTTATTTTGACCGGAGTCGAATCCCACGCGGGTCCCACCCCGATGGCACGGCGCAAGGATGCCCTGTTGGGTGCGGCGAAGGTCGTGCAGCTCGTCAACAGCATCGGCCTCAAGCATGCGCCGGTCGCCTGTGCAACGGTGGGCATGCTGGAAGTGCACCCGAATTCCCGTAACGTGATTCCGGGCCGCGTCTTCCTGACCATCGATTTCCGCCATCCCGATGATGATGTGCTGGCGACGATGGACAAGGAGATGCGCGCCGGCCTGCAGGAAATCGTCGACGGCATCGGTTTGGAGAGCGAGCTGGATCAGATCTTCTACTACGCGCCGATCCATTTCGATGAAACCTGTGTTTCCGCTGTACGCAAGGGCGCCGAGGACTGCGGCTATTCGATGCGGGAAATCGTCTCCGGCGCCGGGCACGACGCCTGCTATCTGGCCAATGTCGCGCCGACTTCGATGATCTTCGTGCCCTGTATTGACGGTATCAGCCACAACGAGATCGAAGACGCCAAGCCCGAATGGATCACCGCGGGCGGCAACGTTCTGCTGCGGGCGGTCCTGGAAAAGGCGGGTCATGCCGCCTAACACCGGAAACGCGGCCGTGGCTCCGTCGGCGGAAGGGGCGGGACAGGCGGGCGCTGCGACCGCTGCGGCGGGGCGCCGCTCCGTTGTGGATGTCCAGAAGCTGTCGCTGACCTTCCAGACCGCCGACGGTCCCGTCTACGCCCTTTCCGACGTCGATCTGCAGGTCAGTCATGGGGATTTCGTCTCCTTCATCGGACCTTCCGGCTGCGGCAAGACGACCTTGCTGCGCGTCATCGCGGACCTGGAGCAGCCGACCGGCGGCAGCATCACGGTGAACGGTGTCTCCGCGCACCAGGCCCGTCTGGACCGCAGCTATGGCTATGTGTTTCAGGCCGCGGCGCTCTACCCCTGGCGCAACATCGAAAAGAACGTGACCTTGCCCCTGGAAATCATGGGCATCCCGGCGGCGGAGCGGAGGGATCGGGCCCGCCGCTATCTGGAGCTGGTCAATCTGGGGGGCTTTGAGAAAAAATTTCCTTGGCAACTCTCCGGCGGCATGCAGCAGCGCGCCTCCATCGCCAGGGCCCTCTGTTTCGATCCGGAGTTGCTTTTGATGGACGAACCCTTCGGGGCATTGGATGAAATCGTCCGGGACCATCTGAACGAACAACTTCTGGAGCTTTGGGACAAGACGGAGAAGACCGTTGTCTTCGTGACGCACTCGATTCCCGAAGCCGTGTTTCTCTCGACACGAATTGTCGTGATGTCGCCGCGGCCGGGCCGCATCATCGATGTCATCGAGACCGATTTCCCCAGGGACCGGACCCTGGATATCCGCGAGTCACCGGAATTCCTGAAGGTCGCGCACCGCGTTCGCGAAGGGCTGCGCGCCGGACATAGCTATGACGACTGAGGCCCTTACCCTTCCGGCGGCGCGGGAGTCTCTCGCGGCCCGTTTCTTCAACGGAAGCGTCGGTCCGGTATTGGTCGTTGTCATGGTGATCGTGGCGGTATGGTACGTCGGCGCCGTCTTGATGAATGCATCTCTGCAGAAGGACCAGTTCGAACGTCAAAAGGTTGAGTGGACCACCACCGATCTGATTCGAGAAACCCTGGCGCAGGAACGTCCGCTCCTGCCTGCGCCGCATCAGATTCTTGTCGAGATGAAAAAGACCATCATCGACAAGAAGATCACCTCGAAGCGCAGTCTCGTTTTCCATTCCTGGGTGACGCTGTCCTCAACGCTCCTGGGCTTCCTTATCGGATCTCTTTTGGGAATCACGATTGCGGTGGGGATCGTTCACAGCTCCACGCTCGATAAGAGCCTGTTGCCCTGGGTGATTTCCTCCCAGACCATTCCCATTCTTGCCATCGCGCCGATGATTGTCGTCGTGCTGGGGGCAATCGGCCTGAAGGGGCTGGTTCCCAAGGCGATCATATCGACTTACCTCTGCTTTTTCCCCGTCACCATTGGCATGGTGAAAGGCCTGCGCTCGCCCGGCCTGCTTCAGATGGACTTGATGCGGACGTACAACGCAACGGCGTGGCAAACCTTTTGGAAGCTTCGTTGGCCTTCCGCGATGCCGTTCCTCTTCACGAGCCTGAAAGTCGCCATCGCCATCAGTCTGGTCGGAGCCATCGTCGGTGAGCTGCCGACAGGGGCGCAAGCCGGTCTCGGCGCGCGACTGCTTGCCGGGTCTTACTACGGGCAGACAATTCAGATCTGGTCGGCCCTGCTGACGGCGGCATTTCTGGCGGCGCTTATGGTCGCGTTGGTCGGCGTGATCGAACGTCTGGTGCTCAGGCGGATGGGGGCCCGTACATGACTCGCCGCTCCAGAATATGGGACCTGGACCCCATGTGCGCGTCTGCGGCGCTCTTGGCCGTGATCGCCCTGGCGTTTCCGGTGGCGGGGGGTGAAGTCTCCATAGGCTGGTTGCATTGGCCCGTGGCGGGCGCGGCGGTGCTCTTGCTCGGTCTCACCGCCGGGTTTTTTGCGTGGCGAGGGGCGTCCGGTCTCGCCGCCGGAGTCGTGCTCGCTGCTGTTGTCATCCTTGGCACAGCCGCCGCATTGTTCTTGCTTCATCGCGGCGGTGTCGCGGGGCACGCCGCGGCAGGTTTCTGGATTTTCGTTCTGGCACTTTGGACCGCGGCCTGGAAGGGCATCGATCTGATCGCGGGGTTTCGCAGTTTGAGCGCAACCCGACAACGCGGCGTTGATCTCCTTGTCCCGGCTGCCTTTGGTCTCTGGCTGATTTTCTTGTGGGAGGCCCTGACCGTCGGCTTCGGCGTGCCGCAAGTGCTGCTGCCCCCGCCCAGCATGATCATGGTGCGCTTTGCCGGGTCTCTGGATATCCTCTGGCAGGATTTCCATCAGACTTTCATGAAGGCGGTGCTGGCCGGATACCTGATCGGCTGCGGCAGCGGGTTTCTGGTTTCGATCCTGGTCGACCGCGTGCCGTTCCTGCAGCGCGGGCTCCTGCCCTTGGGCAATTTGGTCAGCGCGCTTCCCATCGTCGGGATTGCGCCCATCATGGTGATGTGGTTCGGCTTCGATTGGCAGTCCAAGGCCGCCGTTGTCGTCGTGATGACCTTTTTTCCCATGCTGGTGAACACGGTGACGGGGCTCGCTGCATCTGGTGCGCAGGAACGGGAGTTACTGCGCTCCTATGCCGCCGGCTATTGGGCGACGCTGATCAAGCTGCGGTTGCCCGCGGCATTGCCCTTCATCTTCAATGCCCTCAAGATCAACTCCACGCTTGCGCTGATTGGCGCGATCGTTGCGGAATTCTTCGGAACGCCGATCGTCGGCATGGGATTTCGTATTTCGACGGAAGTCGGCCGTATGAATGTCGACATGGTATGGGCGGAAATCGTCGTGGCGGCGGTTGCGGGTTCTGCATTTTACGGCGTGATGGCGCTGGCCGAACGCGCGTTTACGTTCTGGCACCCCTCCTACCGACAGAGGCGGTGACAGGTTTATTTCAGCAGGGAGACGACAAGGAGGATCAAAATGAAAAAGATCGCATTATCCCTCACAGCTCTTGCTTTCGGGGCCGCGGCTTCGATGGCTCAGGCAGCGGATGAATTAACGCTGCAGCTCAAGTGGGTCACGCAGGCGCAGTTTGGCGGCTACTATGTGGCCAAAGAGAAAGGCTTCTATGATGAAGCCGGCCTGGACGTGACCATCAATCCCGGTGGTCCGGACATTTCCCCGCCGCAGGTGATCGCCGGCGGTGGCGCGGACGTCATCATCGACTGGATGCCTTCGGCCTTGGCGTCGCGGGAAAAGGGCGTGCCGCTCGTCAACATCGCGCAGCCCTTCAAGCGCTCCGGCATGATGCTCACCTGCCTCAAGGAAACAGGGATCTCCGGACCGCAGGACTTCAAGGGCAGGACGCTCGGCGTGTGGTTCTTCGGCAACGAGTATCCCTTCCTGAGTTGGATGTCCCAGGTGGGATTGTCGACGGCCGGTGGCGACGATGGCGTGACCGTCTTGAAGCAGGGCTTCAACGTCGATCCGCTGCTTCAGAAGCAGGCCGACTGCATCTCGACCATGACCTACAATGAGTACTGGCAGGTCATCGATGCCGGAATCGATGCGTCCGACCTCGTGGTCTTCAAGTACGAGGACGAAGGCGTCGCGACCCTGGAAGACGGCCTCTATGTCCTGGAGGACAAGCTTGGCGACGAGGCCTTCGTCGAGAAGATGGCGCGTTTCGTAAAGGCCAGCATGAAAGGCTGGGACTGGGCGCGTGAGAATCCCGAGGAGGCGGCGATGATCGTGCTGGAGAACGACGCAACCGGCGCCCAGACGGAAAAGCATCAGGTCCGTATGATGGGCGAGATCAACAAGCTGACCGAAGGGTCCGATGGAACTCTGGATCCCGCCGACTATGAGCGGACGGTCAAGACGCTGCTGTCCGGTGGCTCCGATCCCGTGATTACCAAGGCCCCGGAAGGCGCCTGGACCCACGCCGTGATCGACAAAGCCAAGAGCATGTAGTGGTGGAAGCCGGCGGTCTTCGGCCATTGGCCAGGACCGCCGGTCGTTATTCGTTTGGTGATTTTTTGATAGCAGACCCGGGAAGTTTCCGAAGCGGCGTGTCGGCCTCAGGCATTGGCTGAAGCCTCACAGCCTCGCAAGATCAGGGAGGAAAGAGCATGAGCATTCTGATACGTGGTGGCACGGTGGTGAACGCGGACCTGTCTCAGCGCGCCGACGTGCTGACGGAAAACGGAACGATCGTCGCCATCGGGTCTGACTTGGAAGCGCCCTCGGGTGCTGAAGTGGTCGATGCGGGCGGTTGTTTCGTGATGCCGGGCGGGATCGATCCCCATACCCATATGGAGCTTCCCTTTATGGGAACGGTCGCGTCCGAGGATTTCTTTTCCGGGACGACTGCCGGTGTCGTCGGCGGCACGACGATGATCATCGACTTCGTTATTCCCAGCCCGCAGCAGGACGTCATGGACGCCTACAACACTTGGCGCGGTTGGGCGGAAAAGGCTGCCACCGACTACAGTTTCCATGTCGCCATCACCTGGTGGGATGACACGGTCCACGAGGCGATGGGCACCCTCACCCGCGATCATGGCGTCAACAGCTTCAAGCACTTTATGGCCTATAAGGGCGCCATCATGGCGGACGATGAGGTTCTGGTGAAGTCTTTCGGCCGTGCGCGCGAACTGGGCGCGATCTGTACCGTGCACGCGGAGAACGGGGAACTCGTCGCCCATCTGCAGCAGCAGATCCTCGATCAGGGCATTACGGGGCCGGAAGGCCATCCCCTGTCGCGCCCGTCCTCGGTTGAAGGCGAGGCGGCGGATCGTGCCATCCGTATCGCGCAGGTTCTGAATGTGCCGCTCTACATCGTGCACAACTCCTGCATCGAGTCCCTGGAGGCGATCACGCGGGCGCGCAATGAAGGCCAGCGCGTTTTCGGCGAAGTTCTGGCCGGTCACCTGCTGGTCGACGACTCCGTCTATCGTCATCCCGATTGGGATTATGCGGCAGCCCATGTCATGAGCCCGCCCTTCCGGCCGAAGAAGCATCAGGAAGCGCTGTGGCGCGGCCTGCAGGCCGGCATGCTGCAGACCACGGCGACGGATCATTGCTGCTTCTGTGCGCCGCAGAAGCGGATGGGCCACAACAACTTTACGCAGATTCCCAACGGCACCGGCGGCGTCGAGGACCGCATGCATGTGCTGTGGGATCAGGGCGTGAACGCGGGCCGTCTGACCAAGAATGAGTTCGTTTCTATCACATCGACGAATGCGGCGAAGATTTTCAACATCTATCCGCGCAAGGGTTCGATTTCCGTCGGGGCCGATGCCGACATCGTGGTTTGGGATCCGGAGAAGGAGCGCACGATCTCCAAGGAGACCCATCACCAGAACGTCGACTTCAACATCTTCGAAGGCATGACGGTGAAGGGCGTCAACACCGTGACGGTCAGCCAGGGCAACATCCTGTACCAGGACGGCGATATCCGCACGGTGCGGGGCGCGGGCCGCTACGTCGACCGCCCAACCTTCGCGCCTTACTACGACGCGGTGAACCGCACTGCCGAGGTGCAGGCGCCGACAGCGGTGGAGCGCTTCTAGGAAGCGTTTACTCGTCGAGGATCGACACCAGGACGGCTTCGAAAAGCTGGCCCTCGTGCTGGCTGAAGGTGCCGCCGCCCGCCTTGGCGATGGCCCTGAAGAACTTCGGGTCGTCTCCGCCGAAGTAGCGGTAGGATTCCGTCGGGACGAAGAGCGTCGAGATTGTGTGCCGCTTGCTGCGGCCGGCGTAATCGCGCGCCATTTCCAGCATGCCGCGGCGGTAGCGCCGGTGCGTGGCGGCATCGCCGATGATGATGATGCTCTGCTGCGCCTTGCGCCTGAGCGGCATGGAGAGCGCCTCCAGCAATCCGCTGTGGACGGCTTCCTCGGGCGTCGGCCCGCCCCGCGCGGGTCTCAACGCGGCAATGAAGTCATAGATCTCCCGGGCGCTGCGCCGCGTGTTGGTCGGCGGCAGGGAACGCACGACCCATCCCGGCAGGTCATGGTCGCGATAGGCCACGACGCCGATGCGCAGAGAGGGGACCAGCCGCTCCAGAATGCGGACGATCCCCGACATCGACTGAGTCATTTCATACAGAACGTTGGCCATGCTCGAGGTCGTATCGACGACGAAGACCACGTCCAGCATGGGAATGATCTTTTTCTGATAGACCGCCTTCATCTGCTGCATGCGCTGCTCGTCTTCCCCGGCTTTCGTCAGTGTCGCGGCGGTTTCGGATTCGAGAACGGCGATCGCGGCCTTCTGTGCCGCGATCTGTGCCATAAGGCTTTGCGCCTCGGCGCGCAGTTCGTCCGCCTCCGAGGCCGCCAGGGCGCCCATCGACTGTTCCTCCTCCAGGACGGCCTGCAGGGTCTGCGCTTCCGCCTGTGCGGCTTCGATCTCCGCGTTGGCGTCATGAACGCGGCGGTAGTAGGGCATCAGGATCACGACCAGCAGGACGAACGTGCCCGTCGCCATCGCCAGCACGTCCAGCGCCGAGAGGTTGAAAATCGAGAGTTCGCGGCTGGGCCGTTTCATGGGTCCGGCGGCTCCAGGCTCTGCAAGGTGAGTTCGACCTCGCCCAAGCGCAGGGCTTGTCCGGGCGCGACGGTCAAAGGCTCGAAGGCGCGCAGGGTCTGCGCTCCGCACGCGGTGCCGTTGAGGGAGTTGAGGTCCTCGACGTAGAGGCCGTCGCTGTCCCGGGCGATTCTGCAATGCCTGCGCGACACCGTCGGATCGTCGATGACGAGATCGCACAGCGCGGCATGGCGGCCGATCGTGAGACCCAGGTAAGCCTTGGTGAGTCGGGTCTCCCCCAGGGTCAGGGAAACCGCGCGGCCGGTGCTGTCCCGCCCCGTCAGCCGCCAGGCCCGCTCCAGCTCCGGGTTTTCGCGCGCCGCTGCCACAGTCACTTCTCCTCCTTCAAGGCTTGGTCGGGCGAGGTGCGCAACAGCGACAGCAGGATGCTTTCCATGATGCGTCCGCGGTGCGCGACGAATTCGCCGCCGCCCGCCTTGGCGAGCCGCTCGTAGAAACGCCGGCCCCGCTGGTTACGCCCGGTGAAGATCGTTCCGATCTGGCGCTCCAGCCCCCCCGAGGCTTCCACGTCCTGAAAGGATTTGGCGAGCGCAAAGGCGTCCTTCCATTTGCCGCTGTGGGCCGGCGCATCGCCGACGACGATAATGCGGCCCTCCGCGCCCTCGCGCCAGGCCATGCCGAGGGCGTCCTCCAACGCGCGTTCGACGGGCTCCGGCGGGTCGCCGCCTCCCGAGGGGCGCAGGCGCGTGACGAATTCCCGGATCGCCCTGAGGTCGCGATCCTCTTCCATCGCGCGCAGGTCGAAGCTTCGGGTGACATAGTCGTCCGAAACATCCTTGAAGGCCACGAAGCCCACATGGAGGCTCTCCGTGAAGCGGCGCAAAATGCGAATGATACCGAGCAGGTTCTCGGAGACATCCTCGATCTCGTCCCGCATCGATCCCGTCGCGTCCATCACGAAGACCAGATCCAGATGTGCGATCATCAGCGTGGCCATCGCCTTTTGCAGATTGGCCTTGCGCTTGGCGACAACCGCCGCGCCTTCGTTCGCGGACCGTGCGGCCGCTTCGGCGGCGTCGTGCTGCGCTTCGACCGCCGCAAGCTCTTGGCGCAGCTCCGCCAGCAGGTCTTTCGCCCCGCCCTTGTCCTCCAGGGACTGAGCCTGCGTCTGCCGCGCTTCGATCAGCGCCGCCCGCGCTTCGGAAAGCTCGGCTTCGGCCCCGGCCAGATCGATCTCGAGCGATGGCTGTTTCAGGTAGTAGGGAAACAGCAGCAGGGCGACGAGAATGAAGACCCCCAGGGACGACGCGAAGATATCCAGCGCCGAGATGCTGAGGACTTCCAGGGAACGCCGCGGTCTGCGCAACATGATCCGTTACATTTTTTCGTAGAGGCGGTTGATCAGGTTGTCCAAGCAGTACTGGCCTGCGCGGTTGAGCGCGCCTTCTTCCCGTGCCTGCACGATGTGCTGCAACAAGACGAGAATCGCGGACATGACCAGCGCCAGCAGGGTGGTGTTGAAGGCGACCGCCAGGCGTTTGGTCAGCTCGGCCAGCAGTGTCGGGTCCTGCACGTCGACTTCTCCGGCATAGGCGAGGGCCAGCGATATGCCGATCACCGTGCCGATGAACCCCAGGGTGGGAATCACCCAGACGACATAGCGGATCATGCTGTAGCGCAGGTCGATCTCGTGCAGGAACAGCTCCAGGCTGGAGTTCAGCAATGTGCTGGCCTGATCCACGGAGCGGCCGATCTGAAACTGCAGGACGACGCGCTGGATCAGCCGGGGCAGGAAGCGCCCCTCCGCCGCGCCGCCGGGCGCGCAGGCCTCTCTGGCGCGCGCATAGATCTGCCTCAGTTCCGGTGCCTGCAGGATGGTCCGTTCGTCCTCCGGCAGATAGCCCAGGCGCATCTGACTGTTTTCTCCCAGTGCCGTCTTGAGGCGCACCAGCAGTTCGCCCAGCCCGACCGCGAAGACGAGCCACATGGCGTTCTGCACGGTGATCGGATAGGTCGGCCGCTTCAGATCGATCAGGATCACCGCCCAGCTCTCCGGAAGGACGGATTGCATGGCATAGATGGCAAGTACGGCGCAGCCCAGCGCCGCCCCGAGGATCAGGGGGTAGGAAAAGATGCGCTTCGGCTTCGGCGGCTTCGTATGCGCAAGTTGCGGTGCGTCGGGGGAAAGTGCGGACACGCCTTCAGATCCTTTTCTGTACGATCTCGCCGCTGACGGGATCCCGCTCCACGCGTCCGCTCGGCCGGTCGTCGCTGTCCTGGCTCCCCTCGCGCCGCCAGCGTCCGCCGTTTTCCAACTGACCGCTCTCTGCCAGCGGACCAAGCAGGGTGCCGACGGTTGTCACCTGCTCTCCCAACCGCAGAGGCTGATCCGCGGCGACGAAGCCCTGGCGCAGAGGTTGCCAGAGCTCCTCGCCCTCGGTGTTCCGCGCGGCGTGCCAGGTGCCCTTGCCGCTGGCGCAGTCGGTCACGTGAAACCGCCCGTCCGCCGTGACGACGATCTCAGCGTGGCGGCGGGCAATGCTGTCGTCGGCCAACACGATATCGGCGTAAGGGCTGCGCCCCACGACATAGGTCTTGCCGGAAAGCCCAAGCGCCGACGTCACGGTGCCTCCTTCGTTTTCAGTACTGTGCGGAGGACGGGAGACCCGCCGTTGCCTTCGATCGTATTGTTTCCGACCTCGACATCGGCTCCGTCGTCGAGCAGCAGGCCGTGCTCGGCGTTGCCTGTGATCCGGTTGTCTTCGATGAGACCGACCGAAGTGTCCAGAAACACGATTCCATGACCCGCGTTGCCATCGATCTCGCTGTTCTTCAGGGATACGTAGGCGGTGGGCTCGGCAATGACGCCGCAACAGGCGTTCCGCGTCATCACGCCCTGGTCGACTTCCGCGCGTCCTTCCGCATAGACATAGAGACCCGCCCCCAGATTGCCGTCCAGTTTCAGATTCTTCGCGACGAGTTTGGCCGCCTCGCGGACTTCGGCCCCGGACAACAAACCTTTCGCCACACTGCTGTTGCTGATGACGGCCTCGCTCCCTTCCGTGACCAGCAGGCCGGCTTCTCCCGCGCCTTCGATGTCGAGGGAGACAATAGCCGCCTTGGACCCGCCGCGAAGCGCGATACCGGCACCGGCGCTTTCCGTTATTTCGACGGAATCCATGTCCGCGACACTGCCGTCGTAAAGGGCGATGGCGGCTCCGCCGATCTTTGGAAGGGTGATGTTCTTCAGTGCTATCGTTGCGCCGGCCTCGGCGACCAGACCCGGCCCCGTCCTGTTCTCAATCAAACTTTCTTCGACGGTGAAATTACCTTTCAAAAGGACGACACAGCGATTTGCATTGGATTGAAGGAAATGCAGATTGCGAAAAGTGGCATCTGCGGCCGTGGCGGAGAGGCAAGGACCGCTTGCGGGGGCGATCGTCGGCTTGGCGGTGGCATCCGGGTCGCCGACCAGACTGACCTCTCGATGGACCGTCAGGCTTTCTTCGTAACGGCCCTCCCGGATCAACAGAGTGGCGCCTGCCTTCGCCAGGTTCAGCGCTTCGCCGATTGTCGCCGTGTCGCCGCCGCCTGAGGCGTCGACGATCCATTCCGTCTTGAAGTAACGCAGATGGGCTTGCCATCCGGCCCAACCGCCACCGGCCAGCAGCGGCAAAAGGATCAGCAGGATCCAATAGGGCCGCCGTCGTCGCAGCGGGGCGTCTCCGGAGCCGTTTGGGGTCTGCTCCGAAAGCGGGCGAAGCGCGCTGGGCAGCTCGCTGGGCGCCGCGCGTGTGATCCGTTGGGTCTCGGGACAGTCGTCGAAGACCGGTTCCCACGAAGACGAAGCGACGCTTGCCGAAGCGGCGGTCTCGGGCCGGGAGAGGGCAGGGGGCGCTGGCAGCTCACTTGCGGGGGAGAGCAGCGACACGAAGTCTTTAGGTGTCTGCGGCCGTTTTTCGGGGTGCAGCGCGAGGCCACGATCGATTGCTTTCAGGAATCCGTCGGTGTAGCTGCCCTTGCCGAGGTAGCGTGCGGGTATCAGTCCTTCGCCTTCGTAGCGGGCCGGCGCGGGCGCGGGCGCAAAGCCGGCGATGCACCAGTAGAGGGTTGCAGCGAGTCCATAGACGTCGGTCCAGGTCCCCTCCGCCGCCTCTTCCCGGCACTGTTCCAAGGGGGCGAAGCCCGGCGTCGCGAAGCGCAACGCATTGCCGGCTTCGCCGGACCCGCCGAGAGGCTGTGCGCCCGCGAAATCCAGCAGCATCACTTGCTTGTCGTTCTGCAGATACAGATTCGACGGCTTTAAGTCGCCATGCAGGTAGCCGGCGCTATGAACCGCTTCCAGCGCTTCAGCGGCGGAAAGGGCAATCTCCCGAAGTTCGTCCTCCGGCAAAGGGCCGGAGTGCTCCTGAGCACGAGTCTCCAGCGTTTCTCCCGCTTTGTAGGGCATCACGAGATAGGGTTGTGCGGCATACTCATCGCTGTCTTCGATTTCGGGGATGCCGGGGTGTCTCGCAGCCTTCAGGAGGGCCAGTTCGCGACGCAGTGCGCGTAGGACCTCGCTCCGCTCGGTCGCGCCGTCGGTCTGGTCGGCCGTCTTTTGTCTTGCCTTTGAGAAGGCCTTCAGCACGTACCGCCGCGCGGTATCGGGGCGGCTGACGAGATAGCTGGTCCCGTGCGCCCCTCTGCCGATCGTAGATTCAATGCGGTAGTCGCCGATGGCCCCCTGAGTCTGCGGCTCGGAACGCTCTTGGGCCGTTTCCTCCGCCGGTGTTGCGACTCGACCCGTGCCCACGGCTCACCTAGTCGCTTGATCTGCGTGGCAGGGTCACAAGAACCACCGGCGCTTCCGGTTTCGACTGCGGAATTGGTGGCGTTTCCACAATGGGTTCGGCAGCCGCCGCGGCAGATGTCTCGGCCGGTGGCGTGTCCTCCGTTGCCGCCGGTGGCTCGACGGCCTCTGCTGTCTTGCTGTCGCCCTCAGCGGCGTCGGGGGCTACCGGTTCCGCCGGATCAGGCGCTGTTGGAGTCTTTGCCACGATTCCCTCGTCGCGTGTCCAGGTCGCGTCCGGGCGGCGGCATCCCGTTCCCTCCACGGTCTCTGTTCCGCTCTGGCCTTTCTCCGCCATCGTCCAGCGGTACCTGCGGCAGGGACCGGACTTGCTGAAGAACGTGCTGATCACGGTGATCTCGCCGCTCTTCCCCCTCTTTCCGTCGCTCCAATCGACCACCGCGCCGTCAGGCTGGGTTTCGAGCGCATGATTGATCATACGTTCGAGAATCGGGACCTCTCCCTCGGCATCGGCTTGAAGGTCGGCTGGAAAAAGACCGAGCGCACCTGCCAAAAAGAGACTCAGCAAGTAATGGTTGATTAAATGACTGCGAACCATCGCTTTTTATCTATATAAGAGGCTTTTCTCATTGTGCATCAAAACTATAACAAGATTATCGGGTGGCCAAATCCATTGATCACATCAATCGAAATAATATTTAGAGATTCCTACTATTAGAATATGTTTGAGTTTACTTGGAGTTGGAAAATATTCATTTCAATGACAGGCTGAGAGTCGCCTAGACTAAGGTCGTATCACGGCGGGGCGGTGGAGCGGGGGCACCGGCGCAACGAGGGAGCGGAAGGTGTCCATTCAGCAGTCGATTTCGTCCCGATCCGCACGCATTTGGATTGTGTTTGTGGCTTTGTTCGCGGCGGCCTGTACCACCCAGGATGCGAACACCTATCGCGCCAACGAAACCGGCCAGACCTTGGCGGCGCGGCCTGCGGTGGTGCTATCCGTGCGCGACGTGACCATTGAGGACGACAAGGACCTCTCCAGTAATTGGTACGGGCCCGCGCTCGCCGGTTCGGCTGGCGCGATAGGAGTCAAGGTCGGCGGAGGGGGAGACCTTTTGGCGCTGGGCGCGGCCATCGTTGGCATTGGCCTGGGTTACTTGGCCGAGGAATCTTTCGACAGCCGTGCCGGATACGAATATCTCCTGCAGGACGTGAACGACCCTTCGCACACTTTCGTGGTGGTGCAGGAGGCTGGTGACGCGGAAGCGGCTAAGACCGGGTCCCGGGTGACGGTGGTCAGCGGCTCAGGATACACCCGTGTCGTACCGGTCTGGACTCCATCGTCTTCGGATATCGCCGAGCCCGGATCGGGCGCCTTTGGTGTGGACGACGAAGATCTGCCGTCCACCGTGGAAGACGATGCCGACGTGCCTTCAGGCGAGTCCAACGACCCTCAATAAGTGGCACTGAGGGAGGTTTCGGAGCCTCCTGTTGGCGAACGTCAGTTCTCGACCTGACACCATCCCGGTGCGGGCAGGTTCGGAACGAACCGCATGGAAAACTGCCGCCAAAGATCATAGTGCTCCGGCGGCAGCTCGAAGGGGCTGCAGTTTTGCAACGCGGTTCGGGCATCGCGGACGAACATGCTGAAGTTCGCGTCCTGAACCATGCGGCCAACCTCGCCGATCTGTGCCTTCTGCAGCGACCCCTGTGGGTCGAATGCGACCTTGATGTCGACGGAGAACTTATGGCTCGGTGGGTTGCGCGTATCGACGCGCCAGCACTTTACCATCTGGCGGCAGATCGCCTGCCGGATCTTCCATAGCTCCGGGTTCTCCTCGGCTTGAGCCTCCGGGTCCCTGAGCTGGTCCAGGCGTGCGAGAAGTTGATCGGCAGTGACACTGCCGACCTGATCTTGACTGGTGTAAGGGGCCGGTGTCTGCGGTTCTTCAGCCGGGACGGAGTCGGCGAGATCCAGTTCGGTAGGCTCCGGCTCCGCTTCGACGACCGCCGGAGCTTCTTCTTCAATCAGGGGCTCAGGCGTGTCGGCGGCAAGAGGAATTTGCGGCTTCGACATGGGCGTGGGCGGTGCGATCAACGGAGTCACGGGCTCTTGTACCTCCGCTATTTCCGGCACTTCCTCTAGCGCTTCGGGCTCGGCTGCCGTGGAAAGCTCGGGCTCCGGTTCTGCCGGCACTTCCGGTTCGGCCACTTCCGCGACCTCAAGCTCGGGCTCTTCCAGAACCTCCGGCTCGACCTCTTCGGCGACCTCGGGCTCGGGCTCTTCCAGGACTTCCGGCTCGATCTCTTCGACGACCTCGGGTTCCGGCTCTTCCAGAACTTCCGGCTCGACCTCCTCGACGACCTCGGGTTCCGGCTCTTCCAGAACTTCCGGCTCGACCTCCTCGACGACTTCGGGTTCCGGCTCTTCCACGACTTCCGGCTCGACCTCCTCGACGACCTCGGGCTCAGGCTCCTCCAGGACCTCAGGCTCGATTTCCGCTATCTCGGGTTCGGGTTCTTCCAGCACCTCCGGTTCAAGGGGCGTTTCAGGTTCCGGCTCTTCATAGACCAACTCGACCAATATGGCGTCTTTGAAAGGATCCTCGTCCTTCAGATAGGGCAGGCCAAACAGCAGCACCGCGAGCAAAGCCGCGTGCAACAGGCTCGAGAATAAGAGTGCGTACCGCATCATCGTTCGGTCATTCTCTAGCTGCCTGAAGCGCCCTTGGCGCCCGGATAGACCTCGATTACAAGGCCCTTGCTGGGCACGCCGGCGGCCTCGTGCAATTGCTCGATGGAAACCCCTTTGGCCTGCGCAAAGAGCTGATCGGCTTCACGGAACTCGCCTTCCGTATAGGCTTGGAAGATCTGCGCATTGCCCGCGTTGTCCTCCAGTCCGTAGCGTTCGGCGAATTCCTGCCAGGCGCGGAGGGCGCCTGGACAGGGGCGCGTGCGGTAGGGGTTGTTTTCGCATTCGATCTTCGTGGTCGGTGTGGGCCGCGCGAGCAGGGCGGCGATTGCTGTATCATCCGCGATCCCTGTCGGAATGTAGCCGTAGGCGGGCACCGGCAGATTCTTCGCCAGGGCGTAGATGACATCGGCCTTGCGGAAATCGCCGTTGGCATAAGCTTCGAACATATTGCCCGTTCGGCGATCAAGCTTCAGTCCATGACGCGCGGCGAAGTCCCGGAACAAGCGCGCGATTTGCGGGCAAGGCTTTGGTCCGAAGGGATTGAGGTCACAGGGCCGCTCATCGTTTAGCTGGTACTGCCGCAGGTTCAGGGCCGTGATCTCCGACTGCAACCCGAAGACCGTTTCGCCGGTCGGGTCCGGCAGCCCACGGGCGCGTGCCAACAGGCGGTCGCCGGTCGTGAATTGGTCGTGTTTGTATGCCTGAAAAATCTGTGCGCTTTGCGGATTGAGTTCCAGGTCGTTGAACTCGGCGAACTCGCGCCACTTGCGGATCGTGTCTATGCAGGGCCGATGGGAATAGTAGTTATAGATACAACCGCGCTCCGTGGAATCCGCCAGCACGCCTCCGTCCTTGGGTGGGTCCTTCTTCCAAGGGCGGTGGCGCCTGAAGACCAGATTGCCGTCGCGCCATTCCAGGTCGAACAAGGCCCGTCCGTTTGCGGGATTCCAATCGTTCCCGACTACGAAGTTAATGCCGAGTGTGACCTGATCGCCTTCGATCCTCGTGATCTTCCAGTCAAAGGTCCTTAGTTTCGGCAGGGGATCGTTGCTGATGGCGATCCTGTGTTTTCTGTTGTAGGCCGCAAGCCTCAGCCCGAAATCACGCTCGTTGCTCTCCAGGTAGGCTCCGACTTTTGCCCTGTCTTCTTCTGGAAGCTCGGTTTGAGATTGCGACGGTGCCGCGGCTGTTTGAGGTACCTCTTGCGCGATCTCCTGCCCGGCCGGCTTGGCATAATGTGTAACGAAGAAGAGTTCGCCGTCGCGCCATTCCAGATCGAAAAGCGCGTTGCCGTTTGCATTGTTGTAAAAACTGCCCCAGGCAAAATTGATCGCCAGGGTCACCTGATTCCCGTAGGCGCTCTCCAGCGACCACTTATAGGATCTGACTTTTGGCAGGGAAGAATTGCTCAGCGCGATCCGGTGCTCCTTGTTGTAGGCACCAAGTCTGCGCCGGAACTGCCGGTCATTTGCCTCCAAGTAGGCTTCGACTTTTCTGCGCTGTTCGTTAAGCGCATCTGTCGTCGCGGCGGAGTTCGGAGGCGCAGCGGTCGCTCCTTCGATGGCAGCGGTCTCTTCAGCCTGAATCGGATTGGTCTGTGATGCGGGGGGGAATTCGGGGAGTTCTTGATAGTGCGTGATGAAGTTCAGCCCGTCGTCCGACCATGCCAACTCGAACACGGCGCGGCCCCGTTCGGAACCGTAGGCATCGCCGACTTGGTACTGTATCTCAAGAAAGACGACATCGCCGTCCAGGCGCTGGATGTCCCAGTGAAAGTTCATGATCTTCCAGGTCCGGCCGGTTCCGCTTGCGACGATCTCGTGCTCGCGGTTGTAGTCACGCAGATTGCGCCGCAAACCGGTCGAATTTTCCTGGAGATAGGCTTCAAGCTCTGGTTGCGTCTTGTAGGGGGCCGCGGATTGGGCGCCGCTGGACAAGCAGAAAATGTTACCCGCGATGAGGAATGTCCCCAAGATTCCTAGGAACCTTGCCCAAACTCGGCCTTTCGGTCGCATTTGGTCCCCCGCACGAGATAATCCCATCAAAGTCTAATGTATCATCCCAGTCGTTGATCTCTGAGTCCTTTATCTGAAATCACGCAAAACGGTTGTGCCGGGCATTAATGATTGATGACTAAGGCCCTGCCTCGGTTGGATTTGTCGCGCTATTTGGTTAAGCTTTTTCCAAACCCATTCTACTTTTTGGTTAGGATGCTCGGAATGAGAGACAGGCGATCCCTTAGGAATGTTGGCGCGGTCATCGCGGGTGTAGTGTTCGCGGTCGGATCGATGAGTCAGGCAGGCGCTCAATCCGATCTGCTCAAACAAGGTCAAGACCTGCTCGGGACCCTCGGCAGCGATGACTCCTCCTCGGGGGCGCTTTCCTCCTCGCTATCCGTTGATGAAGTAACGGAAGGGCTCAAAGAGGCTCTGCGCGTTGGATCCGAGCGTGTCGTTAGCCAGGTTGGGGCCACCGACGGCTACAACCTGGATAAGGACATTCGTTTGCCGCTGCCCGATTCCCTGAAACCGGTGCAGGATGCCCTGAAACTGGCCGGCATGTCCGGCATGCTGGACGACTTGGAACTGAAGCTCAACAGGGCGGCGGAGGCCGCCGCGCCGAAGGCCAAATCCCTGTTTGTCGACGCGATTTCCGAGATGTCCGTGGAAGACGCGCGGAAGATCTATGAAGGGCCGGACGACGCGGCGACACGCTACTTCCAGGGCAAGATGTCAAATCCCCTGGCTGGCGAAATGGCGCCGGTTGTCGATGAGAGCCTCGCCGAGGTGGGCGCGATCAAGGCCTATGATGAAGTGATGGCGGAGTATAAGGCGCTGCCCTTTGTCCCGGATGCCAAGGCTGATCTCACGGACTACGTCGTGGAGAAAGGTATGGACGGGATTTTCCACTACCTCGCCAAGGAAGAGGCTGCCATCCGCTCCGACCCCGTGAAGCGTTCGACGGAGATCCTCCAGAAGGTTTTTGGCTCTTCCTGATATCCGCAATCTGATGCCGCCGGCGCGCTTCGCGGCGCTCGGGTCACAACTCTCGGCTTAGAAAGGCGACTAAGAATCTTGCGGTAGTATATCGCCCCTCATATGCTTTGGAGGAGGGTCCGCGCAGTTGGCGAGCCCCGTTCTCTGGGAACGGGCAAGGCCGTTCAGCGGATCCGGCGCGACGCGACTATTGGGTGGTCTGAAGCCGGGCTTGTCCGATGGAGAACCGCAAAACTGTCCGGGTTGCGGTGGCGGGTATCGGGAACTGCGCGAGCTCCCTTGTTCAAGGGATCGCCTATTACCGGCACCGCGAAGGGGCCGCTGTTGCCGGCCTGATGCACCAAGATATAGGCGGATTTCGCCCTGGCGATCTCGAGGTCGTTGCCGCGTTCGACATCGACCGCCGCAAAGTCGGACGGCCCCTTGAAGAAGCGGTCTTCGCGCAGCCGAACTGTGCCTTGGTCTTCCAGGATAGCCTCCCGGAGTCCGGAGTTATCGTGGAAATGGCGCCGCCGTTGGACGGTGTCGCGCCTCATATGCGTGATTTTCCCGCGGAAGAGACCTTTTGCCCGGCGGACGAACCGTCTGTCGATGTTGCGGAAGCTCTTCGGCGGACCGGCGCGGAGGTGCTTGTCTGCTACATGCCGGTGGGCGCGGAGGAGGCCGCAAAGCATTACGCCCGGGCCTGCCTGGAAACCGGCGTGGCCATGGTCAACTGCGTCCCCGTGTTTATTGCCTCGGACCCGGACTGGGCGGCGCGCTTCGCCGCCGCCGGGATCCCCATTGTCGGGGACGATGTCAAAAGCCAGGTCGGTGCCACCATACTGCATCGCGCGATTGCGCGCCTGTTCTGCGATCGCGGTTACGACTTGCACCGCACCTATCAGCTCAATACCGGCGGCAACACGGATTTTCTCAACATGCTGTCCCGGGACCGGCTGCGGTCCAAGAAGACGTCCAAGACCGAATCCGTCCAATCGCAGCTCGACCGCCGGCTGGTGCCGCGGGACATCCATGTCGGTCCGTCCGACTATGTGCCCTGGCAAGGCGACAACAAGGTCGCCTTCATCCGGGTCGAGGGGCAGGGTTTCGGCGGCGCGCCTGTCGAGCTTGAGCTGCGCCTGTCGGTGCAGGACTCGCCAAACAGCGCCGGCGTGGTGATCGACGCGGTGCGCTGCGCCAAGCTGGCGCTGGAGCGGGGTCTGGCCGGTCCCCTGGAGGCCGTCTCGGCCTACTATATGAAATCGCCGCCGCGCCAGATGCGCGACAGCGAGGCGCGCAGCCTCTGCGACGCCTTCATCGGGGGCGATGACGGTCTTGCCCGCGCGCCTTCGTCGCGGGACGTTGCGGCGGAGTAAGCCGGCTGCGTTAGTCCGGAGCGAAGGCTTGCAGCATCGGCCGCAGACCTTCCAGATTGAACCCGGCTTCGGCGGTCTTCGACAGCGTATCGTCGATGCTCTGTCCTTCGTAGCGCACCTGGCGGAGCGCCCAGAGCGCGGCCGAACGCATGCCGGAGCCACAGTGCACCAGAACGGGACCGGATGCTGCCGTCAGGGCATTGTGGAAGGCTTCGATCACTTCCGGACCCAGGGCTTGTGGCGCCATCGGAATGTGATGATAGACCAGTCCGGCGGACTCGGCTGCGAGCCGCTCTTCTTCCGAAGCCGGTTGGCCCGGCTGTTCGCCGTCATTGCGGTTGTTGATGACAGTTCCGAAGCCTTGCGCCGCGACGTCGGCCATCTCGGCCGGCGCGAATTGGCCCGTAACGGAAACCTTGGAGTCGAGCGTGTGGACTGGCCCCATTTTGCATGTCTCTCTGCAGGGTGAAGGCGGCAATTTGCATGAAAATTTGCCGGATTATGCTGCACGCCGGACGGCCCGCACAAGGCCGCTCTGAAGCGTCGGTCCCGCTCTAGGATCCGTCCGAGGAGTCGTCGTGTTGCGGCAGGTCATCCGCCAGGTGGACCCAGGGAATCCGCTCCAGGACGTTGACGTGAAACATCGGCACGAAGGACTCCGGCCGGTCGAAGTTGCTGACAAACAAGTGGATTTCCGCCGGCCAGCGGGCGCCCTGGTAGCTGATGGGGGAGCCGCAGCGCGGGCAGAACTGCCGCACCACGCCTGGCGAGGAAGCGTAACTGGCGGGTGGCAGGCCGGGGAAGTCCACCTTGGCCCTGGGGTAGCCGGCGAAGCTTGCAAAGGCGGCGGCACAAGCCTTTTGACAGCTTCGGCAGTGGCAGTGCCCGACCCAGAGCGGTTTGCCGGTCACCCGAAAGGACACCGCGCCACAAAGGCAACTTCCCCGATCTTCCTGCTTTTCCCTAGACATGTTCCACCCGGTCCTGCGTTTCCTGAACAACGGAGTATATTGCAACGCGGCCGACTCTCCGCTTCACATTGTTGTCTAGCGATCGTTGTCGCCCTAGAATTTCTACCCTGCGCAGTATCGGTGCGGCGTCCCTACACTTAGGTCTGTCTGAATTGTCGGAGGCCACGTCATGCAACTCATCATCGGTGAAAAGGACTTTCAAAGGCTCAGTCCCGAGGTCCAGGACCAGCTCTGGGCCGCGTTCAGCGGACAGGCGGCTTCGGAACGCCGGGAAGAAGCGACCCAAGGTCTGCGCTGGCGCCAGCCGGTCGACCTGACCCGCGAGCAGGCCCTCCGGCTCGTGCATGGGCTTTCCAAGGATCATCGCCGCAGGCTGAAGCTCTTTGCCAGGAAAGGCGGGCGGGTTCGAATGAAGGAAATCCTCTCTCTGACCGGCGAGACGGACCTGCGGAGCACGTCGCAGTTCAACTCGGCCATGACCCGCAGACTGCGGCGGGTGATTGCCGACCCGGATAAAAAGGCTCAACTCGTCGCGTGGGACTTCGACTGCACCAAGTGGGACGCGAATAGGACCACGATCGTGGACGGAGTCTACTATGTGTCGGAGCCGACCGCCGAGTCGTTGCGAGCGTGTTTCGGGTCCGGACCTAAGAAGAAACGAGCTTGAAGTATCGGCTGCGGTGACCTGCGCCTTCCGGCATTACCCGGATAGGTCGACCTAAGGAAGTGGGGCGGATTTAATTTCGCGTTAATGTAGAGGTGTGTCTTTCTTCCCTGCGGGCAAAGTATGGAGGGAACTCTGCGCGAAGACTCAGCGTCCCGTACCACCGCTCTCTCTGTCCGCGATTTCCAGAAAATCTGTTGTGCCCTGTCCGTTTGCCTGGAATATAGGGCGGGGGACGCTGGTTAGGGCGTTTCGGGGGAGCGTCGTTTTGGCCTAAGAGCCAGCCTCGCAATTGGCTTGCGTTTTCCCGATCTTGACGCGGACGAAAAAGGCAGACGGATGGGCGCCAAACGCCTCTTGGTGGTCGACGACCAGAAGGACTTTGCGGACTTCGTGCGAAAAGTCGCCGAGGACATCGGTTTCGACGTCACCGTCATCAACGAATCCCTGCAGTTCGAGGCGACCTACGAATCTGTCGATCCCGATGTCATTGTGCTCGATATCGTGATGCCGGACCGTGATGGTATCGAGATAGTCCAGTCATTGGTTCAGGCAGACAACAAGGCCAGTGTCATCATGGTCACCGGCTACAATCCCAGCTATGCGCGCGTGGCGGAATTGATGGCCAGCACCCGCGGCAGCTTCACCATCGAGACCCTCAACAAGCCAGTGCGCGTCGCCGAACTCAGAAAGGCCCTGCAGGGCGCGTCCTGAACAGTCGGCGCCCGAAGTCGGTTGGACCGTTCTAGTCGTTGCCGAAGAGCCCTTTGAGCAGGTCTTTCGGTTTCACTTTCTTCTTCTCTCCGCCTTCCGTGTCAGGACCAGCTTCCTCATCGCCAGTGGCGCTGGTCGATGGGACCAGTTGGTCGAGGACGTTTTCCAAAGTCTCTTTCGCGCCGCCGCCTTCCGCACCGCCCTCGGTCAGGGTTTTGACATTGTCCAGAAGCTGTTCTGGCGATCCGACCCCTTTTTCCAATAGACCCTTCAGGTCGGGAGCATAGGTGACCTCATGCCAGGGCCCAGCGAAGCGGACAGGGAAGGTCAAGCCAGAGGCATCGCTCGTCGTCCCCTGACCTTCGATGGAAGCTGTCAATTTCGTCTCGAGCCGATAGTCGAGCGTCCTGGGCGGCAGAGGAATCTGTCCCTTGCCCGAAGCGCGCAGCAGGGGGGCCAGAAGCTTAAGGTCGTCGTTGGTTACGATGCCGTCATTGATGTTGAAGGTGCCGGAGAGCTCGGCGAAATCAGTGGTCTCTGCGTCATCGAATCCCTTTTGGATTGCCGTGACGGAGGCATTTCGGATCATCGATGCCAGATTGAAACCGCGGATGGCTCCGTCGAGAAACGTGACCGATCCGTCGCCATCCAGGTTGGAAACGAGTTGGCGCTGCGTCGCACCTTCGGCAGTGATGGAGAGCTTGCCGTTAAGGCGGCCGAGCAAGCGATCGAACCCGGACGCATCCGTCAATAGCGGCTCGGCCTGAACTTCAGAAAGACCGAATTCCGCCGCAATGGATGGCACCTGTTGCGAGCCGCGAACGACAACTCTTCCGACGCCGGTGCCGTCATAAAGGTTCATCTCGGAGAGGTCGGCCGTAAGGTCCCCATCCTTCACAGTCACGAAGACCAATGTCCTTCCAAGTTCGATCTCGTTGAGCTTGAGGCCCTCGACACGAAGCGACAAAGCGGCATCGACGAGGGACAGAGCCGTGACGTCGATGGGGTCGTCGCTCCAATCCCCGGGTTCTGCGCTGCCAGTCGTCGTGGTGGATTGGCCTTTTTCTCCGGATTTATCCATGTAGGGATTGAGATCGAGCATTCCGAGCTTCAGATCTGCCCTTATTGAGGGTCGAGACCCGGAGCCGTCGAAGTGCACGTTTCCGGTTCCGGCGATGCTGTCGAGTCCGATCTCCGAATTGGTGAAGCTGATTTCCGCGCCTTCAAGATCGAGGTCCCCCTTGATCTGCAGCGGTCCAAGTCCCGATCCCGGGGCATCAAGCGGATTGCCGGTCCAGGCGGCGAGTTCACGCACCGAAGGAACGTTCAAATCCAAAGAGCCGCGCACCTGAGGTGCCGCGCCCTGGCTCACTGCCCCGCCGAAGCCAAGACGCACCGGTGCCGCGGTGATCTCGGCGGAAACATCCGTTTCCTTGCCTTCCATGAGGTCTCGGAGAGATTTGGCACCTACTGTCAACTGGACGGTCTCGCCGTTCCACTTTGCCGATCCAGCCGCCTCGAGAGGCGAATCCAACCCCGGCAGCGCCAGCTTCATATTGATTTCGCTGACCTCCTGCGATTGGCCTGCGGCGTCGCGGTAGGTTAGCCGCCCGTTGACCAAGCGCACGTCCCCCAGGTGGAGGTCACCGATGGAAGATCCCGTGGCTTCTTGCTGGGAGTCGTTGGTGGATGGACTCTCGCTTGAAGGCTGGCCCTGGACCAAATCCCAGTTCGCCTGGCCCTGCTCGTCGACCTGCAGGTGGATGACGGGATCGACAAGAACGAAGTAGTCGACCGACACATTCCCCGACAGCAGAGGAACGACATCCAACGCCAGTTCCAGTTTCGAAGCGCTCGCCATTTGCGGTTCGCTGGCGTTGGGTGCGTTCGAAAAGCGAACGTCTTCGGCGCGGACGGAAAGCGTAGGAAAGACGGACAGGCCGATGTCGCCGATCTCAAGGTCGCGTCCGGTTGCGTCGCGCACCTGTGCCTGAATTTGTTCCTTATAGGTTTCCAGCGGGACGAGGAAGGGGATGATCACCGCCGCCACAATTATGACGACGACAAAGAGGCCGAGGCCGATAAGAAATTTCTTCATACCGCGCGCGCTCCCCGCGTGTTCCGAGTTTTCTAATTCTTGTCAAAAGAAACCGATTGTCCAGTCGTCCCCGTTGGCTGGCGGGAAAAGCCCACCAGCCTTTATCAGATACCTTCGGGGCTCATCTGACGTTGTCAAAACCTGTATGTCATGTCCCCGGGTTATACGCCCCAGGTTCAGTTCGTACCAGCTTGGTGCATGTGAACGACTTGTTGCGGATAGGGAATGCTGATTCCTTCCGAATCGAAGCGTTCTTTCAGTGCTTTTGTCAGATCGAATTTCAGCGGCCAATAGTCCCCCGCATCACACCATACGCGAACGGTTAGATTCACGGAGCTGTCGGCAAGTTCCACGACCGCGACCATCGGTGCGGGATCCTTGTGGGCGCGGCTGTCGGCTTCGATCACTTTGTTGATTGTTGCGACCGCGTCGTCGATCTTGTCCTCGTAAGCGATACCCATCAGCAGATCGACTCGCCGGGTTTCATGAAAACTGTAGTTCTTGATCGCCGCGCCCCAAAGCTGGGAGTTCGGTACGATGATTTGAACGTTGTCCGGCGTGGCAAGCTCGGTCACGAAGAGCGTAATGGATTTCACCGATCCTGCCTGGCCCGCTCCCTCGACATAGTCGCCGACCTTGAAGGGCCGGAACAGCAGCAGCATGACACCGGCGGACACGTTGCTGAGCGTACCTTGCAGTGCCAGACCGATGGCGAGACCCGCGGCACCGACGATGGCGATTAGGCTGGTGGTTTCAACCCCGAAGCGGTCCAGGACAGCCACAACAGTGAAGACCAGGATGGCATAGCGGACCATGCTGGCGAGGAACTGACGCAGCGTAACGTCGACCTTGTCGGTCTTGCTCAGGGCGCGTTCCGTGAACCCGCGGGCCCAACCGGCAATCATCCAACCCAATATAAGAATTACTAATGCGCCTAGGACCTGCAGGCCATAGGTCGTAACGACGGCCATAGTCTGTTCAACGACCTGGCTTGATGAGTCTTCCATGAACCCCTCTCCCTATTTCCCGATCAGGCTGCCTGCGAGAAACAGCCTCCCCTAATGGTGCCCCCGGGCATGGGTGGGGGGATTAACTGCCGCATCAGCGCGACAATCAATCGCATGCCCGGAGGCGACTCGTTACCTCTTTGCGAGGTAGCTAGTTGACCAGTTCTATCTCAACACGTCGATTTAAAGCTTCGGCAATTCCATCAGAGGTGGATACCGCATTTTGCTCCTCTCCGGAAACCCTCGACGTAAGAAGACTCTGGTCTAGTCCCATTTCGGTCAACGCTGTCCCGACGGTGTTGGCTCGTTGAGCGGAGAGCGCCTGGTTGTAGGCTGCTGTTCCGGCGCGGTCAGCGTGACCGCTGATTTGCAGTTTCGTTGTCGGCGTAGCCGTCGCCGCCGCAAAGGCGTCCGCCAAGACCTTGCGGGCGTCATCGTTCAGTTCGGAACTGTTGAGATCGAAGTAGATGATGAAAGGACCGGGCAGGGGGGCCGGCTCCGCCGCTGGCGCGGCTGCGGTCTCGAGGGGTTTGGGGTCCTGATTGTCGAGCGAAGCCATGGCGGCGGAAAAACCGTCGCGGCAGCGCGAGATGTCCTTGGGTTGGATGTTCTCTTCCTGCTCCTGAACCCAGCAGTCGAACATCACTTGCGCCTGCGCGGCGTCTTGTGGCGCTGATTCATCCACGCCCCGGTCCAGAGCTTTGATCAACTGGGATCTGGCGGCGGCAAGCTCGTCCATCGCCGTTTCCGGAATGCTCCAGTCATTCAAATCGGCTGGCGCCACCTGCTCGCCGGCCGCCGCCTCCGAGGCTTTGCGCGCAAAGCCGTCGCTGTCGCGCCAGTCGTATTCGGAGCGCTCGTCGGTCGCGAGTTCCATATAGCCGCTGTAAAGCGATTTGTTGAATTCCGAGCCCTCCGGCTGCAGGCCGGCGGCCTTCTCGTAAGTGTTCGCGCAGCCCGCGGTTCCGAGCAGAAGGACACCAGCCACCACGGCATGTTTCGAACGATTCATTTTGTTTCTCCCGGTATTTCGCGGTCCGCTCAGGGATCCGTCTTGGATATCGCCCTAACGCCGCGCCTGTAGGCCGGTAGGGCGTTCTGTGAGGTCTATTGGCAATCCCTATGCCAATCCCGTTGGCTGCTAAAATTCATCTAAAATTCAATGAGTTGGAGTGCAGCGGCGAAGATTCCGGAAAGCGTTGAAGTTTTCTACTCTCTCAAATTGAGACTCAAATCGAGAAAATAGTCTCAGTTTGATCCCTTTAGCACCGCTATAAGAGTCCTCTAAGAGGGCAAGGAATGCTATGAATTGAGTTAGGGGGTAGGCTGAAAAGTCTAATGGCAAAAAAGGCAAAGATTTCTGGAGGTCGGGGGCGCGGAATGGCCAAGGCATCAACTCGCAAAGTCACGGTGGCAAATGTCTCTGAGGAGGCACCAAGCAGTATCGATCAGATCCGAGAGCTGCTTTTCGGGGAAACGCAGCGGCGGAACAATAATCAGCTTGCTGACCTCGATAAGGCTCTGAAACGGCATTCGGCAGAGGCCGAACGCAGGCTCAACGAGGCGCAAGACGCCCTTCAGCAGAGGCTGGAAGATGCCACGAGCAGCATTTCGGATCGGCTCGATGCGTTGAACGAAAAGCTCGACGATGCTGCGGCGGCCGCCAGCCAGGACAACGAGAAAGCCGTTCAGGATCTGACGGCGGCGATCGATGGCGCCGAGACTTCGTTAAGCGAATCGTTGCGGACCGAGGCAAAGGCGCTTCAGGATCAACTCGATGCTCTGCGCGCCGAACACGCTGCGGCCTTGGCGAAGCTCGACCAGGAAAAAACAGCGAAGGCGCAGCTAGGTGCCTTTCTGGTCGATCTCGGCCACCGCCTGGCGGAAAACGGCCATGATGCCACCGCTCAGCAAGACGGCGGATAAAAGCCGGTCCGATGAACAAGCCCGAGGAAGAGCTTAAACGCCTCCTCCTTGCGCCGGAACTGGATCTGCTCAGGCGGGTCGACGAGCGTTGTTCCTCGCTGGAAGACCGGTTTCGCGACGACCCCGCGACACGGGAGTCGGTGAGGCGCGTTATCGTCGGCGCCTTGCGGGATGCGGGCCTTCAGGACCACGAAGGGTTGGCGTCGGTGCTCGCCCCCGTCGTGCTCGCCAGCATCCGCAGCGAGATCCGAAATTCCCGGGACATGATGGTCGATGCGCTCTATCCGATCACCGGACGGCTCGTGGCGGCGGCTGTTCGCAATGCCTTCAGGGAGTTGATCGAAACGATCAATGACCGGCTGGACCGGTCCCTGTCGGTTGAGCGGTGGAAAGTTTGGCTTCAGTCCCGCGTGACCGGGCGCAGCGAGGCCGAAATCCTTCTGCAGCGCAGCCCGCCCTTCTTCCTGGACGACCTGTTGCTGATTCATCGTCCGACCGGTTTGCTGATCGCACACGTTCATCAAAGGGACCAGGAAGCCCATCTCGACAGCGATTTGGTTGGCGGCATGCTGTCGGCCATTATGAGCTTTGCCCGCGACGCCATGGGATCACCGGACGAAAGCGAGATCAGCACAATCTCCTTCGATGATTCGGAACTGCTGCTTAAGACGTCACCCGCCGTGATCCTTGCCGCCAAGGTTCGCGGCAATGCGCCCCTTGCCTTTATTCAGGACCTGGATCGCACGTTTATCGAACTGATCGAGTCCTGGGGCGGTCTCTTGCGCAACTTTGACGGCAATGACGGGACGGATGTCGAGGATCTGAGAAAGGCTCTCCAAGCCGACTTCGACCGTCTGCGGCGGCCGGATCGTAAGAAGGAAAAGAAAGCGCCCTACAAGGGCTATGCTGTCGTGGGTGTTCTGGCGCTGCTGCTGATTGGGTGGGTCGGATACGTGACCTACGAGGAGCGCCGGGCGGCCGGCTACGAGGCCGAGGCCCGCGCTGCGATTGCCAGCATACCGGGCCTGGAGGGATACCCGCTAGAGGTCACGTTTGACGCGGATTCGGATCGCCTTCTGATTCAAGGTCTCTTGCCGGACCCCAGTGCCCGCGATGCGATGGAGACGGAGTTGACACGGGCTCTTCCAGAGGTTCCAAGGGACTACCGGGTAAGCGCGCTGCCGGAACAGTTGACACCCGGCATGACGGTGGCCGAACGCAGCGTTCTGGCCGATGTGAAGGTCGCTCAGTCCGCGTTGCTGGCCAACACCTTAGCACTGGCGGAAGAGCTTCGCACCGTCGAAGCCGCCCTGCAGGATGCCGCCCGGAGCTTCGACAACCGTTGGGCCGAGACAGACGAGGCGTCGCGGTCGTTCGCAGAAGCGCGTTTTGCGTCGGTGGCAGAGTCTCTGACCGCATTGGAACTCGATCTGGTCGCGGCAAGAGAGGAAATCGACCGTGTGGCGGCCGAAGCGCAGCCACGGGCGGGCGCGGATACGCTGGCGTTAAGAAGCCTGGAGCGCTGGGCGCAGTTGAACACAATTGTATTCAGCGAAGACTCCAACTTCCGCGACCCGGTGAGGACTTGGGCAAAGCTGAAAAGGCTGGTCCAACTGGTCGTGGACGCCGGCCCCGGCGTTCGGCTGCGCGTGGTCGGATATGCCGATTTGACGGGTACCGAAGGCAAGAACCGTCGGGTATCGACGGCACGCGCGGAAGTCGTTGCGAACGCGCTGCGTGATCTGGGGCTGCCGCCGGAGCGGCTGGTCGCCGTGGGGCGCGGTTCGGAAAAACTGGTCAGCACCGCCGAAGGCGTGGGCAGCGAGAACAGGCGAGTCGAAATAGAAGTCGAAACCGCGGGCCTGAGCGGGAGCAGGCAGTGACGGTCAGCAAGAAGGTGTCGATCCTCGGGGACTTTGCCGTGGGAAAGACGTCACTGGTGCGGCGTTACGTCCTCAATGAGTTTTCCGACAGCTATCAGGCGACCTTGGGCGTCAATATCTACAAGTATCAGACCCAGTTGAACCACCTGGGCAGCGAGACCGACCTCAATCTCATTCTTTGGGACGTCGAAGGTTTCGAATCCAGCAGCGGTGTCATTGAGAATTATGTGCGCGGCAGCGCCGGCGGGTTCATCGTCGGAGATGCAACCCGGCCCGATGTTGTGGACTCATTGCAGCGCCACGCAGCTTTCTTTCAGTCCCTTCAGCCCGGCCGCCCATTGGTGTTCGCTTTCAACAAGATAGATCTGCTCGAGGAACAGCTGTCCGCCGAAGTCTATCAGCCACTGGGAGAACAGTTCGGAGCCCCCGTTTTCCAAACTAGCGCGGCCACGGGAGAGACCGTCAAAGAGGCATTCGATGGCCTCAGTGCCCGCATTTTGGAGATCGGCGCATAATTTGCATGGGCGCGAGCATGGCCAGCGAAACACAAGCTTCATTGTCCCGCGCGACCGAGCGGCTCTTCGACCTCGGGCTCATGGGGCTCGTTCTGTTGAATTCCCAACAGCGTATCGAAAGCGTGCGCGGCGCCCTGGTGGATTGGGTGGATCCCGAAGCTAAGACGGAAGACGCCTTGCCGTTTCTCGTCGGGTACGAAGAGACGTTGCGCGACATTGCGGTGGGGGACATGGCGCCGTTGGTACTGCCGGCCGTCAGCATGGCTTCCGATAGCCCGGACGAAGGCCGCGTTTACGCCATTCAAGTGTATCGCTGGGGAGAGGCTGGAGAGTTGGCCCTGGTCTTTCACGACGGGACGACCGTCGCGGCGTTGGAACGCTCCGTGATGCAGCACAGGAACGAGCTGGCATTGGCGGAACGGGCCCTGAAAGCGGCACGGGACGCGGCGGAAGCGGCGGACCGAGCAAAGACCGCATTCCTCAGCAACATCAGCCACGAGCTGCGGACCCCGCTACACGTGATTATCGGCGACTCTGAAATTCTCAATGGTGCCGTGGAGTCGCCGCTGCCGTCGGAGGACGTCGCAGTCTACGCCAAGGACATCAATGACAACGGCGTCTACCTCTTGGAACTGATCGATGATCTCCTCGATCTCTCGAAGGCCGAGGCGGGACGCATGGACCTGGTGGAAGAGGCCGTCGGTCTAACGGAGCTCTGTGAGGAGGTGATCGGGCTCGCCGGGCGCCTCGACTACGCGAAGGAAAAGACCTTCCGATTGGAACAGATGCCCGGCCTGCCGGCACTGCGGGCCGACCGGCGGCGGGTCAAACAGATGCTGCTGAATCTTCTGAGCAACGCCGCCAAGTTCACAGCCGCAGGCGACAAGATCGTGCTTAGGGCCGATTGGCAGCCGGAGTCGGGGCACCGGCTAACCGTATGCGATGCGGGGCCAGGCATGACGGAAGCAGAACTGGGGCGGGTGCTTGAGCCTTTCGTCCAGGGACGGCAGGGGACCTCAGCCGGGCAGAGCGTATCCGGAACGGGGCTTGGACTGCCGCTGGTCCGGAGTCTCATGGATTTGCATGGCGGGTCCCTCGATCTCAGAAGCCAACCGGGCAAGGGGACGGCTGCGTCTCTTCGCTTTCCGTTAGGGCGTGCGTTGACTGAGGATCAGGAGGCATGACCGAACGTCACGCGATTCTCATGATCGAGGATACTCCGGCCTTGGCACGAACCTATCAGGGCTTTTTGCGTGACGAATCCTATGATCTGCAACATGTGGAATCCGGCGAAGAGGGACTGGAGGTCATCGCCCGCAATGCGCCGAACGCGCTGCTGCTCGACCTGCGCCTTCCGGGAATGGACGGCATGGAGGTCCTGCGCAAGCTCAGGAGCAAGGGCGCGGAGTTCCCGATCATCGTCATTACGGCGCACGGGTCGCTGACGACCGCTGTAGAAGCAATGCGCGACGGTGCCAGCGACTTCCTCGTGAAACCCTTCACGGCGGAACGGCTGAAGGTCACCCTGCGGAACCTGCTGGAGAAGCAGGATCTGAAGCAGACAGTGAAGAGCTATGAGGCCGCTCTCAACCGCGGCAGCTTTCAGGATTTCATCGGCTCCAGCATTGTCATGCAGGGGGTCTACCGCTTGATCGAAGGGGCGGCCGGCAGCCGGGCGACAGTTTTTATCACCGGGGAAAGCGGAACCGGCAAGGAAGTCGCGGCGCGCGCGATACATAGCCTCAGCCCCCGATGCGACAGACCCTTTGTGGCTCTCAACTGCGCAGCCATCCCCCGTGACCTGATGGAAAGCGAGATCTTCGGTCACGTGAAGGGGGCTTTCACGGGCGCCTCGGCACAGCGCGACGGCGCGGCGGACCGCGCCGACGGCGGTACGCTGTTTCTCGACGAACTTTGTGAAATGGCACCCGACCTTCAGACTAAACTGCTGCGGTTCGTGCAGACCGGAACCTTCCGCAAGGTCGGGGGCGATGAAGAGCGGCAGGTCGACGTCCGCTTTGTCTGTGCGACCAACCGCGACCCTCTGATCGAAGTGCAGGAAGGCCGCTTTCGGGAGGACCTCTACTATCGCCTCCACGTCGTGCCGATTCACCTGCCGCCGCTGCGGGAACGGGGGGAGGATATCCTCGAGATAGCCGAGGGGCTCCTGACGCGTTTCGCCGAGGAAGAGGGCAAGCGCTTTTCGGGTTTCCAGGAAGATGCGCGTCAAGTCCTGTTGTCGTATCTCTGGCCCGGCAACGTCCGGGAGCTGGAGAATGTCATTCGGAACGCTGTGGTCCTGAATGATGCAGATTGCATGACGGAAGCGATGCTGCCTCGGATTTGGCGGGAGCACACCAAAGACCTTCGGACGGCTGAGGACGAGACCGCCGTTCGGCGTGCGGAAGCGCCCCAGCTCGTGGCGGAGACCTCTGCGCCAAAAATGGCTATCGGTGAACTCGCGGAGGTGATCCGCCCTCTCGCCGAGGTCGAGAAGGAGGCGATCGAACGCGCTGTCGCGCTTTGTGCGGGGGACGTGCGGAAGGCGGCCGTGTTTCTCGGGATCGGACCGGCGACGATCTATCGTAAGCGGCGCTCGTGGGCAGGAAACGCAGGTTCGGATCCGGAGTCCGATGCCGGCTCGGACTAGGCGGCGATGATGTTGTTCTCGGGACCGAAGGGGAACTTCGTGATGTTCTCGTTGCCGTCTTCCGTAACGATCAGGATGTCGTGTTCCCGGTAGCCGCCGGCGCCCGGCTGTCCCTCGGGGATCATGATCATCGGTTCCATGGAGACGACCATGCCCGGCTCCAGCACGGTTTCGATATCCTCGCGCAACTCCAGCGCGGCTTCACGGCCATAGTAGTGGCACAGCGTTCCAAAGGAATGGCCATAGCCGAAGGTGCGGTACTGCAGCAGGTCGTGACTCTGATAGATATCATTCAGTTCAGCCGCAACATCGCAGCAGCGCGCGCCGGGCTTTAAGAGCTCCAGGCCGCGGCTGTGAACTTCGCAGTTGGCTTCCCAATACTTCAAATGGGTATCCGATGCCGTCTCGCTGAACAGCGTGCGTTCCAACGCCGTGTAATAGCCGGCGATCATCGGGAAGCAATTGAGGCTGAGGATGTCGCCACGCTCAATGCGCCGCGACGTCACCGGATTGTGGGCGCCGTCGGTATTGATGCCGGACTGGAACCAGGTCCAGGTGTCCATCAGTTCCGCGTGGGGGTAAGTCTTGGCGATCTCCCGCACCATGGCCTGAGTGGAGTGCAGCGCTACCTCGTATTCCGGAACGCCGACTCCGATTGCTTCGGCACAGGCCGCACCTCCAATGTCCGCGATCCGCGCGCCGTGGCGGATCAGGGCGTGTTCCTCCGTCGACTTGGTCATGCGCATATGCATCGTCGACTCGCCGACATCGACGAAATCGCTGTCCGGAAACGCCGCTTTGAGCTTCTCCAGGGAATCGATGGGCAGATGATCGAACTCAACGCCGATTCGGCTGGCTTTGCCGATCAGCTCCTTTGCGGCGTGGAAATAGCTGTCGCGCTGCCAGTCGGTGTAGACAAGATTATCTTCCTGACTGCGCCGCCAGGGCTGTCCGCCATCGATGTTCGCTGAAATCGTGGTCGAATCGTCCGATGTGACGACCAGGCCGTACTTACGGCCGAAGGAGCAGTAGAGAAAATCGGAAAAGTAGTTGATGTTGTGGTAGGACGTGAGGAGGACGGCGTCTATGTCCTCCTGCCCTATCCGTTCACGCAAAATGCCCAGGCGACGTGCCATTTCAGCGGCCGAGAACGTGGGGGGAACTTTCTGGCCATTGTGGATGCGTTTGACTTGTTCTCTCATCGAGCACGAGCCCGCCGTATCCGACATCGTCCTGACCGTCCCCCGGGCATGTTACGCCCGGCACCGCTTGCAATCCGGCGCCAGTTTGAGCCGGGGTTGTACCAGGATGAGGGGTGTCGCGGAAATTAAATCGTATAATAGTTTCATTGATGCCAGTAATGACAGTATTAGCAATAGCAGGTCCAATACAGGTGGTCCGGCGGGGCGTTCGGCCGTCTAAGCGGCTGCTCGCAGCTCCACATCCTGGCTCAGCTTGCGGTAGCGCCAGATCGATGCCGGCGGCAAATTCTGAAGAATCCAGGCGGCCCGGTCGGCCTTCAGCGCGAGGGATCGCCGTTGGCGCCGCGAAACGGGCGAGAGCAGCCCATAGGTGAACTGAATCAGCATCCCGTCTTCCGGCAATACGGAAATCGCCTGATCGATGATCCGGCGCCCGACCCCTCTGGGAAGAGATAAAAGAGGCAGGCTAGAAACTACGGCATTGATCCGGTCGACCCCCGCGTCCCTCAAAAGCTTGGCGAGATCCCGCGCATCGCCGCGGATCACTGTGGTGCCGGGAAACTTCCTGGACAGAGTCGCACAGAGGGCGGGCTCGCGTTCGATGACGACAAGATCGGCTGGACGTACGCCTGCCTTCAACAAAGCCGCGGTGATACTGCCGGTTCCGCCACCCAACTCTATGACCGCGCCGGGACGCGCCACGTCGATTTGGCGGGCCATGGCCCTCGCCAACTCCCGACTGCTGGGCGCGATGGCGCCCACGTGAATGGGGTTCCGGGCCCACAGCCTAAGGAATCTCAAGCCCTCGGTCAGGGGCTGGTGTGCGGCACTTAGTTCTTGCGACATGCGTCTCGGAAAAATCCAGGCCGGTGAGTTCAAGTCTCTTATTCGCATCCAGGGCGCAATCGAGATCGCGCCTGCGTCTACCTGCGGGCGATCGCTTGTCTGGATGCGCGAGATCAATTCGATATAAGCACAGGCCGTATATGCGCAAGCAAAATCCCCGTGCGGGCTGAGGAAGAACGATAAAATCGCGCAATTTGGTATTTCCACCCGCACAGCGGGATTTTGTGCCTCGAGTTCGGGTCTCCGCGTAGGGGCGGGAATTGTGGCAGCCTGCCCCGACAAGGTCACGAAACCGCGCGTTCTCCGACATAGCTCAGGCGAATTCCAAGACCAAAGTGCCAGCCCTGAAACAGTAACGCCGGGCCCCGGTCCAGCGACAGCAACGTATTTTAGGAGCATTGGCATGAGCAAACTCAGGATCTCGGAGCAGGATGGGCGAGGGCCGGGATGGCGCGCCTGGGCCGCCATGGGTTCGGCGATCCTGCTCGCAGGCTGCGGATGCTCCTTCGAACGGGTCAGCCACGGCGGAAACCCTTTTACCCAGGAAGCCGATATGGCCGCGCTGCGGGCCGCGCCCGAGCCCGATACGCCTTTTGCAAAGGCGATGGCCCAGGAATATCTGGCACTTGCGGAACACGAGGAGGTGGTCGAGTACGACTGGTTCGACTCCGGCTTTTATGCGCGCAAGGGCTACCGGGCGGCTTCCGGCGACACGGTGGAACCCGAAAATCCGGCCCTTTGGCGTCTCTCCGCCGAGGATCAGGCTGAAATCCTGGCGGCACGCGGCGATTTGATGACCTTCTTTGCGAAGGGTGCCCGCGACCGCTTGCCCGCGGAGAGTGCCGCCGCGCAGGCGCGTCTGGACTGCTGGATCGAGGAACAGGAAGAAGGCTGGCAGACCGGCAGGATCTCCGGTTGCCGGGAAGGGTTTGAACAAGCTTTCGCCAGCTTGCAGATAGCGTTTGTTCCCGCGGCAACCGACCCGGCTGTTTCTCAGGCCGAGCAATCGGCGGTGCCGGACTCCGAGGAAAATCCCGACGCAGCGGCTATCCCCCGGATCTATTCGGTGTTTTTTGAGTTCGACAGTGCTGCCGTCACAGGCGAAGGCAGCCAGATTTTGGATGGCCTGCTGGAAGACTGGGGCCAGGAGCAGGCGGATTTCGAGATCACGGGACATGCCGACCGCATGGGCAGCGAGAGCTACAACCAGCGTCTTTCGGAACGCCGGGCGGCCACGGTCAGGGATCTGCTCGTTTCCAAGGGTATTGCCGGTTATCGGATCGAGACGATTGGCGCGGGAGAGACGTCCCCTCTGGTCGAGACAGACGATGGCGTTAAGGACTCGAGGAACCGCCGGGCGGTGGTCAACGTCAAGTAGTCACGCCCCGGCTAGCCCCAAATCCTGGAAAAGGCGAAGAAAAAGCGTTCCGCATACGATTCCTTAGCCCTCTTCAGCTAAGACCCTTCGATCAACGAGAGGGGCAATTTGCCCCGGGGGACGTCGAGAGCGCGGCCTTTTCCACCCCGGAAAAGGGGAAGTCAGGGGAACCGACCGGGTAGCGATGAGCAAGATCATAGCCGGAGAGCGCCGGGCGCAGACGCGCTGTACGCTGCACAACTTGATGTATGCCATTATCGGCCAGGATACGCACCGGGTGCGGGTGGAGAATATTTCGGCCTCCGGGGCGGCTGTTGCCACCGAAGCATCCCTTGAGATCGGCGAGAAGCTCTCCCTGATCAGCGATATTCTGGGCCTGATCCCTGCTGTGGTTGTCCGGCAAACGGATACCGGCGTGGCCTTAAGGTTCCTGGTCGACGAGGACCGCCAGCGGGAGTTCGGATCCTACTTTTTGGAGCGGCAATCCCCCCGCGGTCTGCCTGCCGCCGGATAACACCGGTCGCGGTTCATCCGCCCGCGGGAGACAAGCTTAACGCCCCAACTCACGGTCCATCTTGAAGCCGGGCGAGGTGACGACGGCTTCCATTGCGCGCAGGCGATGCTCCATAACCCGAAACTTATGCCGCAACCCGCTGAGAGTCTGCGTCGGTTTGGTTCTTACGTCTTTCCAGAACTCCTCTTCTTCTTCGCTATGGAACAAGGAGTCCGGTTGGGTGTCGAGCAGCCAACCCGCGAGGAAGTACAGCACAAGGGTCGGAACCGTGAAGAAAATGAGCGACAATAACGCGAGGCCACGGACCAGGCTCGAACTGATGCCAAGGTAATCCGCAAGGCCGCCGCAGACCCCCAGGATCTTCCTTTCACCCCTGCGCCGTCGGTAGAGGCGGACGCGGCTGGGATGCTGTTGATCACTTTGATTTCGCTGGGTCATTCCTTTTCTCTCCATCCCGGCACCTCTGCGTCCAGAATCTTTTCGAGATTGATGATTCTTTGTTCCATTCTGGACGCACTCTCCCAGAGATCGCCGAGCATGGATTCATCCGTTTCCGAAACGCTGCGGGTTTGTTTCCAGCGCGTCGTGTAGTGCGCGATGATCCAAATCGGCACAACGACCACCATGAAGATGATCAGCGGTGTGTGTATCATGGCGAATAGATCCATCACGCTTTACTCTTTGGGCTTGGAGCCGGTGGACGAGGTGGTTTCCTTGGCGCTACCGGCCACGCGGGCCTTGAGACTTTCCAACTCTGCTTCAATTGCGGCTTCCGCTTCCAGTTCCGCAATCTCTTGGGCCAGAGACTTCTGCCGTCCGAGGTCGAAGGAATCAACCGCACCTTCCGCTTCGTCCAGCTTGCGTTCGACCTGCTCGAAGCGGGCCAAGGCGTCGTCCACCCGTCCGTCGTGCAGGGTTCTTCGGACCTTGAGGCGCGAGCCGGCGGTCTCGTGTCGCCGCGCGAGGGTCTTCTGTTTCGCCTTGGCTTCGCCAAGCTTTGCCTGAAGTTGAGCGATATCTTCGTCGGCCTTTCCGAGGGCTTCGTCCAGGTGAGCCAGTTCCTGTTCGATCAGGGCTATGGCTTCGCCAAGCTTTGTCTTCTCCACCAGCGCAGCCTTTGCCAGGTCTTCCCTGTCGCGGGACAGGGCAAGCTCGGCGCGTTGTTCCCACTCGGCCTGGGTGTCACGCATGCCATCCAGTTTGCGATTGAGTTCCTTTTTCTCGGCGATGGATCCCGCAGCGTTGGTGCGGACTTCAACCAGAGTGTCCTCCATCTCTTGGATGACGAGCCGGATGATCTTCTCCGGATCTTCGGCCCGGTCCAGGATTGAGTTCAGGTTTGAGTTAACGATGTCGGAGAGTCGCGAAAAGATGCTCATGTTCTGTTCCTTGTCGAGTCGCTTGTTGGGCAGGGGGTTCTTTGGATCAGGTTCGTTGAGAAGCCGTAGGGTCAGCCGAGGATCAGGCCGATCACCAGACCGGCGCCGAAAAACAGCCAGCGGCCCGAGTTCCGGCCTGACAGCCCACGCTCCAGGCGCGCCTCCCAATCGTCGATGATTTCGCTGAGGGGCCGGTCGCGGAAAGAGGTTCGGCCGCCGCGATAGCGGGCTTCCCGCTGTGACGCGCTTCCTCGATGGTCGTCGCTATAGGACATCCAGTTGTTCTCCGGTTTGAAGTGTCAGTCACACCAGTTGTTGCAGGGAGCGTGCCAATTGCTCGGAGTTCTCTTAACGCCATGAAAACAAAGAAGAAATTTTACTCGGGACTGATTTCGGGTGAGAATCAGTATTTACAATTATGCTAACTATTGTCATAAAAAATCACTATATAGCTAATTATGCTATCTCATTTGAAAGACTGATTCGTGCTGAGAGACCAAGTTTCGCCGATCGGAGAATCTCCGGCGTTCCTGGAGCTACAGGAGCGGACGTCGCGGATCGCGGCGATCGACAGGCCGGTCCTGGTGGTGGGGGAACGGGGCACTGGTAAGGAGCTGATCGCGGCCCGCCTGCACTTCCTGTCCCCGCGCTGGGAGGGCCCTTTCGTCAAGCTCAACTGCGCGGCGATTGCGGAAAATCTCATCGAATCGGAGTTGTTCGGGCATGAAGCCGGGGCCTTCACCGGCGCGGAGCGGCGCCGGACCGGCCGCTTCGAGATGGCCAACGGCGGAACGCTGTTCCTGGACGAGATCGGCGATGCCAGCCTTGCGGTGCAGGAAAAAATCCTGCGGGTCATCGAGTACGGTGAAATGGAGCGGGTCGGCAGCAGCCGGACCTTGGACGTCGATGTGCGTGTAATCGGCGCGACCAACAAAGACCTGCCTGCGGAAGCCTCGGCGCAACGATTCCGGGCCGACCTGTTGGATCGCCTGGCCTTCGATGTTGTCACTTTGCCGCCGCTGCGCGCGCGGCACGGCGATGTGCCGCTGCTGGCAGAGCATTTTGGCCGGGCCATGGCCCACGAGTTGGGATGGGAGAGTTTCTCGGGTTTTGCGGCGGATGCCTTGGCGTCAATGGACGCTTACAGTTGGCCCGGAAACATCCGGCAACTCCGAAACGTCGTGGAGCGGGCCATTGCGAAGGGCAGCGAACCCGAAGTGGCGTTATCGGACATCCTGTTCGATCCCTTCGACTCGCCCTACCGACCCTCGGCCACATCCGACCAGCAGCCGGAGCAGGGGGCCCCGGCGGTTTCTCCGTCACCGGCGGCGGAAACTGTATCGGCGGTCGTGCCGCTCGATGTTCGGGCAGAGGTTGCCGCATTCGAGAAGCGCTTGTTTGAAGAGGCGATGACAGCCAACCGCCACAATCAGCGCGCGACGGCAAAGCACTTGGGGTTGAGCTATCACCAGCTTCGCAACGCCCTCAAGAAGCACGGCCTTATCGGCGGATAGACTGAAAGCGCCGTATCAGATTTCCCGCCAATAGGCTGCCATGCGCTCGCGCTGCGACTGGTTCGGAAGGAGGCCGCGCCCTGCGCCTGCGTTGTCGATCAGATGTTTCACCTTACTGGTCCCGGGAATAACGCAGGTGACGGCGGGATGGGAGAGGATGAACTTGAGGAAGAATTGACCCCAGGATGCGCAGTCGAATTCCGCGGCCCAGGCGGGAAGGTCCCGGCCCTTCACTTTTCGAAACAGGCTGCCGGACTCGTAAGGGCGGTTCACCAGGATCGCGACGCCCCGTTCCGCCGCCAGCGGCAGTAGCCGTTCCTCGGCCTGCCGGACACCGATGGAATAGGCCATCTGCACGAAGTCGACCTCTTCGCGCGCGATGATGTCGGACAGACTGTCGAGCGCTCCGGTCGTGTAGTGGGTGATGCCGATATAGCGGAAGCGCCCCTCCGCTTTCCAGGCGCGCAGAGTTTCAAGGTGTGTCGGCCAGTCCACAAGATTGTGGATCTGCATCAGGTCGATCATGGGCCGCCGAAAACGCGCCGCCGAGCGCCCCATCTGGGCCTTTCCTTTGTCGCGCCCCTGCGTCCAGACTTTGGTTGCGAGGAATGCACGGTCGGAGAGATTTAACTCCGCCAGGAGATCCCCGACGACGCCTTCTGAGCGCCCGTACATCGGTGAACTGTCGATGACGCTGCCGCCCTGTTCGAAGAGTTCGCGCAGAACGTCGCGCCGCTGGTCGCGGTCCGCCTTGTCATCCCCGATGTCGAAGGTCTGCCAGGTTCCGAGCCCGACAACCGGCATGGCTTCGCCACTCGAGGGTATGGGGCGGGTGGTCATGGCTGCGTTGCCGAGCGCGACCGAGGGGAGGGCGATCGCCGCGCCGGCGGCCGTTGCCAGCTTCAATACCCGTCGCCGCGTCATTTCGGTTGTATGTGCAGGTGTGTTTGTTTCTTTCATAGCGTCAACTTCCTATCGCCGGTTTCGCCGAAGCGGTGCCTTCCGTGGCCAGTTCGTGATCGCGGCCCAGGCGAAGCGCAACAAGTAGCCAAAGCCCCGACAGTGCGGCTGCTATTCCTGCGATAATGGGCAAGCTCAAGCCCGCGGCGGTGAGGCCGGCAAAAGCCCAGCCGCTGGCGGCATCGCCGCCGCGATAAACCACGGTGTCGAGGAAATTCTTGCATTTGTATTTCTCCTCGCGGGTGACCGCGGTGAAGAGCACCTCACGTGCAGGCTTCGAAATTGCGAAGTTTGTTGCTCGTCGAATCGATTGAAAGGCGATCAGAGCTGTCAGCAGCGGCAGGGTCGCAAAGGCCGCGAAGCCCACCAGCGTAAGCAGCGGCAAAACGGCCAGACCCAGTCCGAGCCCGAAACGTTTGAGCACACGTCCGGTGATGCAAAGTTGAGTCAGCACCGTCAGCACCCCGACGCTAAGATCGATCAATGCGAAAATCCTTGTGCGTTCTCCGGGATCGTCGAAGGCGGCCGAAACCAAATGGGCTTGCTGGAAATAGAGAAAGGTCGAAGTCGTGGTGAAGAGCAGGATATAGAGGCAGACTCTGAGGAGATGCGGGGACTTCAAAAGCAGGGTCACACCGCCGAAGAGACTGCCGCCCACCGCGTCGCCATCACGCGATTCCTGACCCGACAAAGTTTGGGCTTGCGGCTGGTCTTGGCGACTGGGGCGATGGCGCAACAGGCCGTGGATGCAGGCGATGGCCAGCAGCAAGAAGACCGCAGAACACAGGAGCAGGTTCACAGGACCCAAGGGCACGGCGAGTGAGGCTGTCAGGGAGGGGCCCAATATAGCGCCCGCCGAACCGCCGGCCGCAACAAAGCCAAAGAGCCTTTTTCCCTGTTGGCTTGTGAAGATATCGGCAAGGAAACTCCAGAAGACGGAAACGACGAAGAGGTTGAAGAGGCTGACCCAGACGAAGAAGGCGCGGGCGATCCATTCCTGGGGCAAGTCCAACGACAGCAAGAGATAAAACAGCAAAATGTTAAAGAGGAAGAACCAGTAAACGCCCGGCACGAGACGGTGCCTTGGGAAAGCTGCGACGGCCCGGCCGAACAACGGCACCGCCAATAGCATGGCGACAAAGGTGCCGGTGAAAAGCCATTGCAGGTTCTCGACGCCGCTGGCAACGCCCATTTCGTCGCGTAGTGGGCGCAGGATGTAATAACTGCAAAGCAAAGAGAAGAAATAGAAGAAGGCCCAGAGCAGGGCCGAAACCTCCTTTGCCTCCACCTCCACGGCAAGACGGAGCAGAGGCCCCAGGCGCTTTGTCAGCAGGGTCTCCATCGAGTGGCGTTGCCGGTTCTGGGAATCGGTCATTCAACCGATTGTCCGCGGAGGCTTAGCCGCGGTCAAACAGCCGCCGGTCACAATGCCTTGTAACGCCCTGGCTCACGGTAACACCTGGGCTCACGGGGGCTAACGGGATGGTGATCGGTGTTTAATTGCGACGGAAGCGCGTCTCCGATTACATGCGATAGTTCGAATGCATCCAAGGCTGGGAGAAGAAGATGAAGCGTGTGCTGAAGGGGCTTGGGGCCGTCGCGTTCCTGATGTCCGCCGCGATATCCTTGCAGGCGAACGCGGCGACCGAAGCGAAACGTGTCCAAGTGACCGGCGAGATCATCGATACCTGGTGCTACGTTACCGAGATCATGTACGCCGAAGGAACGGCCCATCATCAATGCGCAGTTTGGTGCGCTGTCGGCGGCATTCCGGTCAGCATCCTCGGAGAAGACGGCAATGTCTATATGGTGCTCCGCCTGGAAGACGACGACACCAATGTCGCCAACCCGACCATCGTCAACATCCAGACGCATCAGGTCACCGTGGATGGCGATCTCTACGAGCGGGATGGCGTCAAGTACCTGCTGGTCAGTCAGGTTGCCGACGACAAGGGGATCGTCAAGCTCACTCACGAAGACTATGGCATCCAGCCTTTTGGAGAGTAGATCATGCGAAAGACGCTCGTAGCACTGACGCTTGTTGCCGCCGGGCTGCCCGGCTTCGCGCAGGCGGCCAACGAATGGGGTATCGAATACGAAGAGAAGTCCCGCATGGAAGCCACGGTCGTGGACTTGCTCTGTGAGGTTGCCGGCGATTGCGTCGAAGCCTGTGGCGCGGGCAAGCGCCAGTTGGGCCTGTTGCTCGACGACGGGACGCTGGTCCCCGTGGTCAAGAACCGGGACATCTTCGCCGGCGCGACCAACGATCTGATTGCTTACTGCGGCAAGCGGATTGTCGCGGACGGATTGATGATTCGCGATCCGCAGATGCCGATGTTCGCGCTGCAGTTCAAGCGTCTCGCCCCCGATGGCGAATGGAGCGGCGCGACCCAGTTCACGAAGGACTGGACGGCTGCCAACGGGAAGGTCGAAGGCCAGTGGTTCCGCCATGACCCGACGATCAAGAAGATCATCGAGGAAAAAGGCGTCTTCGGGATTCCGGGACTGGAGCCCGAGGAATAGGCACGGAACGCTGGAGGCGGGCATGTTTGGTTTGCACAGAATCTGGCGCGGCTGCGTCGCGTTTCTGACCGCAGTTCTGTTCCTGCCGACCTTCGCATCGGCGGAGGAGCTCGAACAGCGGGCGGCGGTGGCGCCGCCGGCGCTTGAGTCGCTCTTCGGTGGGTCCTTCACGTTGGTCGATCATGAGGGGCGAACGCGCACCGATACCGAATATCATGGGCGCTTCCTGTTGATTTACTTCGGCTATACCTACTGTCCCGACATCTGCCCGACCGGCTTGCAGACGATGAGTCAGGCGTTGGACAGTCTTGGCGCCAAGGCGGAGAACGTGCAGCCGCTCTTCATCTCGATCGACCCGGGCCGGGATCGCCCGGAGGTCCTGAAGGACTACGTCTCTCACTTTCATCCCGACTTGATTGGACTGACCGGCAGCGAGGCGCAGATTCGCGCCGTCGCGAAAGCCTATCGCGTGCATCGGCGCAAGGTCGTTCTTTCGCAGGACGACCCCGAGGATTATCTGGTCGATCATTCCTCCATCACCCATCTGATCGGCCCGGACGGAAAGTTCCTGACGCTCTTCCCGCACGGCACCGACGCGACGGTCATGTCGGAACGCTTGGCAGGTTATCTTTCCAACTAGGCTTTCAAGTGGCGGGCTGACTGCGCATTCCGGCGAGGGCCTGCCCGGCCACCGCCAGGATAAGTACGGCACCGCCGGCGAGCGCCAGGCCGGAGGGGACTTCGCCGACAAAGAGCCAGACCCAGATGGGGGCGAAGACCGTTTCCGTGAGGGAGAGAAGCGCGACCTGGGCCGAGGGGACCCAGCGCGTACCCAGGGTGATCAGGATGAAGCCGAAGCCGACCTGAACGCTGCCGAGCAAAAGCGAGAGCAGCAGGTCCCGGCCTGAGATCGTCAGATCGTCCAGCATGAAATACGACAGCAACATGGCGATCAATCCGGCGTAGAAGATTGCTGGAACCATGTCCCGGTTGCGGCCGAAGCGCATGGCGACGACCATCACGGCGAAACAGACGGGGGCGCCGAGGGCGACGATGTTGCCCAGCAGGTGGCCACCGGACAGGCCGTCCGCGAACATCAGGCCGACGCCGATCAATGCGGCGAGCATGGCGGCGACCGTCGCCTTCCGCACGGGCTCCCTGAGCAGCAACCACGCGAGCAACGCGGCGAGAAAGGGGCCGGCACTAATAATGAAGACGACATTCGCGACGTTGGTGAGCAGGATTCCGAAGAGATAGAAAATGAATCCGAAGCCCAAGGCGAGGGCGGCGACGGCCCCGGGCCAGCCAATTCCAAGGAAATGCCGCAGCGCGCCGCCACGGTAGCGGATCAGCAGGAAGACAAGGACCGTCACGGCAAAGGAGATCGCGCGGTAGAAGAGAATCTGCCAGCCGTCTGCCGCTTCGATGTAACGCACGATCAGCCCGCCGCTCGAAAGGCAAAGGCCGCCGCAGAGAACGAGGACGGCGCCGCGCATATAGTGATTCTGGGCGTTCATCGCTGGACCATTGGCCTCAGTGACTCAAAGCACGCGTGGCAGCGTCGAGGCCTTCCAAGGTCATGGGGAACATGCGGCCTTCCATGATCTCCTGAACCATGCGGGCCGAGGCGTAGGCCGGCCACTCGTGCTGCGGCAAGGGATTGAGCCAGACCGCCGAGGGATAGGTCGTGAGGAAGCGGCGCAGCCAGACCTCTCCGGTCTCTTCGTTGAAGTGCTCGACACTGCCGCCGGGATAGGCGATCTCGTAGGGGCTCATTGCCGCGTCGCCGACGAAGATTAGCTTGTAATCCGAGGGATAGGTGTGCAGCAGCTGCCAGGTCGGTGTCGTTTCCGTGTGGCGGCGTCGGTTCTCCCGCCACACGCGCTCGTAGGGGCAGTTGTGGAAGTAATAGTGTTCCAAGTGTTTGAACTCGGAACGCGCGGCCGAAAAAAGTTCTTCGCAGGTGCGGACATGCCAGTCCATCGAACCACCGACGTCGAGCATTAGCAGTACCTTCACGGCGTTATGCCGTTCCGGCACCATCTTAATGTCGAGCCAGCCCCCCTGGCGCGCGGTCGAGCGAATGGTGTCGTCGAGATCGAGCTCGGTCGCTGCGCCTTCCCGCGCGAAGCGGCGTAGGCGGCGCAAGGCCACCTTGATATTGCGGGTGCCGATCTCCTGAGAGTCATCGATGTCTTTGAAGTCGCGCCGGTCCCAGACCTTGACGGCGCTGAAGTTGCGGTTGCGGTCCTGGCCGATGCGGATGCCTTCCGGATTGTAGCCGTAGGCGCCGAAGGGGGAGGTGCCGGCGGTGCCGATCCACTTGCTGCCGCCTTGATGACGGCCCTTTTGCTCGCGTAACCGTTCGCGCAGCGTTTCCATCAGTTTTTCCCAACCGCCTAGGGATTCAATCTTCCTCTTTTCTTCTTCGCTGAGAGTCATCTCCGCCAGTTTGCGCAGCCACTCCTCCGGGATCTCTTCGCCGTCTCCGCCAGCCTCCGACGACGTCTCGAGGCCGCGAAAGACGTGCCCGAAGACGCGGTCGAAGCGGTCGAGGTTGCGCTCGTCCTTCACCAGGATAGCTCGTGACAGATAGTAGAAGTCGTCGACGCTGTACTCCGCGAGACCCTTGTCCATCGCCAGCAGTAGGTCGAGGTACTCGCGCAGAGTCACCGGGACCCGGGCCTCGCGCAACTCCTCGAACAGTTGGATGAACATGGCCTCCGGCGTCCTTGATTTTAGTGGCGGTCGCGCCGATTGAGAAAAGCAAGACGCTCAAAGAGGTGCAAATCCTGTTCGGACTTCAGCAGCGCACCGTAGAGCGGCGGGATCATGCTTCCGGCATCGTTGCTGCGCAGCGCTTCCGGTGGAATGTCTTCCGCCATCAGGAGCTTCAGCCAGTCCAGCAGCTCCGAGGTCGAGGGCTTCTTCTTCAGGCCCGTCACCTCGCGGATTTCGTAGAAGGCGGTGAGCGCCGCACGCACAAGGTTGCGCTTGATGTCGGGGAAGTGGACCTGAACGATCCGCTCCATCGTCTCGCTGTCGGGAAAGCGGATGTAGTGGAAGAAACAGCGGCGCAGGAAGGCGTCCGGCAGTTCCTTCTCGTTGTTCGAGGTGATCATGACGATGGGGCGGTGCTGGGCGCGCACGGTCTGCTGGGTCTCGTAGACGAAGAACTCCATGCGGTCGAGTTCGAGCAGCAGATCGTTGGGAAACTCGATGTCGGCTTTGTCGATTTCGTCGATCAGCAGAACCGGTAGTTTCGGCGCCTCGAAGGCATCCCAAAGCTTTCCAGGCACAATGTAATTTGAGATGTCTTGCACGCGTTCGTCGCCCAACTGCCCGTCGCGCAGGCGCTTGACCGCATCGTACTCGTAGAGGCCGTTCTGTGCCTTGGTCGTGGACTTGATGTGCCACTCGATCAGGGGCGTTTCCAGGGCGCGCGCGACCTCAGCTGCCAGCACCGTTTTGCCGGTGCCCGGTTCCCCCTTGATCAGCAGGGGACGCTGGAGCGTGATCGCCGCGTTGACCGCGACCATAAGATCTTCTGTTGCGACGTAGCTGTCGGTGCCTTCGAAGCGCAAGCCGGGCCTCCTTCCGGTCTAAGGGCGGCGCAGATTAGACGGATTGAAAGGCAGCGGAAAGCCTGGGATCAGCCCCTGGGATTAACCGGGGACGGCCTCGTAGATCCGCGTGCCTGAGGAGTAACAGATCAGCAGTACGGCCTCTTGGTCGCCGCTGTTCGTGATGTGGTGTGCTGTTCCGGCCCGAATAAAGACCGGTTGATCCGATCTCACGGCCGAAACGGTGCCGTCCAGGTCCACCTCGATCTGCCCTTCAAGCAGTGTGATGACCTCATTGCAGTCGGGATGGCTGTGCCGGGGGGAAGTGGCACCGGGGTCCAGGGTCATGCGCATTAGGCTGAGGCCCGCGTCAGCGACGGTCGCATCCTCGACCAGCCAGGTCATGGTGCCCCAAGGTTCGCGGATCGGATCGGCGGGGTGGGAAAGTTTCATGATTTCATTTTGGTCCCGACGTCGGATTGGTACTCTTCGCTGGCACGAGGCAGGTGAAGTAACTGATGTGGCAATCTGACGCGAGTCTGTTCTACGGCTATTTTGATAGCCCGGTCGGGGCCCTGCTCGTGGCGGGCGACGGCGAAGAATTGCATCTGGTCGGTTTTCCCAAGGGGTCCCGGGCCAAGAAGCCGCTGAACGGCTGGCGGCGCGACGATAGCCGCTTTGCCGAGGCCTTCCGCCAGTTCAGTGCCTATTTCGCGGGGCAGTTGACCGAGTTTTCCTTGCCGTTGCATTTCGGGGGCACGGCTTTCCAGATCAAGGTCTGGAAGGCGTTGTGCGAGATTCCCCTTGGACAGACGGTCACCTATGGAACGCTCGCGGCACGCATTGGCCGGCCAAAGGCAAGCCGGGCCGTTGGGGCCGCGAATGGCGCGAATCCCCTGCCGATCGTCGTCCCCTGCCATCGGCTTGTCGGCGCCAACGGGTCTCTGACTGGCTTCGGCGGAGGTCTCGAGGTGAAACACTTCCTGCTCGATCACGAACGGAGTTCTTTTCCGAAATCGGGGGCGCGGCGCCATCCAGGGAGTTCGTCTTAAAATCGGCTCAAAACCTCGCATTTTTACCGATTTTTCGGTTTTTGCCGGATTTCCGTTGTTTGGGCTTTGATAACACTCCTTTGCCACAATGATGATTGTGAAACGCAATGTTTCCATTGGCTTGACCGGATTAGGGACGGGAGAGGATGGAGCGGCAGCTCAATATCCATCCTGAAATGCAGGAGATGATCCAGGCGGCGAACTTCTGGCCGCCCCAGGAGTCCCTGGAGGGCGAGCGCGCCTTCTTCAGTGATTTTTGCCTGTCCCTCGGGCGCCCGCGCCCGCGCGAGATCACTGCGGACGACTATCTGCTGCCCGGCGGCGATGGAGATATCGCGGTCAGGATGTACCGGCCGCTGGCGGGCCCTCGCGACCTGCCTTGCGTGGTCTTTTTTCACGGCGGCGGCTGGGTTTTCGGTGGGCTGGACGCGAACGATTCCATTGCCTGGGGCCTGGCGGAAGGCATTGGTGCCGCGGTTGCCAGCGTTGAATACCGGCTGGCCCCCGAGCACCGCTATCCCGCAGCCTTCCAGGATTGTTACAACGTCACCCGGCACATTTGGCGGAACCCGCAGGAGTTCTCCATAGACCCCAAACGCATTGCCCTGGCGGGCGAGGGGTCCGGCGGCAATCTGGCGGCGGCTGTCGCGTTGGCTTCCCGCGACCGTGGCGAGCCTGAGATCTGTGCCGAGGCCCTGGTGTGCCCCGTGCTCTGGGCCAATCTCAAGCTGCCGTCCTACGAGGAGAACGCAGAGGCGCCGCTGCTTACCAAAACCGAGATGAAGGCTTACCTAAAAGCCTATCTCGGGGATGTTCGGGGGGATATACCCGGCTACGGACTGCCGATGCTCGCCGAGGACTTGTCCAGCATGCCGCCGACCTTGGTCCATACCGCGCAATATGACCCGCTGCGGGACGAAGGCCGGATCTTTGCCATGCGGCTGCGCAAGTCCGGAACGCGGACCAGTTTCCGCACTGCAGCGCAAATGACCCATGGCTTCATGCGGGCCCGTTTCGCCGGTCCCGACAGCGCCTCCGAGTTTCGGTTCGTCTGTGATTTTCTGAAGCGCCATTTGGCGGGCTGAACACAGCCATCATCCGAATTGAATAGGACTGTCCAGATTTCTTGTGCCCTTCGCCAGGGCAGCAAGGGCTTTGCCTTTGCCGCGCCGTGGGAGTAGGTAGATACCCGTGTCGGAAAGGGGCCGGCAGCCACTTGAAGTGGGGTGCGCAAGATGATGGCAGATAAGAAAGACGTTAAGGAAGCGAAGAGCGAGGATAAGGCCGGGGACGGCCCAAAGATCGGGTTCCCCCGCAAATTCAAGCTCGGTACGCCGAAATCCTCCGTGAGTGAAATGCTGATGGGCGCGGCCGGTCAGGGCACGAGCCTGGCATCCCCGCAGATGCAATCTTCCTCTATGGCACCACCGCAGGCCCCGTCGGCCGACTATGCGCCGACCAGCTTCACGGTTGAGCCGGAGCCGGTGGAAGAGCAGGTGACAGATCCGCTGACGGAAGCTATGCGCCGCCATAGGGCCGGCGAATTCGATGCGGCTCTAAGCCTCTACAGGTTGGCGATGGCGCAGCGGCCGGATGACGCGAACCTTCTGATGATGGCCGGGATTGCCAACTCCCAGAAGGGGACTCACGGAGAAGCCCTTCAGCTTTTGCGGCGCGCAGCCGAACTGGCGCCCGACACGGTCCAGATTCTCACCAACCTTGGAACCGCGCTTCAGGGCGCCGGGCAGCTTGATGAGGCTTTGACCACCTACGAGCGGGCGCAGCAACTGACGCCAGGCGATCCCGATCTCAGTTTCAACCTCGGATTCGTTCTGCGGAGGCTGGGCCGTTTAGAAGAGGCCGCCGCAGCCCTGCAAAAAGCCGTGGATTTGCGGCCGACCTATGCGGAGACCTACCTGCACCTGGGTGTTACACTCGAGGGCCTGGGCCGCAAGGATGAGGCGGCCGCAGCCTATCGCCGACTGCTGGAGTTGGCGCCTCAGCACAGTGAGGCACAACAGAGGCTGCAGGCGCTTTCCGGGTCTTAAGGACCGAAGCGCCGGGAAAGCGGAGGCGGTCGACGACACTGGATCTGACAGCGCCGTTTTCGGAATTGCCAGCCAAGGGGTTCTGACTAAGTATAAGTACTAGAGACGGGGCACGCCCGGGCGGCGTGCCCCTTCTTGAATCGGGAATCGAAAGGGGCACAGGGGGCTATCCGGCAGTGAAGCGTTATTCCATATTTTCGCTTCTGCGCAACGCATTCAGCTACCATGAAAACTGGTCGAGAGCTTGGCGCAGTCCGGACCCGCAGCCGGAGTACGATGCCATTGTCGTGGGCGGCGGCGGACATGGCTTGGCCACGGCTTACTATCTTGCGCGCAATCACGGTATGAACCGGGTGGCGGTCCTGGAGAAAGGCTGGCTTGGCGGCGGCAATACCGGCCGCAATACAACAATCGTCCGCTCCAACTACCTGCTGCCGGCCAACGCCCTTTTCTATGAGCATGCCCTCAAGCTGTGGGAGGGTATGAGCCGCGACCTGAACTTCAATGTCATGTTCTCACAGCGCGGTGTCCTCAATCTGGCCCATAGCGACTCGCAGCTCGAATCCTATGCGCGCCGAGGCAACGCCATGCGGCTGCATGGAATCGATGCCGAACTGCTCGGTCTTGAGCAGGTAAAGGCAAAGGTACCGTTGTTGGATTGCTCTGATCAGGCTCGTTTCCCGGTCAAAGGGGGCTTGCTTCAACCGCGCGCCGGAACGGCCCGCCATGACGCGGTGGCCTGGGGCTATGCGCGGGCCGCCGATGCGCGCGGTGTGGATATCATTCAGAACTGCGAGGTGACGGGCATTCGGCGCGAAGGCGGCCGGGTCGCCGGTGTCGAGACGACGCGCGGCGTTATCGGGTCGAAGAAAGTCGGGATCGCGGTTGCGGGCCACACCACACAGCTTGCCGCCATGGCAGGACTGCGGCTGCCGATCGAATCCCATGTGCTGCAGGCCATGGTGTCGGAGCCCATCAAGCCGATTCTCGATACGGTGGTGACGTCCGGTGCAACGCATATGTACATCAGTCAGTCTGACAAGGGCGAGCTGGTTATGGGCGGCGACCTGGACGGCTACAACTCATTCGCCCAGCGCGGCAATCCACCCATCATCGAACATGTCGTGGCCTCGGTGCTCGCCCTCTTTCCTGCCTTCAGCCGCCTGAAGCTGATGCGGACCTGGGGTGGGATTATGGATATGACGATGGATGGTTCTCCCGTTATCTGCAAGACGTCGGTCGACGGGCTCTATATCAACGGCGGTTGGTGTTATGGCGGTTTTAAGGCGACGCCGGGGTCAGGCTGGGTCTTCGCCCATACAATCGCCAATGATGCACCACACCCCCTGAACGAAGCCTTCACGCTGGAGCGCTTTGCCGCGGGCGCGACGCTTGATGAAAAAGGTGCCGGACCGGCACCAAAGGCACACTGAGGTCTCGCAATGCTTCTGATCCCCTGTCCCTGGTGCGGTCCGCGTGCGCAAGTCGAGTTTACTTACGGGGAGGACGCTTCGGTCCTGCGCCCCACCGATCCGGCGGCGGTGAGTGACGAAGTCTGGAGTGACTACATCTATATCCGCGAAAATCCGAAGGGCCTGCATCGCGAACTCTGGCAGCACTCCGGCGGATGCCGCATGTGGTTCCAGGTGCTTCGCGACACTGTCAGCCACGATATCCTGGCCAGTGCACCTCCCGGACAGCCGCTCACGACGCCCTCAGATGGCGGCGGGGAAGGTGGGCCATGAAGCCGCAGGCGTTTCGGCTTTCCAGCGGCGGCATCGTCGACCGAGACCGCCCGCTGGAGTTCACCTTCAACGGCAAGATCTATCAAGGCTACTCAGGGGATAGTTTGGCCTCGGCGCTTTTGGCCAACGGCGTGCGCCTTGTCGGCCGCAGTTTTAAGTACCATCGGCCTCGCGGTATCTTTTCGGCAGGCCCGGAAGAGCCGAGTGCACTTGTTCAGGTTGGGAAGGGGGACGCAACGGTCCCGAATCTACGGGCGACAGAGGTGCCGCTGGTCGAAGGACTGGAAGCGAGTTCCCAGAACTGCTGGCCGTCGGTGCGCTACGACCTTGGCGCGGTCAACAACGTCTTCTCCAGGCTGTTTCCCGCAGGCTTCTACTACAAGACATTCATGTGGCCGGCGTCGCTCTGGATGACCTATGAGCACTACATCCGGCGCATTGCCGGCATGGGGGAAGCGCCGCGCGGTCCGGACCCCGATCACTACGACCGGCACTACGGGCATTGCGATGTGCTGGTGGTCGGTGGCGGTCCGGCGGGCTTAGTGGCGGCGCAGTCAGCGGCGCGTAGCGGGGCGCGGGTTATCTTGGCGGAGCAGGGGTCCGAATTCGGCGGAGCCCTCCTCGGCGCTAAGGCCCAAATAGATGGCCGGGACGCGTTGCATTGGGTGTCCGGTATCGAGTCCGCATTGGCGCAGCAACCCGAAGTCACGCTGTTGAAGCATGCCTCGGTGTTTGGCTACTTTGACCAGAACCTGTTGGGCATCGTCGAGCAATCCGATCCTCAAAGCTGCGCCACAAATTCCTATCTGCCCCGGGAACGCGTTCATTACATCCGGGCCAAGAGGGTCGTTCTGGCGACCGGGTCCATCGAGCGCCCTCTCGTTTTCGCCGACAATGATCGGCCGGGTGTCATGCTCGCGGGTGCCGCCCGCACTTATGTGAACCGCTATGGCGTGCAGCCCGGCAAGCGTGCGCTGGTCTTCACCAACAACGATTCCGCCTATGGGGCCGCTCTAGATCTGGCACATGGCGGCATCGAAGTCGCGGCCGTCGTTGATCTGAGGACAGAGGTCGCGCCCTCCTGCCGCGAAGCACTCGATGCCGCGGGGATCGAGCTTCTGACCGGCCACGCGGTCGCGGCGACCCACGGCAGCAATACGGTCTGGGGCGCGGAAGTCATGGCTTTGGACGAGGCGGGACAGAACTGCCTCTGGCCATCGCGGGTCATCAAGTGCGATTTGGTCGCCTGTTCCGGCGGCTGGACGCCCTCCGTGCATCTCTTCTCTCAGTCGCAGGGCCGGCTACGCTACGAAGACGCGATTGCGGCCTTCGTTCCGGGCCAGTCGAAGCAGGCCGAGGTTTCCGCCGGTGCGGCGATGGGAGATTTCACCCTGGCCGGCTGCTTGGCGTCCGGTTTCCGCGCGGGCCGTGATGCGGTTCAGGCCGCCGGCTTTGATGCGCCGGAAATCCAATTGCCGAACTCTCACGATCCCGATGACCGGTCCGACGGCCGGTCTCTGCGGGCTCTGTGGCAGCTCCCGGGGAAACCCGGGAAGCACCCGAAGCGCTTCGTGGACCAGCAGAACGATGTGACGGCGGCGGATGTGGCGCTGGCCCATCGCGAAGGTTACGTCTCCGTTGAGCATTTGAAACGCTATACGACCCTCGGCATGGGCACGGACCAGGGCAAGACCAGCAACATCAACGGGCTCGGCATCATGTCGGATATCCAAGATGCCAGTCCTCAAGACGTGGGAACCACGACGTTCCGTGCGCCCTACACACCGGTCACAATGGGCGCGATCGCGGGACGGGAAATCGGCGATCACTTTGCCCCCGTCCGCCGGACGCCGCTGCACGATTGGCACGAAGAAGCCGGCGCGGTTTTCGTCGAGGCAGGCCTTTGGCTGCGGCCGCGTTACTATCCCAGAGCTGGCGAGACACTGGAGACGGCGTCCGCCCGCGAGGCTCGTCACGTACGTGAGAAGGCCGGTGTCTGCGATGTCTCGACCCTTGGGAAAATCGATATACAGGGCACGGATGCTGCGGAGTTTCTGAACCGTGTCTATATCAATGGCTTTGCGAAACTCCCCGTCGGTAGGGCGCGCTATGGCGTGATGCTGCGCGATGACGGAATCGCTTATGACGACGGGACGACCACCCGCCTAGCCGAGAACCACTACCTGATGACCACCACGACGGCCAACGCCGTGCCGGTGATGGCGCAGCTTGAGTACTACCTTCAGGTCGTCTGGCCGGAGCTCGATGTGCATATCGCGTCCGTCACGGACCTTTGGGCGACGGTCGCCATTGCAGGCCCCGAGGCCCGCAGGGTCCTCCAGGCGATGGAAGGCAACATCGACTTTAGCAACGAAGCGCTGCCCTTCATGGGCTACGTGCGGGGGCAGGTCGCGGGGATGGAGGCGCACGTCTTCCGCATCTCCTTTTCCGGCGAGCTCGCTTATGAGATCGCGGTGCCCGCGGACTATGGCCAGGCCCTTTGGAACGCGCTGCTGGACGCCGGACGCCCCTACGATACCATCCCCTATGGTATGGAAGCACTGGGCCTGCTGCGTATCGAAAAGGGTCACGTCGTCATCGGCGCCGAGATCGACGGCCGCACCACCGCCGGCGATCTCGGGTTTGGCGGCATGCTGAGCACGAAAAAGCCCTTTGTCGGGTCACGTTCGTTGCGAAGGCCCGCGTTGGATCGTGAAGACAGACAGCAACTGGTGGGATTGGTTTCAGTCGATGGGCGAACCGCGATTCCAGCAGGCGCGCAGCTGGTGGCGGATCCGGATGTTCCACCGCCGGTCCCCATGCAAGGCCATGTGACCTCGACCTGCCAGAGCCCGAACTTGGAGCGGCCCGTCGCCCTGGCCATGGTGGAACGTGGCCGGGAACGGTTGGGCGACGAGCTTTATGCCTGCGCGCCGGTGCAGGGTGCCACGGTGAAGGTCCGTCTCTGTAGTGCGCACTTCGTCGACCCGGAAGGAGTGCGCCTCCGTGCCTGATGCTCCCCTTCCCCGTTCGGCGCTTGCCGCACGCTACAAAGAGGGCCTGTTTGGTGCGGTAGGATCCGCCGGTCCGGAGGTCACACTCTGCGAGAGCCGAGGCCATGCGATGTTCTTGCTGGATGGCCCGGCCGAGGACCCAAGCTTCCTCAATGCGGTGCAGGAGGCGCTCGGCTGCGCACCGCCGAAAGACTCCGGCAGAACGAGCACCAAAGGGTCGCGACGCGCCTTTTGGGTGGCACCCGGCCGTTGGATGATCGTGGCCCCGCGTTCTGATCTCGAGAGTCTGAAAGCAACGTTGTCGGTAGCGCTCATTGGACGTGCCGGTGCCCTTACCGAATTGAGTCAGGCGCGGACCGTGATCCGCGTGACGGGACCGAAGAAGCTGGACCTGCTTTCAAAGGGATGCTCCTTAGATCTGCATCCCCGGGTCTTTGAGCCGGGATCTTGCGCCCAGTCGCTGGTCGCCGGCATTAGCACGACTATCAACCTGGACGAAGAGGGCGATGCGATAGACCTCTTCGTCATGCGCAGCTTCGGCGTTTCCCTTTGGGACTGGCTTCTGGAAGCCGGGGCCGAATACGGGGTTGGCGTTGCCCCGGTGCTTTCGTCGACTTAGGCCCCTGATATCAATGGAGACTTGGCCCGTGCCATCAGAGCGCTGGCCAGAGCGAGCAGCATAACCAAACCGGCCAGCAGAAAGATTCCCCGTGTCAGGCCCTCGTCGATGAGCCAGCCGAACAGGATCGGGGCCAAGGCGCCCCCGACGTTGAGACCCATCGTGACGAACCCGAAGATCTTGCCGACTGAGCCCTCCGGCGTGATGGCGCGGACCATCATGTCCCGCGACGGGCGGATCGCACCTTGCGTCACGCCGACGACGAGGAAGATACCGAAGAGTGCGGCGACGGGCGGCGCCAACATGCCGACGGCTGCCAGAAGGGCGGCACTGGTAATGAAACCCACCACGATCACCAACTCGTGCCTGCGGATACGGTCTGCGATCACACCGCCCAGCAATACGCCGAAGGCGCTGGCCGCGAGGTAGAGCGTCAGCACGCTGTTCGCGGAGGTGAGAGACGCGGCCTCGAGTTCCACCAGCCCGACCACTAGGAAGCTGTTGAGGCCCACGGTGGAAATCGCGGTAAGGATCATGTAGCTGAAGAAGAGCAGCATCGGGGCGCTCATCAGAAGCTTGATGCCGTTTGCCGTGCCGCTTCGGTCTTTCTGTTTGCCCGGACGTTCCACGGTTCGTCCCGGATCGGATGAGTGCGGGTCGAGCAGCGCGGCGGAGGCGAAGATCACGAGGGCCACGGCAACCCCCGCCAGGCCAACGATGATCAAGGCAACGCGCCAATCCCAGAGGGTCGCCAGGAAGATCATCGTCGCGGGTGCGATGGCCCAACCGACATGCCCGGCGAAGGTATGAATGCTGTAAGCACGGCCCAGGCGGCCGAGCGGTACTTTGGCCGTCATGATCGCATAGTCGGCAGGATGGAAAACGGCATTCCCTAAACCAACAAGGACCATGGCGGCCAGCAGCCCTTCGTATGAGGATGTCAGGCCCGCGAAGGCTATCGACCCGCTCATGAGAGCTGCACCAAGCGCGAGAACCGGCCGGGGACCCAGATGGTCGACGAGAAAACCGATCGGGACCTGCGTCGCGCCCGTTGCAATCGAGGCCACCGTGATAAGCAGGCCGAGCGCCGCGTAGCTTGTTCCGAATTCCGCCTGCAACAGGGGGAAGAGAGGCGGCAGGGCAATGATGTAGAAATGGGAACAGAAGTGCCCGGCCCCGACGATGGAGAGCGTTTTGCCGCCTCCTGCCGGCGGAGAAAGAGCCTGTTCAGTCTGCATTGCACTCTAGGTTGGCGGGCGCGTCGAAGCGCAGCTTAGGAGATAAGCAGCCCGCCGTTGACGGAGAGCACCGTACCGGTGACGTAAGACGAGAGGTCGGAGGCCAAGTAGAGGCACGACTTGGCAATGTCCTCCGACGTGCCGAGGCGTCCCAGCGGAATCTTCGTGGCGATCTCGTCCTTGATCTCCCGTGTCATACGGCCCTTGGTGAAATCGTTGTCGATGACGCCCGGCGCAATGGCATTGGCCCGGATGCCGTCCGCGGCCAACTCGCGGCCCAAGGCTTTGGCGAGGCCGAAGAGCCCCGACTTGGCGCTGGCATAGTGAGACGAGCCGAAGAGTCCGCCACCGACCTGACCGGCAATCGAAGAGATGAGAACGATGGCGCCACCGCCGCCCGCCCGCATATGCGGGATCGCGGCCTGCGCCATTTGGAAGTTGCCGCGCAGGTTGACGTCGAGAACTTGGTCGTACTCTGCCTGCGCAATATCCAAAATCCGCGTGCCGTAAACGACTCCGGCATTGCCGATCAGGATATCGATGCCTCCGAAATCCGATGCGACTTGATCCACGACACCGCGGCAAGAGGCATTGTCCGTGACGTCACAGACGTAACCACGATGTTCGGGGCCCAGTTCCGTGGCCGCGTTTTCCGGGTCTGCCTCGGCGAGATCAAGCAGGGCGCAGCGCGCGCCCTGAACCGCAAAGAGGCGAGCCGTCGCGCGGCCGATTCCACCTTGGGATGCGGCGCCCGTGATGATCGCTGTTTTATTCTCGAGAAGATTCATCACACAAATCTGGCAGAGGCTGCCGATCTTGCCAAGCGCGCGATGACATGCAGACTTGCGCCGGCAAAGTCTCCCGTCTCCCCGGAAGCTGGAACCCGCTTATGACCTCGGCCGCCGCGCCTCTTCAGCCGCCACTCGCGAAGCAAGAACCCCTGGACTCCGAACTGCACGGGATCAGGCGCAGCGACCCCTACGCCTGGCTGAAAGATGATAACTGGCAGGAGGTGATGCAGCGCCCGGAAGTTCTGGACGCGGAGATCCGTGACTACCTGGAGGCGGAGAACGCCTATCTCGAGTCGGTCATGGCACCGGTCGCATCTCTGCGCCAGACCCTGTTCGAAGAGATGAAGGCACGCATCAAGCAGGACGATTCGACCGTGCCGCAGAACGACGGAGATTGGGCCTATTACCGGCGGTTCGAGACCGGAGGGCAGCATCCGATCTTCTGCCGCAAGCCGCGCGAAGGGCTGAAAGGCGATGAGGAGGTTCTCCTGCATGGCGACCGCGAAGCGGAGGGCCATGCCTTCTTCAGAATCGCGCGTTGCCGGCACAGTCCCGATCATCGGCTGTTGGCTTATGCTGTCGATATCAAGGGTTCGGAATACTACGACATCGCGGTCAAGGATCTTGCAACGGGCGAGATACTGCCGGACCGCCTGCCGAACACGCAGGGCGATTTCGTATGGGCGAACGACAGCGCGACACTGTTCTATACCGTGCTGGACGAAAAGCACCGGCCATCGAAAGTGTTCCGGCATTGCCTCGGCAGCGATGTTTCCAATGATGTGCTGATCTACGAGGAAGCGGACCCCGGGTTTTTCGTCGGACTCAGCAAGACCGAGAGCCGCCGTTTCCTTTTGATTTCCGCACACGACCATACGACAAGCGAGGTGCAGGTCATTCCCGCGGACGCGCCGGAGACGCCACCGCGGATCATTGCGCCGCGGGAGCAAGATGTCGAATACGATCTGTCCGACGCCGGCGACCGTTTCCTGATACGGACCAACGCTGATGGAGCCGTCGATTTCAAAATAGTCGAATCGCCGGTCGATGCCACAGGCCGCTCCGAATGGCGCGATGTGGTGCCACACCGGGAAGGATGTCTGCAGCTGGAGTTGCACCTCTTCGCAAACCAAATGGTGCGGCTGGAGCGGGAAGGCGGCTTGCCGAGAATCGTTGTCACGCACCTGACGGGCGGAGACTCACACGACATCGCGTTCGATGAGAGCGCCTACGATCTGGATGTGATCCCCGGGTACCTCTACGACACCACACAACTGCGCTTTGGCTACAGTTCCATGACTACGCCGTTGCAGATCTTTGACTACGATATGGCGCGGCGGACGCGGAAGCTTCGCAAGATCCAGGAGGTGCCCAGTGGTCACGAGCCGCAGAACTATGTGACGGAGCGTATTTTCGCGACAGCACTGGATGGGGCCGAGGTGCCGATATCTCTGCTCTATCGAAAAGACACGCTGCGCGGCCCGGATACGCCCCTCCTACTCTACGGATATGGAGCTTACGGGATTTCCATTCCCGCATCATTCTCTACGAATCGGCTGAGTTTGGTGAACAGAGGTTTTGTCTATGCAATTGCCCATATTCGCGGCGGTATGGAAAAAGGCTACCACTGGTATCTGGACGGGAAGCTCCAGAACAAGACGAACACTTTCAGCGATTTTATAGCGGCGGCCGAGAAACTGATCGATGCCGGCTACACGGGAAAAGATCGAATCGTGGCGCAGGGCGGAAGTGCCGGTGGCATGCTCATGGGTGCGGTTGCCAACATGCGGCCGGATCTGTTCAAGGCGATTTTGGCGGAAGTGCCCTTTGTCGATGTGTTGGCGACCATGTGCGACGCCGACCTGCCTCTGACGCCGCCGGAATGGCCGGAATGGGGAAACCCATTGGAAGATAAAGGCGCCTACGAGCGGATCGCGACCTATTCCCCTTACGACAATGTCGAACCTAAGGACTACCCCAACATCCTGGTGACGGCCGGCTTGACTGACCCGCGGGTCACCTATTGGGAGCCGGCGAAATGGGTCGCCAAGCTGCGGGCGGTGAAGACGGACGACCATATGTTGCTGCTGCGCACGAACATGACCGCCGGGCACGCGGGCGCGGCCGGGCGCTTCGATAAGCTCAAGGAAGTTGCATTGAACTATGCTTTCGCGCTGATGCTGTTGGGAAAGGCCTGACAGCTCGCAGGAGACCTTTAGAGAATTGTGGGGGAGAAATTAGTGGCCGAATACAAACTCTATTGCTTTGCGCAGTCCGGAAACGCCTACAAGTGCGCTTTGATGCTGAACCTCAGCGGTGCGGACTGGGAGCCGTATTTCGTCAACTATTTCAACGGAGAAACACGTACGCCGGAGTTCCGCGCCATCAATGAAATGGGAGAGGTTCCGATCCTGGAGCATGAAGGCACGCAGTTGACGCAATCCGGTGTGATCCTCGACTATCTTGCCGAGAGCTGCGGCAAGTTCGGGCCCGAAGGCAATGAGGAACGGCGCGAAATTCTGCGCTGGCTGCTGTTCGATAACCACAAGCTGACCAGCTACACCGCCACGCTGCGCTTCATGAGAACCTTCACGGACACCGGCGACAACGACGTCACGGCCTTCCTGCGGCAGCGTTCAAGCATTGCCCTTGGTGTTCTAGACGGTCATCTGGCGGACCGGTCCTTTGTGGTAGCGGAGCGCCCAACGATCGCAGACTTCTCTCTCTGCGGCTATCTTTACTGGCCAGAGGAAATCGGCGTCTCCTGGGCTGACTATCCAGGCATCTCCGCTTGGCTTGACCGTATCGCCGCCCTGCCGGGATGGGTGCATCCCTATGAACTGATGCCCGGGCACCCCTTGCCAGGGAAGAGCTGATTCAGGCCGCGGGCAAGAGCGACTCCGTCAGTCTGGCCGCCGAGGGGTAATCCACCTTGCCGCTGGCCAGGATTGGCACGTCGGACCCCGCGAAGACGGCCTTGGGAACCATGAGTTCGCTATGGCCTGCAGTGCGAATATGGGTAAGCAAGTCGTCGCGGCTAGCCGAGGGTTCGCTGGTCAGCAGGAAGAGCTGCTCGCCTTTGCGCGGATCGCTCATCGGCACCACGGCATGCAGACCTTCGGGCCACAACGCAGACGCCAGCTCCTCGACAGCGGCTAGGGAGACCATCTCGCCGCCGATTTTAGCAAAGCGTTTCGCGCGTCCGCGGATGGTGATGAAGTCCTCGGTATCGAGGTCGACGATGTCACCGGTATCGTACCAACCGCCTTCGGGGGATTGCAGGACGCCGGGATTGTCGACCTTGTAGTAGCCCATCATGATATTGGGGCCGGAGACGAGCAGGCGTCCGCCAGCGTCGATGCCCGGCACAGATTCCAGCTTGAAGTCGACGCCGGGAACGAAACGGCCCACCGTACCGGCCTTGTAGGCCATCGGCGTGTTGGTGGCGAGCACCGGGGCTGTTTCCGTGGCGCCATAACCTTCCAACAGGCGTATCCCGAACTTCTCGAACCAGATCTGGCGCGTGGAGTCCTTGACCTTCTCGGCGCCGGCGAAGACGTAGCGGACGCTGTAGAAGTCATAGGGATTCGCCACGCGCGCGTAGCCGTTGAGGAACGTATCGGTGCCGAAGAGCACGGTCGCATTGCTGTCATAGACCAATTCGCTCACCAGACGGTAGTGCAGCGGCGAAGGATAGAGGAAGCAGCGAACGCCGAAGAACAGCGGCAACAGTGTGCCTACAGTGAGGCCGAAAGCGTGAAAGATCGGCAGGGCATTGAAGACGATATCCTGTTGCGTAAAGTCGACCCGGGCACTCATCTGATGGATGTTCGACAGCAGGTTGCTGTGCGACAGGACCACGGCTTTCGGCACCCCTTCGGAACCAGAGGTAAAAAGGATTGCCGCGGGAGCGTGGGGATCGAGGTGGAGGCGTGCGTGGGACCAGCGGGCAAAGGGTGCGGAGAGTGCGGTGCGCAGCTTCCTGAAGATCCCGATTTTTCCTGCTAGGTCTTCGAGGAAGAGCACTTCCGCTTTCTCCTGCAGGACCGAGAGTGTGTCTTCCAGTTTCGCTTTTTCGATGAACTGCCGCGAAGTCACCACGGTTTTGACTTCCGCAGCCTTACAAGCAGCCTGTAGCGCGGTGCGTCCGGCGGAGAAATTCAACATCGCGGGAACGCGCCCTTGGGACTGCAGGGCCACGAAGGCCGCCACGCCCGCGGCCGAGTTGGGCAGCAGCAGACCGACCGCTTCGCCTAGCTCAGTGTATTCCGACAGCAGCCCCCCAAGGGCGAGGCTCTTGAGGCGAAGCTGCTTGTAGGTCAGCGGTGTTCTATTGATGTCCTCGACGATGGCATAACCGGGGCCGTAAGCGCGGGCCGCCATCTCGAACGCCTGATAAAGGGTCTGCTCGGTTTCCGCGGAACCGAAGATCAACTCGCACATAACGTCGTAAAGCTTGGCCGCGGCGAACTGACGTCTGGCCCGGCCCGTCATGCCTTCCGTGCCTTCAAGCTTCTGTGGCGGCAGAACGGAGATCTTGATTTTCGGGAACCAGCGTTGACGGATCTTGCCCTTGAGGCGCGAGAAGGGTGTGAATTGTGCGCCGTCGATACGGATGGGGATCAGCTCTGCCCCTGCCTTGTCGGCGACCATGGCGGCGCCTTCGTAGACCTTCATCAAGCCGCCGGTCACCGTCAGGCGGCCCTCTGGGAAGATGACGCACCGCTTTCCGTCTTGCAGGGCGGAGATCAGTCGCTTGGTGCTCATAGGCTTTGTCGGGTCCAGCGGAACATAGTCGACAAAGAGAAGGAAGATCCGCACCCACCAACGGTTCGCCATGTGGGTGTTAATCGCGAAGGTCAGGCGATCCGGCAGGAGAACCGCCAACAGAATGCCATCCAAAAAGGAAACGTGATTGGCTATGATCAAACTCTTGGGTGCGGCGCGGCGATAGTTCTCCCAACCGGCGACCTCGGTGCGGTAAAGAAAGTGGAGGAATGTCGTGAGAAGCGACTTCATAAGAGCCCCCGGCAATAGTTTGCAGGCATAGACCGCGGCGCCGATGTTGAGAACCGCCAAAGTCAGGAAAACTTCGGGCGTCGAGAAACCGGCAGCAAGCAGCCCTGCGATCGCACCGGCGGAAAGGGTCATGAAGGCGGCATTCATGACGTTGTTCGCCGCGATCGTGCGGGCGCGATGATCTTCCTCGCTATGATGCTGAATCATCGTGTAGAGCGGCACAACGTAAAGCCCCCCACAGAAAGCCATGCCGAAGAGGTCCAAAAGAACCCGCCAGCTCTCCGGTTGAAACATGAACGCTTTCGCCCCGACAAGCGTGCCCGGAGGCGGCGTGAGTCCGAGGCTAGAGACATAGAGATCGATGGCGAAGAGCGAGAGACCGAAAGCGCCGAGAGGAACGAACTTAGCTGAAATCTCGCCCTTCAAGAGCCGATTGCAGGCAAGCGACCCGAACGCGATGCCGATAGTGAAGACTGTGAGGCAGAGGGTAACAACCTCGCTATTTCCCGCCAGCGTGTTTCGAGAGAAGGCGGGCATCTGAGTCAGGACACCGGCCCCGAGGGCCCAGAACCAGGAAATGCCCAGAACCGAGAGAAAGATGACGCGACTCTGTTTCGCGTGCTTGAGCACGTTCCAGGTCTCGCCGACCAGATTGGGATTGATCTTCAAGTGCGGCGACGTAGCCCTGGTTGCCGGAATGGTCAGGCTGACGATCCACCCCAGGGCCGCCACCGCCACCAGGCAGAGAGACACCCAGAGAGTCCCCTGACTCGTCAACACCAGGAGCCCGCCGAGAATCGTGCCGATCAGGATCGCAACGAAAGTACCGGCTTCGATCATGCCGTTGCCGAACATCAACTCGTGGTCTTCGAGTTGCTCGGGCAATATGGCGTACTTCAGCGGGCCGAAGAAGGCGGATTGAACGCCCATCAGGAACAGCGCCGCGAGAAGAAGTGGCGGACTGCCGGCAAAGAAGGCGGTCGCCGCGAAGCCCATGATTGGAATCTCTGCGAACTTGATGATGCGGATCAGCCGGTGCTTGGGGAAGCGGTCGGCCAACTGACCGGCTGTCGCGGAAAGAAAGAAGAACGGTAGAATGAAGAGACCGGCGGCGATGGCGCCCAGGACCTCGCCGTCGCTCGCTTGCTGGGCACGAAAGACCAAAACGATAATCAAGGCGTTCTTGAGCAGATTATCGTTCAAGGCCCCAAGGAACTGTGTCACGAACAGCGGCAGCAGGCGGCGGCTTTTGATGAGTTCCATCGGTTGTGCCTTCATAATTCTGTCTCCATTAGGTCGTGCGGTTTTGTCGATAGGTTTCAAAGATCAAGAATTGACTAAAGTGTGAGCGCTCACTCATTTTTCTGCGATGAATATTGCGTTTCAGGTCCCGAAAAGACGGCAGGCTTCAAGTCGCCGAGATGGCCCGGCAAGCCGCAGCAGTAATTTCTTCGCTGACCGAGGCCATGTTCTTGGAGCCGAGACGTTCGTACATGGAGAAGACGGCCGGTTGTAGCAGGATGCCAAGGACCATGGCCGTGGCGAGGTCCGTGTCCTGATTGGGGATTTCGCCGCTGTCGATGGCCCCGGCGATGACCCTCTTGAGCGCTGCGACCGGTGTGGGGCGTCCCGATTCCAGGCGGCGAAGCTGCTGGTGCTGGGTAATCATCAGGAAAGCAAAGAGCGTGCGATCCTCGTCGAATAGGTCGCAGAAGCGGTCGACGATGGCCCGCAGCTTGTCCTTGATACCACTGTGGGCGGCCTGCAGCTCCTCCAGGGCGAAGGCGAATGACTCGTAGTGGGTCTGGAAGAGGTGTGCGACCAGGGCGTCCTTGCTCTTGTAGTGGCGATAGATCGTTCCTTCGGCAATTCCGGCAGCTGCCGCAATGTCGCGGGTCGTGGTTTCCGTGACGCCCTTCTCGACGAAGAGCTCCATGGCCACCCGATCTATCTTCTCTCGCGTAGGGGCTCCGTTCCGCATGGTTTACCTTAAGTAAGTGAGTATTCACTCACTATAAGAAATCCAATGTGATTTGTCAAGTTCGGCCAGTGACATCGTTATCGCTGGAAAAAATATATAATTATTTCATATAGATAGATCGGCCTCTGGTAGCGGCCCACTTATCCGGCTGTGCGCTCCCGCAGGGCCCCGTTCTCGATCCGAATACGCCATGACAGGACGGCAGCGTTGAGAAGGGTGAATATCAAGGCTATTTCCCAGGCGCCGAACGCCAGCGGCAAAACAGCGATCTCCAGGGCGACGACCAGATAGTTCGGGTGCTTGAGGAACCGGTAGGGGCCCTTCCTGACCAGCGGCGCCTCGGGTAGAGTGATAACCCTCGTCGTCCAATAAGAGCCCAGGCTCGCGATGACCCAGACACGCATGGCTTGGAGCAGCAGAAAGACGGCGACGAGCGACCAGTAGGGCGCGCGGTCGCCAGGAACCCAGAACAGAATGGCCAGCAACCAAGCGGTGTGCAGGGCCACCAGCAAGGGATAGTGACCGGCGCCGATTTCCTTTGCGCCCCGGGCCAGAAGCCGTTCCGTGTTACGGCGCGCGTAGACGAGTTCGGCCAGCCGTTGCAACGCCACCAGACCCACGAGGATCCAGAGCCAGCTCATCATAAGTCCAACAGTGCGAACGCAGCGGTGAAGCCGGGCCCCAGCGCGCTCATCAAATGCCGGCCCTTTGCGCCGCGCTGGCGCATACGTTGCAGAACGAACAGCACCGTGACAGCGGACATGTTGCCGTAGTCCCGCAAGACCTCTCGGGCGACCGGCATGCCGCCGGACGCGAGACCGAAAGCTTTTTCCAATGCCGCGACGACCTTTGCGCCGCCGGGGTGGCAGACGAACCCTTCCAACTCCTCAAGGGCCGTACCCTGCCGGGCGAGGAAGCTCTCCGCCGCTCCGCGCATGTCTTGCGCGACGATGTCCGGAATGCTCTGGGAAAAGATCACACCCAGCCCGTCGTTTCCGACGTCCCATCCCATGACGTCAAGGCTGTTAGGCCAAAGATGCTCGCCCCAGGAGAGGATCGCGGTTCCGCCATTTGTGTTTCCATCGCCTACACATCCAACATTCTCATTCTCGCCATCCGCTGGTTTGCCGGCTACATGCGCTAAGACAGCCGCTGCGGCACCGTCTCCGAACAGAGCCGTGGCGACGATGTTGGCATTTGAGCTGTCGCTGTCCCGGAATGTCAGGGCGCAGAGCTCCGTCACCAGAAAGAGCACGCGGTTGCCGGGCTTACTTTGCGCCAGTGCAGCGGCACGGGCCAGACCCAGCACGCCTCCCGCACAGCCCAGGCCGAAGACCGGCAGGCGTTCGACGTCCGCCCGCAGACCGAGGCTGCCCACCAGCCTTGCATCCAGGCTGGGTGTGGCAATGCCGGTTGTGGAAGCCGCGACGATGGCGTCGATATCGTCAGGGGCCAGCCCCGCCTCGGATATCGCTGCCTGTCCGGCTTCCGTCAACAGGTTCACGGCATTCTCGATGTAGAGATCGTTTCGCTCTTGCCAGTCGTGGGACTCCAAATACCACTCCAACGGAACGCAGGAGTATCGTGTCTCGATCCCCGCGTGATCGAAAACCGGTAGCAGGTACTCCAGCTCACGGGGTGCGCGGTCTCGGAACAGGGTCCGCGCAGCTTGCGCGACGTCGCTCTGCGATAGGGCAAAGGGCGGTACAGCGGTCGTCAGCGACAGAAGCCGCGTCGCCATAGGCATTGTCGGGGCACTGGTTTCCTGGTCGAGAGTTCTAAGTTCCAAGCTAGGCTGCTCTTAACTCTGGGGAAGGGAATTTCGACGGTCTCTGGATAGCAGGCTCCCTAGAACTGGGGCGTGTCTAAATTTGGACCAATGAATTCGTTGTGAGGCGCGGTAACCCGGGCATTGCGCCTGATTGCGGTACTGATATCGCTGCCAGTGCCCGAACGCTCAGCGATTCTCGGCTATCGCCATTCCGTGGCTATTCCGCGGCGAGGGGCGGAATATCCCGCTCAGCCAAGTCTCTTAACCTAATCCGAATTTCGGCTTGGCGCTTTTCGACAGCTACAATTCGGAAAAGATCCGGGGGATCCAGGCGCAAGTAGGATTGCCGCTGCATCTCGAGGAGCTCGAGATCTATGGCCAGTTCCTCGGCTTCTTCCGCTCTGCCGCGCTGGCGCTCCGCCAATGCGCGGAACCGGTCTCCGCCGTCATCGAGGGGCCAAGGACCCAGCTTGCTGCGGCTGCCGCCGCTGTCACTCCTATCGGGCATCGGGCAGAACGATCCTCACCGAGAGCCACGGCGCGAAAGCAGCTTGCGCTGGCCCCCCATGCCCACGCGCCAACCCTCTATTGATAGCAGCCAGACGGCCAAGCCGAAAGCCCGGAAACGTCATCATCTTGGCTGATCGGGCTTGGGCCGGCTGGGACGGGAAAGAATGAACGCAGCCCCGAACGCCATGACCGCCCCGGCAATTATCATCAGGTAGAGGGGCGTCTCCGTAAAGAACGTCAGGTAGGTCAGGCTGGCGGCCATGGTGACAAGTGCGATTGCCTTCGCAGACAGCGGAATGATGCCGTGTTGATGCCAGCGCTGCAGCGGCGGACCAAAGAGCTTGTGGCTGTAGAGCCAGTCGTGGAAGCGGTGCGAGCTCTGAGAGAAGGCCCAGAGCGCGACTAGGAGGAAAGGCGTGGTGGGCAACACTGGCAGAAACGCCCCCAGGGCACCTAGGGCGACGCAAGCCCAGCCCAAGGCGAAGAGGAGGTGACGGCGGCCCCGGCTGGCCGTAATCCGTACCATCGGTGCGCTGATGGGCTCCTCCGGCATCCCGCCCTTTCCTTCTTCGATCGTCATGTTGGACGCGTGCTAAACGTCCCGCCTTGAGGAGTTAGGGCTCTATCCGGCACGACGCAAGTTTTTGCTTTGTCCAAGAGATAGGCCGAATTAGGCCAATACAACGTTAAAGACACCGGCCAAGGCATCCGGCTCGAGCTCGGGGGCTGGGTTGAGAGGGACGATCAGCGACCTTCGGGCCGCCTTGTCACGGATAGAGTTAAGGATTCCGTCACGCTTGTTCCGCCGCTCGCCTTCCACGTACATCTGTGTCACAAGGGGCCGGTGATCGGGGTGACGGATCGCAAAATGGATGTGTGGCGCTCGCCCGCCATAGGGAACCGGGCGGATGGTGCGGAAGCGGTAGGCACCATCGGAATCGGCAGATGTCGCGCCGTAACCCTGGAAGCCTGCATCGGAGGGGCCACGATTGGCGTCTCGGCTGTGAATGTAACGCCCCCCGGAGTCGCACTGCCAGATTTCCACGTGAGCACCCTTCAAGGGGCGTCCACGGGTGTCGAGGATTCTGCCCATGATATGGGTGATTTGCCCCATGGCGCTCTGGCGCGCGCCGCTGATCCGAACCAGGTCATTGTCTCGATCAATCGGCATCCGGTCGGGATAGAACGGTCCTCGTGACTGGGCCGGTGTCACGACCGCCGCCGCAGCAGCCCAACCGGAAAATCCCGTGCCGGCGACCGCCGCACCGCCTGCGATGAGAATCCCGCGACGGCTGAAACCCGAAGGAATCATAGGTTCGCTCCTCAGCCTTCATACGGTCATACAGATCCTTAACGACGTGGCGGCCTGCGGGATCGCAATCAAGGGCTGTCGGATCAAGTCGGCGTGACGTGCACCGTGCTGGTGCCGTCCGGATCTAGCGGAATGCGGGCTCGTCGAAGCTCCGCAGCTTGCGGGAGTGCAGAACCTCGACTCCGCCGTCCCTCAACATTTCGAGCGTGGTGATGCCGATTTTCAGGTGTTGGCTAATGCGATCATCGTAAAACGCATTGGCCATGCCAGGCAGCTTGATCTCGCCGTGCAGCGGCTTGTCCGACACGCAGAGCAAGGTGCCGTAAGGGACTCTGAAGCGATAGCCGTTCGCTGCAATCGTCCCGGATTCCATATCGACAGCGATGGCGCGGGATTGGTTGATCCGCAGGGCGAGGTCGGCATGGCGCAGTTCCCAATCGCGATCGTCCGTCGTAAAGACCGTACCGGTGCGCAGCCGGGTCTTCATTTCAATCCCTTGCAGGCCCGTGACTTGAGCGACTGCTGCGCTGAGGGCGACCTGAACTTCGGCAATCGGAGGCACCGGCACCCAGGTCGGCAGATCGTCGTCCAGGACGTGGTCGGCGCGGACATAGGCGTGCGCCAGCACGTAATCGCCGAGCAGTTGGGACTTCCTCAATCCACCGCAGTGGCCGACCATCAGCCAGCAATGGGGTCGCAGCACGGCGATGTGGTCAGTAATGGTTTTGGCATTGGAGGGGCCGATACCGATATTGACCAAGGTAATGCCTTCGTTGCCCTCGCGGGTCAGATGGTAGGCCGGCATCTGCGGCCGCGGCGCAGGGCCGTCGTTCGCCGGCGCAGAAGCGGGCCCCTTGTTCTCCTTTGTCGTGATCCGGTCTCCGGGTTCCACGAAGCTCCTGTAATTGCCACCGTTGAGAACCTGGTCCTGCCCGAAAGCGATGAACTCGTCGACATAGCGCTGGTAGTTGGTGAACAGGACGAAGCGCTGAAAATGTTCAGGTGATGTCGCGGTGTAGTGCTTAAGGCGAACGAGGGAGTAATCCACGCGCTCGGCGGTAAAAAGCGCCAGGGGCTTTGCCTCGCCCGAAGGTGAGTTCTGGGTTCCGTTGGCAATGGTATCGTCGATTTCGGAGATGTCCGGCATGGCGAAGAGACGCTGCAATGCCTGCGCGCGCTCCGGATCGAGTCCGAGCGAAGCGGGTTCCGCCACGAAGGGCAGGGGTATCGCGCAATCGCTCTCGCCGACCAGCAGCGGCAGCCCGTGGTTCTCCAGAAGCAGCTCGATCTGCTTGAGGTAATAGCGTGCGAAAAGATCGGGGCGGGTCAGGGTCGTCCCGAAGGTCCCGGCCGCCGGTAGATTCCCGAATGACAGCCGGGCATCGGTTTGGATCTCGTCTGGCCCGGCGCTGACCTGGACATAGGGGTAACTCGGCTTGGGGCCATTGGGAAGCTTGCCGTCAGAGAGGTAGTCCGAAACCTGAGACCGGAGCCGCGCGACGTTGCTGTCGTAAATCTGACGCACTGAGGCGAGCGCCGCTTTGGCGTCCTTGAAAGCCGTCAGGTCTTTTTTCCGGGTCACGTGGCAATCCTTTTCGAGAGGTGCCGCGCGCAGCCATCGCGCGTGAGAGTTGTCTACTCTATCGCCTCGGTTTCGTTAAGCCGTTTGTTGGCCGGGCGCGAGGTGGTGATTGCGCCCCATGTAGGTTTAAATGGGTTCGACCGATTTCAAGGCCATGATCCGGCTGTTGTTGAAGAGGTGCTATGCGCGTTCTAATTATTGAAGACGATCCGAAGACGGCGGAGTTCGTCGCACGGGGCCTTGGCGAAGGCGGTTACGTCGTCGATGTGGTCACGGACGGGAAAAAGGGCCTGCTGCAAGCGGCGGCAGAGGATTACGACCTGGTCATTGTCGACCGCATGCTGCCTGGTTTGGACGGTGTCTCGATCGTCGAGACGCTCCGGCGGACCGGTAAACAGACCCCGGTGCTGTTTCTCAGTGCCAAGGGTCGTGTTGAGGACCGTGTCGAAGGTTTGCGGGCGGGCGGTGACGACTACCTTGTGAAGCCGTTTGCCTTTTCCGAGCTGCTGGCGCGGGTCGAAGCACTGCTGCGGCGTCCCGCCTCGGCGAGCGTGGAAACGGTCCTGCGGGTGGATGGCCTGGAAATGGATCTGCTGGCGCACACGGTCACGCGGGACGGCCAACAGATTGTGTTGCAGCCACGGGAATTCCGCTTGCTGGAATACCTCATGCGGCACGCGGGCCAGGTCGTTACACGCACGATGTTGCTGGAGAACGTCTGGAATTACCACTTTGACCCTCAGACGAACGTGATCGACGTGCATATCAGCCGGCTTCGCCAGAAGGTCGACAAGGATTTCGATACGGCCTTGCTGCATACGGTGAGGGGTGCGGGCTACATGCTGCGCGCCGGCGAGTAGGCCATTGCGGAAGGGACGGCACTTCCGCTCGCGCACCTTCCGTTTCGCGCTGGTCTACATCTGCCTCTTCAGCGTCACAGTGGTCGGCCTGCTCGCCATTGTCTATTGGGCGACAACCGACGCGGTCTCGCGTCAGATCGATACCACGATCGACGCCGAAATACGCGGATTGGCTGAACAATACAGGTCGGGAGGGCTCGTCGGTTTGGTTCAGACCGTGCAGCGGCGCTCCGCGGCGCGGGGCGAAGACCGTGCCCTTTACCTTCTCGCCGATGATGGATTCCGACCGCTCGCCGGAAATCTCTCGAACTGGCCGGATGCCAAGCCGGATGAGGAAGGTTGGATCACCTTCCGCCTGTTTCGGGAAGCCGGCGAGGGCGGGGGAGTCAATTTCGGACGGGCGAGGGTCTTCGACCTGCGGGTCGGCCTGCACCTTCTGGTCGGACATGACCTCCGGGAGCGGACTTTCGTGTCTTCCGTGATCCGAGAGACCTTTGGTTGGGGGCTGGCCGCGATTTTTGCAACCTCCTTGATCGGCGCGTGGCTGTTCAGCCGTTTCTTTTTTGTCCGTATCGACCGCATCAACGCCACTGCGCGGGAAATCATGGCCGGAGATATGTCGCGCCGGATACCGGTCAGCAATAAAGGCGATGAGTTCGACGACCTAGCGGCGAACCTCAACGCGATGCTTGACCAGATCACACGCCTATTCGAAAGCCTGCAGCAGGTATCGGACAACATCGCTCACGATCTTCGCTCGCCCTTGGCACGATTGCGCAGCCGTATCGACGTCGCATTGCTGAAGCCTCAGGATGAATCCGGCTATCGGCAAGTCTTGAGCGAAACCATCGAAGATGCCGACAAGCTGATCGCAACGTTCAACGCGCTTCTCTCAATCGCCCAGATTGAATCCGGAGCGTCCCGTGCGCGCTTTGCCGCAATGGATGTCGGGGATGTCCTGCGGGACGTTTTCGAACTTTATGAGCCGCTTGCGGAAGATAAGGGACAAGTGCTTCGCTTGTCGATGCCGGAGGGCATTGACGTCTCCGCGCAGGGCGACCGCGACTTGGTTTTTCAGGCTTTGGCGAACCTCTTAGACAACGCCATCAAGTTCTCTCCTGCCAGCAGTGAGATAGAATTGGGCGTGGATTTGCAGCCCCGCGGCTGGCGCCTCGTGGTAGCTGATCATGGACCCGGTGTTCCGGAAAATATGCGGGAGAAGGTGAAGGAACGTTTCTTCCGGCTCGAGAGCAGCCGTTCGACCCCCGGCAGCGGGCTTGGCCTTTCCCTTGCTGCTGCCGTGGCAGACTTGCATGGCGGCGAAATGCGTTTGGCGGATAACGATCCCGGACTGCGCGTGGAGATCTTGCTGCCAACCGCTGGTACGTCGATTCCAGCACTTGATTCCTAGAGCGGTTCCCGATGCGGGTTCTGTTTTCGCAGATCCTGAACGACGTCAAGAAACGCCCTGATGATGCGCGACTCGCGGCGTTCCGCGAGACAGATCAGGTAATCTTCCGTGCGAAGGTCGGCGTCCTTGATGCGGACCATTCGCAAGTTGGGGTGGGGGATAAACTCTATGTCCGACACCACGCCAATGCCGAGGCCATGTTGTACCGCCATCCAGACGGCTTCCCGGCTACCGATCTCGACGACCGCCTTGATGTTGGTGTCGTGGGTGGCAAGGGCCTTGTCAAAGAGCCGCCGCGTCGTTGAACCCTCCTCACGCAGCACCATCCTTTCCCCTTCGAGTTCTCGGATGCCGATCGACTTGCGTTTGGCGAGGCGGTGGCCCTTGTCGACGAACACGACGATTTCGTGACTGTAGTAAGGGAAAACCAGAAACTCCGGATCTTCGTCGAGCAGCTTTCCTCCTTCAGTCACCAGTCCGACGTCTACTTCGAAGTTATGCAGGCGGGCCATGATTTCCCGCGAGTTTCCCAAAGACACCGAGAGCTTGACCCCGGGAAAGCGGTCGTTGAAGGCGCCCAGCATCTCGGTGACATGATAGGGGCTAACGGCTCCCACCTTGAGTTGACCGGTGTGAAATCCGCCTAGCGCATTCATGTAGTCCCGGGCATCTGCTTCCAGGCTCATCAGGCGCTGCGTGATTGCATAGAGTCCCCGCCCAGCCTCTGTCATCGCCACTTGCCGGCCGCGGCGATAGAAAAGCTCCACGGCATAGTATTCTTCAAGCGCCTTGACCTGAGTCGTGATCGTCGGTTGGCCCACGTTGAGGGCCCGGGAGGCCGCGGTGAAACCCCCTTCCCGGGCAACGGCATGGAACGACCGCAGCTGGGTATAAAGCATTGCTTTTTCCAATCGAAAACATATCGATTTTACATTTGATCAATAATGTTCCGAATGAAACGATCCCGCAAGCCGAAGCGGGAGCGAAAAAACGGGATTCAGATTGGCTAGCGGCAAAAGGGCCGCGAGTTCCGCGGCTTTTTGGAGGGTGTTCTTGTGACAGGATCCGCTGCGAAGGAGAGGGTGGGCCAAGTAGGGCCGGCCCTGTCGGAAGGCGAAGCGAACTTTTCCGCGCGCCGCAAAGCTTGGCAAGCCGGAAACATCGATTCTACGACCCGTACCCTGCTGGACGAGGATTCCAAGTACTTCCTGCATCAGTCCGTTTCGACGCCTTGCCTCTCAGCCATACGGAGGGCCGAGGGTATATGGATCGAGGATTTGCAGGGGCGGCGTTACATGGACTTCCATGGCAACAACGTCCATCACATCGGATACGGCCATCCGCGTCTGAAGGAAGCGATCACGGCGCAAATGGAAGACCTGCCATTTGCGCCGCGCCGCTACACTTGCGAAACGGCGGTCGAACTGGCCCGTAAGCTGGCCGAGATCTCGCCGGGCGATCTGGGAAAGGTTCTCTTTGCCCCCAGCGGATCGGATGCGGTGGAGATTGCGTTGCGATTGGCCCGTGCGGCGACCGGGCGTTACAAAACGGTCTCGTTCTGGGATGCCTATCACGGCACGGGTATTGGCGCGTCGAGTGTCGGCGGCGAACAGCTCTTCCGGTCGGACAGACTCGGACCGCTGCTTCCGGGCGCTGAGCATATCCCGCCCTTCGGATGTTACCGCGATCCCTTCGGCACGTCCCACTCAAGCCGGGAGCCTCATAACGAAACCTGCGGGGTGAATTGCGCCCGGTTGCTGCGTTACGTTCTGGAAAAGGAAGGGGATATTGCCGCGGTGATCGCCGAGCCGAACCGGGCCGTGCCCTACATTCCGCCGCCCGGCTTCTGGCTGAGCGTCCGCGAGGCTTGCGACGAGTTCGGCGCGCTGCTGATCTTCGATGAGATCCCGACGGGTCTCGGAAAGACCGGACGCATGTTCGCCTGCAATCACGATGAAGTCGTTCCGGACATCCTGGTCATGGGCAAGGCCCTCGGCGGCGGCATTCTTCCGATCGCGGCGATGCTGTGCAGGCCCGAGCTAGACGTCGTGGGTGATTTCGCCTTGGGGCACTACACCCATGAAAAGAACCCTGTAACCACCCGTGCCGCGCTGACCACGATCCAGATCATCGAGGACGAGGGGCTCGTGGAAAACGCCGCCGCGGTCGGCGCGCGTGCGCTCGAGCGCCTCACGGATTTGATGGACCGCCACCGGATTGTCGGCGACGTCCGTGGCCGGGGGTTCCTGATGGGCGTGGAACTCGTCCGCGACAGGGATAGCAAGGCGCCTGCCACCGAGGAGGCGGAGCAGGTATTCTATCGGGCTCTGGATCTGGGGCTTTCCTTCAAGATCACGATGGGCAACGTACTGACACTGACACCGCCCCTGATCGCCACGGACGGGCAGATGGAACAAGCGGTCTCCATTCTCGACACGGCTCTTACCGAGGTGTCGACCGCGGCCTAGTCGCTTCCTCCGCAATCGTTCCAGAGAAGGGCCACGACAAAGCGTCGCATCGTGCAAGGTTGCCGGTTTACCCGGCGCCCGGCATTATCCCGGCGCAGCGCGCCCTCAGCCGCGTTTCGTATGACGTCCCTGCCGACCAAGGATCCCTTCATGTTTGAAGCAAACAACCTCATGCAGCTCTTTCCCACGCCGCTTTGGGTGCATGCAATCGCGAAGGAGGATTACGACGCTTTGAACGAGGCCGTGATCGGGCAGGTCGACCGGTTAATGGCGGGAAGTTCCGACACTTCAACGCGGGGCCAATGGCGCAGCCAGCCGAATTTGCACGAACTGGAGGATATGGCGGCCCTCAAGTACTACATCGACGCCGCCGTCGATCAGACACTCGGCTTTCTTCGGCTCCAGGCGACGGAGTTCAGTGTAAAGAGCTGCTGGGCGGAGGTTACGGCTCCGGGAGGGCCGCCTACAGCGACCTCCGCTCAGGCGAACAGCTATCTCACGGGCCTCTACATGGCCCAGGGAAAAGAGGGCGCGAACATCGTCCATGCCTTCGATCCGCGGCCGCAGACAGAGGTCCTTTTGCCGGCGGTGGCGGAGCGCAATGCCTACAACACCCGCCGGACGATCGTGACGATCGAAGAGGGGACGCTGGTTCTCTTCCCGTCATGGCTGCCGGTGTCCGTTCCCGCAAATCAAAGCGGGGAACGCCGTGTTCTATTTGCCTTCAACGCGATGCTGGAGCATTTGTCCTAAGGGTTGCAGGCGCATGACCGCGGATTGTCCGCGCAGCCGAAGGGACTTTCGGCATCTCCAAAACATAAAAGAATCAATAAGTTAAAGAAGAATCTGCCGTCGGTCGGCCCCATCCTGCGCTGTGACAAAAAAGCGGCAAAGAATTTTTTAACCATAAATTGCCGCCTGTTAACCTCTCGTTAACCCTGTTTGTGCGAATCTCCGGTCATTCCAATTTGGACTGCATCCCGGATTGGACGCCCCCTATCGGCCCCGCTTTTCTCCCTTGGCGGGGCCGTTCTCTTTCCGAGGCACGGTCACGAAGCGAGACGATGCGGCCTGGTCAGTGATTCGCTTTCAATGACAGAGGTTGTTTGGTGGTACCGGCATACTGGTATTGCTTGCAATTGTGGCAAAAACATCCCCCGGGGCGATGTAAATGTTTTAATTTCCACTAATGCACGCGTATAATTGCGCGCGTAGGGTGGGGTTGAAGGCGATGTTCGGGGAAGTCAGCCTTTCCAGAAATGCGCATAAAGCAGCGGAATCGGCCGTGCAGCTGTTGGGCTGGCGTGCCGGCGTTGACGGCTGTGCCGGCGGCACCGAGCACACCTTCAGCGACCTATGGGGGCGCGGTTACCTGTTGGGGACGCTGGATCAGCTTCTGCGCCGCTACCGGGTTTCGCATAGTAGCGCGGAGGGTCTCAGCGCCTGCTATGCCGCGGTTCAGGCGGTGGCAAATCTCGACGGCTCGGAAGCCCGAGAGTTCTTTTGGGAGGGAACCGGACTCTACGGAACGCAGGATTTCGAAGCGGGTGTGGCGGCCGGGGCGGCCGGTGTCGATGCCGCTTTCGCATCCGGCCACTTGAAGGAGCTGCCTGAGCGTGGCCGCTTCGGGCCAGTGCTCAGCATGTTGACTTACTCCTCCGTTGCCGCGTCACTCCTGGCCGGAACGATCCAGGTCGTGCATTTGCTCTAGCGCGGTGCCGACGGTTTCCAGTATGCCTGGACTGACAAAGCTTCAGGTCCTGCGTGTCATCGTCTCAAATCCCGCAGCCCGCAGAGCGCCAAACAGTTTATTGCGGTCGCCTTCGGGAAGGGCGGTGAGAGGCGGTCGCACGTTGCACCACTCCGGCTTGCCATGCTGTTCGGAGATAACCGTCTTGAGGGCCGGTATCATCGGATAGGTCTGGATTGCGGAGCGCACCGCGGTGATCGCCTCTTGGCGCTCTACTGCGCTTTCCTCGTTTCCTTCCAGCCAGGTATCGTAGAGGCTGCGGATAGCGGTCATGTTGATGTTGGCTGTCGCGGTGATCGTCCCGACGCCGCCCAGCCTCAACATCTGCAGGAGCAGGGTCTCGGTTCCTGGAAAGACTGCCAATTCGGGAAAAGACCTGATGAAAGCCGTGCAGCTTTCCGCATCTCCGGAGGAGTCCTTGAGGCCCTGAATCGTATCGGGATAGGCCTTCAGCAGCCTCTCGATTGCCGCGTGGGTAATTGGCACCATCGACAGGCGCGGGAAGTGGTAGAAGTAAATTCGTAGATCGCTGGATCCGATCCGATCGATGACCTCCGCATAAGAGGCATAGAGACCTTCGTCGCTGACATTCTTATAGTAATAGGGCGGCAGCATCAGTACGCCCAAACAGTCGCTGTCGACGGCCTGGCGGGTCAGGCGCAAGGTGTCGGGCAGGGCGGTGCAACCCGTCCCCACGAGCAATCGGCGGGCGGGGACTCCGGAGTCCAGCAGCGCGGCCAGCAATTCCATGCGTTCTTCGACAGAAAAGGATGTCGCTTCGCCCGTGGTACCGAACAGTACGACGCCATGACTTCCGGCCTGCAGCAGATTGCGGACATGCGCAATGGCGCCTGCGGTATCGATCGTCAGATCGGGATTCAGAGGGGTGACGGCGGGGGCCCATACGCCCTGCGCCCTTGCCACATTGACTTCATTTGCGACTGCTGGCGCGCTCATTTTCACTCCTTACCGCTTCGTCGACGTTCGATTTGATTGCCGGGGAGCCTTGCACAGCAGGGCGTTTTTGGAAAGCGTGGGCAGTCGGAGCCGAACCTTTGGTCCCGCCCCGACCAAAATCATCCGGTTAACGGATTGCACAGAGATCGAGCCCGATATCGGCGGCCTCGGATCAGCTCCGACCTATGGCAATCTTCTTTTCCGATGTCTCGGCGACCTCGGATTTCGGCACGATGACGGTTAAGACGCCTTTGTCGAAAGCGGCGGTGATCTTATCTTCCTCGGCGCCTTCGGGGAGCCGGAACGTGCGCCGGAAACTTCCGTAGCGGCGTTCGGTGATATGAACGTCCTCTTTCTCTTCGGAGGTCTCCTCCTTCTTCTCACCCTTAAGTGTCAGGACTCCCTCCCGGACGGAGATCTCTACGTCCTGATCCTCCATGCCCGGCAGTTCGGCGGTGATGACAAGGCTGGAATCCGCTTCCTTCACATCGACATTCGGCATGACGGCGGATGAGAAAGGACGGGCCAGTTCCTCGAACCCGAAGGAGGGAAAGGCGCCTACGGTTCGTCTTCCGAAAAAGTTATCGAAGACCCGGTCGACTTCGTTTCTGAGCGTTGCAAAAGGATCGTTAGGGGTGGTCGCAGGTGTCTCTTGAGGCTGCTCCGCGACTTCCCTCTTTTCTGCTTCGGCCATGACAGATGCACTCCTGATAGCTTCGCAAAGACTTTCTTCAAATTTAGGGCCGAAAGAGAATCTGGCATTGACCTGAGTCAGTAGATGCAAGCGTCCGGGGTCTCCGGACGCTCTGTCAGCTCAGACGGGGCGTCAGGCCAATTGTTGATCCGCGGATCCCGTCGCGACAGGGATCAGGAGGGAGGTGTGTTGGCGTCGCCCTCGTTGACGCTCTTGAGTTCCTTGTTCACTTCGGACTCAAGGTCGCCTGACGTTTCGAAGCCTGGGATCAACCAGTCGCCGCTGGGTTGGCGGCAAGCGAGGCCGGGGTAATTCCGTGCCAGGCTGCCTTTGGTCAGGGCCTCGACGTAATTGCGGCAATAGGTCCCGTCATCGCGGCGGAATTTCGCCGCCGGTTTGATGGACACGCGAGCTCTCACTCCTGAGCTTTGCCAATCCGTTATTTCACCGCTGGCGAGGGCCTCGAGGCTATGTTGGCGCGCCCAACCCAATCCCGCTCTGGCGGCGGGGGGCCAGCCACCGGTTCCTGGCCTGATGGCCACCAATTCCACCCTCCGGTTAAGCTCAGCGGAACCGTAGAGATCGTCGCGTCGCACATAATGGCCGACTTCAGGCGCAAAGAACCAAATGCGTTCCTTCGGCAAGCGCGCCGATTGGTTCAGCAGCCTGCAGACGATACGAAGACTATCGAATGTCCCGGCCGCAACGGACACTGTTTCCGTGCCGGTCAGCATGCAGCGCCACTTCTCGACCGAATTCGTTTCCTGATCCGGGTGAGTGGAGTCCCGCACCCGCGTCTGAGACGCGAAAAAAATCTCCTCGCCGAACGTGTTTGGCCAGAGCGTGTCCGGTGGTGTGTCGATGGCGCTCCGGCTGCTGTACGCTTCGGATCGCAATGAGATCGTCGGCAGGATGAAATTCTTATGCGCCACGGTATGAACGCCGCGGTTCGTTTGGCGAATCACAACGTCGCCGTCCACCGCCAAGATTGTCTCGATCACACCATTGGAATAGGCATAGATGTCGCCGGCTTCGTACATTGGCTCGATTGTCGTCGTCTCGCCTTTGCTGGGCGTGGCCACGGTCTCCAGAGGCGCCATCGAGGATTCGATTTGCTCCAGCAATGCGTAGGAGACCTGACCGTCGGGCGAGAGGCCCTGGTCGGCTTGGTAGTCGCGAATCGCCGCCCGCGTCTTCGGACCAATCAGGCCGTCGATCGGTCCGGCTTCGTAGCCGAGACTGTTAAGGTTCTGTTGTACGCCTCTGACTGTGGCTTCGAAGGATGACTCCTTCGGGGCGGCTTCTTCGGGAGGCTGGGCGGCAGCAACCGACGCCGAGGGGGCCGGCCGCGCCGGGTCAATTGCCAAGCCGAGGTCCGACAGCTTGTCACAGGCAGAAAGACCGGCGGCTCCGGCAAGAGCGAACGCCGAAGCGAAGCCGCGCAGAAGCATCATTCTTGTGCTTCTGGTACAGCCGTCTCCGCGATCGCGGGCCGGTGTTGGCCGATATGTGACAACCGGAGCTATCGTGTTTCTTTTCAATTGGTTAACCATTATGACGAGGCCCCGGCAAACTGCAAATGCACGGCGGCCCTTCGCGGCCAGACTAGGTCCAAGTGCGTTAAGAATTGATGGACCTGGGTTGCGCACCGGGGGGCGTTGCCTCGTATTGCGCGCTTCGTCCGGAGCCCCGATCCTGGGCGATTTCTGGACAATTATGCGGCGTTGGCGGCCTTTAGGGCCCGGTTTGCCGGTAGCTCGATCTTTGCCGTCGTACCTTGTCCGGGGGTGCTTTCCAGCTGCAGGGTGCCGCCATGCAGCTCCACCAGACGCCGGGCCAGAGGCAACCCCAATCCCGCGCCGTCAAACTTCCTGGTGAAGGTGCCGTCAGCCTGGCGGAAGGGTTCGAAGACGACTTGCAGGTCTTCTTCTTGGATGCCGATGCCGTTGTCGCTGACCCGGATGGCGAAACCGTCTGCCTCACAGGATGCGTCGACCTTGATGGTGCCTCCGTCCGGTGTGAACTTGATGGCATTGGACAGCAGGTTCATGAGAACCCGTCGCAGGGCTGCTTGGTCTGCCTGGATCTGTGGCAAATCGTCCTGCAGGGAAATCTCCAGCGTCTGGTTTTTCTGATCAGACTCCGGTCCGACTGTTTGAACCAGTTCACCAATTAGGTCGGAGAGGTCAATGGCCTCTTCTTGCAGACGGAAGGACCCCGCATCGACCTGTGTCACATCGAGGATCTGGTTGATCAGGGTGAGCAGATGACTGCCGCTGCCGTGAATGTCCTTGGCGTACTCGACGTATTTGCCCTCGGGGATCTTGCCGAGCATCTGATTCGCCAGGACTTCCGAGAATCCGATGATTGCATTTAATGGTGTGCGAAGCTCATGACTCACCATGGCAAGAAACTCTGATTTCGCATGGTTTGCGAGGACTGCGTCCTCCTTTGCGCGGCAGAGTTCGCGGGTTGTCGAACGGTGCTTCTTGATCTCAGCCTGAAGCGCGGCATTCGCTTGCGACAAGGCTGCGGTACGTTCCGTCACCTGCTGTTCGATCAGCTTCGTGCGGTTACGTGCTTCGATGAGATGTTGCACGAGCAACGCCGTCAGCAGCAGGCTGAGAGCTGCGACGCCCCATGGCACGGAGTAGGCCTCACCGACCTGCGCCGCTTCGGTGGGTTTCACCACGATGGACCAAGTCTGGTCGCCGATTTCATGCGATGTCGCGGTGAAGAGGCCCTGGAACACATCCTCCTGTCCCAGAGGTCCGGTGCCTTGTGCCGATGCGCCGTGGAAATACAACAAATCGCGGCCGCGGTCCGATTCCTCGCTGAAAATGTAGAGGTCTAGGTTCGCGGCGCCGGCCAGGTCGGGCTGCGTTGCACCGACCATGCCTCCGATGTCGAATACGCCGCGCGCGACGCCCAGGAAATGCTCGCGGCGTCCCTTGATCGTCTTCGGCACGGCGCCGGTGCGATAGAGCGGCAGCAGAACTAGGAAGCGAGGCTCGGCGGCCGGATTTGTCCCGTTCGCCTGTTGCGTCGCCACGAGGCGGCCGCTGTCCCGGGCTTGCTGAATCGCCTTGAGCTGTAAAGGTGTCGAGGCAAGGTCAAGGCCCAGTACCGTCTCGTTCCCCTCGAAGGGCTCCACGTAATAGATCGGGTAGTAGGTTTCGCGCTCGGATGCCGGCACGCGGTTGCCCACGAAATCCAGGTCGCTGATCCGGAAACCGAAGAGGCCATCATCCCAGGCCCGCTGCTCGTAAATGCGACGATCTTCGGCAGTCACTTGGGGGACCCATTCAAGGGCCTTGAACCCCGGCAGATCCGGCAGCGTTTCTTGGGTGAACTGATAGAACTTCCAGCGATCCACTACCCCCGATGCGCGGTAAAACGCGCCGACGGAGTTGATTACCGAGATATAGCGGTCGACAGCATCGGCGACCGTGGAGGCGTAGCTTGTGGCTGGGCCCTCGAAGCTCTTCTGTTCCGTTGCTTTGTAATAGCTCTGGACGCCAAAGAAACCGATGCAGGACAGCAGGCTTCCCATGACGGCCACCAGGACGGTCGGAGAATGCTGCCGGACTGTGGGGTTGCTGACGACCTGTTGCCAAGTCTTGCGGAGGTACGCCCAAAGGTTGCGCGTGCGTTCCGCGGCCCGGCCGCAGAATTCCAGCACCGGGCTGTGACTGCCCGATCCGCTATAGCTAAGCCGCAGCGCGGACTCCGCTATGAGCCGGCCAAGGTTCTGCTTGAGCCTGGGCGCAATTTGCATTCAGTGGGCCTTACCTACCTGGGGCACTTAGCAAATTATGGGGAAATTCGGCTTAAGAAAGCCTGAATAACTGCTTGTCCGCGCATCTCATCCTTGACGCACAATCGGTCAGAAATGTGGTGCGAATCAGGCCAATCCGGCGCCTTTTCCAAGCGTTTCCCCGGCGGCCCACACATTGCATTCAATCGGCGGTACGCCGACACTGGGAAAGGCCGTTGATTACGTCAAAAAAAGCCGTGAATTCCGACTGCTGGAAGACTGCGGCTAATGTATGGTTAACAATCTCCGGTAGATCGAGCGGCGTCGGGGTCGCTGTGGCCATCAGGCCGGGCAGGGCGTCGCCTTTGCCAGGTTGCGGGTGAGGGCGTCCCGCGTTTCGGCGGTCAAGGGCAGGCGATGCCGGGTTGAATCGAACACGCCGTGCGCAATCAGCGAGATGCGTTCCGGGTCCATCCCATCGGCCAATAGAAAATAGCTCAAGGTTCCGGCGCGCCAGACATAGGTGCGGGCCAGCGATGTCCCGGTCTGCATCAGCCTATCCGTCAGACCACGCTGCACGGGCAGGATAAACAGGCTTACGCGGCAGTCCTTCTCGTCGCTGTATCCCAAATGCAGGATCGTCGGGTAGTCGTCCTGCTTTACCAGTTTCACTTCTGTCAGTGTCAGCTCGGCCGAGATCAAGTCCGGGACATAGGCATCTGCGCCGAAGCGGTCCAACGCAGGCAGAAAGGTCGAACTGCTGATCGGGGCTTGGTTCGTCGCACGGCTCTGTTCTGCCCAGGACCGATGCACCAGCGAGGCATCATCCAGCAGATCGAGAGCCAGAGGCGACTGCTTTCCGCCGCCAAGAAACGTAGCAGCGGCAATCACCAGAGCCACCGCCAAAGTAGCCGCCAGAACTCCGGCGGTCAGGAAGGGCCAGCGATGGCCGCGTGCTGGCGGTGGCAGCTCCACCGTCGCGTCGCTATCCATGCTGGAACGGATGGTGGCCTTCAGCCGGCTGAGGTGGGCGATCTGGTCCGCCAGCGGGGGTCGCTCCGCGACGGCCCGGGCGACCTTGGCGGCTTCGGCGGTCGAGAGCTCGCCGTCCATATAGGCGTTCAGTGTTTCCCAGGTCGGCCAAGCTTCGCTCAAGTGCGGGTCCTCTCCTTATCCACCGGCAAGGCCCTGACGTTGCCTTGCATCAGTGTCATGAGAAGGAGTTGCCGCGCCCGGCTGATCCGGCTCATCACCGTTCCGACCGGGATGTCGAGGAAGCTGGCGGCTTCCGCGTAGGAGAAGCCGACGATATCGATCAAGGCAACAATCTCACGATGTTGTGGCGGCAGCTTCACCAGCCCCAGGCGCACCGTCAAAGCATTGATCAAGCTGTCGTCGCAGTGCCAAAGATCGGGGCTGATCTCGCCCGCCAGGCTCTCGATCTGCAGCGCTGGAGTGAGCGGCTGCCGCGCCCCGTCGAGAAATGCGTTGCGGAGAATGCGAAACAGCCAGGCCCGGTAGGCGGGTTCGTCATGCGGTTCACGCGCCACCCCCAAAGCCTTGAGTGCGCATTCCTGCACCAGCTCGCGCGCCTGGTCCCGGTTGCCGCACAGGCTAAAGGCATAGCCGAAGAGCGGGCCGAGGTAGGATTCGATGCGGTTGCGCCGATCTTGCTGCAAGAACTTGGCCGCTGTCCTAGTTTCCGAACGAGCAAATTCGCGGGGAACCGACAAAAACCCACCGTTTCCCCACATTTGGACGGGATCTTAACAGACTTCCTTATCGGAGAGAAATGTCCATAAAGGGGCAGAATTGAAGGAACCTAAGCGCCGGAACGGCGGGCGTCGTAGACGAGGTGACTATGGGCAATAAAGGCCCGGAATGGGATCAGCATCACCCCTGCAACGGCCATTTTCACTCCGAAATCGCCGATCCCCAGCGTGATCCAGGGAACACCGGTCCCAACGAAGGCCAGTGAGAAGAAGAGGGCCGTGTCCAGGGCCGAGCCGACGGTCGAGGATACTATCGGCGCACGCCACCAGGCGCCCCGGCGCAAGCGGTCGAAAATGTACACGTCCAGGAGTTGCGCCAAGAGAAACGCGGACCCGGACGCAACGGCAATGCGAGGAGTCGCCAACCATGCTGAAAGACCGACGGCAAAGACAAAACCGACGTAAATCACGCGCCGGGCCGCAGCGGGTCCGAGGGTGCGGTTCGTCAGATCGGTGACCAGGAAGGCCACGGGGTAGGTCACCGCGCCCCAGGTCAGCCAGTCATTGATCTGAATCTGAACGAGAAAATTGGAGGCCGCGACGATCACGGTCATGGCAAGAATGCCGGCCAACATCGCCAGGCGGCGATTTGTCGCCGCGGAAGTGTCTCGGGTCTCAAGCATGCTTACGCGCGCTCTCTCGTGGTCTAAGCCTGTTGGATTTTCACCGGGCTGCCGATTGAAAGCACCAAATCATCGGCGGCGCGGCCCTGGTTGACCGCAATTTCGGCCAATCCGTTGGCATTCTCGTACCAGAATGGTTCCCCAAGGGCCAGATCCGAAAAGACCCGGGCGCGCCGAAGAGACCGTCCTGCAACGGACAGCAGGGCCTCCGATGACAGGCTGCTGGCGCGCAGGCCGGTCATCGCGTTCCCGAAACCATCTATATAGACAATCCGAGGAAGGTCATCGGGCCAGGGGCCCGAGGGCTCGTCCGACAGTTTGCAGGGCCGGGCCCATTCCGGCGCCGGTTGAGCCCCTGTCGCGAGCCTGGCCGCGATCGGGGCGAAGAGGTCCCGACCGTGAAAGGATGCCGAAAGCCGGTCCGGTCTCCAGAGGGCCTCCCAACACTCGGTGGTCGCTGCACGGCGTGCCACGATGTTGAAGATGCCATTGTCCGGTCCAACGAACCACTTGCCGTCAGCGCGCAGGATGACGGGGCGCCGCGTGCCGCCGACGCCGGGGTCCACAACGCAGAGAAACACGCTGTTTTCGGGAAAGTCCTGAGGATAAGCCGGCAGAAGAAAGGCGGCCGGTTCGATCCCATAGGCAGGTACGTCGGTGCATAATTCGACCATCTGGATCTGCGGCGCATCCTGTAGCAGACGGCTCCGCATCTGGCCGGTGTAGGGTAAGCCGAAATCGGTGAAGAGAACGATCATCACGGCACTATGGGGCGCACAAAGGCGCCGCTCAAGTTATGCAGGGCAAGGGCTTTAGCCCGGCTGTGACGCCGGGCGTCGAAGGCAGATTCCACCAGCTCTGTAGGACTGTCGCGTAGAGTCGCCGAAAATCCATCCTGTGCTTTAAGTCTCCGCCTTCCAGGTCGGTCAAAGAGGGTTGGCTGCCATAGAAACCGCCTTTGACCCGGCCGCCCATCAGAAAATGAGGCGCCGCTGTTCCATGGTCCGTTCCGCCGCTCGCGTTCTCCTTCACCCTTCGCCCGAACTCTGAATAGGAAAGCAGCAGTGTGCGATCCCAGGCTCCGTTCGCGATCAAGGCCCGCCGAAAGGCGGCGAGGGATTGGGCCAAGTCGCGGGCAAGTCTGGAAAGCTGTTGGGCTTGCCCAGCATGTGTGTCGTAGCCGCTTTGCGTGACCTTGAGGACCCCCAATGGGATGCCGGCGGTAATGAGTCGCGCGGCGAATGCAAGTTGTTGGCCAAGAGGGCTGCGCGGAAAGTCTCCGGCCGCGTCATCGGTGTCTCTGAGCCGATCGCGAATAACCTCCGTTGCGCGGTGCGTCTGAGTTCGCACGGCCAGGATGTGACGCAAGGCCGGGTTGAGGGAATCTTGAGAGTCAGATTCACCGGATCCGCTCGATATCTGAAGTCGTTTTGGATCTCGAAGGGAGACCGCCTTCAGAGTCGAGCCGCCGAGGGGACCAAGGGTTCCTCCGAGAGCGGCACCACCGAGCGGGCCTTCGATACTTGCGCCCGCTTCCGCGAGGGCGCGTGCGATCCAACCTGCCTGCAGCGTATCGTCAGAATCGGACGCAGCGTTCCAGATTTCGATAGACCTGAAGTGAGAGCGGTTGGGGCGCGGATATCCGACGCCCAGTGCGATTGCAAGGTCACCATCGTTCCAGGGTGTCATCAACCGTTCGAGTTCAGATGCTAGCGCAAGCCTCTCTGAAAGCTGCAACAGCTTGTTTCGCGGCAGGGCGAGATTTGGCCGGGCACGCTTGTACGCGGGGTCGGCAAGGGGAACGACAAGGTTCAAGCCGTCCGGTCCACCGTTGAGCTCCAAGAGAACCAGGACACGATTGCCGAAGGGGTTTTGTGCTTCGGCGAAAGCCTTTCGCGTCGTTAGCGATACCAAAGGCAAGGCGGCGGCTGCCCCTATGAGTCGGCGCCGTGAAATCGTGCAGGACGGTATGTTGCAGGAGTTGTCATTCATGCCGCGTCACTTCAGCTGGTACGCGGGGTCGACAATGAGGTGCCGAGCGAGAGCTCCGGTGCTCTCGCGGTCCAGAATCCGGATGTCGACTGGCGGAAGTGGCAACACGATCTCCGCGAGTGCCTTGGACGAACTGTATTCCGCGGGCAACTGCTCCACCCAAAGGTCGAACAAAGCGGCGCGTCGCTTGGCCGCCCTTAGCGTCTTCCTCTTCTGCTTCTCTGTGGTTGAAGCCTTGTCCGGTGCCATTGTGGCGGTCATGGCCTGCCCGGAGACTCGCGAGACCAATTCCTGCCGCGCAATCAGGGAGTCCGCCGTGATCCACGCGGTGCCCCCCGGCCAGCCCTTCACGTTTGGGGGCTGAAACAAATCCTGTCCCAGACGGCGGCTTGCGGCGGCCAGAAGACGGCCATCCCGTACCGGCAAGCCGAAGAGACGCACGGTGCCGACCAGAAGCTCTACGGGTGACTTCACAAGGCGGCCCCTGTTTGCCGGTTCCCAGAAGGCTTTCTCCTGGAAGAGTGCGGCAAGAAGCGGCGTGATTTCGTAGCCGCTGTCGCGGAAGACTTTTGCCAATCTTGAGATCGCATCCCTGTCCGGCGTTTCCGATACGAAAGCCCGCCAGAGCTTTTCGGTAATGTGTTCGGCAGTGCGCGGATGTGCCAGCAGAATCTCAAGCACGTCGTCACCATTGAATCTGCCATGCTCGCCAAGGACCGATTTTTCCCCTGCATCGTGCCAACGTTTGCGGAATTGGAAGTGGCCGGTCTTGGGGTTGAGACTCCAGCCGGTGAAGGCCCGAGCAACCTCTTTGACGTCCTGTTCGCTGTAGTGCCCTTCTCCGAGAGTGAAGAGCTCGAGCAATTCCCGCGCAAAGTTTTCGTTCGGCGCTTCCGCGTGGCTGCGCGCATTGTCGAGATATAGAAGCATCGCCGGGTCGCGTGCGATTGCATTCAGCAGGTCGCGGAAGCTACCCAAGGCATGACGGCGCAGCAGTAGATTTTGCTGGTAGAGCAGAGCTGGAGCTTTCACTTCGCGGAGCCCCGACGTGAAGTGATTGTGCCAGAAGAGCGTCATTGTCTCGGTAAAGGGGGAGGGCGTGGAGACCATCTCGCGCATCCACCAGCGCTTCAACTCCTGGCCCTGTTCGATCGTCTCCTCGCGCAAGGCGCGACGCTCGCCTTCGCTGAGACCCTTGCGTTTCGGCGGAAGCCAATTCTGTGTCCAACCCGGCGGGATGCTTACCGGTGTCTGGCGCGCCGTGACGAGCAAGCGGCCGACAGCGTCGGCACGGTCGAGAGGACGAAAGGCCTCGACGTCCTGCACTGTGGGTGTGAACGATGCGCGCGCGAGTAGATGCCGTGCTTCGTCAATGGTGAGAGCCGACGCCGGCGCGACCAGAGAGCCGAAGGAAAGAAATGCGCAGAGCAAGCCACACTGAACGCCGTGTCGCAGCAAATTCCGCCTCCCGGATGCGTGCCCCAGACAATGCATCATTCTACGCATGATTTAGGCCGTCCTATCCCCAGGCAAGCGTCCCGATTCAGCATCGTATCGGCGGAAGACGGGCTCGCAGCCTGTCGAACTGAGCCGCGCACGCCTTATCCACAGAATCCCGCAGAATCCGGCCACTTATCCTGTGTCAATTTTGGAGCAAGCCTTTAGCGTCGTGGCGCAAGGCCTCCTTTTGCCGGAGTCCCGATGTTAGCTTTGTCCGGAAATTGGCCGGATGCCCTAATGTAGCCTGAATCGGTTGCTTCAGTGGCATGACTTCGCGGCTCGCCCGAGCCCATGCGCGAAGTTCCGTCTTCAAGGGGTTGTTGGCTGGACATTCAATTCGCTACCGTATATGGTGGCGTTTGGACCTGTAAACGCGATATATGGCGTACCATACGATATCTAGTAAGTAGAAAAAGGGTCATTACATGTCTTGGACGGAAGAACGCGTCGCTGAGTTGACCAAGCTTTGGGAGTCTGGATACAGCGCCTCCCAGATCGGAAAGATCCTCGGCGTCTCCAAGAACTCCGTAGTCGGCAAAGCGCACCGAATGAAGCTCAAGTCCCGCCCGTCTCCGATCAAGCGGGATGGGATCCGGAAAGCGCGCCCCAGGAAAAAGCCAGTCCTTGTTACACCCAAGGCGACACCGCAGCCCGTGGCCCCGCGGCCCGCGCCGGTTATCGAACGCCGGACGACCGGTAAAGGGCCGAAGTGCCTTTGGCCGATTGGTGATCCCGGCGATGCCGATTTTCATTTCTGCGGCTGCGATGCAGAGCCTGGAAAGCCCTACTGCGCTTCTCACTGCGCGGTCGCCTACATCACCAAGACCAGGAACGACTCCCAGGCGGCATAGCATTGCCGTCATGACGCACAGCATGTGAATTCCCTGGGGGGCACATTGCTCCCTTCCTTCCCCAGCCCCCGCATGGTGAACAGGCAGCTCACGTGTGGAATTCCGGGCCGGTCCTTCAAGGGGCCGGCCTGTTTTCCGTTACTCCAAAGGAACCGTCAGCCCAGAACCGAGAAGCTGCTTTCCTTATTGATCGGGCGCTTACGGGAATAGAAACCGACGTCGATATCCCTGCCGATATAGGGAAGATGAAACTGCAGAGGATCCGCGTCGTGATCGTTGCCGGCCTCGCAGTGGCTTATCAGCGCCGCCATCATCTTTCCGGCGATAGGTGCGTTCTTGAACTGGTTTCCGCTGGTGCCGATGGCCATGTAGAATCCGGGCAACTGGGAGCGGTCGTAGATCGGGATCCAATCGTCCGCCACGTCGTAGAGATCGACGACTCCTTTCATGCTGCGGGGAATCTTAAGGTCCGGCACGCGCTGCGCGTAGCGGTACGCCTGCACGGTCCATTGGTCCGAGAAATCCTGATTGTAGTCTTCGTCGTCGACCCATTCCTTTGGATCGCACTCCGGGTCTTCGCTTCCGACAAGGATGTGGTTGCCGTGTTCCGGCCGGCAGTAGCATGCTATATCGCTGTCGGAGACAATGGTTCCGTTCTTTTCGAAATCGAAGCCCGCGGGGGCCGGAACATGGACCACTTCCTGTCTCAGCGCCTTCGTTGAAATGGTCATATCGTCCAGCACACCGGCCATCTCGTTGATTTTCGAGGAGGCCGGACCCGCTACGTTGACGACGACGGGTGCGTGGATCTCGCTGCCGTCGTCGAGGCGTACGCCCGCCGCCCGTCCGTCCGCTTTCAGGATCTCCACCACGCGTTTGTTGAAGAGGAACTCGGCGCCCTTGGCCTCGGCGGCGCGCTGCAGGTTGTGGGTGGAAAGCTGCGGGTCCGTCACGTAGCCGGCAGTGGGGAAGAATACGCCGTCTTTCACCTGGCCTTTGCCGGGCTCCCCAAAGCCTTCATCGTCGAGCCGCTTGGCTGGCCAATAGCTCTTCAAATCATAAACAGGAAGGCGCTCGGTAATCTTGGCGCCATCCCAGATTTCATAGGGGATGGTCAGGGAATCGCAGTGGTCAATGTGGTTCTTCATGAAGCTGTTTTGCGGCGTGCGCATGACGAGGCAGCCCACCTCGCGGAATTCGGCCAAGCCTCGTTCGTCGGCCACCTCAAGGTAGTCGGCCCAATCGCGCCAATAGAAGTAGCCTTCGTAGGCGAAGGCCGTACCCTCGAGTGTGGAGTAATGCACACGGATGATTGCACAGGAGCCGCTGGTCGGGCCGTAGCCGGCCGCCGGGTTTCTGTCTATGGAAAGCGTCTTGTACCCGGACTTCGCCAATTCAAAGGCGGTGGCGGCGCCGATAACACCCGCGCCGATAATGATCGCGTCCGCCGTCTGAGCCATTTCGTGTCACTCCTCCCGTCTTCCCTCCCGCCAGTCTAGCGCCGGCGGGTTGTGCGTTTTGTCTAGAAACGACCGGACGTCGTCCGACCTGCTTGTCTTGTCTGTCTAGGCCTAGAGAACAACGGCGACACCGCCGCGGCGCGGATCCCCGGCGGCACTCAGTCTTCCATCGAGCCTGCGTTTCACGGCGTGAACACCGCCGAAAAAGAGGTTGTGCTCCGGCCACTGAATTGTGCGATCCGTTGCAAGGGGAGCCAGCAGTTCCGCGGCCTCCTCGGGCGATCCACCCTCCAGGTTCACGACGCCGCGTTCGATGTGCAGTCGCGGTGCCCTGACGGCCTCCTCCACCTCATCGCCGAAGTCGATCAGGTTGATCAAGACCTGCAGGATCGCGGTCCGTATCCGGTTTGAACCACCGGACCCAAGCGCCGCCTCGGAGCCGTCGGACTGCAGCGCCAGGGTCGGCGACATCATGGAGGCCATGCGCGATCCTTCGGGCCAGTCGTGGAAGCCGAAAGTCGCGAGGTCCTCTTCCCCAAGCATGTTGTTGAGCATGATGCCTGTCCCGGGCAGCAGGCGTCCGCAACCCTCGCCGTTGGAGAGGCTCAGCGCTGCGATGTTCCCCTCATCATCCACGACAGAAATGTGCGTCGTCCCGCGTGACATCGGCGGATGCGGGACCACCTGCCGCCGATAGAGCTCCACCAGATCCTCTGCAAGAACCCCCTTCGCATCTTCGCCGGAACCGCCGCCATCATAACCACGTCCAACGGCCTTGGCGCGTGCCTGATTGGTGAGCTCCATGATGTTTCCGAGGTGCTGCAAGTAAAGCGGCGTTCTCTTGCCGAGATCCCGGACTTTCAGCCCGGACAGTAGCTCCAGCGCGAAGGCGATGAGAATACCGCCGCTGGAAGGTGGCGGGTTGGTCAGGATCTCAATGCCGCGATAGCCGCGAGTGAGAGGGAGACGGCGCCGCACTTGGTAGTGCTCCAGGTCGTCGCTGGTCAAATGCCCGCCGGACTGGGCGCAGAGTTCGAGCAATTTGCTTGCGATTTCCCCGCGATAGAAAAGGTCCTCGCCTTCGTGACTCAAGGCCTCGAGGGTCTGCGCCAGATCTTCCTGGACCACCTTATCCCCCGCGCCACGCAGATTCCCGCTGTCATGCGCAAAGACTATTCTGGCGTCGGCATGCGCCATAAGAATCGGACCGACCACTTCAAACAAGTAAGCGTCTACGGGGCGCAGGCGCACACCCCGTTGGGCCAGGGTAATTGCCGGCAGCAACAGGCGGCGCATCGGCAGGCGGGCAAGGTCGCGCTGCATGGCAAAGAGACCCCGGACTCCGCCGGGGGCCGCAACGGCGCCCAATCCGATGTGAAATTCCTGCGTGGCCGTCCCGAAGTCGGCGTGGATCGGATAGAAATCGATGGCTTCCGGCGGCTTTTTGTGCCGCGGCGTATCGGTGAAGAAATCGTAGAGCGTGGCGTCTTCTCCCTGGGGCCGCGCCAGCAGGAAGCCGCCGCCTGCCAGCGAGCAGAGCACGGGTTCCGCCACCGTAGCAGCCGCATAGGCTGCGATGGCGGCGTCAAAGGCATTACCGCCATCCTGCAGGATTTCTACCGCTGCCGCGGCTGTCGCGGGATGGCCGCAGGCAACAGCGCCTTTAGGTCTCATGCTTATCCTTTTCTCGGAAAGACTGCGCCTCTTAGCCCCATGCTACGCGGCAATGGCCCGATCAGGCAAAAGGGAAGAGGTCCAGCGGGTCATGGTGCTTCGCCGCGGCGGCGACTCTCGGATCTTGGTTCTGGTCAGGACTGTTCGGTACCGAGAAAGACGGTCCGCACGAATTGCCGGTAGAGCAGAACCTGCTTTGGCAGAACGTCTTTGTCGCCGGCGGCCCGGGAGAGAACAATGCCACCATCGGCGAGGGCGGAGAGCATATCTGCGAGGGAATCAAAATCCACATCGACCCGAGGCGGATAGCGCGCAGCGATCAGTTCCAAACGTTCGCGGAACCGGCGGCGCCAGTTATGTACGGCGGTATGGTTCAGCTCCCGGATCTGATGATCGAAGAGCTGGTCCTGATAGCAGAAGGCGGCCACCAGGCAGCCGGGATGCAGTTCCGGCAGGTTCGACATGGTTTCGGCCAGCAGTTTCAGAAAGACGAGGAAGCCGTGCAGCGGGTCTTCATTCAATTCGTCCGCACGCGCGAAGAGGTCATCGAACAAGGCTTCTTCGCGTTCCAGGTAGCGCACCAGCAACGCGCGGGCGAGCTGGTTCTTGTCCCTGAAGTGATAAAAGAAGCCGCCTTTGGTGATGCCGACTCCGGCGATCAGCTCCTCGATCGAGGTTGCCGCGAAGCCCTTGTCGAGCACGGCGGCTTCCGCGAGTTCCAGGATGCGCTCCCGCGTTGCGCTGCCTTTTCTGGGTAAGGTGTCCAGCATGACTTACTGTACCATAGGTACAGTTGAAGCCAATTGACCCCGTCCCTTGCGGCTACGCTCACCGCTAAGTCGGTCGTAAAGCATTGACTCTCCTGAGTTTCAAATAGTTGCGGCGCATGAACCGCCGGTTCACTGGATGGTTTCGAAAGCCGTGCCCACGTTTGCCCTACTCAAATAGGCACGGCTTGGCAACTACACGAGGCAAGAAATGGCAAAGTACAGGGCGCACCTTCCGCAGCTTGATGGCGGCTTGTTCCTGACCGACGGGGGTCTGGAAACCACACTCTATTTTCGCGACGGGATTGAGATCCCGTGCTTCGCGGCTTTCGATCTTCTTAAGGACGAAGCCGGAACCCAGCGCCTGCGGGACTACTTCGGGCTCTATGCCGGTATCGCCCGATCCAACGGCGTGGGGTTTGTTCTGGAGACCGTGACTTGGCGGGCCAACGCAGATTGGGGGCGCAAGATCGGGTATTCGAGCGACGCCCTCGTGGCCGCCAACCATGACGCTGTCGCCCTTCTAACGGATATTCGTGATGTGTATGAGACGGAGCAGTCGCCTATGCCGATCAGCGGCTGTATTGGACCGCGCGGCGATGGTTATACCCCAGGCGAAATGATGTCTGAGGCTGAAGCCGAAGACTATCACCGGACGCAGATTCAGATCCTCGGCGATACAGAGGCCGATTTCGTCAGTGCCTTGACCCTTAGCAACACGCGGGAAGCCATCGGTATTGCCCGTGCGGCACAAGGCGTCGGGATTCCCGCGGTAATCTCCTTCACCGTGGAGACCGATGGGCGGCTTCCGACGGGGCAGAGTTTGAAAGATGCAATTGCGGAAGTTGATGCCGCGACGAATGAAGGTCCCGCTTACTACATGATCAACTGCGCCCATCCGATCCACTACGAGCCGGCGCTGGCCGCGGGGGAGGACTGGATCAAACGGTTGCGTGGTCTCAGGTCAAACGCGTCGAAGCTCAGCCATGCGGAGCTCGACGAAGCGGAGGTGTTGGACGAAGGCGATCCCGTCGACCTCGGGCAGCGTCATGCTGCACTCAAGCGCCGCTTCGGTCACATCAACGTTCTCGGAGGGTGTTGCGGGACCGACCATCGCCATGTCGAGCAGATCTGTGGAGCTTGCTGCGCAACGGCTTAAGCGGTCCGGCAAGTGAGGAGCGGCAGAACCCAGGAATGAGTTCGGCCGCTCTGGATTTCCGGGTCTGGTTACTCGGCAGCCTGGACCGCCGTGTGATCGAGGATTTCTCCGCGGGCTGGATAGTTCTTCGCCAGCACGAAGTCCGTGGCCTTCAGCATTTCATCGAAATGCGGCCGGGCGAACGGCATGGTCTGGACGCTCGAGAAATAGAGGGTGCCGTCGGTCCGTACGAGAAAGGTGCCGGGCTCCGGGAAAAGCGCCGGTTCCTCGACTCCGATGGAGGTCGTACCGATCCCGGCGGAGATGAAGAGCCCCCAACTGCGGGCGGCGTCCAGACTCAGGTCGTAGCCGATTGTCAGACCTTCCAGGCGCCAGTCTTCCTGCGCCTTGCGTGCGCGTTCCTCGCTGTCACCGCTGAGGGCGATAACCTCGATCCCGCGCTCGGCGAAATCGCCGACTTTCCGGTTCAGGTCCCGAAGGTAATTGCTGCAGATCGGGCAGTGAAGGCCTCTGTAGACGACGATCAGCGTAAAGTTCTCGGGTTTCTGATCAGAAAGGCGCCAAGTCTTGCTATCGAGGGTCGGCACTTCGAGCGCCGGGACGGCTTGACGCGGAAACAAGGGGGTTAACTGTGTCATCGGAAGTGCTCCTGGTGATATCGTTTCTCGCAAACTGGAACGATCATTCAAATAAAACAAGGAAAATTAGTCGATCCTGGCCAAGGCCTCCTTCACAATGTCGCGAAGCAGGCTTTCATCGGGGTTGGATCGCGAAAGCACACGGATTCCCTGGATCACACCGAGATAAAAGCGGGAAAGGGACCTGACGTCCCGCTCCGGATCGATCTCTCCATCCCTTTGGGCCCTCAGGAGGGTCCGATAGAGAGCATCTTCCACCCGGCCCATGCCGGCACGCAGGCGCTCTTCAATGTCCGAGTCATGGGGGGCCAGCTCGACCGCCGAGTTGGTCAGTAGGCATCCCAGCTTTCGCCCTCTGCCGGTTGAGAAGACCAGCAGATCCTCAAAGAAACATCGGATCGCCTCTTTGCCGGAAGTCCGTTCGTCCAGTTTCAGCAACCGCTTTGAGGAATTCCGTGCGAGATAGCGATCGAAAGCCTCGGCGAAAAGCTGCCGCTTGTCACCATAAGTGCCATACATGCTGGCCCGGTTGATCCCGGTCTCCGCGACCAAATCCTGGACCGAGGTCCCTTCGTAGCCTTTGCGCCAGAACAGACACATGGCCTTTTCGAGGACTTCTTCGCGACTGAACTCCTTCCGTCGACCCATGCCGCAAGTGTATCAAAACGGAATGATCGTTCAAGTAAATCTGTGCAGGCAAACTAGTCCGGGCTGGCGAGATTCTCCAAGATCGGGCAGTCCGGCCGGTGATCGCCCTGGCAACGGTCGGCCAAGGTTTGGAGGGTTGCCCGGATCGACTGGAGTTCCGCAATCTTGGCATCCATTTCTACGATGTGCTTGAGGGCCAGTGCCTTTACATCCGCGCTGGCCCGCGTCTTGTCCTCATAAAGGGAGAGCAGCCCACGGCATTCCTCCACGGAAAAGCCGAGACCGCGAGCGTGGCGTAGAAAGCGCAGAACCTCGACATCCCGGTCGCTGTAGTCCCGATAGCCGTTGTCCCGGCGAACGGCGTTCGGGATCAAATCCACGTCTTCGTAATAGCGGATGGTCTTTGCGGGTACACCGGACCGGCGCGCGGCTTCACCGATATTCATCCCGTCATCCTCTTTGTAACTTTCAAGCCAAGCGCGATTCCTATCCGTAAACATTCCTTTTACTGGAAGGTCAAGCAAGACGGCAGAATTGCTCTCGAATTCGCGGCCGCCCGGTGACCGGCAGCCTCGCCCGGAGAAGGGGATCGCCTTCTGCCGATCTGCGGGAATGGACTATTCGAATTGATCTGGGCTGCTGGCGATCTCGTGACCGCTACTGGGTACAATCAGTAACCAATCATTATTCATTATCAACTACGACGATTATTTGAAAATATACATTTCCTGCTTGTGAATCCGGGATGACGCTGTTCAGCCGATTTGCCCTCAAGCTCAAGGCACCGGTTCGGTGCCGCCTCTGTTCACGTATCGCTCTGACAGTGTTTGTCAGCATCGTGATTGTGGAAGCAGCAATCCTGGTTCCCTCCTATCGAGACAACGAGCGCGATCTTTATCTGCACTTGGAGAGCGCTGGCCGGATGGCAATTCTGGGCGCCCTTCGGACGACGACGGATCTCGGCCAGCGCGACCTCCTGGCGGCAGCACCATCGCTGCTTCAGGACGGCGTCATAAAGGGGGCCAGGCTGTACACGCCCTCGGGCCTGCCATTCGGGAGTTTCGGGGAGCCGCCCGCGATGCGCTTCCGGGAGGCACTGCGTAGCGGCAACACCAGGCTGAAAATCTCGAATCCCCGAAGGTATGAAGTCCTATGGGACTCGAACACGCTGCAGGCGCCCTTTGGCGTCGTGGCTCGCCTGGATTCGGAATGGATCGCTCAGGAGATGCGGTTTTTTTCTCTCCGGATGGCAGCAAGCGTCCTGCTGTTGTCCTGCTTTGTCGCCGGCATCACCCTGTGGGTCGTCAGTAGGTTGCTCCTGACTCCGATCCTCAACATTCACCAGGATCTCGCGGCTGCGACGGAGAACCTTGATGGTGCAGAGGGTTTCGTCCGCCCGCCGGTTGGCGACGATGAACTGGGAGAGATAACGAGTGCGCTTAACTTGTTGTTTCATCAGGTCTCGGAAGCCCGTCGCAATCAGCTGAAGCAGAGCGAGGAGCGCTTAAAAGCGATCATCGATCATATGCCGTCGGAGATTTCGCTAAAGGACAAGGATGGCCGGTACCTCTTGGTAAATCGTCTGTTCGAGACCTGCTGCGGCCTCGATCGTGCTGAGATTGAAGGCAAAACACCTGGGGAAGTCCTGACGCCTGACGCTGCAGCGGCGGCATTGAGTCGCCATCGCGCCGTCGTCGATTCCGGCGAGCCTCTCTTCCTGGAAGATGAGCGCCAAGGGGAATGGGGGACACGGGTCTATTTGACGGGAGAATTCCCGGTCCCCGGAAACCGCGGCAACGATCTTTTCGTCGGAACGATCTCTTCCGACATCACGCTTCGTAAGGATGCGGAGCAAGCGCTCCGTTCGGCCAAGGAAGAAGCAGAGGCTTCCAGCCTGGCAAAGTCACAATTCCTCATGACCATGAGTCACGAATTACGCACTCCGTTAAATGCGATCATCGGGTTCTCGGAGTTGATGGCGCAAGAACTGCACGGCGAATTGGGAAGCCCCCGCTACCAGGATTATGCGCAGGACATACAAGGTGCCGGGGTACATTTGCTGGGAATCATCAACGACATTCTCGACCTTTCGAAGGTGGAAGCCGGCAAGTTCGAACTGCGATCCGAGGTTTGCGAGCCCGATGGGATCGCACGCTCCGCGCTGACGCTGATGACTGCGCGTGCCTTCGAGGCCGGTGTGGTTCTGGTCGATGAGATAGCGCCGGATTTACCAGCGATCTTTGCCGACGGCCGCGTTCTAAAACAGATTCTCCTAAACCTGCTGTCCAATGCGTTGAAGTTTACCCCGCGCGGCGGTCGGGTGACGCTTTCCGTCTGGGTCAACGAAGCCGGGCAACTGGCTTTTGTGGTCACCGATACGGGCATCGGTATCGAGAAATCCGACCTCGCCAAAGTAATGTCTCCCTTCGGACAGGTAGACTCTGTCCTTAGCCGCAAGTACGGCGGCACGGGCCTGGGATTGCCGTTGGCCAAATCGCTAACGGAGTTGCATGACGGTCGACTCGAGATTCAGAGCGTCTTAAGTGAGGGGACGCGGGCTACCGTGACACTGCCGCCCGAGCGCCTAGCAGGCAACAGGCAGACGTCTCGTGACCATGGTATCAAAACCGCCTAGAAGACTGGGGTTCGGCAGTCGTGCTCAATTGCGCCTTAGAACTGACGTGCGCTCACGATGATCGCATCAATGGTATCCTCGCCGAGGGCTATGCAGGCCTCGAGCCGGTGAAGGCCAGAAACCAGCACGACGCGTTTGCGGGCAGGATCTTCTCTGACGCTAATCGGACGGTCGAGACCGTTTTCCAGGATTTGCTCGGCTAGGGCTTCTACTGTCTTTGGATCGGCCGTGCCCCGCCGTTTGACTGGTACGTAGATGTCGGCTACGCGCAACTGGTGCGTTTTCATGTCTCGTCCCCAGGTCAAAAGCGATCCCGTTTTCGAGACCCTTGTCCTCTCCCCGCATATCTTCGCCCCACATCGCTTTTCAAGTCTAGCATGTTGCCGGACGGGGCGCACGGTCGCAGCCTGACCGAAGGTCTTCCCCGGATTGAACCGGGAGCCTTGGGACGCCACATTGATTTCAACGCCAGCAATCAGGGATTTGGCAAGTATGACATTCAAGGCGCCGCGAGCCCTTATGGGGATTTTTTGTGCCTTCGCTGTATTGTTGGGAGGGCTTGCGCCGTCAGCAGCGCAAGACTGGAGTCAGCGCTGCAGTGCCATAGCGCGCGCGCACCTGATCGAACACGGGATCGACCCGCTCGATATCTCGAACACCGTGGTGATAGAGCGCCCCGAGGTCGGAAGTGGGCCGCGCAGGCTTCGCTCAGAGTTGACCCAGCGTGAGGCCGTCAATGAGGGATTGATAGCGGGCTATACCGTGCGCCTCAGGCTACAGTCTTGTGATGGCAGTATTCTTTTTGAGATGGGCAAGCGCTGCCAGATCCAGACACTGGAGAGCCGTGGCGACTGCGAGGTTCCGCCGTCCGCCGACCCCTGGGCGGAGGAGAACGGCTGACGGCGCGAGGTAACCACGCCTTTTGGCGCGGGCGGCGCTCCGCCCCAACCTGTGCTTTAGTTGACCTTCTTGCGGAGCAGAGACGTCAGCTTTTCCAGCTTTCCGCTGTTCTGCTTTATGACGCCACCGTATTCGGACCGCAGGGTGATGGCCATGCTGGCACCTTCGACCACGACGTCGAGAATCTTGAAGGATTGGTTGTCTTCCGTGACGCGCCAGATGGTATTCGCCGTCTTTCCGTCGCTGGTCGTAATCGACATGTCGACAAACTTGATTCCAGGCTTCTTGTCGTCGCGCTCGTTGCCGATGGAAAACTGATCCTTCGACGCGCCGTCGAAGAGCGGAAGGAAGCGCTGCGCCATGACTTTCGAGAAGACCTCGATGAAATCCTTTTGCTCCTGCTCCGATGCTTTGCGCCAGTAGCGGCCGACAATAAAGCGGGAGATCCGCGGCACATCGAATTCCGCCTGCAGCATCTCCATGAATTCCTGCTCTTTTTTCTCCTTGGATGCGGAGTTGTCCGAGAGAAGATCGATGGCACGATCTCCAACGTCGCGCAGGAACTGTCCGGCGCTTTGGGCCGCGACGGCCGGCGTCACTCCGGCAAAAAGGGCCACCGCCGTGAGCGCGGCCATTCCGCGGCATAGCTTCCGGCGACCAATCGTGGCGGCTGTCAGGTTATTTCCCATAAACGAAACCTCTCAAATAGTCCCAACCCTGGAGAGACGGCACACAGGAACCTAGCTTGTCGCAACCGGTCTGTTAACCGGAGGGTAACAATCCAAATTCGGCGCACTCAACTACCAGACACAGGATGCGCTTGCAATTTTATGCAAAACCGGCCGAAGACGTCTGTAGTAGCAGGGATTTTCCGATATGTGGGTTGATGAAATATGAAGCCCGGGAATCGAGCTAACCTGTTCAGGCTCCGGTTGATCGGCGATGGGTACCGATATGAAAAGCCTGCGACTCCGAGGAGTCGTCCCGACCCGCGAAGGAATCGTGTTTTGCCGCCCTGGAGCGGGCCAATTCTAGCGCTGGGTTGCGCGGCGGCGAATCCGCCATTCCCTGAAACTAACGGAGAAGAGATTGATCAGCGGGTAGCCCACGAGGACCGTTATGCAAATAATGATCAAGCCGAGAAGAAGGTCACCGACCATGAGCCTGCTGCTCCTGTCTCGCCAGATAAGAGCCACACTTCACCCTGCAGCTGCGGAATTTACCTCATTCGGTGCCGAGATGCACTGTGGATAGATGAGACTTCGATTTTCCCCGTGAATTAAGGCGCTTGGAAAACAGAAGGAAGGTCCGAGATCGATCGAATCCACAGATCCGGATGGATTTCTGGATGCGCCCGGTCCTCGATTCGGAATTTTCCCGTTTGAACCTGAATGGCTCTGAGGCCCGCCCTCTGGGCTCCGGCAATATCGGCTTCCAGGTCATCACCGACCATGATCGCGTCCTCAGGCACCAGGTCCATGCTGCGGACCGCCAGTTCAAAGAAAGCCCTGCCCGGTTTGCCGACCACCGTCGCGGGTTGCGCAGAAGCATACTCGATCGCGGCAACGAAAGGGCCCAGATCCAAAGCGATCTCGCCTTCGCGGCGGCAATAGCGGTTACGATGCAAAGCGATGAGAACCGCTCCTGCCTCTACGAGGGTGAAAATCCTGTTGAGGCAGTCCCAGCCGAATCCCTTGTAGAGGTCGCCCATAACGACAGCTTCCGCGTGATCTTCGACCAGCTGGAAATCCGCGAAATCCTCGGCCAGGGATTCCGCTGTTGCCAGATGGATCCGCGAGATGCCCTGTGCCGCCAGAAGTTTCACGGCGGCGGCGGGGGGCGTGAAGACCTGATCCGCGGAGAGGGCAAACCCGAGGCCTTGGAGGCGCGCGACAATTGATGCGCGGGGCTGTGTGGTCGTATTCGTGAGATAGCGAAGCTTTATGCCGGTGGCTCTCAACCGTGCCAGGGCGTCCGCTGCGCCCGCTATCGCTTCGCCGTCCTGATAAAGGACACCCTCGAGATCCAGCAGCAGGCCTTGGGCTCGTAACGTCAAGACGCTACTCCATGTGCGCAGACGGTAATTTTAGCACAGGTCCGATGCAGGAAAAGCCAGCTTTTCCGGGCCCGACAATGTTTTCTGCCTCTTAACCATTGTCCTTTAGAAAACCTTATGGCTCGCGCTCGGAAGATAGGGGTTGGCCAGATCTGGTCCGATGCCCTTGGGCCTGAAGGGACTGAAAGTCATGGAAGAACCGCGTTACGATTGGAGCGATGAGTCGTTCGAGGCTTCTCGCGGAAACATCCTCCAAAGCACGCTGAAGAAGGTCGCGATCATCGTTGCTTTCTGCATCGCTGCTCTTATCGCGATCTCCGGCTTCGAAGGTTTCGACGCGCGTAACGAACGTGGGCGTACTTCGGAGAATGGAGACATCAAGAATCCCAGTGATCTCCGGTCACGGCCCGTCAGCCAAACGCACGACCCTTTGCAAGACCAGGAATTCCTAACAGAACTGGTGCTGAGGGCAGGTGCGCATGGCCAGTTTACGGTTGACGCCGAAGTTAACGGGGAAACCGTGAGGTTTCTCGTCGATACCGGGGCCAGCAAGGTGGTGCTGACGCCAAAGGACGCGCGCCGCGTCGGCTATGCTTCGTCCGATTTGGAGTATACGGAGCGGTTCCAGACCGCGAACGGCGAGGTTACCGCGGCACCGATAGAGCTTAGGTCGATACGCATCGGCGCTCTGGAAATGCGTGACGTCGAGGCGTCGGTGAACGGCGGCCCCTTGGGAATTTCCCTGCTCGGCATGACCTTCCTGGGCCGATTGGAACGCTATGAGATCGAAGACGACAGGCTTGTTTTGGCCTGGTAGGTCGGGCTGGGGGCATTTGGTCCCCTAGATAATCAGAAACCTCCTGACGAAGAGCGAAAGCCCGGCCCCTGAGGTGCCCAGAGGCTCCCGGACCTCGTCCTGCGACTAAGGCCGGACCCGAGGGGGCAGAGGGAAGGGCTTGGCCATTTCGAAGGCGCGCGCCGCCTGCAGCACCAGCCGGTCGTCGTACCGGCGTCCCACGATCTGTAGTCCGACCGGCAGGCCCTCCGAGGTCAAACCGCAGGGTACCGATGCTGCGGGCTGTTGTGTCAGGTTGAAGGGATAGGAGAAGGGGGTCCAGTTGGCCCAGCGCTCGTCGCCGTCGTCCGGAGGAAACTCGAGCCCTGCTTCGAAGGCCGGTATGGGAAGCGCAGGCGTCAACAAGAGATCGTAGTTCTGATGGAAAAGGTTGAGCGTGACACCGAGCTGCTCTCGCTCGGTCACCGCGTTCTGGAATTCCTGCAAGCTGTATCTTGCTCCGACCTCGGCGATCTCACGCAGGCCCGGATCGATCTGTTGCTTGGCCTCTTCAGGGATGCGCGACAGGAGATTTGCGGCGCCCGCAAACCAATGGACCAAGAAGGTGGACTCGCAGTTACCCAAATTCGGTTCAGCTTCTTCAACGGTGGCTCCGAGCTTCTCGAACTGTTCCGCCGCGGCAGCCACGTGTTTCGCGACCTGGGGGTCGACCTTGTGTCCGCCAAGGGTTGGTGAATAGGCGATCTTTAGCCCTGACACGCCATCGTCCAGGCCGTTGGTGTAATCGGCCCCGCTATAGGGCAGCGCATACCAGTCCCTGGGATCGGGTTCGGCCAGAACCGAGAGCATTAGTGCCGCGTCGGTGACCGATCTTGTCATCGGGCCGACGTGAGCGACAGTGCCGAAGGGGCTCAGGGGAAAGGCCGGAACCCGTCCGAAAGAGGGCTTATGGCCAAAGATACCGGTGAATCCTGCTGGGATGCGAATAGAGCCGCCGCCGTCCGTTCCGATGGCGAGGGCGCCCATGCCGCAGGCGACGGCGACTGCGGCACCACCGCTGGATCCTCCCGGCGTCCGCTCAGGGTTCCACGGGTTTCGCGTGATACCCCAACCCGGCGAGTCGGTGACGCCCTTCCAACCGAACTCCGGAGTCGTCGTTTTGCCCAGCAACACCGCGCCGTGCTCCTTGAGACGCGCCGTCACCGGAGCGTCTTCGTCCCAAGCCTGGTCCTTCGGGACGGCTTTCGAGCCGCGCAGTGTCGGCCAGCCGGTTGTCAGGATCAGGTCCTTGATCGAGGTCGGTACACCGTCGATGCGCCCTTTCGGAACCCCAAGACGCCAGCGCTCCTCGGACTCCTTGGCGGCGGAAAGTGCCCCCTCCCGGTCAACCATAACGAAAGCGTTCAATTCGGGGTCGTGTTTCTCTATTGCCGCAAGGGCGGCTTCCGTTGCCTCCACCGGCGAAAGCGTACCCTCGCGAAAGCGCTTCACGAGCTCCGCGGCGGTCAGAAGGGCGATATCCTCGGACATGTTTTGTTGAGTCCTTTAGTGCTGTTGGCTTTGGGCGTTTCTTCAGCGCCGCCCTTCTATACGCGGGTCTCCAGGGCAAATGAAGCCCGTCTTGGCCTGAACGCTCCGAGAAGTGCATTGGACAGCCAATTGCACTGCGCTTTTCTTGGACGAAGCGACCCCGGTTTCGACATAATTGAGTCACAGACTTGGACACGACAGAGGGCAAAGAACTGCCTTCTGCCATGGATTAGGGAGTCGACTCGTATGAACGAAACTGCGGAGCGCCGTGCGGTGGTGCCGTTTCGGTTGGGGGCGGCCGTCTTAGTGGGAGTTCTTCTGTTGGCCACGCCAGGAGGGATATCTCAGTCCTTGGCCCAATCGGATGAGCCCGAAGCCGAGTCGAGCAATCCATCGGAAATCGCGCGCGACGGACTTGAAAAAATCATGCGCGCTCTAGGCCTGCTGATCGAGAATATTCCTCAGTACGAGATGCCGGAGTTGCTGGACAACGGCGATATCATCATACGCCGCAAGAACACTGAGACCGAGGAAGAGGAAGGCGAACCCACGTTCAAGGAAACCAACGCCTGAGGCATATCAAGGCACCGGCTTCAAGTCGGCGGATAGGGTTCCCGGCCTGGCGGACCTCACCGATTCCTTGAGCGGGCGCTATCCTTCTCGAAACCCCGGGCCGGGCCGGAAGAAACCACCCGTCGAAACCATGGCGTCGAATTTAGACTGCGCGGGAGAAAGAATGACATGAAACCGATCAGGACTTGGATCGTTTTGGCTGACGGCGCGCGTGCGCGCATCCTCGTTAACCTTGGCCCAGGCAAAGGTCTGAAGCCGATTCTGTCCCGCGAGGACGAGTCCGTCAGAAAGCCGACACGGGAACAGGGCACCGATCGGCCGGGCCGCGTTTACGATCGGGGCGGCCAGGGCCGGCACGCAATGGAGCCGCGCGTAGACTGGCACGAATTCGAGAAGACGCGCTTTGCCAAGGATCTGTCGCATCTGTTGGACCGCGCGGCTTTGGACAAGGCGTTTGACAGGTTGGTGCTGGTCGCGCCGCCCACGGCTCTGGGCAATCTGCGGACCGCCCTGAACGTTCAAACGAAGCGCCTGATTACCGGTGAAGTCCCGAAAGACCTGACTAAGGCGCAGGATCAAGATCTTCCGGCCAAGCTTGCCGACACCATTGCACTATGAGGTCCGCGTCTGGCGGGATTGCGCCGAGCGTCGATAGTCTGGGCGCCTTCGTTCCCGGGACCAGCGTCTCCCTCCCTGGTGCCTCGACAGGCCCCCTGAAAGGCGTGCGCTTCGCGGCCAAGGACATTTTCGATGTCGCGGGCGAAGTCACCGGCTGCGGCAATCCCGATTGGGCGAGAACACACGACCCGGCGGAGCGCCACTCGGCGGCCCTGAAAAAGCTGCTGTCGGCGGGCGCCGATCTGACCGGCAAGACCATCACCGATGAGTTGGCCTACAGCCTGAACGGTCAGAACTTTCACTACGGGACGCCAACGAACTCCGCAGCGCCTGGCCGCATTCCCGGAGGGTCTTCCAGCGGCTCCGCTTCGGCGGTTGCCGGGGGCGTCGTGGACACTGCGTTGGGGAGCGACACCGGCGGATCGGTGCGCATTCCAGCAAGCTACTGCGGGCTGTTCGGCCTGCGTCCCACCCATGGCCGTATTTCCTTGGCAGGCGTGATGCCCTTGGCGCCCAGCTTCGACACTTGTGGCTGGTTCACCCGTGAAGCGACGTTGCTGCGCCGCGTGGGGGAAGTCCTTTTGGAGGCGTCACCCGTGACTGACCCTGCAGTTACGGAATTCCTCGTCGCCCAGGACGGATTTGAACTGATCGGCGAGTCGGCGGAGGCGGCCTTGCGGCCCGTGGTTCTGGCGCTGGCCGGCCGCTTCGGCAATGCGCGGCGGGTGAGGGTGACCGGCCCGGCCCGGACCTTCGACGACCTGATGGAGTGCTTCCGGACCATTCAGGCTATGGAGATCTCTGGGCAACACCGGGCTTGGATCGCGGCGACAAAACCTGCCTTCGGTCCCGACGTCGGTGAACGCTTCACCTGGGCACAGACGGTTACGGCCGAGGCCGCCGGTGCGGCAAGTGAGGAGCGCGAGGTTTTCAAGTCGGCTTTCGGCAAGCTTCTCGAGGGGGAGCGCGTCCTCTGTATCCCTACGGCGCCCGGGATCGCACCTCTCGCTTCGGCAAGCGCTGACGACCTGAAGGAGCATCGCGCCCGTGTGCTCGGGCTGACGTCTCTTGCCGGCCTTTCCGGTTTTCCCCAGATCACGATGCCCTTGGCAACCCTGGAGGGCTGCCCACTGGGGCTATCCCTGATCGGAAGTCCTGGCAGCGATATGAAGCTGCTGTGCCTGGCGGAGGCCGCGACGGCCGAAATTGCCTCAAGTGTGCTCTAGAGGACAGCGCTGAGCGTCTTGTCGGGGCAAAGGAAAAGGGCCGCATCCAAAGATGCGGCCCTCCGTGTTTCGGAAGATGGACGGGGCTTCTTAGAAGCCCATTCCGCCCATTCCGCCCATTCCGCCCATGCCGCCCATATCGGGAGCGCCACCGGCGGGGGCCGCCTTGTCTTCCGGCTTGTCGGCCACCATAGCTTCTGTGGTGATCAGCAGACCGGCGATGGACGCGGCGTCCTGCAATGCAGCCCGCACAACCTTCGCAGGGTCGATGATCCCAGCCTTGACCATGTCGCAGTACTCACCCGTGGCCGCGTTGTAGCCCCAGGTGTAGTCCTTCTTGTCGGTCAATTTGCCGGCAACGACCGAGCCTTCTTCCCCGGCGTTCTCCGCGATCTGCCGCACGGGGGACTGAAGGGCCTTACGGACGATCGAGACACCGACCTTCTGGTCCTCGTTGGCCGGCTCGAGCTTGTCCAGCGCCTTGGCGGCACGGAACAGGGCGATGCCGCCACCGGGCAGGATGCCTTCCTCGACCGCGGCGCGGGTCGCGTTCAGGGCGTCTTCGACGCGGTCCTTGCGCTCCTTCACCTCGACCTCGGTGGCACCTCCAACGCGGATCACCGCAACACCGCCGGCCAGCTTGGCCAGACGCTCTTGCAGCTTCTCCTTGTCGTAATCGGAGGTCGTTTCTTCGATCTGCGCCCGGATCTGGGAGCAGCGGCCCTGGATGTCCTTCTTCCTGCCGGCGCCTTCAACGACGGTCGTCTCTTCCTTGGTGAGAACGACCTTCTTGGCGGTTCCGAGCATGTCCAAAGTGACGCTTTCAAGCTTGATGCCCAGGTCTTCGGAAACAACTTGACCGTTGGTCAGGATGGCAAGGTCCTCAAGCATGGCCTTGCGGCGGTCGCCGAAGCCGGGAGCCTTGACGGCAGCAACCTTGAGGCCACCGCGCAGCTTGTTGACCACCAAAGTGGCCAGGGCTTCGCCTTCCACGTCTTCCGCAATGATCAGAAGCGGGCGGCCTGACTGCACGATCGCCTCGAGGATCGGAATCATGGCCTGGAGATTCGACAGCTTCTTCTCGTGGATCAGGATGTAGGGGTCCTCGAGGACCGTCTGCATCTTCTCCGCGTCCGTAACGAAGTAGGGCGAGAGATAGCCGCGGTCGAACTGCATGCCCTCAACCACGTCAAGCTCGGTCAGCAGGGACTTGGCTTCCTCAACCGTGATAACCCCTTCATTGCCGACCTTTTCCATCGCCTGCGCGAGCATACCGCCAACTTCGGTGTCGCCGTTGGAGGAAATCGTGCCGACCTGAGCGATCTCGGAACCGGCCGAGACCTTCTTGGATTTCCTTTGCAGATCCGCGACCACGGCATCCACGGCAAGATCGACGCCGCGCTTGAGGTCCATTGGGTTCATGCCGGCGGCAACCGCCTTGGCGCCTTCCCGGACGATGGCCTGGGCCAGAACGGTCGCGGTCGTGGTGCCGTCACCGGCGATGTCGTTGGTCTTCGACGCCACTTCGCGCACCATCTGGGCGCCCATGTTTTGGAATTTGTCCTTGAGCTCGATGTCCTTGGCAACCGTCACACCGTCCTTGGTGATCCGCGGAGCGCCAAAGGACTTGTCGAGAACGACGTTGCGGCCCTTCGGCCCCAAAGTCACCTTGACAGCATCCGCCAGGACGTCGACGCCTTTCAGCATCTCCGCACGGGCGTTGCCTGAGAATTTAACTTCTTTTGCAGCCATGTTTGAAAGCTCTCCTTAAGCAGCCTTCTTGCCCGACTTCTTGGCTCCTTCGAGGACGCCCATGATGTCGGATTCCTTCATGATAACCAGCTCCTCGCCGTCGATCGTGACTTCCGTCCCCGACCACTTGCCAAAGAGCACGATGTCCCCCACTTTCACATCGAGCGGGGCAACTTTGCCTTTTTCGTCGCTGGCTCCTGGCCCGACTGCCAAGACCTTGCCCTGCATGGGCTTTTCTTTAGCGGTGTCGGGAATGATGATGCCGCCCGACGTCTTCTCGTCCGCATCGATGCGGCTCAGCAAGACGCGGTCGTGTAGCGGCCGAAACTTCATGCTGTTTCTCCTGTCCCTGTAAACGACCAATAGACCTGATGGATGGGTTGGCACTCGACCCTTTCGAGTGCCAAGTCGACGGCGATATAGGAGGATTCCGGCGCCATTTCAAGGCCCCGGCCGGCAGAATTGTCGTTCTTTTCGACCGGTATGGTTAATCGGGGTAGCGGCTTTTCGAGGCGAAGGCCATGCGATCGACGCGGTCTGCCTGGACTCCGGCCATCGAGGATTAGCAGAGGCTTTCAGGCTTCGGATTGCTTCAGATGGTGTACGGCGACAGGCTGAACCCGGCCCTTCACGTTGAATTCCCCGGCGTACTCGGTCCCGATGTCTCTGTTCAAGAGCTTGGCGATGACATCGCCGCTGGCGAGGATCTGCACTTCTCCGCCGTCATCGCCGGCCTGTCCGGCCAGTTGCTCTATGCGCTGTGCGGTGTTCACCGTGTCTCCCACGATCGTATAGTTCATGCGTCCGGGCGCCCCGACGTTGCCGACGACGACCGGTCCGGTATGAAGGCCGATACGGACCTTGACGGGCGCTTCGCCCCTTTCCAGCCGTGCTGCATTGTCCTGCTGAATGGCGTGCTCCATAGCGAGCGCGGCCCGGCAGGCCCGCTGGGCCCCGTCCGGTTGCTCGTCCGGTGCGCCCCAGAAGGCCATCAAAGCATCGCCGATATACTTGTCGATTGTGCCACCCTCGGCTTCCACACAACTGCCCAGCAAGGCGAAGTGATCGTTGAGCAGCGACGCGATCTCCGAGGCTTTCATGTTTTCGGACATGGCGGTGAACCCGCAGATGTCCGTGAAGAGGACAGTGAGTTCTCGTTCCTCGGATGGAAAGTCGAGCGCGCTGCTCTGCCGCATGAGCCGAGTGACAAGGTTTCGTGGGACATATGTTTCCAGCCACCGCAGGCCCACCAGCATTCTGTTAAAGGCGCCGGCCTGTTCGTCCAGTTCCTTGATGGCGCTGGCGGGAAGCGCTTTCGCCTGATCGAACTCCAAAGCGCCGATGTGCCGCGCGCTTTCCGCGATTCGCCGGATGGGTGTCGCCAGCCGCCGGCCGACCAGCAGCGCCACGACCACGGAAAGGACAACGAACGCAATTGTTACAATCGCGGAAAGACGCGTCCGCCGAAAAGCCTCGTTTGCCTGTTCCGCTGGAACCCAAAGACCGACGTACCAGGACGTCGGCGCAAATACATCCACCTCCTTAGCAAGCAACAGGTAGTGCTGATCGGCGAGAGTCAGTTCGCGGACTTCGACGCCTCTTTGAGCCGCTGCCTGATAGGCCGGGATCTGTTCTGCCGACCAGAACTGGGACAGGACCAGATCGCCGACATGGCCGATTTTCGCCAAGGGCGACTCCGTGGAGATTTCTTCGTGGCTGGAAACGAGATAGGGGTGAGCTACAACGTAGTCCTGTCCCTCTAGGACAAACACCGTGGCGTTAAAGAGATTGCTGACCTCGTCCGTCATGGCGGAGAGTTCCTGGATCGAGATAGCGGCCGTGAGGACGCCCAGGAACTCGTCGCCTTTGTGGACCGGGCGCGACAGATTGATGAAGCTGCTGTCAACGGTCGGTACATAGACGACATCGCCCCAAGCCATCTCCTTCGCCTCGCGCCCCCACTCGAAAAGCTCCTGGGCCAATGGGTCGTTGCGGACGTCACGTACCGTGGTGTCCAGTTCCTGCAAATCCTGGTCCTGGGAGATGACGGTCTCAACGCCATCGATGTCCCAGAAAATCAAAGCGTTGATTTGCGGGGCCGCCGCAAGGGCGCCTGTCAGAAAAACTTGTACTTCCTCTGTGTTTTCCTTGTCGAGCCGGTCGGTCTCTAGCGCGCGCCCGACAAATTCAAGCTGGTATTCCGCAGGCTCCAGGTGTCCGCGCACGTAGAGCTCGACCATCTCGGCGGCCAGCACCGCGCGGCTGCTTGCCAGTTCCTTCAGGTTCTGAAGATTGGTCCACCAATTGATCGTGATGACGCTACCGAGCGCAAGCAGGACCACGGCGCCGATGCTTAGGGCCAGTGCGGTCGCCATCGGAAGCGTCAGGCTTCTTCGGGAACGGCCTCCACTGCCGGAATCGTTCTCGATGGTTCCCGGAGTGGCTGTGTTCTCTGTCGGCAGCTGTGATTCTGAGCTGGTCATTGATTCTTTGCGTCAACGCCGCTTGTCGTTTGAGGAAACCCATGCGGGCCTTCCCCGAATCGGGCGCCTTCAGGTATCCTTTCCGGCAATCCTGGTCACATCGCTCCCAAGCAGCAAGCTTCGCATAGGCCAATGATCTCTGTACTTGTCGCTAACAGTAAAGGGGGGTGCGGCAAGACGACGGTCGCAACCCACATCGCAGCCTATTTCGCTTCCGCGGGGCATGAGACCGTACTCGCGGATGCGGACCCGCAACATAGCGGTCTCAAATGGTTGTCCCGGCGCCCCCAGTCGGCGGCCTCAATCGAGTCTCTCGACTGGAGTGAGTCGGTCAAAGGCGTTCCCCGCAGCACTCAGCGGCTCGTCATCGACGCCGCCGCGGGCCTTCACGGAAAGACGATGAAGGAACTGGTGAAGAGCGCAGACACCATTGTCGTCCCAGTGTTGCCGTCTGCTTTCGACCAGGAGACGACTCTACGTTTTCTGAGAGCCCTCAAAGAGCTCAAATCCATTCGGAAGAACAGAAAGCCCGTGGCCGTGGTCCGGAACCGGGTCAGATCTAGAACCCGTGCTGCGGCGCGGCTCGACCGGTTCGTCCTTGGAATGGACCAGCAGGATCTGGGATGGCTGCCGGACCGCGCGATTTTCAACGAGGTGGCTGCCTTGGGGCTGACGGTGTTCGACGTCAAGGGCAAGCAGGCGGAAGAGCTTTTAACCTCCTGGCGGCCTTTGGTCCGCTATATAGACGAAGCTGCCTAGGCGCTTTCTGCCAAACCGCCTCCAGCACGCCGCAGTTGAAATCAGCGGCCCGAGGTTTGCTAACTTGCTTTAGGGTCAGTACCCGTTGCGGCGATGTCGTCGATCTCATCCAACAGTCCGCGCATTGCTGCTTCTCTATCCTCGTGGGCACCCAGCTTTGATTTCTCTTCCGCCTTACCTTTGCTAGCGGCTTCGGCTCCACTTTCGCCAAGGCCACACCAGTGTGCGATGCATTCGAAGAGGTCGGTCTGGTCGATCGGCTTGGAGACGAAATCGTTCATTCCGGCCTGAATGCAGCCCTCGCGGTGCGTCGCCATAGCATTTGCGGTGAGGGCGATAATGGGGGTTTCCGACTCGGGTCCGGAGAGCGCCCGGATCCGGCGGGTGGCTTCCAGGCCATCGACCTCCGGCATCTGCACATCCATGAGAATTACGTCATAGGGACGCTGACGGGCGGCTTGGATCGCTTCCTGTCCGTTTGCCGCGACATCTACGCGATGGCCCTGACGGGACAAGAGCGTCACGGCGAGGAGTTGATTGACCGTGTTGTCTTCGGCGAGAAGAATCCGCAACTTTCGACCCAGCTCCGGCGGTCGCCGCGGGTTGACGAGAGGGGCTTCTGCTAAGGCTTCGTGCTGGCTGTCCGGGCCCCAGAACGCCAGAAGACAGCGCACGATCGCGGAGCGCCGCAAGGGTTTCGGAACAGCCCCGTCAAACCCGAGTTCCCTGGCGCGTTCTTCGGTGTTCACCAGGCCGGAGGAAGATGACAGGATCAGCTTCAAGTCTGGCCATTGATTGGCGGCGCGGATGCGCGCACCAAGATCGACGCCGTCCATTTCGGGCATCATATGATCAAGAATCGCTAGGTCGAAGTCCCGGCTGTCTTTCGTGAGGACTTCCAGCGCCGAGAGACCATCGGTGCAGCTCACGACCTGGGCGCCGAGAGCGGCCAGGTTCTTGTCCCAGACGAGCAGGTTGATGCGGTTGTCGTCGACGACGAGAATGCGTTTGCCTCTGGCTTTCGGCAGGAGATCTTTTGGTGACACGATTTCAATTCCGGGGCAGCGTTCAACACGCACGGTGAACGTGAAGCTACTGCCCTCGCCGAGCGAGCTTTCAACGCTGATGTTCCCGCCCATCACCGCAATGAGTTTCTTGCTGATGGCAAGGCCAAGACCCGTCCCGGTAAAACGGCGCGAAGCCGTTGAATCAACCTGGACGAAACGATCGAACAGGGTCGGGATTGCGTCCTCTGGGATGCCGATCCCGGTATCGGTGACACGAAACAGCAGATTAATGGGCCCCTCTGGATCATCAGAGCCCTCGGCAACGGAAATATCCAGCGTGATCCCGCCCTGGTCCGTGAACTTGATCGCGTTCCCAATCAGATTCAAAAGGACCTGGCGCAAGCGTGCTGGATCGCTTTTGACGACGCTGGGCACCTCCGGCGAGATATAGGACGCCAGCTCCAGACCCTTGTCGTGCGCCTTTAGGGCCAGCAGCGAAATGACGGATTCGGCCGTGGCCGGCAGATCAAATTCCATCAATTCCAGATCAATCTTACCGGCTTCGATCTTGGAGAAGTCGAGTATATCGTTGATGACGTTGAGGAGCGCCTCTCCGCTTTCCCGGATTGCCTGGGTGTGGACGATTTGCTCGGGTGACAGGCTACTGTCTAGAAGCAGACCGGCCATTCCGAGGACACCGTTCATCGGAGTCCGGATCTCGTGACTCATCGTGGCGAGGAACTCTGATTTCGCCTGGCTGGCGGCTTCGGCATGCTGCATGGCCTCTTCCGCGACCCGGCGGGCATGATCGAGCTCAACCGCATTCTGGCGGAAGATTTCAAGAGCGCGGGACATCTCGCCGATCTCGTCGCTTCGGTCGAGCCCGGGCAAGTCGACATCGCGGTCGTTGTTGGCCAGCTGCGCCATGCTCTTGGTAATGCCATCAATCGGCGCGGCTATACCCTGGATCAGCTTGGCCGCCAGAAAGCAAAGTGTGAGAACCAGCAATACAGTCGTCACAAGGAGCAAATCAAAAGTATCTTCCCGGTGTGTCCCCGAAGTTCTGGATGCCGCTTCCGCGCGCTGGACCAGCGCGGATTGAATGCGCTCCATCACCGGGACCATGAGGTTCTGTGCGCCGCCTATTTGCGTAAGAGTACGCTCAAGGCTCTTGTGAAGATCCGCAAGTTGATCGAACCGCAGGCGATAGGTCTGCACGGTGCTCTGAATGGTGCGCTTGAGGTCCTGCGGAAGATTGGCGCGATCCAGCGCCCCATTGAATTCGCTGGCCGCGTCCTGAAAGGCTGTTTCGAAGCGCGGGTTGGAAAACTCGAAAAAGTCGCGGTCGTATTCCCGCATCTGGAAAAACAGGGCCTCGAGCTCCTGGTTGCGGGTGTCTCGTAGGACCCTCGCCGCCTCGACAAAGCTGTCATGAAGCTGTCCGGCGCGGCCGCTGGTTTCGTCCTGGCCGAATTGGGGCACAAGCGCGGAAAGACGGGAGAAGAGAATCTGATAGCGGAGGATATAGGTTGTGAGTTCGCGGACGTCGGTTTCAAGCCCGGCCATGGCCGCGCCGCGGTCCAGCGCGGCAAGTGTGTGGCGAATCTCCGACATCGCAATCGCGTGATTGTCGAGGTGGGCGGTGTTGCCGGTTTCCGCGTAATCCCGCGCGAGATGCCGCGCTTGCGAAAGAATAAGGGCAAGCCGGTCCGCATCGCTGCGGATCTGCGCAGTACGCTCCGCCTTGTTGTAGAGCGCCTCTTGCCGGGTCGCGCTGGAGTAGTGGAGCCCGCCAAGCAATACCAACCCCGCCAAGGCGACAGCAGGAAGGACTTGGATCTGCCACCTGAGAGGCAAGCGGGAAAGCGACAGCATAGAAATCGTTGTCCCCGAAACCACAGTAAGGTCCACAGGGCGGTGGAACTAATTGCGAGTCGGTCTTAGAAAGTAGGTTCGCAATAGTAGGTTCCCGGGGGTTAACGATTCCTTCAGGACGACCTTTCTGAGGCAGTAAGTAGCGCTATGCTCTCCCTAAAGGTGTAGGTCAGAATTCGTAATCAATGAGTGTTGTGATTGGAATATCAACCTTTTCCCGTCCTTTCAGGCCGGTCAGCTCGATGATGCAAGCGGCGCCCCGCACGTCCGCGCCCGCCTGCCGCAGCAGCTGTGCGGAGGCGTTCATTGTGCCGCCTGTTGCCAGAAGGTCGTCCAGGATCACAACCCGCTGGCCGGGCTGAACGGCGTCTTTTTGAATCTCGATGACGTCCTGGCCGTACTCGAGGTCGTAGGTGTAGGGGATTGTTTCGCCGGGCAGCTTGCCCTTCTTACGGATCATGATGAAGCCTATTCCGAGCCGAAGAGCCATAGGGGCGGCAACCAGGAACCCCCGGGATTCGATTCCGGCCAAAACCTGGGGTTCGTGGGGAGCGATGACGTCTGCCAGGCGCTCAACTGTGGTCCTCCAGGCGTCCGGATGTGCCAGAAGCGTGGAAAGGTCATAGAACAGGATGCCCGGTTTGGGAAAATCGGGAATTGTTCTGATGTGCTGTTTCAGGTCCATATCCTGTCCATGATCAAGGTTCTTGCGGCGGCGCATCCTATCCGAGGGGCTTGGCGAGATACAACGGTCCGGCTATCTGTTCCTGATATCCGGCCAAGCCCGGCCTGGCACAGCCGAGGGCCGTTCAATTTGCATCGCCTATTTGAGGCGCCCGCAGGCCGACAGTGGAGGATCTCTTGGGCCAAAGTCACGTTTTTCACCGCCACACGAAGACCGCCTATCCGGTCGCCGCGAGAGGGGACGGTTGCTATATTATCGATGGCGAAGGCAAACGCTATCTGGATGCCTGTGGCGGTGCCGCGGTGTCCTGCCTTGGACACAGCCATCCGGCGGTGATCCAGGCCATCAAGGATCAGTTGGACCATATTCCCTTCGCCCACACCGGGTTCTTTACCTCCGAGTCTTCCGAAGCTCTGGCGGATTTGCTGGTGACGAGCGCCCCGGACGGGCTGGGACGGGTCTATTTTGTGTCTGGCGGTTCCGAGGCGAATGAGACCGCCCTGAAGCTGGCGCGTCAGTACTTCCTGGAAGCCGGACAGTCGGAGCGCTACCGAGTGATCGCGCGCTTGCAGAGCTATCACGGCAACACCCTGGGTGCGCTGGCCGTCGGCGGCAACCTGGCGCGGCGCAAGCCCTACGAGCCCTTCCTGGCCGAGGTGAGTCACATTTCACCCTGCTACGCCTATCGCCATCAGGGTCCGGAAGAGTCGGCGGAGGCTTATGGGCAGCGGGTCGCCGACGAACTTGAGGCCGAGATCCAGCGCCTCGGGCCGGAAACGGTTGCGGCCTTCGTCGCCGAGACGGTCGTGGGGGCGACAGCCGGTGTCGTGCCACCGGTGCCGGGCTACTTCAAGCGGGTCCGGGAAATTTGCGACCGCTACGGCGTGCTCTTGATCTTGGACGAGGTGATGTGCGGCATGGGGAGGACGGGCACGCGCTATGCCTGTGAGCAGGATGGCGTGGTGCCGGACATGCTGACCTGCGCAAAGGGGCTGGGCGCCGGGTATCAGCCCATTGGGGCCGTCGTGATTTCAGACAAGATCTTTGACGCTGTGCAGGGCGGCAGCGGCGCCTTTCAGCATGGTTTCACCTACATCGGCCATCCGACGGCCTGCGCCGCGGCCCTGGCCGTGCAGCGCACGGTCGACGAGGAAGGTCTGCTGGAGAATGTCAGGTCACAAGGCGAGAAGCTGCACGGTGCCCTGGAGGCCCGTTTCGGCAATCACTATGCGGTCGGCGATATTCGGGGGCGCGGTCTTTTCATCGGGGTCGAGCTTGTGGCCGACCGCGGCACAAAGGAGCCCTTCGATCCGGCCCTGAAGCTGAATGCGGCGGTCAAGCGGCACGCCATGGATCTTGGATTGATGTGCTATCCCGGCGGCGGGACCGCCGATGGAACCAAGGGCGATCACATCCTGCTGGCGCCGCCCTATATCGTCGAGGACCGGCACTTGGATGAGATCGTCGAAAAGCTGGGAAGCGCGCTGGACCAAGCATTAGGTGAAGTCGCTTCTTAGGGCGAGTTCTGCGTTAGGGCTCCCACTCCCAAAGAGAGACGCGACCTCCCGTCGCCAGGGACTCGACCGCGGCGAAAGTGGCCCTCGTGGTGGCAACCAAACTGTCGAGTGGCGCGAGCGATTCGGAGGTAGCGAGAGAGGCGAGGAATGCCTCCAGCATTTCCTTCTGCCCCTTGTTCTGGCTGCCGTGCCGGACTTTCTCCGCCTTCGAGGGACTGAAGAGCGTCGCCGTCTTGAAGTCGTCGATGACGGCGCTGAAGCCGCCACGGAACAGCTCGACCCGTTCCTTTTCCATTTTTCGGCTGCCGGATGAGACGTAGGTGATGCTGGCCAGGCTGCCGTTTGCGAAACCGAGGGTCATGACCAGGTTGTCGCAGAGCGCAGCCGGTGTATCGTCCTGACCCAGGCGTTCTGCCTGTACCCAGATGGGCAGGCTGCCGGTCAGGGCCGCGGCGAGATCGACAAAATGGCAGACTTCCCCAACGATCCGGCCGCCGCCGATTGCCGGATCCTGGATCCAGTGCTGCTTGTCTATGGAGCCGGCGTTGACCCGAATGTTCAGGGTGGTCGCCGCCGGAGAGCCCGCAACAAACTTTGTGACCGCCTGCGTGAGGGGGGCGAAGCGCCGGTTGAAGCCGACCAGCAGATGGCCGGAGGCGCCGCGAGCGACGGTCTCGACCTCCGCCAGTTCTTCAGCAGTCAAGGCCAAGGGCTTCTCGACGAAGACGTGCTTCTTTGCCCTCAGACCCCGAAGCGCGTAGTTGGCGTGGCTGTCGTGGCGGGATGCGATAAAGAGGACATCGGTCTTGTCGGTCAGGAGGTCATCCACCGTGCCGCTGCAGAAGTCGAAGCCGAAGCGCTCCCCCACGTCGCGTGCCTTGAGGCCACTTGCCGTGGACACGCCGGACAGTCGGACACGGGGATCGGCCTTCAACACGGGCAGGAGCTTGGAAGTAGCGTAGTTGCCGGCGCCAACAAAGGAGACCCCGAGTCGCCCCTCGCTCGCTTGCTTGGCGGCCAGGGCAATGGGACCGGGTGCCGATCGAGAGCCCCCGTAGTCCAGGAGGATGCCGAGATGCGGCTCTTCCGACTTGCCGCGCACGATGTCGTAAGCCTGCGGCGCCTCCGAAAGCGGGAACCGGTGTGTGGTCAGTGAGCCAACGTCGATCCGTTTCTCCGCAATGAGGTCCAGAAAGGCGGCCATGTTGCGCTGCTCGGTAAAGCGGACATAGCCATAGGGATAGTCCTGGCCCGACTCCTCGTAGCCGCGGTCGTAGCGGCCGGGGCCGTAAGACCGGGAGATGCGAAAATCGATTTCCTTCATGTAGTAGGGTTCGCGCGGCAGCGTCATGCCCACGGCTCCCACGACAACAACCCGGCCCTTTTCACGCGTGGCCTCGCCGGCGAGTTGCACCGGCTGGGAACTGTCGGTAGAGGCGGTGATCAATACGCCGTCCACGCCTTGACCGGCTGTTAAATTGAGGATCGCCTGTTCCATCCCTTCGCCCGAACGTACGCCGACGGCGCCATGACCCTCCGCGCGCCGGATCAGATCGTCCACGAGGTCAAAGGCCAGAACCCGGCAGCCATTGGCCTTCAGCAGTTGCACCGTAATCTGACCCAGCAGGCCCAAACCGATCACCAGGAAGGTCTCGCCAATTTCCGGCTCGGCCTGGCGCAGGCCCTGCAGCGCTATGGCGCCAAGGGTTGTATAGGCTGCGGCGTCGGCGCCGGCTCCGTCGGGCAGAGGCACCACCAGATTGTGAGGAACCACGGCGACTTCGGCATGGTTGGCGTAGCCGACGCCACCGGCGGCGACCCTGTCACCGGGTGCGATTCCCTCCACCAGAGGACCGACCTCTTCGACCACACCGGAGAGGCTGTAGCCCATGGGTGCGGCCTCTTTCAGCCGATTGCGCACCGTCTCTACCGTGGCCCAGACGCCGTCCTTTCGGGCGCTGTCGATGACCTTCTTCACGAGGTCGGGGCGCGCCCGGGCCTTGCCGATTAGTGACTTGTCGGCGACCTGCACCGAGCTACGCTCGGTACCGGCGCTGATGACCGAAAAGAGGGTGCGAACCCTGACGGCGCGGTCGCCAAGTTTGGGCTCCGGTACCTCCAGGACTTCGATAAGGCCGCTGTCCTTGTGTTGTACGAGCTGTTTCACGGGTTCTGTTTCTTATCCGTTGCCTACCTGAGCCTCCCGATCCCACAAACCGCCCTGCTTAAGGACGCGATGGCACTCCTTGATGAACTGGATGCCAAGCTCTCTTGTGAGATGCGCGAGTGTATGAGAGCTGTAAATTGCGTTGGCCGTTTCGTCGCCCCAGGGGAAGGGGCGCCGCAGGTCGTGAAGAACAATTTCCGGATTCCAGTCGGAATTGAAAAGTCCAAGTTGGCGCACAATTCCACCTAGAATCGGTATGCCCGCCAACCTTGCACCGAATGCATAGTCGACATTCGTCCAGCCGTCTGGCGTTTGTGTGCCGCAACCGAGATTTAGCTTCATGTCCTTCAGAGTCCCGAACAGGTTGCACTCGTCCTGCCGCACCGGTTGCGTCACAGAATTGGCTCCAGGTGCGCCGACACCAGGATTCAAGCCAGGGCGTTTTATCCGTTCCGACGGAGTGTTCTCACGTTCCTTAGGCAAAGAATCTTCAGGCGTCAAATACCTCGACACTGTTTAAGGCTAACTGCCGAAAATGTCACAAATCTACCGCCAATGACGCCCCTGGAGGCCCCAGCACCAGTGTCAAGATTGGGCTGTCCGCCGGTCAATCCTTGGGATCTCTGGTTGCCGTGTTCTGGTCCGAGCCATTTGCGGCCATAGAACTCGTGACCTTTCCGCGACGCCAACGAGCGCGAAGACGTAGATCGCGAAGGGATTGACGTAATCGAAGGCGTTATCGGTTAACATATAGATGACGTAGGCGACCAAGCTGCCCAAGGCCGCCAGGGCGTAAACCCGAGGCTCTGTCTCCAGAGCTCGTGAATAGCTCACCAGCAAACGAACCGCATAACCGGCGGCAAGAAAAGCAAAGAGGAGGAGGCCAATGATGCCCACCTCAGCGAGCAAGCGAATGACCTCCGAGTGGATTACGCCGAGCTGTGTGCTGCTCCCTCCGTAAAAGAAGTGCTGGGTGGCGCCTATTCCGCTACCAACCAAGGGATTCGGTTCGAAGAATTTCTCTAAAACAAGTTCCCAGGCCGCGAATCGCCCAGACCCAGGGATCTTATCGATGGTCGACATGGGGTCACCAATCGTTGACCCGAGGGTCACGCTGTCGGCCGATGCCAGGAACATGCGCTCACGGAACTCATCGACGAACAAGAACAGCGCGAAGAATGCAACAATGAGACCCGCGGGCAACGCGATACGGAAAACGCCACGCGCAGAGAGAAAGAATATGATCGATCCGGAGGCGAACATGGCTGCAATCGTGATGCGGGTGAAGCCACCGAGCACGCCTAAGGCGAGAAGCGCTGCGAAAAACAAATAGAGCGGCTTGCGTCTGACGGAAAACATGGCGCAGCAAGCCGCGAAGGCCGGGAGCAGATGCGCGGAAAACACACTCGGGCTCGAGTCCGGAACCGTTAAACTCCCACGCTCATTGTACCCCATCGCTTCCCAGGCCCCTGCAAACCCCAGCGTGAGGAGACCCATCAGAATCACCAACTTCAAGACCTGCTCGAGGTGCTTTTCGGAGCGAATGGCGAAGGCAACCACGACCAGGAACAGAAATGGTCCGGTCAACTTGGCCAGCATTCGAAGTGCGAAGGCAAAATCCGGCGCCCAGAGGATGGAAAGTGCACAGAAATAGAGAAAGGCCAGATGGATTTTAAATCGGCCGAAGGCCGCGAAGGATTCCTGTGGGGCCCGCAGGCAGCAAACTCCACATCCGATGAGAACGCCGAATAGCTTGATCGCATCGACATGCAGGGCCCCAATGGGAGTCGGGAGTGCCTCATCAATGCCGATCGGTACGATGCCGGTGCAAAGAGCAAAGTAGACGAAAGCGCGTGGGGAGATTGGCGCAATCACCACCGGAAGGACCAAAAGGGCGCATGCGACGAGATAAATCATTATGCCAGAAAGCTCACTTTGGCCGCCCGGGTGCGTTGCATTTTCGTGTCAAAATCGTGCCGAATCTCCCAATCACTGGGATTCTTTTCTAGCAGGCATTAAACAGCCAGCTCAAACCCGTGAAAAGGTGGCGGATCTCTGGCGCAGCCGCTATGGAAGGTTTAGGAATCGACTGGCCGCGACCTTTGAGCCCTGGCGTAAGAGCCATGTGATAGCGACAACCCTTCTGGCAGGCAATCCCGAGGCCGACGCCCTTTTCCAATGTTCCCCGTGATTATCCTTCAGCGGATCGTGCCGCATTACCGTCTGCCACTGTTCCGGCGGCTGCATCAGGAGTTTGGCTGGATCGTCGCTTGTGCGCGAGACGTTCCCGCCGGCGGCAGTTTTCATCTCGTGGAGAATGAGCCGTTTATCCACGGGTTCGATTTCGATTTCCCGGATCCAGGAAACCTCAACCGTTGCAAGGTCCCGACGAACGAGATCCTGAATAAGACGGGTGCGAGAGCGGTCATCGCCGAGTTTGCACTTGGAATGTCGTCGACACGGGAGCTACTGCTTAGGCGGAGGTTCGGAGGCGGCCCTGTGACGGTCTTCTGGTCACATGGCTTCAACATGGGACGGGGATTCGACTCCTGGGAAGCCAAGCTGATTCAAGCAGTCCGCGTCGGTTTTTCTGCTCTGGCTGATGCTCATGTTTGCTACAGCGAAGAGGGCAGGGCTTTCCTGCGGCGTTACCTCAAAGGCAAACGGCTTTTCCTTGCTCCGAACACACTGGACGTTGCTTCCCTACGGGAACGCGCGGAAGAGATCGGCAGACTGCCTGGGCCGGGAAGTCCAAGCCTGCTTGCGATAGGACGACTAACTCCGAGCAAAGCAATTCCCAGACTTGTCCGGATTTTTAGAGCCTTTCTGCAAGATTTCCCAAATGCGGTGCTTACGATCATCGGTGATGGCCCGGATTCCGGGCGAATCCGGAAAGAAGCGGGGGACCTGTTCGGCTCGTCCGTGAGGATGATGGGGGGTATCTATGACGAGGTGGAAGTCGGCAGGCATTTCTGTGCCGCGGATCTCGTCGTCTTTGCGGGTCAGGCAGGACTATCCGTAAACCATGCCCTCGCTTACGGGACCCCCGTCTTTGCGTTTGATCGGACGCCGGAGGGCCCACATCATTCCCCGGAAATCGCCTACGTGGTGGACGAAGTGACAGGGGCACGGGTCCAGGAATACTCGGATGAGTCCTTTCGCGCACGCCTCGTCAGATTTTTTGAGACTCACCAGGATCCGCGCGGCGACTTTGAAAAATCAATCCGGAACTACCTCGATCAAAATCTGTCCCTGGAGCGGATGGTGGATGGCTTTCGCGAGGTCGACCGGTGGCTGCACGAGGAACGCGGTATTGGCTAGCCAAAAGGGAAGGCAACCCTATTAGGCGGATTGGCAGCAGCCCCAGTCAGGTACGGCACATTCACGAAAGGCTCCGCCGCGGATGGCCCTGATTTGATCGTCATCCAGTAGGCTATAGAGGTAAAGGGCGACTGGCCCGGCTGGGTTGAACTTCCGAGATTCGATCAGCAACTCGTTCACCCGCCGCGAGTCCCGCGTTGTCACGACGGACTTGTCCTGCTGATCGCGCTCATAGTTGCCGACGATCATTGCGAGGCGGTGAGGCTCTTGAAGTTGGTTACGGACCTGGCGCATGGCCTCCAGGTCAAGATGCCTTTGGTAGTTCATGCTCAGAATCAGGTCAATCAAGCCTTCGTTGGCCCATTTCACGCTGTCCTGGCCCTCTCGCTTAATCTGTGGGTGCCAGGGCGCCGCGTCCACGCTGAGGATAGCCGTGGGATTTCGCGACTTAAGACTCTTCCTCGCGGAATGGATGACATCCCTGACGGCAGCTTCCTGCCAACGGTTGCGGGCCAACGCACTGGATTCGCTCCTCCATCGGGTTGCATGGTCCTTTGCGAAATCCCGTCCAGTGAATGCGTGGTAGCTCTCTGCGCAGAAGCGGCTGTTGCATACGCCGCCTGCGCGCACATAGTCCAGATTCAGCCCGTCAATCTCCGGGTAGGTCGCGACAAAGTCATCAATGACAGCCTTGATGAAGTCGCGAAACGCAGGGTTATGGACATTGAAGAACTTCGTTGGGGCCCCTTCGGTGTCGAAGTCGCGAATCTTGTCACCTTTCCGCTTAATGATGGAGATCCAAGGATGCACTTCGACCCCAACTTCCTTGGCGCGTAGCAGGAGATATCGGAAGGGATTGTCGAATGCCCATTTGGCCAGATAGGGGGCCACGTCAGTCGGCCAGGTCGCACCGTCTCCTCGCCAGACATTTGGCATAAAAACATTGAAGCCAGCCGACGTAATGCGTTCCAAGAGGTCTTCGACGGCCCTTCTGCTGCTCCATTTCAGCCCTTCGTCGAGAATGACTCGAGATTCCGAACTGCAGCCTGCCGCGCTCGAGCGCTTGTGAGTACAAGGGCTCACGGTCAAGGCTCCCATCCCACCGAGGATCAGAGATCGGCGGCTAAGAAATTGATTTTTAATGCTGTTTTTCCTCATCTATTGGAATGACCGCATGCCAAGACTGTTTGGATATTTATAGTGACGAACCGGGTTTCTTAGAAGTGTCAACCTTGGTTTTCGCCGCGGCGCCCATCGCAACCCGGATCTGCCTCCATCGCTGGTTCGTGACATTCGCGTAGCCTCTATTTGTGTTGCTGGCTCTTGAAAGTGCCTCATGTTAAGAGGGCCGCGACCCCTGAGTACCACGAGCCGTCCATGCAACTAGTCTTGAGAGCAGCTTCGCATGAGTGACTCCTCGGAGCTGGCAAAGCCAGTGCCGCGGATACCGGTCGCCAACTCATCCGTCGAGGCCGTGGCTGCCGGGGGCACAGCTCTGCTATTAGGCTCATTCATCGGAAATGGTCTCAACTATGCCTTTGGGGTCTTCCTTGCGCGTAGCCTCGGAAGTGAGGCCTTTGGCCTCTACGCGCTGGGCATGGCGCTTTTCAACAGCCTCGTTCTGACAGTGATTTTTGGATTCGACCGCGGCATCGTGCGATTCGTTTCGAGTTATCGTGCCAACGGCAACCCTGAGGCCGTCCGCAAGCTTGTACGGCAGGCCGGATTCTGTCTGGCTATTATTGCTTGCGGCGCCTCAGTTTGCATGATGCTTGCCGCTGGGGTTATCGCCGAAGGCGTCTATGGAAAGCCTGAGTTGAAGCTCATACTGATATTGTTTGCACTAGCGGCCCCGTTCGCGATTCTTGGTATCTTCTTCATGGCGGCGACCCAGGCGCATCAGGTAATGCGCTACACCGTCTGGATCAAATACCTGACCGAGCCTGTCACGAAGTTCTTGGTTGTCATTCTGTTGTTCGCGCTCGGATACGGTTTGCTTGGTGCCGTTGCCGGGATCGGCTTAGCTCTTTTTTTGAGCTTCCTGCTGTTTGGCGTCACGTTGATCCGACAGTTGCGCAAAGACAGAGATGCGATCAGCGGAGCCGAATCGTCTCCGGCTTTCAAACTGAGAGTGCTCCGACCCTTTCTCGTGTACTGCTTTCCGTTGGCCCTCTCGAATGTCTGTGCGGTGCTGGCCGCAAGAGCGGACATGCTGACGCTTGGCCGATGGGCAAACCCGGATGAGATTGCACACTACGCCGCAGCATTTCAAACCTCCGCAATTATTGCGCTGGTTACCGGAGCCTATACCGCCTCTCTGGCGCCTGCCCTAGGGAGCCTCTGGGCGAAAGGCGATAGATCCGCATTGGCGCAGCTCTTTAAGAGTACAGGCTGGCTACTCTTTGCGCTTACACTTCCAGCCATACTCTGCATGATTGTCTTTGCAGAAGAGATTTTGCTCGTTTTCGGCCGGGACTTTTCCGCAGGCAGTACTCTTCTCGTCGTGTTGGTCCTAGGGCAGGCCTTGACCGCTGTCTTAGGGATCAACCAGACAATGCTTCTGATGGCGGGGCATTCTAGGTTGGTACTGTTGATCACCCTAAGCTATGCCGCCTTCATGGCGGCCAGTTTGTTTGCGCTCGTCCCGCCCTATGGGGCGATGGGCGCGGCCGTCGCGGCGGCCCTCGGCCAAGTTTTGACGAATGCGTTGCGCTCGTTGTTTGTTTGGAGGATTACAGGGTTGAATCCCCTGACCTTTGCCCATCTAAGAATTTGTGCGGCAGGCACGGTCCTTCTAGTCATCTTGCTGATTGGAAAGGCCTCCAGCTCATATGCTGCGATGGTACTACTCGCGGCGATCGGATTCGCAATCTATTGCGGTGGCCTGTTCCTAATGGAAAGGGACGAATCCAGACGAGCACTTGTTCTCCAGATTTTGCGCCGGTTCCTGCCGAGCCGTGTTTCGTAGAGGCCCTATGGAGAAGGTTCTTGTCATTGGCCCGACGCCGCCTCCGCATCATGGCGTTAGCATTGCCACGGAAGTTTTGCTTCAGCGTCGCGGCGGGTTGGGATTTGAAACCATTCATCTTGAGCTTGCGGATCGCAGGGGAATAGCTTTCGTCGGCAAGGCTGATTTTTACGATGTTTACCTGTTTCTGCGTCAAATCGTGTCGCTGTTGTTGCTGTTACTCGGCAATCGCCCGCGTGTGAGCTATATCGCTTTATCGCAGAAATCGGTTGGCTTTATTCGCGATAGCTTTTTTTTGATTCTTTGCCGTCTTCTGGGTTCCAGGGTCGTGATTCACCTTCATGGGGGGAATTTCGACAGGTGGTATCGGGAAAGAAGTTTCCTTCTGAAATTCTATGTGCGACGTGTGCTGGGTTTGGTGCGCCTTGCCATCGTCCTGGATGACAAGTTCAAGGGCATTTTCGACGGACTTATCGATAGGCCGAGAATACGGGTCGTCCCTAACGGAGTCGAACGGCCCACAAATCTGCCTAGAACAGAGATTGATCTCAAGGACGGCGACGCCCCGATGGTCCTTTACCTCGGCAATCTGAATCGCCGGAAAGGCGCTCTGTTCCTTCTTGAGGCAGCCGGCAAAGTGATACAAAGACGGAAAGACGTTCGATTTGTTTTTGCCGGACTCTGGTCGGACGCGGGTGACGAGGCAAGAGCTGTGTCCCTAATAGAAAAAAAAGAACTCACTTCCTTCGTCGAGTTTACCGGGCTCGTGCAAGGTCAGGAGAAGTGGAATTTGTTGGACCGCGCCAGTGTGTTTGTGTTTCCAGGCCAGCAGCAAGAGGGTCAGCCTATTTCCGTCTTGGAGGCGATGGTTTCCGGCTTGCCGGTTCTGTTCACGGATCGAGGATGTGTGAAGGAAACAGTCGGTAGCGATGCCGTTGGCTTTGAGGTGAACTGCAAAAATACTGAGGACCTCGCAAACCAAATTGTCTGGATGCTGGACCACAGAGAGGATGCCCGCCGCATGGGAGCGGCAGCGTCGAAGCGTGCAGCGGAGCTCTATTCCCTGGATCTGTTTGTGGAGAGGATGGGGAACGTGTTCCGGGAGGCGCTCGATCCCTCATAGTTCGTGAGTTTGCCGATCGTACGCGCACGACTGGATTTGGTGCTTAGTTGCCGGACAGGTATTGAAATCCCAAATGGGCACGACCAATATGCGGCACCATTTCAACGGGCAGGTCTAATGGCTTTAAATCGACCGGATGACAGGCGGCTGCAAGCGGCGCGCCAGATCTTTCAACACTGCGCAGAGATTACCGACCTTCCTCTTTCCCTTAAGCTCTGGGATGGCTCGACAGTACCTCTGGGAAAGGCGCCGGACGAGGGGCGCTATATTTCTATCAGTGGCCCGGGTGTCCTGGGATCGCTGCTGCGTCGCCCGTCTTTAGACAACCTGTTTCGCCATTATGCCAAAGGCCATGTCGGCCTGCATGGCTGTGACTTGGTTGAAGGCCTGGAGATCGCGCGTCGTGTCAAAAAACAGGGGAAGATTAAACTAAGCGACCTGCGCCGTGGTTTCCCCTGGCGCCAGGCGCTGCCTCTGCTCCTTGCGCGGGAAAGCGCCGACGTTGGTCACGAACTAAAAGGGGCGGACGAGGGGCGCGAGCACGCGAAGCGCAGCGACAAGGAGTTCATCCAATTTCACTACGACGCCAGCAATACCTTCTATGAACTCTTTCTCGACCCCGAGATGCTCTATTCCTGCGCTTACTTTACGGATTGGGGCAACTCGCTGGAACAGGCACAGCGCGATAAACTGGATATTATTTGCCGCAAGTTGCGGCTGCGGAAGGGGGAGAGCTTTCTGGATATCGGTAGTGGTTGGGGAGCCCTCATATGTTACGCCGCAAAGAATTACGGTGTGAAAGCTCAGGGTGTGACGCTGTCACAGGCCCAGTACGATTTTGCCAAAGAGAAGATAGACAAGCTCGGACTCGGAGACCGGGTTTCAGTAGAGTTGCGGGATTATCGTTCGCTCGACGGCACATTCGACAAAATCGCTAGTATAGGAATGTACGAGCACGTCGGGATAGAGAATTACCCGGAGTATTTCGGAAAGATACGGTCCTTATTGTCGGCTGACGGCGTTTTTCTGAACCATGGGATTACGCGCCGCGCAAAGCGGAATGTTAAGAATTTCGGCCATCTGAGCCCGGGAAAGAAAATCATTCTGAAATACATCTTTCCTGGTTCGGAGTTGGATCATATCGGCCACACCATTCAAGTTATGGAATCAAGCGGTTTTGAGGTGCAAGACGTCGAGAATCTTCGTCTGCATTACGGACGCACCTGCCGATTATGGCATCAAAGACTGCTGGCACGTGAGGACGAAGCCGTGGCTCAGATCGGGCCGGAAAAGACTCGTATGTGGCTAGCCTATCTTGCCGGTGTGACCGGTGCGTTCGAGCAAGGCCCGCTTAGGATCTATCAGACAGTGGCGACCAAACAACGGGCAAGCTCAAGTTCTCCTCTGCCGCCTACTAGAAGCGACCTTTACAGTGAAACTGGATGAGATTTAGGAAACTCTTTTGCGTCGACTTAAATCTAGGTGCCAATATGACTATTGTTAAATTGGCTTTATTGGCTCGGTAAGGCGGTAAGAAGAATGAATGCTGCCGCTGCTATCCCAACATGATGGGCCTTGAGCACGAATTGAACAGCAGAGCGCTGTGGCAAAGCACTCTGCTGATAGGGAATTCAAAACCGATAGCGAAGCCGTAAGTCTGAGAAGCTCAAAAGCGCCTAGGAGTCCAACCTCTCCACGATAATGCGCCCTCTGCCCCGACGCAGAAGGTATCCGCTGCTACGTGGGAATCGCAAGCTCGCTAAGTGCGGCTCCAATGCCTGTTCGATGACTTCGATATTCGGGTCACTTGATGACGAGTCAGAGGATCGGCTTTGTTCATACCACTTGGTAAAAGCTTCCTCGGCGATGTCGTCCCCCAAAGATTTGCGCAAGGCGTTCAATTTGCGCTGTTCACCTTTGGTGAGATCTTTCTCCGAAATGCTGGACTTTTTCTTTCGAGCCAATTTTCGAAAACTCCGAATTTGTATGGTCAGAATACGGTGCAACCTCGCACGCTACTTGTGATTTGTCAAAGCAGTTGAGTGGAAGGTTCGAACTTAAAAAGTGATTCCCTTATTAAGGCAATAAACTCTCAAGGTAGAATTTATTCCTGAGAAGCTTCGCAAAACGAGCAGAGCGAAATACCTCTCTGGTATGTAAGATATAATATCAATGCGACTTTGATTTGTTACGGGCTTCGAGCCTTTATCGTCGCAGTGGCTCTGTCCCAAGTATCAATTGGTGCCCGCGGCTCCTCTTTCTAATAGATGTATACCTTTGAGGCGGCTGGTCAATTTCTGAGTTTCCGCCTAATGTGAAATCCAAATCGCTCAATGCAGTCGTTCTCACTGTGAGGAGCTTCGACGGGAAGGGCATTGATAAAATAATACTGCGAGAATCATCACTGAGTTGATAGTCAGGGGAGCAATGGAGGCTTATGTAAGGCCTCGGGATCTCGATGAAGCGTTAGAGGCGTTGGCAGACGGATCGAGGCAAATCCTGGCCGGCGGGACGGATTACTTCCCGGCCCGAGTCGGCGCATCCTCAGATGAAGCTGTCCTCGATATCACGGGGATCTCGACTCTGCGCACTATCGAGGATGAGCGGACCAATTTCCGCATTGGTGCGCTTGCGACCTGGACTGATCTGATCAACGCACCCTTGCCGCCGGCCTTCGATGGATTGAAAGCCGCTGGCCGCGAAATCGGCGGCGTCCAGATACAGAATGCCGGTACGGTGTGCGGTAATGTCTGTAATGCTTCCCCGGCAGCGGACGGCGTGCCGAACCTCTTGGCCTTGAATGCGCGTGTGGAAATCGCCTCGTCAAGCGGACGCCGAACTGAACCGATAGGGAGTTTCTTGGCCGGAATCCGCAAAACGAATTTGCGGCGGGATGAACTCGTGACGGCAATACTGGTGCCGAAGCTCCCGGAAACGGCACGGAGTCGTTTCCTCAAGCTGGGGACACGACGCTATCTCGTGATCTCAATCGTTATGGTTTCGATCCTGGTGGTTCAGGAGGCAGAACGCGTCACGGACGCTCGCGTGTCAGTCGGGGCCTGTTCGCCTGTGGCTTGCCGCCTGCCCGGACTTGAGGCGGAGATAACAGGACGGACACTGGGTGAGGTGACGGTGACTCCGGACCATCTTGCGCCTCTCGCGCCAATTGACGACGTGCGTGCCTCGGCGGCTTATCGACGCGACGCCGCGGCAACTCTGATACGGCGCGGGCTGCAGGACTTGGCGGTCTAAAGATGACAACAGTCGACCGGGTCACCGAATTCACCCTCAACGGGACTTCCGCGTCGGTTCGTGTGAATCCCATGCGGCGCTTGACCGACGTATTGCGCGAAGACCTGAAGCTAACCGGAACCAAAGTCGGTTGCGAGGCGGGCGACTGTGGGGCCTGTACCGTGTTGCTTGATGGCGCCCAGGTCTGTGCTTGCATGGTGCCGGCCGGCCAAATTGCCGGACGGTCCGTGATGACGGTGGAGGGGCTGGCCAAGTACGACCCCGATCTGGAGTCGCTGCACCGCCTGCAGGCCAGCTTCCTAAGTCATGGCGCGGCGCAATGCGGCATCTGCACACCGGGAATGCTGATGGCGGCCTGCGACCTGCTTGGCCGCAACCCGCAACCGGACGAGGCCGAGGTTCAGGATGCCCTTGGCGGCGTACTTTGCCGATGCACCGGGTACCAGAAGATCGTGGAAGCTGTTCTAGCCGCTGGCGGGGATGCTGGCGCGCGCGTCGGCTCTCGTCCCGTGGTCCCGGCGGGTGAGGCGGTCGGTGCGCCGGTCGTCCGCGTTGATGGAATTGCTAAAGTCACCGGCAGCGAACGCTATGGCGATGACGCGCCCCCGGAGGGGGCGCTGTGGCTCCGGGTCATTCGCTCGCCTCACGCACGGGCGAAGTTCTCGGTCGGGGATTTGACGCCGTTGAAATCCGCTCATCCGGGGTTGGAATATGTGCTGACGGCTGCTGACATTCCCGGCAACAACGGATTCGGTATCTATCCGCATATCAAGGATCAGCCGGTCCTGGCCGATGGCTTGGTGCGTTACCGGGGCGAGGCGGTGTTGGCGCTGGTGGGGACGGCAGAGGCGGCGCGTGGGATCGATGAGAGCGAGATCCCGATCGAATGGGTGCCCGAAGACCCTGTTGCGAAGATCGGACAGGCCCTATCGAGCGATGCGCCGGCGGTACAGGCGGAGATGCCTGACAATATCCTCATCCGTGGGCGGGTCCTGCGCGGCGATGTCGAGGCGGCCGGTGCCCAGGCCGAGCATCGCGTCGAGGGCAGTTGGCAGACGAGTTATGTCGAGCATGCCTACATCGAGCCGGAAGCCGGGTGGGCACGCAGGTATGGGGACCGTGTCGAGGTGTTCGTTTCGACGCAGGCGCCCTACATGGACCGGGACGAGACAGCCCAGGTCCTCGGTATCGCGCCGGAGCAGGTCCGGATCATCCCCTCGGCCTGCGGCGGCGGGTTCGGAGGTAAGCTGGACGTGGCAGTGCAGCCTTTGGTGGCGGTTGCCGCCTGGCTCCTGGACAAGCCGGTGCGCTGCGTTTTCACGCGGCCGGAGTCACTGGCGTCTTCGACGAAGCGGCACCCGTCCCGAATTACGGCTTCGGCGTCTTGCGATGCCGAGGGGCGCATCCGCACTTTCGAGTTTCATGGGGACTTTAACACTGGGGCATATGCCTCCTGGGGGCCGACGGTAGCGGATCGAGTGCCGGTCCATTGCACGGGGCCTTATGCCGTCGAGAGCGTGAAGGCTACCTCCACGGCAGTCCTCACGAATGGCCCGCCGTCCGGTGCTTTCCGGGGGTTCGGCGTGCCACAAGCTGCTTTGGCGCACGAATCCCTGATGGACATGATGGCGGAGAGGCTGGGAATGGACGCCCTGGAATTCCGCCTGAGAAACGCCATCCGGATAGGGGATGTGACGGCGACCGGTCAGCGCCTGGACGCCAGCGCCGGTCTGGCGCAGTGCCTGGAAGCACTGCGCGGACCCTGGCAGCAATGGCGTGCCGCGGCAGAGCGCTCAAATACGGAAGGCGGTGTCCGGAAGCGGGGCATCGGTGTGGGCTGCATGTGGTACGGTTGCGGAAACACTTCCATATCGAACCCTTCGACAATGAGGGTCGGCATCAATCGGGACGGCAAGGTGACGCTCTATAACGGTGCCGTCGATATTGGGCAGGGGGCTAATACGGTGATGGTGCAAATCTGCGCCGATGCCCTGGGACTGCCTGCGGGAGTTTTCGACTTTGTGATGGGCGACACGGACCTGACTGCCGACGCGGGTAAGAGTTCCGCCTCCCGTCAGACCTTCGTCTCCGGCAAGGCGTCGGAGTTGGCGGGGCTCGAATTGCGGTCAAAGATCCTGCGTCTGACAAATGCCGGTCCGGAAGCGCGCCTGGAGGTCTCCGATGGATGCCTTTCGGTCCATGACGAGGGTGGCAAGCACGAAGTCGACTTGGAGAGTCTGCCGGTTGCGGTGGGCGGAGACGTTTTGTGGGGGGAAGGCCGATTCGATCCGCCCACCACGCCGCTGGATGAAAATGGGCAGGGTGCTCCCTACGCTACTTACGGATTTGCCGCCCAGATCGCCGAGGTCGAAGTAGATATGGAGCTTGGCACGACCAAGGTGCTCAGAATGATTGCCGCCCACGACGTCGGTCGTGCCGTGAACCCTCAAATGGTGGAAGGCCAGATCCATGGGGGGATTGCCCAGGGGCTGGGCATGGCCTTGATGGAGGAATACGTTCCCGGGCGGACGGAGAATCTGCACGACTATCTCATCCCGACTTTCGGTGACATGCCGCAGATCGAGACGATCCTGATCGAGGACCGGGAGCCCCTGGGGCCCTTCGGGGCGAAGGGGATCGGAGAACCGGCGTTGGTACCCACGGCCCCTGCGATTCTGAGCGCCATTCACCACGCTACCGGTGTTCGCGTGACGGCCCTGCCCGTCACGCCGGATCGTTTGCGTGCGGCAATCGTCGCAAGGACCGATCTTCCCTCCGAGGAGGAGGCGACGCATGGCCGATAAGCCGGATATCGTTGTCTGCGATGCCTGTCCCGTTCTCTGCCGCATTCGGGAAGGGCGGACCGGGGCTTGCGACCGCTACGGTAATGTCGAGGGGGCGCTGACCCGCCTGGATCCGGTGGTGATGGCGCAACGCACGGCGGAGGACCAGGGCAAGATGGTGCCGTTCCTCAGCGGCGCCGGCGATTGGGACGGCAACCTGGTGCAGCCATCCGAATCCTTCCTGACCGGGATCGGGTCGGGTACCACTTACCCAGATTACAAACCCGCGCCCTTCATCGTTTCCAGCCGTCACCAGGACGTCGACATGGTGACGGTCGTGACGGAAGGCATCTTCAGCTACTGTGGCCTCAAACTGAAAATCGATACCGACCGTTTCATCGGCCCCGAACAAGCGGCGGTGCGCTGCGAGGGCGAGCAGGTCGGCCATGTGACGACGGCGGAATATGGCTCGCAAATGCTGGCGCTGGGCGGCGTCCGCCACTTGACCGGCGGCAGCAAGAAGGAGGGCAACGTCACCTGTCAGATGATGCTGACTCTCTGCAACAAGGGGGCCGTGGATCTGGCCATCGACGAGGGAGCCAGTCTGACCGTGCAGGCCGGAAAGAGCCCGGTCATCAACGGCGTGCGGGAAGAGCGGATGCGGGTCGGCTGCGGGTCCGCGACCATCGGCATGTTCGCCAAGCAGTGGCACGGCCTGTTGGACGAAGTCATCGTGGTCGATGACCACATCACGGGCGTGTTGACGGAACACCAGGCGGGCCGATTCCTCGGCATGACGCCGGCTGGGATTCGAGTACGGGGCCGCAGGTCTACGCCGGGGCGCTATTTCCAGGTTGCGGAACCGGGCACGGGCTGGGGCGGCACGGATATCTCCGATCCGCTGTCCATCATCGAACGTGTCGATTCGAAGTCCGCCTTTCCAGGACTACGCCTCCTGATGGTGAGCACCACCGGGGAGGACGCCGGCTATTTCGTTCTCGATGACGATTTGACACCAGTCCCTGCGGAGATGCCGGAAGCGGTGCGCCTGGTGGTAGAGCGCATCGGCGAGAACTGCGAGCCCGCTCTGGTCTCGGTTCTTTTCATGGCGGGAGCAGGCGGCAGTTTGAGGGCTGGTGTAACGGAGAACCCCGTTCGTCTGACCCGTTCGGTCAAGCAGTCCCTGACGCGGGTCACGTGCGGCGGCGCGCCGGTCTATGTCTGGCCCGGTGGCGGAATCACGATCATGACCGATGTTACGCGCCTGCCCGACAATGCCTTCGGCTATGTGCCGACACCGGCACTCGTCGGACCGATCGAGTTCACCATGACCCAGCAAGACTACGCGGCGCTTGGTGGTTACACGGGGGATATTAGGGACCTTATCGAGGTCACGGGTGAAGACAAGGTGCAGGTTACGCCCTGGCGGCCAGATAATCCCTGGCCCTTCGGCGATGACGGGGCTTCGCTTCAAGCGACCAAGAAAGGTGAAGCTTCATGACGTCCGGACCTCGGATGGCATTCCTGCCGGATGGGCGGCTTCATTTGAACGAGGGCCCCATTGACTTGATCGTTGAGGCTCGGGGTGCGCGTCCCTCCGTGAAAGCGGCCTATGAAAGAGCGGCCGGGCGCTTTGTCGGAATACTCGCCGAACTGGTGACAGAGCTGCCGCGGCTCAGGACGGAGATCGATCTGTTGGAAGGACCGTTGAACGGCGCGGTGGCGAAACGTATGGCGCGAGCTTTGGTTGGACATCGCGGCCAGTTCGTCACGCCGATGGCGGCAGTGGCGGGGGCTGTCGCCGACGAGGTCCTCTCTGCAATGCAGGACGAAGAAGGCCTGAAACGGGCCTATGTCAATAATGGCGGCGACATCGCCTTGCATCTGTCGCAAGGTGAGAGTTTTGCGGTCGGCTTGGTGATTGATGCGGCAGTGAGTTCTCCGCAAGGCCGTTTCATAGTCGATAGCTGCCATCCGGTACGGGGCATCGCAACATCCGGCTGGCGGGGGCGCAGCTTTAGCTTGGGTATTGCCGATTCCGTGACGGTGTTGGCGGAAAGCGCGGCCGCCGCGGACGTGGCCGCGACGTTGATCGCGAACGCGGTCAACGTCGACCATCCGGCAGTGTTGCGCCAAACCGCAGCAGTTCTCGACCCCGACAGCGACTTGAAGGATCATGGCGTGACCGTCGCCGTCGGCCGCTTGGAAGGGGAAGCTGTCGAAGAAGCATTGGCAAAAGGCGCGGCCGTGGCGGGAGCTATGGTCGCGGACGGCCGTATTCAGGCGGCCGTGCTGTGCCTTCAGGACAGCCACGTGGTCGCTGGTTGGAAGCTGCCGAGGATCAGTCGCGTGGCCGCCTAGAGCAGATTGTCGATCGATAAGGGAGTCAGAATGGAGCCGCCAAGAATAAGAAAGTTCCACAGCGTGCTGGAGGAAATTCGCCATGAGGGGGGTTCGGACCAGGATCCGCCGCGAATTCGCGGGGCAATCGCGGCGGTCATCGCCAACCCTTATGCGGGACAGTATGAGACCGATATCCTGCCGTTGATGGAAGCTCTGAAGCCGCTGGGATTGGAAATGTCGAAACGGCTGCTTGCCATGCTGGGCGGGGATGCGCAGAGCATTGAGGCTTACGGCAAGGGAGCCATTGTCGGGGCCGCAGGAGAGCTGGAGCACGGCGCCTTGTGGCATGCGCCAGGTGGTTACAGCATGCGCGAGGTCCTGGGCGGCGCAAAGGCAATCGTGCCGTCTTCCAAGAAAGTCGGCGGCATGGGCGCGCGCCTGGATATTCCCATTGGGCATATCGATGCCGCTTATGTGCGCAGTCACTTCGACGCCATGGAGGTTGGCATGCCCGACGCGCCGCGGCCGGAGGAAATCGTCTACATTCTGGCGATGGCAACCGGAGGACGGGTGCACGCGCGGGCGGGGGGCTTGCAGGCGTCTGAGATCAAGGGAGAAGATGGCCTTCGGTAAAGGCGGGACAATTCCGAGGGCCTGCAAACTGAACTCGCAGTCAAATGACACAAAGCAGGGGAAGACAAATGGAAGCAAGACGGAATTTTCTGACTCTCGCCGCCGCCGGATTAGCTGTTCTTGGCGGCATGGTAGGGGCAACGGCGACCTGGAACGCCGTCGAAGCTGCGGACCCGATTAAGATCGGTGAGGTGAACAGCTACACGCGCCTGCCGGCCTTCACATTGCCCTACAAGAACGGCTGGGAACTGGCTGTCGAAGAGATCAACGCGGCGGGTGGCGTCCTGGGGCGTCCGCTGGAGGTGATTTCACGCGACGACGCGGGCAAACCCGGAGACGCCGTCAAAATCGCCGAGGAACTGATCTCGCGTGAAGGCGTCTCGCTCTTGGCCGGGACTTTCTTCTCACATATCGGGCTTGCGGTGACCGACCTGGCCAAGCAGCGCAAGACCCTCTTCGTTGCGGCCGAGCCGCTCAGCGATGCCGTTACCTGGCAGAAGGGCAATCGCTATACTTTCCGCCTGCGGCCCAGCACCTATATGCAGTCCGCGATGTTGGCGGAGGAAGCCGCGAAGCTTCCGGCCAAGCGTTGGGCGACGATCGCGCCGAACTACAAATACGGACAGGATGCGGTGGCGTCCTTCCAGGCCCTGTTGAAGGCCAAGCGTCCGGACGTGGAGTTTGTCGCGGAGCAGTGGCCGGCCTTGTTCAAGATCGAAGCGGGTGCCGAGGTACAGGCGCTGTCCAATGCCGAACCCGAGGCCATCTATAATGTGACTTTCGGACCGGACCTCGCGAAGTTCGTGCGGGAAGGCAAATTGCGGGGCCTGTTCGAAGGCCGCGAAGTGGTCAGCTTGCTGACCGGTGAACCGGAGTACTTGGATTCCTTGAAGGACGAAGCGCCGGAAGGCTGGATCGTCACCGGCTATCCCTGGTACGCCATTGATACGCCGGAGCATAACAAGTTCGTCGAAGCCTATCAGGCGAAGTTCGATGACTATCCGCGCCTGGGTTCGGTGGTCGGCTACAACACCTTCAAGGCCGTGGCGGCAATCATCGAGAAGGCCGGCAGCACCGAAACTGAAGAGATGATTGCGGCAGCGCGCGGCTTGACGGTCGAGTCTCCGGTCGGTCCCTTCATGTTCCGCGCCCAGGATCATCAGTCCACTATGGGCGCCTATGTCGGACGCACGGCCTTGCAGGATGGGAAGGGTGTCATGGTCGATTGGCGTTATGCCGATGGCGCAAACTACCTGCCGAGCGACGAGGAGGTCGCGAAACTACGTCCCGCCAGCGACTGAATTGAGAGACAGCAATGCATGGAGGCGATGGCGCCCCTTCGTCCATCGCCTCCACGCTTCTTGCGCGTCTGTTCCTTTGAGCTGATTGCTTCTCGATGATCCTGGTTCAATTTCTCACCGGCTTGGCGAGCGCGGCGTCGCTCTTTTTCGTCGCGGCTGGCTTGTCGATCATTTTTGGCGTGACCAGGATCGTAAACTTCGCGCACGGCTCCTTCTATATGCTTGGCGCTTACATCGCCTACAGCCTGGTTTCCGTGATTGGCGATAGCGTCGGAGGTTTTTGGGCTGCGGTGCTGATCTCCGCCCTGGCGGTCGGCGTCATTGGGGTCGTGGTCGAGATGACGATCCTACGGCGCATTTATCACGCGCCGGAGCTTTTCCAGTTGCTCGCGACCTTCGGGGTCGTGCTTGTCGTGCAGGATCTCGCGCAATGGATCTGGGGGCCGGAAGATCTCTTCGGGCCGAGGGCGCCGGGTTTGGACGGAGCTGTCAAGATCTTCGGCTCCTACCTGCCGGAATACGATCTGGTGCTGATCGCGGTGACACCGCTGGTCTTCGTCGCCTTGTGGGTTCTGTTTCGCCGCACGCGGTGGGGCGTACTGGTACGCGCCGCAACGCAGGACCGTGAGATGGTGGCCGCGCTGGGAGTCAATCAGGCCTGGCTGTTCACCTCGGTATTCTTTCTCGGAGCGTTCCTTGCAGGCTTCGGCGGCGCGATACAACTGCCGAAGGGTGGCGCGGATCTGCTGATCGATCTGAACATCATCGCCGCGGCTTTCGTCGTGGTGGTCGTAGGGGGGATGGGCAGCATTCCCGGTGCCCTGCTGGCCGCCATTTTGATCGGGGAGTTGAACGCTTTCGGCATTCTCGTTTTTCCCGAGATCACGCTTGTTCTGATGTTCCTGGTGATGGCCGTGGTCCTGGTCGTGCGGCCCTGGGGTCTGCTCGGCAAACCCGAGTCCACTTCGCATGGGGGGTCGGGGACCGTGGAACCGCCGCTGCTTCCGGCAGATCGCTGGACGAGGATGGCCTGGACGGGACTGGTCCTGGTTTTCATTTTGCTGCCCACGGTCGCCGGCGACTTCGCACTTGTGTTGACGATGGAAGTGCTGATCGCGGCACTCTTTGCCTACAGCCTGCATTTTCTCATGGGGCCCGGCGGCATGGTGTCGTTCGGACACGCCGCCTATTTCGGGTTCGGTGCCTATGGAGCTGCGCTACTGGTGCATCACTTGGGGTTGCCGATGGAAGTGGCGTTGGCCGCGGCGCCTTTGGTCGCCGGGCTCGGGGCGTTGCTCTACGGCTGGTTCTGCGTGCGCCTGTCAGGCGTCTATCTCGCCATGCTGACCCTGGCATTCGCACAGATCACCTGGTCGATCGCTTTTCAATGGTATGGCTTTACCGGCGGCGATGATGGTCTTCTCGGAATCTGGCCGTCCGATTGGGCCAGCGAAAGGGTGGTCTTCTACTATCTGGTCCTCGTGCTGGTCGTTGCGGGAATCGTTTTCCTGCGTGGCGCGCTCTTCGCCCCATTTGGCTTCGCCCTGAGGGCCGGTCGGGACTCGCCGCTGCGCGCTGGAGCGATCGGGATCAATCTGAAACGCCAGCAATGGATGGCTTTCGTCGTGGCAGGAGTCTGTGCCGGTTTGGCCGGCGGTCTCTATGCCTTTTCGAAAGGCAGTGTCTTTCCGGACGAATTATCGATTCCGCGATCCGTCGATGCCTTGGTTATGGTATTGCTTGGCGGCGTGCAGACTTTGTCCGGTCCGCTCTTTGGGGCGGCGGCCTTCACTTGGTTGCACGACAGCATCTCCCGGCTGGAGTTTTGGCGCTTGATCCTGGGATCAACGATCATCGTTCTGGTGCTGTTGTTTCCGCGTGGGATCGGCGGTGTCCTTCAGACGCTGGAGAGCCGGATTCGTCGTCGCGGCGCACCCGAGGAGGCCGTGCCATGACTTGCCTGGAGGTAAGTGGTCTCAACAAGTCCTTCGGTGGGCTCAAGGCTGTCGCCGACGTGACCTTCTCCCTCGACGACGGGGAACTCCTGGCGATGATCGGTCCGAACGGTGCCGGCAAGTCCACCTGTTTTAACATGTTGAATGGTCAACTGCGTCCGGACGCGGGCTCGATCTGCTTCAAGGGACAGGAACTGACAGGGCTTGCCCCGCACGACATCTGGCGCCTGGGTGTCGGCCGCACGTTTCAGATCACCGCGACCTTTGGGTCGATGACTGTTGTCGAAAATGTCCAGATGGCGCTGATTTCCCACCAGAGAGGCTTTCGGAGTCTCTTCGGACGCGCCGCCAATCTTTACCGCGACGAGGCGATGACACTTCTGGAACGCATCGGCATTGCGGAACAGGCGGCGCGGCCTTGCGGTGTTCTTGCATATGGAGATCTCAAGCGGGTGGAGCTGGCGATAGCTCTGGCGAACGATCCCGGTTTGCTGTTGATGGACGAACCGACGGCGGGCATGGCGCCGGCCGAGCGGGTAGAGTTGATGTCCTTGACGGGGGAGTTGGTGAGGGAACGCAAGATCGCGGCTCTCTTTACCGAGCACGACATGGATGTCGTCTTCACCCACGCCGACCGAATCATGGTACTGAACCGGGGGCAGATCGTTGCCGCCGGTTCGCCGGAAGCCGTGCGCAACGATCCGCACGTTCAGGAAATCTACCTCGGTCAATCTATGCAAGGGGCGGCGTGATGCTCAGTGTCACGGGCCTGGAGACCTACTATGGTTTGGCGCACGTCTTGTCTGGTGTCGGTTTGACCGTGAACCGTGGCGAGGTGGTTGTTCTTCTGGGCCGGAATGGAGCCGGCAAGTCGACGACCATGAAGTCGGTCATGGGCCTAGTAGCGCCCGCCGATGGAGCAATAGCGTTTCAGGACCAGAGCATCAGAGGCATGCCGCCACAGCGTATTGCGCGCCTGGGAATGGGATATGTGCCCGAGGATCGGCGCGTCTTCCCGGATCTGACCGTTCTAGAGAATCTCGAAGTGGGACGGCAGCCGATGCGCGAGGGCGTGCCGCATTGGACTCCGGATGATCTCTTCGCGTTGTTTCCCAACCTCGCGGAATTGCGCCACCGCCCCGCCGGGCGCATGAGTGGCGGAGAGCAACAAATGTTGACCATCGCGCGCACCCTGATGGGGCACCCGGCACTTATTCTCCTGGACGAACCTTCGGAAGGCTTGGCGCCCGTCATCGTGGAGCAAATGGCGCGCACGATTGCGACCCTGAAACGGGAAGGCTTGTCCGTGCTGCTGTCCGAACAGAATTTGCGGTTTGCCACGGAGGTGAGCGACCGTGCCTACATCCTGGAAAAAGGACGCATTCGCTATGAGGGGCCGATGGCGGCGCTGTCCGAAGACGAGGAGGTCAGGCGTGCTTATCTTACGCTTTAGCCCGGATGGCAAATGCCGGCGGAGGTTCGGTCGCAGATGAGCCATGTTGTCGGAGTCGATGTCGGCGGGACTTTCACTGACCTGATCGTGCTGGACCCGGTGTCCGGCGCCGTGGAGGTTGCGAAGGTTCCGAGCACGCCCGAAAACCAGGCGTTCGGTGTCATGTCCGCCGTTTCCGCCGGCGGTGTCTCCCTGGCCGATATCGCGACGATCGTTCACGGCACGACAGTGACGACAAACGCCCTGCTGGAACGCAAGGTGAGCAGCTGCGGCTTGATCACCACGGCCGGCTTCCGCGACGTCTTGGAACTGGGGCGCCGCACCCGCCCGCAACGCTATGGTCTGACAGGGTCTTTCGAGTGTCTGATACCGCGGGAGCGCCGTCTCGAAGTCCAGGAACGAATGGATGCGGACGGCAAGGTTGTCGTGCCGCTGAACGAAGCAGGAGTTAGAGCGGCGGTTCAGCTCCTGTTGGAGCAGGGTGTGGCCTCCCTCGTGATCCACTTTCTGCACTCCTACATCAACGATGCTCATGAGCGCCGGGCGGAGGAAATTGCGCGCGAACTTTGGCCGAACGGTTTCGTGACGCGGGGCAGTGCCATCATGTCCGAGTACCGGGAGTACGAGCGCGGGACGACGGCAATGATCAATGCTTCCGTACAGCCGGTTCTGCATCGCTATATCGAGAGCTTGCGGGGTGAGTTGCAGGGCGGCGGCTACGGACACGACCTGCTGGTCATGCAGGGCAACGGAGGCACGGTATCGTCGCAGATTGTCGCGGAGGAGGCCGTCAATACCGTCATGTCGGGGCCGGCCTCCGGCGTGATTGCGGCGGCCTACACCGCGTCGCAAGCCGGGTATCCCAACGTGATTACCTACGACATGGGTGGTACGAGCTGCGATGTCGGCTTGATCCGCGACGGGGTGCCGCAAGTCAGTTCCGAACTCGAAATCGAATATGCTATGCCGATTCACGTGCCGATGGTCGATGTGCATACGATAGGCGCGGGCGGCGGCAGCATCGCGCAGATCAACGACGCCGGTATGCTGCAGGTGGGTCCCCAGAGTGCCGGTGCGGCCCCGGGCCCGATTTGCTATGGACGGGGCGGCACGCGGGTCACGATCACCGATGCCAACCTCGCGCTTGGGCGGCTCAATCCGGAACGGTTGCTTGCGGTCGAGGGCTCGGCCTCGCTGGAAGGTATCAGAGCCGCTATTCAAAAGCAGATTGCTGAGCCGTTGAAGCTTGGCTCGGTCGAGGAAGCGGCCATGGCGATCCTGTCCATCGGTAACAACAAAATGGCGGGAGCTCTGAGGATGGTGTCCCTGGCGCGCGGTCAGGACCCGCGGGACTACGCGCTCTTCGCGTTTGGCGGGGCCGGTCCTTTGCATGCGGCGGCTTTGGCGCGGGAGTTGGGCATTCCGAAGGCCCTCGTTCCCGCACGGCCCGGTATCACCAATGCGGTAGGTTGTGTCGTCTCGGATCTGCGCCACGACTTCGTCAACACGGTCAATCGCCCGCTCGCGGACCTGGACATGACACAGGTGCGGGAGGTTTTATCGGAGCAAGTCGCGGAGGGACGCGCGACGATTGAACGAGAGGGCGTGGAGGTCGAGGACATTCAAATCCTGCACGATGCGGACATGCAGTTTCAGGGGCAGACGCACATCATGACGATTCCCTTGGAATCTCCCGAAGTTTCGCGGGACGACCTGCAAGAGACTTTCGAGAAGGCTTACTTTAAGCGGTTCGCCGTGGAGCTTCCGGAAATTCGGGCGGTTCTGGTCAATCTGCACACGGCGGTAATCGGCCGTCGGAAGGAGGTTCCTCTCACGACACTTATGGACTCGGAGGCGCGGCGGCGAAGAGTCGAGGACGCGAAAACAGGTGCGCGCCAGGTGCTTTTCGACGGAACATGGACCGAGACGCCGATCTACCAGCGGGACGCATTGCCATTGGGAGGGGCGCTTGCCGGTCCCGCTGTTTTGGAGCAACTCGATACAACGATTGTCGTCGAGCCGGGCAACAGCTTGACCGTCGATGCCCTCGGCAATCTTGTTCTGACGATCGACGGAGGCGGACGATGAGCGATCTCGATCCCGTCACTCTTGCGGTCATTCAGAATGGATTGCAGCAGGTCTGCGACGAGATGGATCTCGCTTTCGTGCGTTCGGCTTTCAGCCCCGTCATCTCCGAAGCCTTGGACCGTTCCGATGGGATCTATCACAAGGACAGCGGCGATCTGATCGCGCAGGGCGACCTTGGGCTGCCGGTCTTTGTCGGAACGATGCAGTTCGGTACCCGTTGCGTGATCGAGCGCGCAAAGGACCTGACACCTGGGGACGTCTATATCGTCAACGACCCTTACCTCGGCGGCACACACCTGATGGACGTGCGTTTTGCCAAACCGTTTTTCTATAAAGGCGAACTCTTTGCCTGGCTGGCGAACACGGGGCATTGGCCGGATACGGGCGGCGCGGTGCCGGGCGGCTTTTCCGCTAACGCGACGGAAGTGGAACAGGAAGGCCTGCGCCTGCCGCCGGTGAAGCTCTATAAGGCGGGGGAAATCGACGAAGAGATCCTTTCCATCATTCTCTCTAACATTCGCATCGCGGACCAGCGTATCGGCGATATCAAGGCGCAGGCGGCGGCTCTGACGGTGGGGGAGCAACGCTTCACCCATCTGCTCGATCGCTACGGAGCCGATACGGTCAATGCGGCGATTTCCGAACTGCGGGCCCGCGCGGCACAACAGATGCGAGCCAAGATCGAGACGATTCCCGACGGCACCTACCATGGCGAGGCCTATGTCGATTCCGACGGCGTGGTGGACGAACCGCTGAAGATCGATATGAAGATCCACAAGGAGGGCAGCGAACTCTACTTCGATATGTCGGGGTCCAGCCCACCCTGCCTCGGGCCGATGAACAGCGTGATCGCCACGACACGCTCCTCCATCTATCTGGCCATGAAGCACATCTTTCCGGAGGTGCCGATCAATGCAGGTACCTTCGAGCCTTTGCACATCAAGGATCCGGAAGGAACCTTTCTCTATGCCAAATACCCGCGGCCGGTTTCGGGATGCGCTGCCGAGGTCAGTCAACGCATCGCGGAGGCCGTCTTTGCCGCCTTGGTCAAAGCCATTCCCGAGACCCTCTTCGCCGCCCCGGCCGGGACCAGCGGCAACCTCTGTATTGGCGGAAACGACCCGGAGAACGGCCGCAGCTACGTCATGTATGTGATCAGCGGCGGAGGTTATGGCGGCAGCCCAAAGGGGGACGGCCTGTCGAACGGCTGCTCTACCATCGGGATTTCGAAAACCACGCCCATCGAAGTCATGGAGCAGTATTACCCTGTGCTGTTCGAGGAGTATTCCCTGCACGAAGGCTCTGGCGGCGCGGGAAAGGCGCGGGGTGGATTCGGCGTCAACTACAAAGTCAGGTTGCGGCGCGGCACCGCCAGGGCGTCCATGGTGATGGACCACGGGCGGGGCGGTCCGCTTGGTGCCTTGGGGGGAGAAGACGGCGGCGTCAACAAGGTCGTGGTGGAGCGGCAGGGCAAAAGCTACGTGCCCCCGCATCTCTCCAAGGACCAGGATATTTTGATCGGACCGGGTGATGCCATTCACGTGTCCACGCCGGGCGGCGGGGGCTACGGTTCGCCGTTTGAACGTGGCTATGACGCCGTGGCCCGGGATCTGGCGCGCGGCTACTATACCGTGGAGGAGGTCACGAAGCGTTTTGGTGTTGCGGTGAAAGGCGACAACACGATCGATATCGAGACGTCGAACCGCCTGCGTCGGGGGAAGTGAACCTTGGCTTCCGTCGAACTCGAGATCGCCGCCGCGCGGGAAGGCGATGCGGAGGCATTGCTGCCTTTGATCCAAGCCTTCTTCGAGGAAGAGGCGATTGAAACGTCCGCCGCGCGTCAGCGCGCCAACCTGTCCGCCATGCTGTCGGACGATCGGGCGACGATCCTATTGGCACGCTCTTCCGGTCGAATTGTGGGTTTTGTCACTTCGACTCTCACAACAGGGATTGAGTTTGGACGCTCGGCAGAGATTGAAGATCTTTATGTCGTTCCCGAGGTGCGGGGGTGTGGGTTGGCGCACCGCTTGATGGACGCGGCACAGCAGTGGTGCCGCGACAAGGGTGTCGGCGAAGTCATCGTTGTCGTGACGCCGGAAGGTCAAGAGCAACAGGACCTCTTGTCTTTCTACCACCGATTTGGGTTCCGCGAGAGCGGACGATCGATCCTTTACCGCACACTGGAACCTTAGCGCACATCACGCTGCCTATTGAAGGCCGGCTTGCTGCAGCACAATCGTTCAAGCCGTCGGATCGACGCGCATGCTAGTTGTCTCGCCTTGAATAGAGACGAGAGTATGTGCAGCCGTGAGATTCGAGACGAAAATAGCCATCGCTGTTCGGGATAATTTGGCGGCCTGGCAGAAGCTGAACGTCGTTGCCTTCCTGGCCAGCGGTATCGCAGCGAAGAACGTGAGCATTGTCGGAGCGGACTACGAAGACGCGACCGGCAACCGCTACCTGCCCATGTTCGGTCAGCCTGTCCTTTGTTTCGCGGGAAGCGGAGAAGCGTTGGAAAGAGCGAGGGCACGTGCACTCGATCGCAATCTGCTGACCGGTGTCTATAGCGAAGGCATGTTCAGTACGGGCAACGACGTTGACAACCGGGCAGTGGTCAAGGCCCTGGAAGCACATGACTTGGGCCTTGTTGGGGTATCCGTGTTTGGGCAGCGGAAGGACGTGGACAAAGCCTTCAAGGGGCTCGCACTGCACACTTAGGCTCGCGGCGCGGAAATGTGGCGTCTAGCCGGTCCCTTTGGGCTTCCAACGCTGAAACAGCCGTTCCAGCTGGAAGAAAACTTCCCCGATCAAGCCACGTGGAAAGAAAATCACGGTGAGGACGAAGAGCGCGCCGAGAGCCAATAGCCAGTAGGGCCCAAGCAACTCCGATAGGATTCCTTCGAGCCCGCGCACGACAAGGGCGCCAAGGAATGCGGCCAGCAGTATGGTGCGCCCGCCCATGGCGACCCAGATCAGGACCTCGGTCGAAAGCCCGAAACCGATCAAGGGCGGGGAGGCAAAGCTGAACTGAGTGACGAAAAGGGCGCCGGCCAGACCAGCGACGGCCGCGCTCAAGGTGAAGGCGGTGATCTTGTAGGACGTGGTGTCGTAGCCGAAGAAGGCGGTACGCTCCTGGTTGTCACGGATTGCCCGCAGCACAATGCCGTAGCGGGATCTGATGAAAGCTTCGAGCAGAAAGTAAACGGCAACCGCGACCGTTAAGGTCAAGTAGTAGACCGGAAGTGCGTCCCAAATCTCAAAGCCATCACCCCTGAGACCGAGGTTCACGGGTGGGACGTTCATCAGGCCGTTGAGGCCGCCGATATAGCTCCAGTTAACGGCCAGTCGCTCCGCGATGATTGCGATGGCGAGGGTCACGATTCCAAAATAGGCGCCTTGCAAACCACGACCGTAGAAGAGGAAGCGCCCCAGCAGGTTGGCGGCGACGGCGGGTGTTGCGATTGCCAGAAAAAATCCGAGATAGCTGGATGGTATACCCTCCAGGCCCGGAACCATGCCGAGGGTAACAAGACTCATGGCATATGCGCCTACACCGAAAAAGAGAGCCTGACCGAAGCAGAGCATGCCGCAATGCCCCCAGATCAGCGAGAGGCTCATCGCGAAGAGCCCATAGGTAAAGAAGAGAGTCAGTTGACTGAGGTGCCAGTTGCTGATCACCAAGGGAGCAAGCGCCAGACTGGCCCAAACGAATCCGGTAATAACGGTCCGCGGCGCAGGGGGCCTCATTTTTGGCCCCAGCGCCCGGCGATTCCGCGCGGGAAGAGTCTGATGACGATGATGGCCATGGTGAAGACGACGATCTGCGCCACGACCGGCGACCAGATGTTGGCGGTCACTGTGTCAGTTCCACCGATCACCCCAGCACCGATCAGAGGGCCGGCAAGGTGCCCCGCACCGCCGACCAGGATTGAAAGAAAGGCAGGAACCAGGAACCCCAATCCCATCTGCGGGTCTACGCTCATGATCGGCGCCATCACCGCACCCGCGAGCCCGGCCAGCGCCGCGCCATAGGCAAAGGTCAAGCGGTCGAGACGGCGCGTGTTGATGCCGAGGCACGACGCCATGCTGCGATTGGCGATGACCGCGCGCGCCGTGAGTCCGAAGTTGGTTCGAAAGAACAGCCAGAAAGTCAGTACGATGACCAGAAGCGCGATGGCCATGATAAAGAGTCGATAGACGGGATAAGGCGTATCGAAAATCGTCACGCTTGTGCCGATCGGGCTGCTAACAGTCTGGGACGCCGGGCCAAAGAAGACGATCACGGCCTGCTTGATGGCGATAGAAAGACCCCAGGTCGCAAGGATGGTATCAAGGAAGCGCCGATAAACGTGCCGTATGATCAGCTCTTCCAGAAGCAATCCCACGAGCCCGACGAATATCGGTGCCAGGACTAGGCCCAACCAAAAGCTGCCGCCCAGTTGTTCTACGAAAACGAGACAGTAAGCGCCGAGCAGGAAAAGCTCCCCATGGGCCATGTTGATGACGTTCATGAGCCCGAAAATGATTACGAGGCCCATCGCAACCAGCACGATGGCGAGAATAAAATTGCTGGCGTCTAAAAGAAGGATCAGTGACTGTTCCATCCCGCCGCGCCCTTAGACCGCCAAATAGCGCTGCACGATGCCGGGATCCGCGCGCAGGTCATCGGCACCGTGCTGCGCGGCAACGCGACCGTTTTCGATGAAGGTGCACTGGGATGCGATGGACAGGACCATCTGGACGTTTTGTTCCACCAGCAGGACCGTAAGCCCCTCGTCTTCTGAGATGCGCTGCAGATTCTCTGCGATCTCCATGACGATTGACGGCTGTATCCCTTCGGAGGGCTCATCGAGGAGAAGCAGCTTTGGTTGTCCGATCAGGGCACGCGCGATAGCCAGTTGCTGCTGCTGTCCACCAGACAAGGTGCCACCTTTCTGATTCCGGCGCTCCAGAAGAATGGGAAAGCGTTCGAAAATCTCGTCCGGGATCTCAGCGCCCGCGTTTCCTGCCCCGAGGAGCCCGAGCCTCAGATTCTCCAGCACGGTGAAGTCAGCGAATACTTCCCGGCCCTGAGGCACATAGGCAATGCCGCGTTTTGCGACCTCAAAGGGGCGCAGGCCTGTGATGTCCTGTTTGTCAAAAAGAACTCGCCCGGAATCCACGGGGAGCAGGCCCATGAGGGCGCGCATGAAAGTGGTTTTACCCATGCCGTTGCGGCCGAGGATTGCCGTGACCTGTCCCCGAGGAACGGAAAGCGCCAAGCCATCGAGGACCCAGCTGCCGCCGTAACCGGCGTTCAAGCCTTCCACCTGAAGCATCAGGTGGCTCCACCCAGATAGGCTTCCTGAACCATAGGGTCGGCGCTGACCTCTTCAAGAGAACCTTGGCGGAGGATCCGTCCCTGCATCATGACGGCGACGGGGCAGCCGAGTTTGCGGACAAAGCTCATGTCATGCTCGATCACGACAATCCCGACGCTGGTTTCGCGATGGATGTCGAGAATGAGGCTCGCCGTTGCGTCGGTCTCTCCGACCGTCATCCCGGCCGTCGGCTCGTCCAGTAAGATGAGGCGCGGTTGACTGGCCAGCACCATCCCGATCTCGAGCCATTGCTTTTCGCCGTGTGAAAGCGCGCCGGCAAGCGTATTCCTCTTTTCCGAAAGCCGGACGCGCGCCAGGATTTCAGCGGTGCGGTCAGAGGCCTTGTCGCGGTCCAAAAGGCCTCGCAGGCCCTTTTGCCCGGATACGCCGAAAAGAGGGACGGCAAGGTTCTCCAGAACCGTCAAATCCGGGTAAATGCCGGGGACTTGAAACTTGCGGGCGACGCCTTTGCGGCTGATCCGGTGAGGTGCCAGGCCGGCAATGCTCTCGCCGAACAGCCGGATGGTCCCCGCCGAAGGTCGAAGTGCGCCGGTGATGAGGTTGAAGAGCGTTGTCTTGCCGCAGCCATTGGGGCCAATGATGCAGAGCAGCTCATTATGCCCCAAAGCCAGCGACAGATTGTCCACGGCATGAAAACCACCGAAGTCCTTTGTCAGTCCCTCGGCTTCCAGAAAGGTCGTCATACCGCTCCCCGATACGCCACGCACCCCGTAGATCTGATCCTCGCTTATAGCTACGAGGGTCTAGAGTGTTGGAGCCGCCTCCGGGCTAAGCGCAGCCTGCTTCGGGTGCCAGCGTGCCCAGAGCTTCGACGGTTTCCAGGCCCGCTCCCTCCGTCTTGGCGAGGTACATGTTCAGCGAGACATGGTGGCTTGCGGCGTCGATAGCGAGAGGTCCGGTCGGGGTCTCCTGCGTCAGTCCTTCCAGACCATCGACGACCGATTCCCGGTCCGCCTTTCCAGATTTTTCCAGGCCTGTCTTGAGGGCCTGCATCGCGTTGTAATGCGTCATGACGTAGTGGGAGATGATCACGTCGTCTCCGGCGTTCTTCCGAATACGGGCCACAAAGTCCTGAACGCCGGGCTCGTTGCTGGAAGAGACAAGCGGAACCGTCACCCACATGTTTTGGCCTTTGCCTTCGCCGAAAGCACCGAGGTAAGCCTCGGAAAACCCGAGAAAGGCGACAGTAAGCTGATTCAGAAGGCCGAGATCCTCGGCCTGTTTGATAAAGGTGATGCCGTCGGCGCCGGGCAGCGCGAAGACCAAGACCTTGGCACCGCTGTCCGCAATGCGCCGAATCACCGGTGTGAACTCCTTCACGCCCCAGGGTGTGAATTCCTCCCCGACCGTCTCGCCGCCGAGTTCACCGACGATGCCCTTGGCCGTTTCAAACATCTTCTGCGGCCAGACGTAGTCGGCGCCGAACATGTAATAGCTGTTGCCGGCTGTTTCGTTCATGTGCGGCAGGAGCTTGGCCAGCTCCTGGTTCGGCACGGTGTTGAAGGAGAAGATGTAGCGGTCGCAAGCGCCGCCTTCGTAGTTGGTGGCATAAAGCAGCGGCGTCTTCATCCGTTTGTGCGTCGGGGCCATGGCGTCGCGGGCATTGGAGGTAATGGGCCCGGTTACGGCAATCACCTCATCGCGTTGGATCAGTTTGGTTGTGCGCTCAACGGAGGTCTTTGGGTCGGTTTTATTGTCCTCGTAGATCACGTCCACGGGGCGTCCGAGGATGCCGCCGGCCTCGTTGATCTCTTTGATGGCCAGATCGATGCCGAGCTTTGCCTGATTGCCGAAGAGCTCTAGGCCGCCGCTGAAAGGTTGTACCGCGCCAATCCGGATCGGGTCATTCGCTGCAATCGCTGGCAAGCCGAGGCTGGCCGTGCCCGCCACTATGCCCGTAGCGGCAGCACCCTTCAGGAAGTCGCGTCTGGTTGAGCCAAACATTCGCTGGGTCCCCCTGTGAGATATCGTTGAATGCACACGATTTTTTCACGCGGAAGACGAAGCCTGCAACGACTTTCTTAAGATGAGGCTTGGGATCGGGCCTTAGCTGGAACGTTGGGGATGTCTTTTAGTCGAACAGCTTGTCGATATCGTCCTGGGTGATGCCTTCGTTTTCGAGCTGCGGGCCGTTCATCAAGTCATCTTCGGAGTCGCTGTGGGCCCGTGCCTGGTCCACAGGCAAGTCCTGAAATGCTTCTTGGCCCCAGATCTCGATCATAGCGATGATCCGATCCTCAATGTACCGCAGGGTCTTGATCACCTTGTTGACCCGCTGGCCGGTGATGTCCTGGAAGTTACTGGCCTCGAAGATCTCGATCACTTGCTGGGCAGCCTTGTCCACCATGACTTGAATGTCCTCGTCGTCGTGGTGTGTCCGCCCGACTTCGTTGATGAGCTTCTCGATTTTCTCGTTCGCCTCAAGAATGCGATTGGTTGCGGTCTCTGTGGAGCGAACGATGGCGTCCAGTTCGCTGGAGGCGGAGACGACCCGGTCGTCCTCTTCAAGGTAGGGGTGCTTTATGGATGCGATTTCAGCCTTAGCTTGGCCAATGGCGCGGACCATTTGAGCGATTTCGACACGGGCGTCGGCCGCCTCTGTGATTTCTCCTTGAGAAGACGCGGTATCTTGGTCGCTCTTAAGTTCTGCAATCTGTGCCTGAAGGGCTCGGATTTCCTCTAAGAGGTCGCTGTTAGTTACACCGGAAGGATCGATTGCCGCACTTAGGGCGCCACCTGTCCCAACCCCATCTGTGTGAAGCTGTTGCAGTTCCTTTTCTCGCTGACGCAGTCGCATCTGCCTTTCGGCTGCAAATTCGCGTTTTTCCACGGACTTAGCCACCGTTTGGCTCCTCTCCAGGTCACAGTCTTTTTCTACGCCAATTCAAACGGCGAAGGCGCGGCAGCGTAATCCGTGGCGCTTAACGAAGTATGAGTATGGTTATTCATGGTCGTACTATGCGCCAAGAAACTCTGAATGAGAGCATTCGCCTGCTGGTTTCCCGGAAACTGCGTTTGCAGCAATCATAAATTGTATTGACGGCATGCAATACCAAGATAAGCGTCTGGGTTAACGTTTTCTATAGACGGATTAGCCTACCTTAATCTCGGTTTTTAGCGTTTTGGAATATGTTGCGACCCTGATTTCACCGAAGATCGGATTGGCCGGTAACAACCGCAATGGCGAAGGCGACAGGCAACATGGCGGCTGCGGCCGAACTGCGCGCAAGAATTCCGATGAAAATGCGCCTGAAAGCTTGGTGGGAAGGCCATGAGCTTGAGGTTCGCCGTCGCCAGCACGACGAAGAAGCCAATCAGGCACCCGACGATGCGGTCAACGCGGCACCGGAGCAGATCAGTGCCTCCCGGCGGATCGAAATGACCCAGTTGATCTGGGGTGAGGGCATGACCAGCCCGGGTGGGGAGGATTTCATCCTCCATCTTGTCAAACCCTTCGCTCTAAATCCGGCATTGACGATCCTCGATGTGACGGCGGGGTTGGGCGGACCTGCGCGGACGATGGTCGACCGCTTCGGAGTCTGGGTCAAAGGCTTGGAGGCCGACAGAGAGCTCGCCGAGGCTGGCATGGAACTCTCTACCAAGTCTGGTATGGGCAAGAAGGCGCCAATCGAATCCTTCGCGCCTGAGGGATACGAATTCAAGCCCAAGAGCGTCGACTGTGTGTTCTCGAAAGAAGGACTGTTTAAGATCCAAGACAAGCGGCGCCTCATGGCCGGATTGATCGAAGCGCTCAAGCAGAGGGGCCAACTCATCTTTACGGACTATATCAGAGCGGATGAGGCCAGCGACTCTGCGGTGGCCAAGTGGGCGCAGAACGAGCCAAGCAACCCGGACCCGTGGAAGTTGTCTCAGTACGAAGACACTCTCAATGAGATGCGCATGGATATCCGGATCAAGGAAGATATGACGGAACAGATGAAGTCTATGATCCGGGAATCCTGGGCCGGTTTCACCAAGCTTGCCCAGGGAAAGGGCATTGATCCCGCGACCGCCAAATTCCTGGCTGACGAGGCCGAACTGTGGACCCGGCGCTATATGGCGATGGAAGAAGGGACCCTCCAGGTGTGCCGTGTCCATGCAATCGTCCCCTCTGGCGATAAGATGTTGTCCGATTGGTGATCGGCTTCCTTTCAAAGGAGGAATTTGGGCGTTTGCCCGGTCGCCCCTGAGGGCTGTTCTTGACAGGACCAATTCTTGACAGGGCTGGGGCCGTTCACTATGTTCCCGGCGCTCTAAGTGGCCCCATAGGGTGGGCCGACGCACCGAGGACTTGTCATGAAAGTGGTGAACTCTCTGAGAACCGCTAAAAAGCGGGAAAAATCCTGCCGCGTGGTGCGCCGCAAAGGCCGCGTCTACGTGATCAACAAGAAGAACCCGCGCTTCAAGGCACGCCAGGGCTAGGGCTCTATGGCCGGGGCACGCTGAACGGTGTGATCCCTGCTAAGGACGGCGTGGGATTCAACCCGGCAGGGTGGCGCCCGTACAGAGCTGGCGGTTAAAAGGTATCCGGCTCATTTGGGCCGGATTGCTTTTTTGGGCCCGGGCCGGACGTTGACCGTGATCCGGCCCGACTTCATATTATCTCCTAAGAAGATTGGGACCGGTTCCGGTTGGGCCACGGAAGGAACGTCCCTTGGCTGAGGGCTCGTAGACCCAAAGTGGCGCGCAATGCGGCCTGGGGAGGATCATCTTGCGAATGCCGGACCCCGACCGGGGGGTAATCGACTCGAAAGCAGAAATCGCTGCGGGTCTGCGTGCGATCGTGCCCGGCGAAGGGGTCATCGTCGCCGAAGAAGAGCTTCGCGCGTATGAGTCGGACGGACTGACGGCGTATCGCCAACCTCCTCTTATTGTCGTTCTGCCGGAAACGACCGAGCAAGTCTCCGCGGTGCTCAAATATTGCCAGGAGCGTGACATCAAAGTCGTACCGCGAGGCGCCGGAACCTCTCTCTCCGGCGGTGCTCTGCCGCTGGCCGATGGGGTCCTTCTGGGACTTGGAAAGTTCAACCGTATCCTGGAGGTTGACTACGACAACCGCTGTGCCGTTGTGCAGCCCGGCGTGACCAACCTTGGCATCACGCATGCCGTTGAGGGGGAAGGCTTCTATTACGCTCCGGATCCTTCCAGCCAGATCGCCTGCACCATTGGAGGCAACGTGGCCGAGAACTCCGGCGGTGTCCATTGCCTGAAGTATGGCCTGACGACCAACAATCTCCTGGGTCTAGAGATGGTCCTGATGGACGGCACGATCCTAAGGGTCGGCGGCAAGCATCTGGATTCCGAGGGCTACGACATTCTCGGCCTGATGACCGGGTCGGAGGGGCTGCTGGGGGTCGTGACGGAAGTGACGGTGCGGATCCTCAAGAAGCCGGAAACGGCACGGGCCGTGCTGTTGGGCTTTCCATCCAGCGAGGCAGCCGGCGACACGGTCGCCGCCATTATCGCCGCGGGTATGATTCCCGGGGGCATGGAGATGATGGACAGGCCGGCCATTCACGCGGCCGAGGACTTCGTTGAAGCCGGTTATCCCCGGGATGTCGAGGCCTTGCTGATCGTAGAGTTGGATGGCCCCAAGGTCGAGGTCGATCATTTGATCGCCAAGGTGACGGAGATTGCGGACCAGAACGGCGCGGTGACCACGCGGGTCAGTGAATCCGAGGAAGAGCGGATGAAGTTCTGGGCGGGGCGCAAAGCAGCCTTCCCTGCCGTGGGCCGCATCTCACCGGACTACTATTGCATGGACGGGACAATTCCCCGCAGCAAGCTGCCGCTTGTCCTCAGCCGTATGCGCGAGATGAGCGACCGCTATCAGCTGCGTGTCGCCAATGTCTTTCACGCCGGGGACGGCAACCTCCATCCCCTGATTCTCTACGATGCCAACAAGCCCGGCGAACTGGATCGGGCGGAACAATTTGGCTCCGACATATTGAAGCTCTGTGTTGAGGTGGGCGGCGTTCTGACGGGCGAGCATGGCGTCGGCGTCGAAAAGCGCGACCTGATGGGTGAGATGTTTGGCGAGGAAGACCTCAAGCAACAGCAACGCGTCAAATGCGCTTTCGATCCAAAGGCGCTGTTGAATCCGGGCAAGATGTTCCCGGAACTGCATCGCTGTGCGGAACTGGGACGCATGCACGTTAGCGGCGGCAAGTTGCCCTTCCCGGATCTTCCCAGGTTTTAGGGCGCTCAGGTGTCTTCGACATTCAAGCCTGCCACGGCGGATCAAGTGCGTGAAGCCGTGGCCTGGGCCGTGGGCGAAGAGCAGCCCTTGGAAGTGATTGGTGCGGGGTCCAAGCGGGGCCTTGGGCGGCCCGTGCAGGCAGCCCATAGTCTCGACCTCTCCGGCCTGACCGGCGTGACCCTGTATGAGCCTGAAGAACTGGTTCTCTCCGCGCGGGCCGGCACGTCAATTGCGGAAATCGAAGCGTTATTGGAGGAGAAACATCAGCAACTGGCGTTCGAGCCGCCGGACTATGGACCCTTGCTGGCCGGCGCGGCCGGCGCAGGGTCTTTGGGCGGTGTTCTGGCCTGCAACCTCTCCGGCCCCCGGCGCATCAAGGCCGGCGCGGCGCGGGATCACTTTCTCGGCGTCGACGGTGTTTCAGGACGGGGCGAGAGCTTCAAATCCGGGGGGCGGGTTGTGAAGAACGTCACGGGCTACGACCTGATGAAGGTGATGGCCGGATCCTACGGCACGTTGGCAGCTATGACCGATGTCACGGTCAAAGTCTTGCCTCGGCCTGAAAAGACCTACACGGCGCTGGTCTTTGGCTTGGAGGATGCCATGGCCTTGCAAGCCATGACGCTGGCTCTGAACTCCTCTCACGAGGTTTCAGGGGCGGCGCATTTGCCGGCTGCCGCCGCCCGCCGATCCGGCGTGGCACGAGTCGCCGAATGTGGAGGCGCGGTCACGGCTATCCGTGTCGAGGGACCCGGTCCTTCTGTTGTTTACCGCTGCAACGAGCTGCGTGAGACGCTGGGGCGGTTCGGTGAGACCGAGGAGTTGCATTCTCAGAATTCACTCGCATTTTGGCGTGAAGTGCGGAACGTGCAACCCTTCGTCGAAGAGCGGGAGCGTTCAGTTTGGAAGGTTTCGGTGGCACCTTCGAGTGGCGCAGATGTTGCGATAAATGTTCCGGACTCTGAGGTCTTTTATGATTGGGGTGGCGGTCTCGTGTGGCTAAGTCTGCCGACAGGTGAGGATAGTGGCGCAGCGGCTGTTCGCTCTGCTGTCGCGGGGCTAGGCGGCCATGCCAACCTTGTCCGGGCACCGGAACAGGTTCGTGCGAGTGTTGCAGTATTTCAGCTGCAGGATTCCGCAATGGCAGCCCTGACACGCCGGGTGAAGGAGTCTTTCGATCCGCGGCACATTCTCAATCCCGGCCGTATGTACGCGGGCGTGTGAGGGCAGGCAATGCAGACCAATTTCTCTTTGGCCCAGCTTGCGGATTCCTCCATAGCGGAGGCGGACTCGATTCTCCGCAAGTGCGTTCACTGCGGATTCTGCACGGCAACCTGCCCGACCTATGTGCTGCTGGGCGACGAGCTCGATTCACCCCGGGGACGAATCTATCTCATCAAGGACATGCTGGAAGGCGACAAGCCGGCCAGCGCGAAGGTGACGAAGCACATCGACCGCTGTCTGTCATGTCTCTCCTGCATGACGACCTGCCCGTCCGGCGTCCACTACATGCATCTCGTGGATCACGCCCGCGCGCATATTGAGAAAACCTATCGCCGGCCACTCGGCGACAGATGGCTGCGAGGGATTCTTTCGTACGTCATCCCCAGGCCGTCGCTGTTCCGGTTGGCGCTTCTCGGCGCCTGGTTCGGTAAGCCCCTTGCGCCGTTGATGCCGCGCCGCCTGCGCGGGTTGCTCCGGATGGCGCCTGCTCAGACAAAAGCGCCGAGTCGTGTCGATCTGCCACAGATCTTTCCGGCGGAAGGGAACCGGCGTGGCCGTGTCGCCTTGCTGACGGGTTGCGCGCAGCAGGTCCTGGCGCCGGAGATCAACGAAGCGACGGTGCGCTTGTTGACGCGCCACGGTGTCGAAGTGGTCGTGGCAAAGGGAGTTGGGTGTTGCGGGTCTCTGACGCATCACATGGGGCGTGAGCACGAGGCTCTGACATCTGCCAGAGCGAACGTTCAGGCTTGGTCGCAAGAAGCGGAAAATGGTGGCCTGGATGCGGTCATCGTGAATGCCTCGGGCTGTGGCACCACCGTCAAAGACTATGGTTTCATGTTGCGCGAGGATAAGGCATGGGCGGAGCGCGCGGACAAGATTGCATCCCTTACACGCGACGTCTCGGAGTATCTCGCCGAACTTGGCATCATGGGGCCGGCGCGTGAAACCGGTCAGCGCGTCGCCTATCAGGCGGCCTGTTCCCTGCAGCACGGACAAAAGGTCCGTGAGGCGCCCAAGACCCTGCTGCGCAAGGCGGGATTCGACGTTTGTGAGATTCCGGAAGCGCATCTCTGTTGCGGGTCTGCCGGCACCTACAACATTCTTCAGCCGGAAATCGCGGACAAGCTGCGCGACCGCAAAGTCGGTAACATCGAATCCACTCGGCCCGACATCGTTGCCAGCGGCAACATCGGATGCATCGTGCAAATCTCGAGCGGGACGGAGATTCCGGTCGTGCATACCGTTGAGCTGCTAGACTGGGCCACCGGCGGGCCAAAGCCGGCTTCGCTGGAGACTCAGCTCACCTAATCAACGGTGTGGTGCATCAACGACAATGCGGCGACGCCAAGCATGTCTAGCTTTCTTTCAAACCTCTCAATGCGAGCCTCTGCGTTTCGACCGCGCGGTCCCAAATCATCTGCTTCCAGTCGTCGGCGTCCTGATAGAAGGCTTCGCGGACTTGCTGCTTGATCGCGCGGCCCTGATCGGATTCGGGATCGCCGTAGAGGTGGAGCCAGTTATCGGCTCTGAGCGCCAATTTCACGAGCTGGGTTTCTTGGGTACCATATTCCAGCGCAATTACTGTTAGGTCCGTCTTGTCAGCCGCTTTCTCCATCCCAAAGAGGTTGACGCCGTTCAGTTCCACCGATGACGATGTTCCCATCAGGGGCGAAGTGAAGTCGCCTTCATACCATTGCTCGGTGCGCGTCAGGTTATCGCTGCCGACGGCATGGCAACAAATCCGCTCGCCATGGCCGCGGGGTCCCAGGCCCGTGTGATAGTCTATCACCGCCGCCTGCTTCGCATTGGCAAGCTCCGTTTCGAAGATTCGCTTGAGCGTGCGATGTGACCAGGTCGGCGCTTGGCCGCCATAGAAAATCCCGTCGGGATGGCTGTATTGCCCGGCAGAGACGGCGGCCTGTAAGGCGCGCGGACCGTGCTCGTCGGCGTAAGCCGCAAGAGCCTCATGCGTCTCGGAAATCGTCGCGTCATCCCAGGTCTTGGGACAAATCAGGTCCGCGAGCTCCCGGTAGGCAGCGTTGTCTGGTAGCGGGCCGCCGAAATCGACGAAGTTCCGGTTGAGGTCGACGTTTTCTTCGGTCACGCGGCGCAGCCATGCAAATCCATGGGGGTTTATCGCGTGAATCGCGAGATAGGCGATGTCGCCATGGCTCTCTGCCGCCAGGCCGCTTTCGAACCATCCCACTTGCACACCGGAGCCGCAGAAGCCCTCCGCGCCATGGGTCCCGGAGACCGAGACCAGGACGCGCTCAGCATCCCGCGGCCCCAGCCAAGCTGTATCGGTGTAGAGCGCCTGCCCGTTCGGGCCGCGGTTCGGATTGTCGTAGGCCGTATGTGTGGCGCCTGCGGCACGGGCTGAGTCCAAAAACCGCTGCCGGGCCTCGGCGTAATCGGCTGAGAAATAGGATGGAGCCGTCAAAGCTTTGCCTCATCAAATTGTGAAACCAATGGGTCTGTCCCTCCCTTCAATTGCGCGGGAGCATGGGCCATACTTAGAAGCGTGAAAGGCTTGATCGCAATAGCTTTATTTGCCCTGACGCTGATGCAGCCCGGGTGGGCGGCGGCGGATCAGAGGGATTCGCGCCTGGAAATCCTGTTTTCGCGCTTGGCGGAGACCAGCAATCCCGGTGAAGCCATCCAATTGGAAGGCGAAATCTGGCAGATTTGGACCCACAGCGACGATCGGGCGGTTCAGTTGCTGATGCAGGACGGTGTTCTTGCTATGTCCCAGCGCGACTACAACCGGGCGCTCAGCAAGTTTGACCAGATCATTGCGATCGCGCCGGAATTCGCGGAAGGGTGGAATAAGCGCGCAACTCTTTTTTACCTTATGGATCGTTATGAGGACTCCCTGGCGGACATAGAAAACGTCCTGCGGCTGGAACCCCGTCATTTCGGTGCCCTATCTGGCCGCGGGCTCGTATATAGCGAACTTGAAGACGAAGAGAGGGCGCTTCAGTCTTTCGAAGAAGCCTTGGACATCCACCCCTACATGGTGGGTGCAATTCACAATGTCCGTGTCCTGCGCAAGCGGTTGCGGGACAGCAACATCTGAAAAACGCCGGGTTGCCGATGTTCGGACAGCGTTGCTGGGGCCGGCAATCCTGTCGGTCGCGATTTGATGTGCTGCAAAGCGAGAAAAGTACCTCTGGCCTATGTTTCCGGTCGAGGCGAGCTGTATGCAGGAGGACTCCGCGGTGGCGACGATGCACGCGATGATCATGGAGCAGGCTCGCAAGCCCCTGCGGGCCATCGACCGCTGTCTGCCGGAGGTCGGGCCGGATCAAGTGCTCGTCAGGGTTTCCGCCTGTGGAGTCTGCCGCACGGACCTTCATGTTCTGGATGGTGATCTCACCGGACCGAAGCTGCCTTTGATCCTCGGCCACGAGATCATTGGCAGGGTCGTGGCCACCGGCGCCGAGGTGTCAGAGATCAAAGAAGGGGAAAGGGTCGGAATACCCTGGCTGGGCTGGACCTGCGGTGTCTGCGTCTTCTGCCGTGCCGGGCAGGAGAACCTTTGCCCCCTCGCGCGATTCACCGGCTACACCTTGGACGGTGGCTTTGCCACTCATAGCTTGGTGGACAACCGCTATTGCTTCCCGGTGCAGGGCAGCATTTCGGACGCCAATGCGGCGCCGCTGCTCTGCGCGGGGCTAATCGGCCACCGGTCCTACCGCATGGCGGGGGAGGGAGTGCGCCTGGGGCTCTATGGATTCGGCGCCGCGGCCCATATCGTCGCCCAAGTCGCGGTCCACGATGGGCGGGAGGTCTATGCCTTCGTACGCCCTGGGGACGCAAAGGCACAGGATTTTGCGATGAGGCTCGGCGCGGTCTGGAGCGGGGATTCGACCGAAATGCCGCCCGAACCCCTGGATGCGGCGATCCTCTTCGCCCCGGTTGGCTCCCTCGTCCCCCAAGCGCTGCGGGCGGTGAGGCCCGGCGGTCGGGTGGTCTGCGCCGGGATTCACATGAGTGATATCCCCAGCTTCCCCTACGATCTCCTGTGGCGCGAACGCAGCCTTTGCTCCGTCGCCAATTTGACGCGCCAGGATGGCACGGAGTTTCTTGCCTTGGCGCCCGAGGTTCCCGTTCAAACGAGCGTGGAAACCTATCCGCTTCTGGCCGCGAACGAGGCGATTGCCGACCTGAGGCAGGGACGGATAAGTGGTGCGGCCGTGCTGCTGACCGATTGACCGGGCGGAACCGCACTTTCCAGTCCCCTGAAAAAGTGATGCCGCAAGAATGTGCAAGAGATTGCGGCGTGGATTGATTAGCATCAATCTCGATAACTTGGTGTTGCTACCGAAGGGCCTGGGGAGGGCCGTACGAAGGTGAGCCTGCAGCAGACTTGGCGCATTCCGGCCGTCATTCTTTTTTCGGCCGCGGTCATTCTGGGCCTCAATATGGGGGTTCGCCAGACCTTCGGTCTGTTCCTGGAGCCGATGACCCTGGAACTCGGGATCAGCCGTAGCAATTTCTCACTGGCGATCGCCATCCAAAACCTGCTTTGGGGTGTCTTGACCCCGGTCTTCGGCATTCTATCGGACCGCTATGGCACCGCGCGGTGCCTGGTTTCCGGCGGCGTTCTTTATGTCATCGGCATCGTCATCATGGCCATGTCCCAGTCGGCACTCGGCGTTCATGTCGGTGCGGGCGTGCTGGTCGGCATCGCGGTTGCGGCTTGCGGTTTCCCAATGGTTTTGGCCGCGGTGGCGCGGCACTTTCCCGCTGAAAAGCGCAGTCTGGCACTTGGGTTAGCGTCTTCCGGAGGATCGGCAGGCCAGTTCCTTCTTCTGCCGACCAGCCAGATCATGATTCAGGATTTGGGCTGGGTGACGGCGCTTCTCGTCCTTGCGGGCCTATCGGCCCTGATCGTGCCGCTGGCGGCGGCCCTCGTCGGCAAGCCGGGCGGCGGCACGCCGAGCGTTACCGAAGACACACTTTGGCAAGCTCTCCGCTACGCCAGCAGGCAGCGGGACTATCTGCTGCTGAACGCGGGCTTCTTTGTCTGCGGCTTCCATGTCGCTTTCATTGGCACGCACCTGCCGGGCTATGTGGTCACTTGCAATCTCGATCCCTTAGTGGGCGCTACGTCCCTCGGTGTGATCGGGTTCTTCAATATTCTCGGTGGCATTGCCGCGGGATTCCTCGGCGGCAAATTCCGCAAGAACCAGGTGCTAGCCGGCATCTATCTCGCGCGTGCCGTGGTCATTTCGCTCCTCTTGATCGCGCCAAAGACGGAAGTGACGCTCTACCTCTTCTCTGCCGCCTTCGGTCTGCTGTGGCTCAGCACCGTGCCGCTGACCTCGGGCCTCGTGGCGGACATTTATGGACCGAAATACATGGCGAGCCTGTTCGGGATTGTCATGCTGAGCCATCAGGTCGGTGCTTTCTTTGGCGCTTGGTTCGGCGGTATCAGCTACGACTACAACGGATCTTACGAAGCCGTTTTCTACATCTCGGTTCTCTTAGGCTTGCTGGCCGCCGCGCTGAACTGGCCCATTGTCGACCGTCCGGTTTCTCCTGGCGGAAGGACCGAAGCGGCAACGGCCTAGATCTGCGGCCCTCATTTTAGACTGATGGGTTCCGATCAGTCGATCCAGGCGATCCGGAGCAGGTTCGTGGTCCCTGGCGTTCCGAAGGGGACACCAGCCGTAATCACCAGTTTGTCACCGCTTTCCGCGAAGCCTTCGTCATGTGCTATCCGGCAAGCCTTGCGCACCATCTCCGACGTGTTAGTGACGTCGGACGTATGGACGCAATGCGCACCCCAAAGCAACGCGAGGCGGCGGGCCGCTTCCCGCTTGTCGGTCAGGACAATGATCGGAGAATCAGGCCGTTCTCGCGCCGCCCGCATCGCCGTAGATCCCGACATGGTGTAGCTCACGATGGCAGAGGCCGAGATCGTTGAAGCCACCTGTGCTGCGGCCGCGGCGATCGCGTCGGCGGCGGTCGGTTCAAGGCTTGCGTCCGGTGAATGAACGATGCGGCCATAGAGCGGATCGCGTTCGGTCGAGTTGATAATTCGATCCATCATCGTCGCGGCCTCGATGGGATAATCTCCAGCCGCCGTTTCCGCCGATAGCATGACTGTGTCCGCGCCATCGTAGACGGCGGTTGCAACATCCGAGGCTTCGGCCCGTGTCGGGGCGGGAACACTGATCATCGATTCAAGCATCTGCGTGGCAACGACGACAGGTTTTCCGGCCGTACGGCAGGTGTGGATGATCAACTTTTGTTTGGACGGGACGTGTTCAGGCGGCATCTCCACGCCCAAGTCCCCGCGCGCGACCATGATGGCATCGCTCAAAGCCACCAACTCATCCAGACAATCCAGCGCCGCTGGCTTTTCGATCTTGGTCATGATGGCGGCGCGGTCGTCGATGAGTCCTCGGGCCTCTACAAGGTCTTCCGGGCGTTGCACGAACGACAGGCCGACCCAGTCGACCCCCAGGTCCAAACCGAACTCCAGATCCTCGCGGTCCTTTTTTGTCAGCGGCGAGATCGGCAGGACGGCACCGGGCAGGTTGACGCCCTTGCGGTCCTTCAGGGTCCCGCCGGCTTCAACGATGGTTTCCGCAAAGTCGTTGCCGCAGTCCTTTACCCTGAGTCGCAGCTTGCCGTCGTCCAGCAGGACCAATGTGTCCCGCTTCAGTGCCGCAAAGACCTCCGGATGGGGCAGGGGTGCGCGGTCGCTGCCGCCGATCTGCTCGGTGAGATCCAAACGAAAAGCAGCGCCCGGCTCCAGCTCGACAGCGCCGTCTTGCATTGCGCCGACGCGCAACTTCGGGCCCTGCAAGTCCATCAAGACCCCGATCGGCCGTCCGACCTCCTTTTCCAGCTGCCGGATAAGGAATAGCCGGTGCTGATGATCTTCGTGTGATCCATGACTGAAATTGAGCCGGAAGACATCCACACCGGCTTCGAACAGTCCTTTGATTGCCGCCTCGTCGGAGCTGCTCGGTCCGAGGGTGGCGATGATTTTTGCTTTTCTTGAGCGTCGCATGGCGGCGAACATACCTTGCGGCGAGTCGTTCGCCTAGAGGCAATCTACTGTCGCTCCGATGACACTTTTTTGTCCGCGGGCAAATGAAATCAGCGAAGACACGAAGACCTTCGCGCTCCGTCATTCGATCAGAATGGCGCGAAAGTCGTTCACGTTGGTTCTAGTCGGCCCGGTCATGATGAGATCGCCCAGCGCATCGAACACACGGTAGGCGTCGTTGTTATCCAAACAGGCCGCCGGATCGACGCCCGCGCTTGAAGCATGATCCAACGTCGCCGGATCGCAAATCGCGCCAGCGTTGTCCTCACTGCCGTCTATACCATCGGTGTCGCAAGCAATGGCATGAATCCCTTGCATGCCTTGCACCGACAGAGCAAAGGACAGCAGAAACTCCGCATTGCGGCCACCTCGGCCATTGCCCTTTACGGTCACGGTCGTTTCTCCGCCCGAAAGCAGAACGCAGGGCGGTGGCACGGGCTGTCGGTGCCTGCGGACCTGCAAAGCTATACCCGCCATGACTTGCCCGACATCGCGTGCTTCACCCTCGATCGAGTCCCCGAGAATGATGGGGGTGACACCCTTGGTTCGCGCAAAACTTGCGGCGGCTTCCAAGGAATCCTGGGGTCTCGAGATGATGTGGGACACGACGGAGTCCAGACGCGGGTCTCCGGGCTTCGGCGTTTCGTCTTCCGCGGCAGAAAACCGTTTGCGGATAGAGTCCGGCAGATCGATGCCATACTTGTCGACGATCGCTTGCGCGTCCGCAAAGGTCGTGGGGTCGCAGACGGTTGGACCGGAGGCGATCACCGCCGGGTCATCGCCAGGGACGTCCGAGATCATCAAGGTGATGACTCTTGCCGGTGCGGCCGCGGCGGCAAGGCGCCCGCCTTTGATGGCAGAGAGATGTTTGCGCACACAGTTCATTTCGTCGATGGGGGCACCGCACTTCAGGAGAGCGCGATTGACGGCCTGTTTCTCCTCCAGGTCGATACCGGGCGCCGGCAGCGTCAGGAGCGCGGAGCCGCCACCGGAGATCAAACAAAGGACGAGGTCGTCCGCATTCAAACCGTTAACGCTCTTGAGGATGCGTCCGGCCGCTTCACGTCCGGCCTTGTCGGGGACGGGGTGCGCGGCTTCGATCACTTCAATGCGCCTTGTCGGCAACCCATGACCGTAGCGGGTTACCACCAGGCCCTCGAGTGGCCCGGACCAGTTGTCTTCCACTGCCTTTGCCATCGCGGCCGCCGCTTTGCCGGCGCCGACGACGACGGTGCGGCCGCTCGGTGGTGCTGGCAGATGGGCCGGCAGGACTTTCAAGGGATCGGCTGCACCAAGGGCTTCATTGAAAAGACTGGTGAGAAAGGCGCGTGGATCGGAAAGGGACATTGAAACCTGGTTCTCTACGGGGGACGGCGAAAGAGCGTGCTCTAAATGACCTGAAATCCCCGGGCATAGGGATCGCGATCGTCAATAGTAATCGTGTTGAGGCCCGTGATCCGGGCCCAGCCTTCGATTGAGGGCAGAATGGCCTCGTGATTGCCGACACTCGTGCGTTCTTCGACGCGGCCATTGAACAGGCTGCCGATGATACTCTCGTGCACGAAGTCGTCGCCAGTCCGAAGGTCTCCCCGTGCAGCCAGTTGCGCCATGCGGGCTGAAGTGCCTGTGCCGCAAGGGCTGCGGTCGATCGCCTTGTCGCCATAGAACACGGCGTTGCGCGCGTGCGCTCCCGGCTTTGTGGGGGCGCCCGTCCACATGATGTGGCTGACGCCGTTGATCGTGGGATCTTCAGGATGCACCAGCTCCACGGCTTGGTTGACGGCCCGGCGCAGCAAAGGGGAGAGGCGTTGGATATCGCCTGGGCTCAGGTCCGCCATGTCCCGATAGCCGTCCTGCGGTTCTACGATGGCATAGAAGTTGCCTCCATAGGCGATGTCGACAGTGAGGGGGCCTAAGTCAGGACAATCGACTTTGACGCTATCCGCGGCGAGATAGGACCCAACGTTGCGGATCCTGACGGCCTCAACATAACCGTTTTCCATGCGGTACTGGGCCTCGACAAATCCAGCGGGCGTTTCAAGTCGCAGGACGCCCGGATCGCGGGGCTGAACCAAGCCGCGCTCCAACGCAAAAGTGACCGTCCCGATCGTGCCATGACCGCACATCGGCAGGCATCCGCTGGTCTCGATGTAGAGGACTCCGATATCGCAGTCGTCCCGGCTGGCAGGATAGAGGATAGAGCCCGACATCATGTCGTGGCCGCGCGGCTCGAACATTAGCCCAGTGCGGATCCAGTCGTAGCGGGCGAGGAAGTCTTGCCGCCGCTCCGACATGCTGGTCCCCTCCAACTGCGGTCCACCCGCAGCGACGAGGCGCACCGGATTGCCGCAGGTATGTCCGTCGATGCAGAAGAAGGTGTTGGGCCGTATCGTCATAGGTCCAAGTGCCGGAAGTCCAGATGCTTTGCCGCTGCCGGGCTCGGCCCCACTATGGGCTTCCCCGAGGTTCTGTTGCAACGGGATCGGCTATGGCTATAGTCCGGCGGTCATGACCCGTCAATTGACCGAAGCCGAAGCGGAAAGCGGGCGTGCTTTGCGTATGCTCGCGGAACCCGACCCTTTTGAGATCCTCCACCCCGAGGGGGCGGCACAGGTTCTCCTGCTCTGCGATCACGCGACGTCCTTCGTTCCGGAGTCTCTGGACAAGCTCGGTTTGGACGATGCACTCCTGTGCCGGCATATCGCCTGGGATATAGGGATCGCCGAGGTCACGCGGAGCTTGAGCGACAGACTGGACGCCCCGGCCGTCCTGAGCCGCTTTTCACGGCTTGTCATTGACCCCAACCGGCAGACCGGGCTTTCAAGCTCGATCCCCGAGGTGAGCGACGGTGTGCCGATCCCCGGCAATACGGATCTGGCTCCAGGCGACATCGAGGCACGGATCGAGACTTTTTTCCGTCCCTACCACGATGCGATCACGAGCCAGATCGACCGGATGATGGAGCGCGGCGGGCCGCCCGTGGTGATCTCCATGCATTCCTTCACGCCTGTGATGGACGGCGTAGAGCGGCCATGGAAGATCGGGATTCTCTGGAACAAGGACTGGCGTTTGCCGAAGCCCCTGATCGCCAAGTTGCGATCCCACGGGATGATCGTCGGTGACAACGAACCCTATTCCGGGCAAGATGCACATGGTTACACGCAGCACGTGCATGCGGACGCGCGCGGCCTTGCCAACGCTTTGGTCGAGGTGCGCCAGGATCTGATCGACACCCATCATGGAGCGCGGGAGTGGGCCGAGATACTCGGCGATGCGCTTTCCGAACTGCTGATTGACCCGAGCCTCTATCGCGTTCAGCATTTCGAATAGACGGGCAGCCACGGCTCGTTCAGGCTGAAGGGGAGGGTGGCGTGACACAACACAAGGAACCGTCCTTCACAGTGGGCATCGAGGAGGAATACCTCCTTGTCGATCCCAAGACGCGCGATCTGCTAATCGAGGCCCCCGACAGCCTGATGGCGGAATGCGAGCGTCGTCTGAAAGGTCAGGTCAGCCCCGAATTCCTGCAGTCCCAGATTGAGATCGGGACGAACTGCTGCAACACCATCAAAGAAGCTGCGGAGGAGTTGAAGTACCTCCGCCGCACGGTTTCGGACGTGGCACGGGAACACGGCCTGGCGATGATCGCCGCCTCAACCCATCCCTTTGCGCAGTGGGACCATCAGAAGCACACGCGCAAAGAGCGGTACGACGTTATCGCTCAGGATATGCAGGGCGTGGTGCACCGTCTTGTGATCTGCGGCATGCACGTGCATGTCGGGCTCGACGACGACGATCTACGGATCGATCTGCTGGGACAGATCAGCTATTTCCTGCCCCATCTGTTGGCCTTGTCGACCTCGTCGCCCTTCTGGCGGGGGGAGAACATGGGGCTGAAGTCCTATCGTTTGTCGGTTTTCGACGAGATGCCGCGGACCGGCTTGCCGCCCGATTTCGACAGTTTCACGGAATACCAGCGCCATGTCAGGACCATGGTGGAAGCGGGGCTGATCGAGGACGGCACCAAGCTCTGGTGGGATGTCCGCCTCTCGGCGCGCTATCCGACGCTGGAAATGCGGATCAACGACGTCTGCACGACCGTCGAGGATGGCGTTTCCATCGCGGCAATCTACCTCTGCCTTCTGCGTATGCTTTACAGGCTGAAACGCAGCAATCAGCGCTGGCGGCGTTACTCGAACATGCTTGTCCAAGAGAACCGTTGGCGGGCGCAGCGCTATGGCATCGACGAAGGTCTGGTCGATTTCGGCAAGAGCGAGATCGTGTCCTACTCAGACCTGCTGGAGGAAGTTCTGGAACTGACCGAGGTTGATGCGCTGGCCTTGGATTGCCTTGCGGAGGCCCGCCACGCCCGTCAGATCCTGGTGCGCGGGACGAGCGCGCACCGGCAGATCGCGGTCTATGAGAAGGCTCTGGCTGAAGGCGCGGAGAAGCAGGAGGCCTTGCGTCAGGTCGTCGATTTCCTGATCTCGGAATCCGTGCCAAGAGACTGAGTTTCTCTGATGGCGAGAGCCGAATTTGGCCTGGAAATCCAGGCAAAAGTCCCAAGATTTCGAGTCAGCCCGATACAGGAGTTCGAGGATGAGCATCGACGACAAGACACGGACCGAACTGGAGGCCGCAGCCTTCCGGCGACTGGTAGATCACTTGCGGGAGCGGACGGATGTCCAGAACATCGATCTTATGAATTTGGCTGGATTCTGCCGCAATTGCCTCTCCAAATGGTATCGGTCGGCGGCGGAAGAAAAGGGGCTCGAGCTGGACTACGACGGTGCCCGGGAGATCGTCTACGGCATGCCTTACGGGGAATGGAAGACGAAATTCCAGACCGAAGCCACCGACGAGCAGAAGAAGGCCTACGAGGCCGCGCGTCCTAAAGATCACTGACGGCTTCCCCTGACCCGCAGGCGGGCTCTTCAAGGCTGCCGCTCCAGGTTTTCCACAGCGCGATCCATTGTCACGCCCAGTCGACGGCGATAGTTTCTGCGTCCCGCGCAGGCGGCGGCCTTCTAAAGGCACCGCGCTCTACGGGCTCATATCCGAAGTGGTTGGTTTCTGGGCAGGGAGATTCGTGAATGGCCGATGTCAAAGGCATCGCAGCAGATCGCTTGCGGTCGTTTGTTGAACGTGTCGAACGTTTGGAAGAAGAAAAGGCGGCGCTGACGGCCGATATCCGCGAGGTCTACTCGGAAGCCAAGAGCGATGGCTTCGACGTCAAGATCATGCGTCAGATCGTGCGCCTCAGGAAGATGGAGACTTCCGACAGGCAGGAGCAGGAAGCCATTCTCGACCTCTACATGGAAGCCTTGGGGATGGCTGGCTGACCCGGGCAGCACCGGCTGGCGGACCTATTGAGCTAGCCGGAAATGTTCTCCCGATTCGCTCCGATTCGGCCCCCTAATGTCCGCTTGTGTGCTCTTAACGTTCCTGCCCTGTTCCTATACCTGATTGATTTCCTTGGTCATTTTCGAGCAGGCTAACGGGCCCGTCACTCCGCGGCGGTCATTTGGGCCTCCGGCTGGCGGAAACGGGTCAGCAGGTCGGCCTCGCAGGCCTTGGCGGTCTCGAGGTGCGCTTCCTTGACGTGCCCGTACCCGCGGATTTTCTCCGGGATAGACGCCAACTCGACCGCCAGAATGTGGTTTTCATGATTGAGAGCAGGGATCACCTCTTCAATCAGTGCCTCATACTCCTTGATCAGGGCGCGCTCCCGGCGGCGTTCCGCCGTCTTTCCAAAGATATCCAAGGGGGTGCCGCGCAGCCCTTTCAGCCCCGCGAGCCCGCGGAAGACCCACATCATCCATGGGCCGTACTCCTGCTTCTTCAGATGCCCCGTTTCGGGATCCCGGTTGCCCAGCAGGGGTGGCGCCAGATGGAAGCGCAGCTTGAAGTCGCCGGTGAATTGCGCCTCCAGCTTTTGGCGGAACTCAGGTGCCGTGTAGAGACGGGCGACTTCGTACTCGTCTTTGATCGCTAACAGCTTGAAGTAATAGCGGGCAACCGCCTGGGTCAGGCCGGAAAGGCTGGGTGCGCGGTCTTTCTCAGCCGCTTCGACCCTGGCAACCAGCGCTTTGTAGCGCGCCGCATAGCGGGCATCCTGATAGTCGGCCAGGAACGCGGCCCGCCGGGCCACCATTTCTTCCAAAGTCTCAGAAACGTGGTGGCTTTTCGGCTCTTCTGACGGCGTTGCCAACTTTTCCACCCTTGCCAAGTCGTGCGCCGCCCGGCGGCCCCAGAGCAGGGCCTTTTTATTCGCTTCCACGGCCACCGCATTCAATTCGATGGCGGCGTGGATCGATTCGAGCTGAAGCGGCACCAGGCCCTTCTGCCAGGCGTAGCCGAGCATGAAGAGGTTGGTGGCGATGGAGTCGCCCATCAGCGTCGTGGCGATCCGGGTCGCGTTCAGGAAATCGACCTTGGCCTCGCCCGTCGCTTCCGTCACCAGGCGGCGCATCTCGGTTCCGGGCAGCTTGAAGTCGGGATTGCGTGTGAAATCGCCCGTCACGGCTTCGTAGCTGTTGATGACGGCATGGGTCTCGCCGGTCGAAATCTTCGACAGGGTCTCGAAACCTGCCGCGACAACCAGGTCGCAGCCGAGCACGAGTTTGGCGCTGCCGGCGGAGATCCGCACGGCGTGCAGGTCTTCAGGTTTAGGTGCGAGTCGCACGTGGCTGACGACAGCACCGCCCTTTTGCGCCAAGCCAGTCATATCGAGTACGGAGCATCCGCGGCCTTCGATATGCGCGGCCATGCCCAACAGGGCGCCGATCGTCACGACGCCGGTTCCGCCGACACCGGTCACGAGCACACCGTAGGGGTTCTCCAGGGCCGGCAATGTCGGCTCAGGAATCTCTTCCCAGGGATGATCCTTCTGGCTTGTCGTCTTGTTGCTTCCCGAAGACAGCTTCTTCACCCCGCCACCATGGACGGTCACGAAGCTGGGGCAGAAGCCCTTCACACAGGAATAGTCTTTGTTGCAGCTCGACTGATCGATAGCGCGCTTGCGGCCGAATTCGGTTTCCTTGGGAATGACGGAAACGCAGTTCGATTTAACGGAACAATCGCCGCAGCCTTCGCAGACGAGATCGTTGATAAATACCCGTTTCGGCGGATCCGGAAAAAGCTTGCGCTTGCGGCGGCGCCGCTTTTCGGCTGCGCAGGTCTGGTCATAGACGAGTACGGTAACGCCTTCGATCTCTCGCAGGTCCTTCTGGATCCGGTCCAGATCGTCGCGGTGTTCCACCGTTACACCTGGGGCCCATTCGACACCAATGGGATATTTATCCGGTTCGTCGGAGACGACGACGATCCGCTTGACGCCTTCGGCATAGACCTGGCGCGTGATCATCGCAGGATCCAACGGGCCGTCGTGAGTCTGGCCGCCAGTCATGGCGACGGCGTCGTTGTAGAGGATCTTGTAGGTTATGTTGACTTTGCCGGCGACGGCAGCGCGGATCGCCAAAATGCCGGAGTGGTAATAGGTGCCGTCGCCCAGGTTCGCGAAGACGTGCTTGGTTTTTGAGAAGGGCGCCTGTCCCAGCCAAGTGACTCCTTCGCCACCCATCTGCGTGAAGGTGGAGGTGTTTCGGTCCATCCATTGGACCATGTAATGGCACCCGATACCGGCGAGGGCGCGGCTGCCTTCCGGAACTTTTGTCGAAGTGTTGTGGGGACAGCCGGAGCAGAAGTAAGGCAGGCGCTTCACAGTGGAGGTTTTTGCCTCCAGCGCCGCTTCCTTCTCCGCGAGAAAACGCAGGCGCTGTTCGATGTGTTCGCTGGTGTGGAACCGCGCAATTCGTTTCGCGATGGCGCGAGCAATGCGTGCCGGCGTCAGTTCGTCGATTGACGGAAGGATCCATTCGCCTTCGTCATCGAATTTGCCGATGACGCGGGGCCGGACGTCTTCGCGCCAGTTGTAGAGCTGTTCCTTGAGCTGGTTTTCGACCAGCGCGCGTTTTTCTTCGACTACCAGTATTTCTTCCAGGCCCTCGGCGAAACGCCTGATGCCCTCGCGCTCCAGCGGCCAGGTCATTGCGACTTTGTAGACGCGGATGCCGATGTCGGCGGCCATTTCTTCGGTGATGCCCAGGTCGTCCAAGGCTTGGCGCACATCCAGATAGGATTTGCCGTGAGTGACGATTCCGAATCGCGGGTTCGGGCTGTCGATTACGATCCGGTCCAATTGGTTGGCGCGCGCGAAGTCCAAGGCAGCATAGACCTTGTGCGTATGCAGCCGCGCTTCCTGTTCCAAAGGCGAATCGGGGTAGCGGATGTTCAACCCTTCCGGCGGGACGTGATCGCTTTCCGGAAGAACGATCTGAACGCGGTGCGGATCGAGATAGACGCTCGCTGAGCTGTCCGCCGTTTCGGCGATGACCTTGAACCCGACCCAGCAGCCGGAGAAACGGCTCATAGCCCATCCGTAGAGTCCGAGGTCGAGGAACTCCTGCACGCCTGCCGGGCTGAGCACCGGAATCATCGCGTCCATGAAGGCGTACTCGGTATGATTCGCGGTGGTGGAGGATTTCGCCGTGTGATCGTCGCCGGCTACGCAGAGGACGCCGCCGTTCTTTGAGGTACCGGCCATATTGCCGTGGCGTAGCACGTCGCCTGATCGGTCGACGCCGGGGCCCTTGCCATACCAAAGGGCATAGACGCCGTCGTAGTTGGAGTCGTTGAACAATGCGCCTTGCTGCGTGCCCCAGACGGCAGTGGCCGCAAGGTCTTCGTTGATGCCCGGCTGAAATCTGATGTGGTTGGTTTCCAGGAAGCGCTTTGCGCTCCACATCTGCTGGTCCAAGGCCCCGACGGGGGAGCCGCGATACCCCGTGACGTAGCACGCCGTGTTTAACCCAGCCGCCAAATCGCGTTGCCGCTGCATCATCGTCAGGCGCACCAGTGCCTGTATGCCGGTCATAAAGACGCGGCCGGAATCCAGCGCGTACTTGTCGTCGAGAGTGACCGCATGCATGGCCATGTTCCAAACACCTCTTCCGTTAGATAGGCGGGCGCCAGCGGCGAGGAAAGGTAACTGATGCTGACCTAAAATTCAATTTGGGATGGAAGGTAACTCCTAAAAAGCAAGGAAACATCAGCATGGAATTCGTCGGCGGCCGGATTGTAACGAAAGAAGCCCGTTCAAAGAAATATTTCGATAAGACCTTACGAGCGCTGCGGGAATGCTGCGTTGCGGCATCGTGGTCTTGATTCAACACGATCGACTCAAGTGATTGATACTCAACCTGGACAGGGTTCCGGCAAAAGGGTATCGCAGAGCCGTCATGACGATATTAGTCACAGGAGCGGCCGGGTTTGTCGGCTTTCACGTCTCGCAAGCTTTGCTTGCGCGCGGGGAGGCGGTGGTTGGGCTGGACAACCTCAACGACTACTACGACCCGGCGCTCAAGCAGGCACGCCTCCACCAGTTGGAAAAGAACAAAGGCTTTGCCTTCGAGACCGGCAATGTCGCGGATTTCGACGGACTTGCCGACCTCCTCGCGCGTCACAAAATCACGGGTGTTGTGCATCTCGCGGCGCAAGCGGGTGTCCGCTACTCCCTGGAGAATCCTCTGGCCTATGCGGAAAGCAATGTCACCGGCCAGGTAGCGTTGTTCGAAGCCTGCCGCCGCCACGAAAAGTTGACGCATTTGGTCTATGCAAGTTCCTCCTCCGTCTACGGGGGAAACGAAAAGGTCCCCTTCTCGATAGACGATCCTGTCGATCGACCTGAGTCTCTTTACGCGGCGACCAAGCGCGCGGGAGAGCTGATCGGGCGGGTCTACGCGAAGCTCTACGGCATGCCCGCGACCGGGCTGCGGTTCTTTACAGTCTATGGGCCTTGGGGCCGTCCGGACATGGCCTACTACAGTTTTACCAAGGCGATTCTCGAAGGGCAGCCGATCCGCGTGTTCAACCACGGCAAGATGCGGCGTGACTTCACGGCCATCGAGGACATCGTGCCCGGCGTCATCGCCGCGTTGGATCGTCCTCCCGATGCTGCCGAGGGCGTGCCGCAGCGTCTCTACAATCTCGGCAACCACCGCTCAGAGACCTTGATGCATTTCATCGAGGTTCTGGAGCAGGCCTGCGGCCGTCCCGCCGAGAAGGTCATGGCCGGTATGCAGGCCGGCGACGTCGTTGAAACCTTCGCCGATATCGACGCCAGCCGCCGAGACCTCGGCTACGATCCGAAGACGTCAATCGATGAAGGCCTGCCCCGCTTCGTGGACTGGTATCGGACCTATCACAAAGTCTGACGAATCCCCTTAGGATTTGCCGTAGAGCCCGCTCAGACGCTCCCCATAGAGGGCGGCGATCTTGTGTCGCCGAACTTTCAAAGTCGGCGTCATCAACTCGTTTTCGACGGAGAAAGCTTCGTCGGCGATCAGGAAACGGCGCACCTTCTCGATATTCGAAAGCTCGGCGTTGGCCCGGTCAACCGCTGCTGAGATCGCTTCGCGCACTGCCGCGTCGTCCTGGTGTGGAACGTCCGAAGGGTTGCCTTTCTTGCGCCCGGGAATGCCCCGAACGAACTCCGGGTCAGGGACAATCAGAGCCACAAGGTGCGGGCGTTTGTCGCCAAAGACCATTGCTTGAGCGACTTCCGGCTGAATCGTCAAAAACGCTTCAATCCGCGCGGGAGAGACGTTGTCTCCGCCGGACATCACCAGAATGTCCTTCTTGCGGTCGGTGATTGAAAGATAGTTATCCTCATCGAGCTGCCCGATGTCGCCGGTATGAAGCCAGCCGTCACGAATCGTACCTTCTGTCGCGTCGGCGTCCTGCCAATAGCCGGACATCAGCAGTTCGCCACGTACCAGGATTTCACCATCCTGCGCGATCCGGACCTCTACGTCCTTTAAAGGCGGGCCTACCGTATGAAGTTTGATTCTATTCGGCCTGTTGGCGGAAACGACTGGTGCTGACTCCGTCTGTCCGTAGCCTTGAAAGATCGGCAGTCCAAGGGCTGTGAAATAGAGACCTATATCCGTGTTGAGGGCCGCTCCGCCAGAAACCATCGCCTTCAGCCGGCCGCCAAAACGGTCCCGTACTTTGTTTCGTACTAAACGGTCTACCAAGGTGTCGGTCAATCGCTCGAGGAGACTCAAGCTGCTTGGATCGTTATAGCGCTTTTGTCCAAGCTCAAGTGCCAGATTGAAGAGCCGTTGTTTTAGGGCGGATTCTTTTTTTAGGCCCCGCGTAATGCGCTGATGCATTGCCTCGTAAAGGCGTGGGACGGCCGTCATGATCGTGGGGCGTACTTCCGTCAAATTGCGCAGCAGATGCTCCGCACCTTCGCTGTAGTATATTTCAGCACCGACGGACATCGCGAAGAACTGCCCGATAGTATGCTCGTAGGAATGCGAGAGGGGGAGAAAGGAGAGAAACACTTCCCGGTCCCCAGATGCCACTTCCTGCAGTAGGTCGTAGGCGCCTTTGCAATTGCAGAACATAGCGCCGTGGCTGAGCATAACGCCCTTTGGGACCCCACCGGTCCCGGAGGTGTAGATCAGGCAGGCCGTATCGCCGCGTTTGGCGCGGGCGGCGAATTCCTCAACGTCGTCCGGCTGGTCTTCTCCGAGCGATGAGACGGACTGCCAAGTCTCGATACGCAAAGGCGTGCTCTGTTGCGGCGCAAGGTCTTCGATGGAAACGATCCATTTGCAGGCCGGCGCCTCAATCGCCGCCGGCAGGAGCCGTTCCGCTAACGCCCGCGTCGAGACGATGGCCCCGCAAGCGCCGCTGTTCGTCAGGATGTGAAGGTTATCCGACGTCAGGTTGGTCGTGTAGGTGGGCACGGAAATGCCGCCGGCGGCCATGATCGCAAAATCCGCGGCGAACCATTCCGGCCTGTTCTCCGAAAGTATGACGACGCGGTCGCCGGGATCTAGGCCCAGTTGGCGCAGCCCGCGCGAGAAATTCTTGATCGCGTCGGCTGTCTCCCGCCAGGTCCAGTGCGCGTAGGCGCCCTTGCCGTCCTTGGCCCAGAGCAGCGGTGCGTCGCCGTGCTTCTTCGCATTGGAGAAAAAGACATCGCAAAAGTTTTGACAGGAATCGTAATCCATGGACCGTAGATGCTCGCTCGTTCAGACAATCCAAGACAGCCGGACCCCGGTTGCCTCTCCGCCTCTCCCTGAGCGGTCCGGAGACCACTCGCCTCTGCTTCTTATTATTGGGTTTGCAGGGGCCCAAATACAGAGTTGGCCATTGTTTGGCCTTTGTCTTGTAGCAGTCATGTCCTATATCGCAAAGGAACAGAAGGAGATATGCGATGGCGTTGTCGGCAGCACTGGCCCCTGTGGTGGATAAGGAACTCGGCGAACTCCCTGCCTGGGACCTGCGGGACCTCTATCCGGCACCGGATTCGCCGGAACTGAACAGGGACCTTGAGGACTGCGCCGCCGCCGCAAAGGCCTTTCAGAAGGACCATCAAGGCCGTCTCTCCGACCTGAAAGGGGACAAACTCGCATCCGCCATCCAGACCTATGAGAAGCTGCAGGAGGTCCTTGGCAGGATCATGAGCTACGCGCAGCTCATCTATCAAGGCGACCTCAGCAGCGCGGAGGCCGGCGGTCTCTATCAGAACCTGCAGGAACGGACGACCGAAATCTCGGCCGCACTGCTGTTCTTCACCCTGGAGCTCAACCGGATCTCCGACGGCGATCTTCAGAAGAAACTCAAGGACGAATCCCTGGCGCACTACGAGCCCTGGCTGCGGGACATCCGGACGTTCCGGCCGCACCAGCTCTCCGACGAGTTGGAGCGCTTCCAGCACGAGAAGAACGTGACCGGACGCGGAGCCTGGAACCGGCTGTTCGACGAGACGATGGCGGGGCTGCGCTTTCCAATCGGTCAGGAGACCTTCACCCTGGCCGAGGTCCTCAACAGGCTGACCGACCGGGATGGGGCCGTCAGGAAATCGGCTGCCGAAGCGCTCGGCAAGGCACTGAAAGACAACGTGTCCACCTTTGCGCTGGTCACCAACACGCTGGCGAAGGACAAGGCCATCGAAGACAACTGGCGCAACTTCGCGCGGCCTGTTTCGTCCCGCAACCTCGGAAACTTTGTTGAGGACGAAGTTGTCGATGCGCTCGTCAATGCCGTCACCGACAACTACCCGAGCCTTTCGCACCGCTACTACGGCCTTAAGGCGAAATGGTTTGGCGTCGAGAAGCTGCCCTACTGGGACCGCAACGCACCGCTGCCTGAAGACGACGATTCCATCGTGACCTGGGACGCGGCGCGGGAGCGCGTCCTCTCGGCCTACAATGCCTTCTCACCCGATCTGGCAGCCGTCGGGAAGAGCTTTTTCGACAACGCTTGGATCGATGCGCCGGTGCGTCCCGGCAAGGCCTCGGGTGCCTTCGCACATCCCACCGTGCCGGGCGCCCATCCCTACCTGCTGCTTAATTATCAAGGCCGGGTTCGCGACGTGATGACCCTGGCCCATGAGCTTGGGCATGGCGTCCATCAGGTGCTCGCGGGACCGCAGGGCTACTTGATGGCGGACACGCCCCTGACCCTGGCGGAGACAGCGTCGGTTTTCGGCGAGATGCTGACTTTCCAGTCCATGCTGCGCGAGGAGACGGACCCGAAGCGCCGCAAGGTAATGCTGGCCGGCAAGGTCGAAGACATGCTCAACACGGTGGTTCGCCAAATCGCCATGCACTGCTTCGAGACGCGCCTGCATGACGAGCGGAAGAAGGGTGAGATCCTGCCGGACCGTATCGGTGAGATCTGGATGGAAACACAGGTCGAAAGCTTGGGACCGGCCTTGGCGTTCGACGAGTCCTACAAGGTCTTTTGGGCCTATATCCCGCACTTCATCCACGTGCCCTTCTATGTTTATGCCTATGCGTTTGGCGACTGCCTGGTGAATTCGCTTTACGCGGTTTATGAGGACGCCAGTGACGGTTTTGCAGAGAAGTACCTGGACCTCTTGCGCGCCGGCGGCAGCAAGCGCCATCGGGAACTCCTGGCGCCCTTCGGATTGGATGCCTCCGATCCGGCGTTTTGGAGCCAGGGATTGAAGCTCGTTAGCCGCTTCATTGACGAGCTCGAAACGCTCGATTGATGTGTTTGACGACGATAATGGCCACGTCTTCGTAAGGAAGCTCTAGTCAGCCGTGATATCGCCTTCTCATATCTCCGCATCTTCATCCGATAGCCCGCCGCAGGATGTCGTCGTTGTCGGGGCCGGTATCGTGGGGATGAGCAGTGCGCTCTTCATGCAGCGGGACGGCCACCGTGTGACGGTGGTGGATCCGCGGGCGCCCGGCACCGGCACGTCCTTCGGGAATGCTGGCGGTCTGGTATGGACCTCTTGCGCTCCACTCGGACTGCCCGGAGTGATCAAGGACGTGCCGGGGATGCTGATGAACCCCCACGGACCCCTGTCCATCCGCTGGGGGTATCTGCCGCGCATCGCGCCCTGGCTGACTCAGCTCGTGCTGGCCAGCCGCCCGAAGCGCGTGACGGAGATCGCTGATGCTCTTGACGCATTGAACCGTGGGGCAGGGCCGGCCTGGCGCGAGATCGCGCAGATCTGCGGGAAGGCGGAGCTGATAAGGCCGGTTGGATGGCTGACGGTCTATGAGACCGAATCGGCATTCGTATCGGGCCGAAAGCGCATCAGTCTGCTGGAAGAACGCGGGCGTAAGGTCGAGATTCTTGGCGAGGACGAGATCCGGCAACTCGAACCCAATCTGGCGCCTTCCTTCAAGCACGCCTATTACCGGCCGGACGGGGCATTCCTTCTCAATCCGCACGGCATGGTGGACGCGATCGCCGATGCGTTCGCGGCGGCGGGCGGTCGTTTTCTGAATGCGCGTGTCACGGGGTTTCAGACGGAAAGCGGTAAGGTCCTGCTCTCGACGGACGAGGCCGCATTGTCCGTGCTGACCGCCGATCGCGCCGTTTTGGCTGCCGGCGCCTGGTCGAAAAGCCTTGCGCGTCGTCTGGGCGTCCGGCCGCCGCTCGATACGGAGCGCGGTTATCACCTGATGCTGCCGACGCCGGAACGCAACCTCAGTCGGCCGACGGCCAACGGTGAGAACGACTTCGTCCTCTGCCCAATGGAAACGGGTTTGCGGTTGACCTCGGGCGTAGAGTTCGCTGGCCTGAAGGCGCCACCGAACTTCGAACGCGCGCGGCGCCTGCTTCCCATCGCGCAAAAAATGCTGCCGGGCCTCGCGACCGAGGAACAGAGCGCATGGCTGGGATTCCGCCCGTCGTTGCCGGATTCCCTTCCGGTGATCGGACAGGCGCCCGGCTGTGCGCAGGTTGTCTGCGCCTTCGGGCACGGGCACTTCGGCATGACCCAGGGGCCGGCGACGGGGCGCATTGTCGCCGATATGATTGCCGGGCGCGACACGAGCCTGGACACTTCGCCGTTCCGCGCCGACCGCCGTTGCTTCTGAGGCACCGAATGATAGGACTGCCATGACGCGCCCAGACGACGAGAGCGGCCAGGAAGGGCCGCAGAGCAAGGACCGCCAGTCCTCTGGTTCGGATGAGGGCTCCAGGCTGACGGGCCGCGTGCGGCGCTATGCCAAGGTCGGTTCCTCCGTCGGTGGCTTGGCAGCTCAGTTGGTTGGCGCTCGTTTCCTGGGCACCCCACTTGACCGGCGCAGGCACTCTTCGGAGTTGAAGGCGGCCCTCGGTGGGCTCAAGGGGCCGCTGATGAAGGCGGCCCAGATCCTCGCGACTATTCCGGAAGCCCTGCCCCGGGAGTATGCGGAAGAACTGCGGCAACTCCAGTCGAACGCGCCGCCCATGGGCTGGCCTTTCGTGCGGCGGCGCATGCGCGCGGAGTTGGGGCAGGACTGGGAGGGGCGCTTCAAGACTTTCACGCACGAGGCGGCCGCCGCGGCCTCATTGGGGCAGGTGCACAAGGCTATTGGGCATGACGACCGCCTGCTGGCGTGCAAACTTCAGTACCCCGACATGCAGTCCGCCGTTGAAGCGGATTTGCAGCAGCTCAAGCTGCTGTTCGGTGTCTATCGGCGCTACGACCGGGCGATCAACCCCTCCGAGGTCTATAAGGAACTTTCGGAGCGGTTGCGTGAGGAACTCGACTACGACCGCGAAGCCCGCCACATGCGGCTCTATCGGCACATGTTGGCGCAGGTCAAAGGCATCCACGTGCCGGAACCCGTCAGCGACCTCTCAACCGACCGGCTGCTCACCATGACCTGGCTGGAGGGGGTGCCGTTGCTCGACTTCATCGCGGACTGCGAGGATCGCACTCTGCGCAACCGGGTGGCCCTCAACATGTTCAGGGCCTGGTACACCCCCTTCTATTATTTCGGCGTGATTCATGGCGACCCGCATCTCGGCAACTACACCATTACACCGAAGGGCGAGGTCAACCTGCTGGACTTCGGCTGCATCCGGGTCTTCCCGGTGCCTTTCGTGAAGGGCGTCATCGATCTCTATCACGCATTGGAGCAGAACGACGAAGCCTTGGCGGTTTCAGCCTACGAGACTTGGGGCTTCAAGGATCTGACCAAGGACATGCTGGAAGCGCTCAATATCTGGGCCCGATTCCTCTACGCGCCGCTGCTGGAGGACAAGGAGCAGAAAATTATGGGCGACGAAAGCTCGCTCTACGGGGCGGAAGTCGCCGGCAAGGTTCATGAGGAACTGCGACGCCTGGGCGGCGTGACGCCGCCGCGTGAGTTTGTGTTGATGGACCGGGCCGCCATCGGGCTTGGATCGGTGTTCATGCATCTAAAGGCGGAGGTCAACTGGCACCGGCTGTTTCATGAGCTCATTGAGGGGTTCGAGGCGAAAGAGCTGGCGAAACGGCAGACAAAGGCGCTCAAGGATGTTGATCTGCCCGCTCCGGTTTGACGCACCTCTGTTTCTAACCGCCTGACAGGAAACGAAAAACGTAGCTCTGCCCGTGGGCCTGCTTTTTTTAAAGGCAGGCTAAGGGCTTGATCATGCGACCCCAGCCGGTCAATAAACAGGGAAAGACGTATTCGAAGACCAATCCTGCCGTTTTGGGGGGCTTCCAAAACATGAAGATCGCGATCGCCAAGGAACGGCGTGCCCACGAGTCGCGCGTGGCGGCCTCGCCCGAGACTGTCCGGAAACTGATCGACCTCGGGTACGAGATTGTTGTGGAGAAGGGCGCGGGCCTCGGGTCCGACATTCCGGACCAAGCTTTCAAGGACGCCGGGGCAGACGTTGCAGCGAGTGCCGCCGCAGCGCTCAAGGATGCGGATATCCTGCTTAAGGTCCAGCGCCCGATCATAGGCGGGAAGGACGATGAGACCGAGGGGCTGCGGCCCGGCCTGCATGTGATCTCCGTCATGGATCCGCTACGCAGCGGCGAAGACATGGCCGCTTTGGCGGCGAAAGGCGTCACAGCCTTCGCGATGGATCTGGTGCCGCGGATTACCCGGGCGCAATCCATGGACGTTCTCTCTTCCCAGGCCAACCTAGCCGGCTATCGCGCGGTGCTGGAGGCTGCGGCGGTCTACGGGAAGTCCTTTCCCATGCTGATGACGGCCGCTGGGACGATCCATCCCGCGAAGGCCATGGTTATGGGCGCGGGCGTTGCCGGTTTGCAGGCGATTGCCACGGCGCGGCGCCTTGGCGCCATCGTCTCCGCGACGGATGTGCGCCCGGCCGCTAAGGAGCAGGTCGAAAGTCTCGGCGCTTCCTTCGTCGCGGTCGAGGACGAGGAATTCAAGGAAGCGGAGACGGCCGGCGGTTACGCCAAGGAAATGAGCGATGCTTACAAGCAGAAGCAGGCGGAGCTGATCGCCGAGACAGTCAAGAAACAGGACATTGTTATCACCACGGCCTTGATCCCCGGGCGGCCGGCCCCGCGCCTTATCACCCAGGCGATGGTCGAAACCATGAAGCCGGGCTCGGTTATCGTGGACATGGCGGTCGAGAATGGCGGTAACTGTGAAGTCTCGAAAGCTGGGAAGGTCGTCACAACGAAGAACGGGGTAAAGGTCGTCGGCTATGAAAACCTTGCCGGACGCCTTGCCTCGGAGGCCAGCGCCCTCTACGCCCGAAATCTGCTCAGCTTTCTGCAACTCCTCACCAATCAGGAGGAGAAGAAGCTGGAGATCGATTGGGACGATGAGATTGTCCAGGGCTGCCTGATCGCCCGGGACGGTAAGGTCGTCCATCCGGCACTTGCCCCTGCGGAACCGCCTGCGGAGGAGCCGAAACAACAAGAGGCACCGGATGAGGCACCGTCGTCGGCTGCAGAGTCCGAGGCAGACACCGCGGCAGGGTCTGAAGACACTTCCGCCGGAGAAGGAGGCCAGAAGGAATGACCAGCGAGTCGTTTATTCAACGCGCCAAGGACGCCGCAAGTCAGGCGGAAGCCCTCTCGCAAGAGCTTGCCGGCCTGGCAGGGGAAGCTGGGCAGTTTGTCGCCGCCAGTGCGGCCCCCGAGGGTGGGCTCTCCCTGGTCATGGGACTGACTGTTCTCGTTCTGGCCATTTTCGTCGGCTATCACGTGGTCTGGCGAGTGACCCCCGCACTGCACTCGCCATTGATGGCGGTCACGAACGCCATTTCTTCCGTGATCATCGTCGGGGCCTTGATCGCCGCGGGGCCGGCCGATGTCGGCTTCAGCGAGATCATGGGGTTCATCGCGGTAATACTTGCATCGGTGAACATCTTCGGCGGTTTTTTGGTGTCTCAGCGCATGCTGGGCATGTTCAAGAAAAAAGCGAAGTAAGGCGGGGGGCTAGGACATGAGTTCGGATTTCGCGGGCCTCGCCTATCTCGTTGCGTCGGTGTGCTTCATTTTGGCTCTGCGCGGGCTGAGCCATCCAGAATCGAGCCGCGCGGGCAACCTCTACGGCATGGTCGGTATGGCGATCGCCATCGTGACCACGCTGATGCTGCCGGGCGTCGTGAGCTTTTGGCTGATCATCGTCGGCATTCTGATCGGCGGCGCGATCGGAACGGTCATTGCACAACGCATCAACATGACCGCATTGCCGCAGTTGGTGGCCGCCTTTCATTCATTGGTCGGTCTGGCAGCTGTGCTGGTCGCGGCCGCGGCTTTCTACAAACCGGAAGCCTATGGCATCGGCGTTCCCGGCGACATCAAGGTCGCCAGCCTGATCGAGATGTCCATCGGCGTGGCGATCGGCGCGATTACCTTTACAGGCTCTGTCGTGGCTTTCGCGAAGCTGCAGGGGCTGGTTTCCGGCAAGCCGCTTGTCTACCCCTTTCAGCATCCGATCAATCTGGGGATTGGGATCGGCATTGTTCTGCTGGTGATCCTCTTCTGTGTGTCACAGTCCGGATCGGTGTTCTGGCTCATCGTGCTCGCGTCGCTGGCCATCGGCCTGCTACTCATTCTGCCGATCGGCGGCGCCGACATGCCGGTCGTGGTGTCGATGCTGAACTCCTATTCCGGCTGGGCGGCTTGCGGCATCGGCTTCACCCTCGGCAACACGCTACTGATCGTAACCGGCGCGTTGGTCGGTTCGTCCGGTGCGATCCTTTCCTACATCATGTGCAAGGGCATGAACCGCTCGATCATCAATGTGATCCTGGGCGGGTTCGGCGGGGAAACCGAAGTTGCGGCGGGCGCCGGCGGCGACGACGACCGTCAGGTGAAATCAGGCGCCGCCGAGGATGCGGCCTTCCTGATGGAAAACGGTTCGGAAGTGATCGTCATTCCGGGCTACGGCATGGCTGTCGCGCAAGCGCAGCATGCGCTCCGTGAGATGGGGGACATCCTCAAAAGCAAGGGTGTCAACGTGCGCTACGCCATTCATCCGGTCGCGGGTCGCATGCCGGGCCATATGAACGTGCTGCTGGCCGAAGCCAATGTGCCCTACGACGAAGTCTTCGAAATGGACGAAATCAATCGGGATTTCGCGTCTGCCGACGTTGCATTCGTAATTGGCGCGAACGACATCACCAATCCGTCTGCGAAGACAGACCCGTCATCCCCGATTTACGGCATGCCGATCCTGGATGTGGACAAAGCGAAAACCGTTCTCTTCGTCAAACGGTCGATGGCGTCAGGCTATGCCGGTGTGCAGAATGAATTGTTCTTCCGCGACAACACCATGATGCTGTTCGGCGACGCCAAGCAGATGTGTGAGAAGATCATCAAGGCGCTGGAGGCCTGAGGCCCGTACGACCCAGTGCTTGAAACCCTGTCAATCAGGTCGCATTGAGAAGATCGGTCACGGTACGCCAGTAAATCAGGGCGTCCGAATCGTTGCGGGCCTTTGCCATCGCGACGGTCTGCGCCAGGGACCCGGTTTCCCATAGGGCAGCGGCCAGATAGGCCTCCGGTTCCGCGCCCGGTGCAATATCAGGAAACTCACCGTAGTCTTCAAAGTGGCCGTCGAACTCCCAGATCAGGGCGTTGACTTCGGACCAGAAGCGGGCGCCCGCCTTGTCGCCGATCAGGTGCGCGGCTTTCTCCGCGTAGCGGGGCCAGTCGGAAAGGCGGTCGAATTCCGCGTCGTCGAGGCAGTACTCAAAGGCGTCCCGGCAATCCTCCGCGACCCTTTGCGGCGGCAGGCTCAAAGTGACCTCTCATCATTCCTCAGGGTTTCGCGGACATCCGGCCGGCCATTCATTGGGCTTAGGCTAGACGCCTCTCGGTCACAATGGAACTTCGGTCTTTGGGGATGGTGCAGAATCACTAATGGAACGCACAGGCCAAACGGCCCGGCGTTCCGGTCTCAAGACACTGGAAATGAGGAGCTTTGGGGAGATCGTGGTAGCCGACGTGCAAGGCGCGCCGGCGAGTCGCGGAGCTTCTAGTAGCCTTCGCGATCCATACGCTTGCGCAACAGCTTCCGATAGCGGCGAACTGCTTCCGCGCGCTCGCGCTTTCTGCGGGCGGACGGCTTTTCGAAGTTGCGGCGGAGCTTCATTTCACGGAACACGCCCTCACGCTGGAGCTTTTTCTTGAGGGCACGCAAAGCTTGATCGACGTTATTGTCGCGGACTGAGACTTGCACGGAAGACCAATCACTCCCTTCTGTTCCCGGGCTACCCAAATCGGAGCCAACACGCTCCGGTTGTTCAGAGCCTTTACTGGCTCGAACTAAAGTTGCCAGGATTTCACACAAAATGCCCCGCGCTGCAGCCTATTCGCAACCGGGACGCCATGGTGTAGCACAGGGTTGTTAAGAAAGAAAGGGGTCGCATCGGCTCCATGCGTGGGGCGGCGGTCCTTTACCGGGCCAGGGACCAGGGCCATATTTCCCCCATGGCAATTCTGAAAATCGCCCGCATGGGGCACCCCGTTCTGCGCAGGCCCGCGCAACCCGTCGAGGACCCTACGGCGCCCGAGGTGCGGCGCCTCGTCGCGGATATGCTGGAGACAATGGAGGACGCCGGGGGCACTGGTTTGGCCGCGCCACAAGTCCATGTCCCGCTCCGGCTCGTAATATTCTTTGTTTCGGGTGATCGCTCGGCCCGGGAAGACGAAGAGAGCCTGGAAGTGCCGCTGACGGTCTTGGTCAATCCGAAGCTGGAGCCCCTGGGCGAAGACAAGGTGGACGGCATTGAGGCCTGTCTGTCCCTACCAGGGCTGGCCGGGCGCGTGCCGCGTTTCAGGGCGCTGCGGTATAGCGGTTTGGACCTGGAGGGCAACAGGATCGAGCGGGAGGCGGAGGGTTTCCATGCACGAGTGGTCCAGCATGAATGCGATCACCTGGACGGAATCCTCTACCCCCAAAGGATGACCGATCTCTCGACCCTGACTTTCACGACTGAATTCGGCAAGGACCCTATTCCGGAGTAGAATATGACCGATAGCGACCGCCGCGATGTCCTGTTGGACGCGATTCTGACCCACGTTGCTTTTGACGGCTGGACTCAGACAGCCCTGCTCCGGGCCGGAGAAGATCTTGGGCTCTCGGCTTCGGACGTCGCGCTGATCTTTCCGCGTGGGCCGGAGGAAGCCATTCAGGCTTTCAGCCGCCGCGCCGACACACAGATGTTAAGTGCTCTGGAGGAACTCGACCTGCAGGAGATGCGTGTGCACGAGCGGGTCACGGCGGGTGTGAGGGCCCGTCTCGAGTGCGTCGCCGGGCACCGCGAGGCAGTCCAGCGTGGCCTCAGCTTTTTTGCGATGCCGCAGAACGCTCGGCTCGGGCTGTCTTGCCTCTATCGTACCGTGGACGCAATCTGGTACGCCGCAGGCGACCGTTCGACGGACTACAACTACTACAGCAAACGTCTGCTGCTCTCAGGTGTCTATTCCTCGACCGTGCTTTATTGGCTCAACGACCGCTCGGAGGACTTCGCCCCGACCTGGGCCTTTCTTGAGCGGCGAATTGGCGAGGTCATGAAGGTCGGCGGCCGGCTAGGAAAGGCCGTCGGCGGACTGCTTAACTTGCCGGACCGGATTTTTGCGCGCAGCGGAATGCGACGGCCGGGCAGAGGCGCCAGAAGGGCTTAGGGTCTCACGCCCGATTTTTGCCGGTCGACCTCAGGCTTTCGGAACCACCCGCGTGACGTGACCCATTTTGCGGCCCGGACGCGACTCGGCCTTCCCATAGAGGTGCAGCTTGGCGCCCGGCTCCGCGGCGAAATCGCGCCAGCGGTCCACGTCGTCTCCGATCAGATTGCGCATTACCGCATCGGAATGGCGGTAGGTGGAGGCCAGCGGCAGCCCCGCTATGGCCCGCACGAACTGTTCGAACTGGGAGGTCGTGCAGGCGTCCAGGGTCCAATGACCGGAATTGTGGGGGCGCGGCGCCAACTCGTTCACCAGCACCTCGTCCTGGTCTGTCACGAACATCTCGATAGCGAGCAGGCCGACGAGGTCGATCGCCTCGGCGAGGTGACGGGCGATCACTTCGGCGCGCTCGGCGATACGCGGTGCGACCCGGGCGGGGGCAATGGTCTGGTCCAGGATGTGGTTCTTATGTTGGTTTTCGACCGGAACATAGCTGGCCACGGTCCCGTTGCTGCCGCGCGCCACAATAACGGAAATCTCCGTGCGGAAATCGACGAAGGCTTCGACGATGCCGATGGGCTCCGGGGCCTTCCCTTTGAATTCCCGCCAGACGGTTTCGAGGTCCTTGTCGCTTTGGACCGCGACCTGGCCCTTGCCGTCGTAGCCCAATTCGACCGTCTTTAGGACGGCCGGCACACCGATATCGCGCAAAACACGCGCAAAGGCCTCTGAATCGCGGACCTCGGCGTATCGCGTTGTGGGCACATTGTTGTCTCGGCAAAAATCCTTCTCTCTTAGGCGGTTCTGACAGATCGCCAGCACCTTTGGCGATGGCCTGACGAGCCCATGCAACGCCAGGAACTCAGCAGTCTTGAGCGGTATGTTCTCGAACTCGAAGCTGATGACATCAGCGGCTTTCGCGAATTCCGTCAGCGCCGCTTCGTCGTCATAAGGGGCGGTCGTCACATGGGCAGTAACTTGTGAGGCCGGGCAATCGGCTTCCGGACAATAGATATGGCAGCGGTAGCCCAGTTGCTGGGCGGCATGGGCCGCCATGCGGCCGAGCTGGCCGCCGCCGAGAATGCCGATGGTCGAACCGGGAGGCAGAGGATCCGCCACGCGTTCTGTCATTTAAGGTGCCTCATGGTGTCAAACTGCCGTTCTCAGGTTCCGTCAGTCGTCTTTCGGCTCTTCGGCCACGGCGTCCGTCTGGCGGGCCCGCCAGTCGTCGAGCGCATCCGCGATAGCCGAGTCCGTTAGGGCAAGCACCGCGGCGGCTAACAGGGCTGCGTTGATGGCGCCCGCCCGCCCGATTGCAAGGGTTCCGACCGGGATGCCGCCCGGCATCTGAACGATGGAGAGCAGGCTGTCATGACCGCTCAGGGCCTTGGATTCGATGGGAACGCCGAAGACCGGTAGGGGCGTCATGGCTGCCGTCATACCGGGCAAGTGCGCGGCGCCACCGGCACCGGCAATCACTACCTTCAGGCCCCGGCGTTTCGCGCTGCTGGCGTAATCGTAGAGGCGGCGCGGCGTGCGGTGCGCTGAGACGATGCGTTTCTCGTAGGGAACGCCCAGAGACTCGAGAGTTTGCGCAGCATGGCGCATGGTCGGCCAGTCGGATTGGCTCCCCATAATGATGCCGACCTGGGGGGACTGCTCAGTCATAGCCAACCAAATCTCCTCTTCTCGCCGCGGAGGCGCAGCGGATAATAGGCGCGGCATTATCTAGACAGGCCGGTGGCGGCGCAAGGAGCGCCGACGACCTTGTTAAGCTATTGAGATATATCAAAAAGTGCGAAGAAAAGACCGACACTTAAAGAAAATTTAACTGTGAACGAAGCCTTTACTTTCGAGGGCTAGGATTAATCTATGCCTGCTTCCGGTAGCGAAAGTGCGCTACCATCCCCATCAACCCGAACCCCTGACCATCTGGATTTAGATCGGGCGCATGAAGATCCGCAATACCGGAGCGAGACCCACTGTAGCCGGCGCCGCGGGCGTGAAGCCTGTCGAGCGCGTTGAGCCGGCCAAACCCTCGCGCCCCGTCGCCCAGTCCAACGATGTCGCGACGGTCATGGGCATTCCGGAAGCCGAGTTGACGCCGAAGGTCCGCGAAGCTCTGTCACAGCTGATGGCTGAGGTGCACCATCTGCGTGGGGAATTGGACCGTGCCAAGAAACGGGTCGAATACCTGGAGCAGCTTGCCGATCAAGACAGCCTGACCCCGGTCATGAACCGGCGCGCCTTTGTCCGCGAGCTCACGCGGATGACGGCCTTCGTCGAGCGGTATGGCGCATCCGGCAGCGTGCTTTACTTCGACATCAACGATATGAAGCAGGTGAACGACAGGTACGGGCATGGCGCCGGCGATGCGGCGCTGATGCATGTTGCCGAAGTCCTTTTGCGGCACGTCCGGGCTTCCGACATTGTCGGCCGCCTGGGTGGTGACGAGTTTGCCGTCATTCTCGCGCAGTCCGACCCCGAAGCCGCGGCTCGGAAAGCCGCCCATCTCGCCTCTGAGATTCAGGAGTCGCCGGCTATCTTCGATGGGCAGGAAATCAACGTTCACGTTGCTGTCGGTGTGCATGATCTGGCCGCCGGTGACGGCGCCGCCGAAGCGCTCCACGCTGCCGACAAGGCGATGTATCAGCATAAGCGTTCGACCACGGAGACGGCGGAAAAGGCCACCGGCTCGGGTTAGCTCTCCTCGGGGGCAGGATACCGCCCGCAATCAGCTAAGCGATAATATCAGGAACCAGTTTGGCTTCGAGCTGCAGGATCTGATCCTTCAGGACCAGTTTGCGCTTCTTCAGACGCTGCAACTGAAGCTGATCGTAGCTCCGTGACTCGACGAGATGGTTTATGACGTCATCCAGGTCGCGGTGCTCGCTTCTCAGTGCTTCGATCTTTAGACGCAACTGCTCAGGATTTGGGTCGTCCATTCTTCCCGACAGGCATTGTTACCTTTCGATATCATAGCATTGTAAGGTCGGTATGTGAATTTGCTTGTCGTCTTGACCACGGGTTTCGTTGTCTTTGTCCCCCTTCAATTGTGGTAAGACCCTTAAGACGTGAACGAGATCGGCGAGTACTCGGAGAGGGACCTCGGCTGGGAAAGGGAACCATGGCTACGAAGCGAATCGGAATCCTGACGAGCGGCGGCGATTGCGCCGGATTGAACGCGGTTCTGCGGGCCGTCGTGCACCGTGCGGTAGAGGGTTATGGCTGGTCGGTCTTGGGAATCCGCAACGGGACGGCTGGTTTGCTGACCCGGCCGACGGAGGTGCGCACGCTGGATCTCGCGGACTTTCCCGGGACACTGATGCGCCAGGGCGGGACCATTCTCGGCACCACGAACCGCGGCAACCCTTTCGACTACCCGATGCCCGACGGGACCCGCAAGGACCGTTCCGAAGAGGTGATCGAAGGCTTCCGGGATTTGGGTTTGGACGCCCTCATCGGGGTCGGCGGTGACGGCAGTTTGGCCATCCTGCGGCGTCTGACCTTACAGGGGTCGATTCCTTTCGTCGGTATCCCGAAGACCATCGACAACGATCTCGGTCATACAGAGGTCTCGATCGGCTATGCGACCGCCGTAAACGTGGCGACGGATGCGCTCGATCATCTGCAACCGACGGCGGCCAGCCACTCCCGGGTCATGGTGCTGGAGGTCATGGGTCGCGATGCCGGGCACATTGCCCTGAACGCCGGGATCGCCGGCGGTGCGGATGTAATTTTGATCCCTGAGATCCCTTATCGGATGCAAGCTGTCGCTGAAAAGATCGCGGCCTTGAAGGCGCGTGGCCGCAATTTTGCCCTAGTGATCGTCGCCGAGGCGGTGAAGACGGAAGAGGGGCAGACAGTAACGCAATCGCAGAGCACCGGTGAGGCGACTTATGGCGGCATCGGCCACTACGTCGCAGACCATATCTCGGAGCTGACGGGGGCTGAAACGCGGGTCACCGTACTGGGGCATCTGCAGCGTGGCGGTTTGCCGACCCCGCGCGACCGCTTGATGGCCTCGATCTTCGGTATACACGCGGTAGATTTGATCGCCCAAGGCCAGTTTGACCGCATGGTTGCCTGGAGCGGCCGGCAGGTTTTCGACGTTGCATTGGAGGAGGCGATCGCCGCCTATCGGGCCGTCGACCTGGACGGTCCCATGGTCGCGACGGCCCGCGGATTGGGAATTTGTCTCGGCGATGCCTGAGACCGGAGATTCCAAGGACCATCCCTTTTGGACCTTTTCAATATCGTCATACAAACGGGCGGGGGTTGGAGACACCTGCCTGATCTTGCAGGATAGTTTCGGGCTGAACGTCAATCTTTTGCTGTACTGTCTCTGGGCTGGCGCCCGCGGGACAAGCTTGACGGCTGGCAACATGATCGACTTGCGGGAGGTCCAGAAACCCTGGGAGGACAATGTCGTTAAGCCCCTGAGGGCGGTTCGGCGCTGGCTGAAGGGTCAGTCTTCCGGTCCGCCGGAGTCGCGGGAGGCTCTGCGGCAATCTGTTCTGGCTCAGGAGATCGAGGGCGAGGCGGTAATCCAGTGGCAACTCTGGAAGGCGGGACCGGTGTCCGGAGAAGAAGGAGCGCCTTCTGCGGAGATGGCCCTCGGCAATCTTCGCACCTATGTCGCCTTACAGGGCGCGCAGGAGGTCGCGGGATCCGAGCAGGAGCTTGAAGACCTGCTCAGTCAACTGGTCCGGGCCACTTTCTAAGAAAGGCGGTCAGGCTTCTCGGACTGGCCGAACCTTGCCGCTCTGCTCGCCCCAACGCTGGACCTTGCCGCTGTCGAATTCGAAGAGGTCCAGAACGCGGCCGACCGAGTGATCCACCAGATCGGAAATGCTTTGCGGTTGGGCGTAGAATCCCGGCACCGGCGGCGCCACGATGGCGCCCATTTCCGAAAGGGTTAACAGGCTGCGCAGGTGACCGCTGTGCAAGGGGGTTTCCCTGACCATCAGCACGAGCCGCCGCCGCTCCTTCAGGATCACGTCGGCCGCACGGGTCAGCAGGCTTGAGGTCACGCCGGTGGCGATCTCCGAGAGCGAGCGAATGGAACAGGGGGCGATCACCATGCCCGCGGTCTGAAAGGAGCCGCTGGAGATGGCGGCGCCAAGATCCGTAACGGGATAATGGACATCGGCCAATGCCTTGACCTGGCTTACTTTAAGGTCCGTTTCGTAGGCCAGCGTGACCTCCGCGGCCTTTGACATGACGAGATGCGATTCCACCGGCAGTTCTTTCAGGGCTTCCAGGAGCCGCACGCCATAAACCACGCCGCTGGCGCCGCTAATCCCGACAATTAATCTCTCCGGAGGGCTGGAGTGGCGTTCGCTCATGTGGAAGAACCTGTGCTCTGGGTTGCCGGGGGTTGTTTGCAATGAATTGGTAACAGGGGTAGCATAGTCAACCCACACCCAGAAAGTGGAGGTTCCGCATGACGGCAGATGATCGTCTTGAGTCTCTGCGTATGAAGCATGAGCGGCTTGAGGAGATGATCGAAGAGGAAAATCAACGTCCTCACCCAGATGATTTTAGAGTGGCTGATCTGAAGAAAGAGAAGCTACGCGTTAAGGATGAAATCGCCCAGATCGCACACTGATCGGGGCGTTTTTTATTTTGGAGATCTTGGCCTCCTCCTCGGAGGTGGCTGTCATTATACGGGCGGCTTAAGCATTGGCCGCCCGGGGCGGGAATCGTTGCAGCGTATTGCAGGGGTCCCGTCGGATGAAGGCGATTCCTGGGATGGCGTGGGACTCCGGCGGCCGCCGGGGCAGGAACAGCTAATTTAGACTAAGCCTCTTGGAAACTCTGTCGACCGGCGTACCGTCACGAAGCGGAACGCCCTTGTCTATGGCATGATCCGCAAATCCCATCTTTGAGTAATAGGCGACCCCGGACCGGTTGTCGATGCGGATCGTGGCATTGATGCGGGCAAAACCGTTTTCCGCGGCGTGGCGGCGGGTCTTTTCGAATATGGCCGATCCGACACCGGGCCTCTTGGGGCTTTGCCGCGCGAAGGTCGCGATGTCGGCGCAGTCTTCCGGCAACTTGTCGCTTCTTATGAGGACCTGAAATCCTAGGAGTAAGCCATCTTCGTCTTGGGCAACGAAGCAGCAGACGTGACGGGGTCCATCGAGAAAGCGATCTCTGAACTCTTGCGGCAACAGGGTTTCCTCGATTGCCGTGGTCCCACCGATACGAATGATCTCATTCAGAAGTTCGCAAAGCTCTTCCACATCTTCGCTATGTGCGTGCCGAACCTTCAATTCCAATATCTCCAATTCGATAGATCAGGGCGCCAGACGTCTCTGAAACCTTTGCCACAGCTAAGGCCCGCGGGCGCGGTCCCGCAAAACGAACTTCTGGATCTTTCCCGTAGATGTTTTTGGGAGCGCATCGAAGACAACATGCTTCGGGGCTTTGAAGTGTGCCATGTTGTCGCGGCAGAAGGCGATAAGTTCATCAGCTGTGACATTCGCCTGCGGTTTCAGCTCAACGAAGGCGCAGGGTGTCTCACCCCACTTCTCATCGGGTTTCGCGACAACGGCGGCTGCGGCAACAGCCTTGTGCCGGTACAGCACGCTTTCGATCTCGATCGAGGAGATGTTTTCACCGCCAGAAATGATGATGTCCTTTGAACGGTCCTTGAGTTCGATATAGCCGTCGGGGTGCGTTACGCCGAGATCGCCTGTATGGAACCAGCCGCCGGAGAGAGCATGCTCCGTTGCATCGGGGTTCTTAAAATAGCCCTTCATCACGATGTTGCCGCGCATGAAGACCTCGCCCATCGTCGCTCCGTCCCACGGGACCGGCTCAAGGGTCTCGGAATCGGCGACCATCAAGTTCTCAAGAACAGGGTATTTCACGCCTTGCCGGGACTGCAGGCTGGCTTGTTCTTCCACGCTCAGGGCGTCCCAGTCCGAATGCCAGGCGCAGACCACGGCGGGACCATAGACTTCGGTCAGACCGTAGACGTGCGTAACCCTGAACCCTGCGTCCTTCATGGCTTTCAGGACCGCTGCTGGGGGAGGGGCCGCGGCAGTCATGAAGTTGACGCTTTGCGAAAAGTCCCGGCGCTCCGTGTCCTTTGGGTTCAGCACCATTTGCATCACGATTGGAGCGCCGCAGAGATGCGTGACTCCCTGGTCGGCCAATGCGGCATAGATCGTTCCCGCTTCGACGCGCCTGAGGCAGACGTGGGTGCCTCCCAAGGCGGTGATCGTCCAGGGAAAGCACCAGCCGTTGCAATGGAACATCGGCAAGGTCCAGAGATAGACGGGATGGTTTGGCATCTCCCAGACCATGATGTTACCGACGGCGTTCAAGTAGGCCCCGCGGTGATGATAGACCACGCCTTTGGGATTGCCGGTGGTTCCCGAGGTGTAGTTGAGGGAAATCGCCTGCCATTCGTCTTCGGGAAGCTGCCAGAGGAAGTCCGGATCTCCCTCCGCAAGCAATTCTTCATATTCTACGCTGCCCAGCCGCTCGCCGCCGGTGGCTAGAGGATCGTCGATATCGATGATAAGGATATCCCGGCCCAGGATCGCCAGGGCCTCGCGGATGACCGGTGAGAATTCGCGATCGGTGATGAGCGCCTTGGCGTTGCCGTGCTCCAGAATGAAGGTGATGGTGGCGGCGTCCAGGCGAACGTTCAGAGCGTTCAGAACGGCGCCGCAGGCCGGGACACCGAAGTGCGCTTCCCACATCGCTGGAATGTTCGGCGCCATGACGGCGACAGTGTCTCCGGCTCCGATGCCGCGCGTGCTGAGCGCCGAAGCCAGGCGGCGGCAACGTGCGAAGGCTTCCTTCCAGGTATAGCGGACGTCGCCGTGTATGACGGCGGTGCGCTCCGGAAAGATTTGGGCGGCGCGCGGCAGGAAACTCAGAGGAGAGAGGGACTGATAGTTCGCTGGATCCTTGTCCAGTCTGGTCTCGAAGGAATTCATCTCGGGTTCGGGCCTCACCCTGCTTTCGGGTTTTTGTTTGTTCAATTCTTACCACGGGCACGTCGCCGCGGGCCACTAATCAGCTTGACTTGAGTCAACGATGTGAAGGCGGTGCAAGGGTAGTGTTCACCGTGTTTTTACTACTCTGCAGGGGATGGGGCCGGAATTGCGCCACCCCCCGTTTTGACGCATTCTGGCGTTGAAGACCGCCGCGGCATCGACGGCGGCAGTGACAACAGGGTTTTGAAGAAGGCGAGGATACGGATATGGGCCGTTTCGACGAAGTACAGGCGCGTGCGCTTGAGGATCCGGAAGGATTCTGGGCCGCAGCTGCGGAGGGAATCGACTGGATCAAGCCGTGGGACCGCGTTCTCGACGACTCAAACCCGCCATTCTATCGCTGGTTCTCCGGCGGACAGCTCAACACCTGCTATAACGCGCTGGACCGACACGCGGACGGCGGCCGTGGCGACCAGGCCGCGCTGATCTACGACAGCCCGGTCACGGAGAGCCTTAGAACCTATAGCTACAGCGAGTTGCGGGACCAAGTTGCCAAGTTCGCCGGTGTCCTCGCGGCCCAAGGGGTGGGCAAGGGCGACCGTGTGATCATCTATATGCCGATGGTGCCGGAGGCAGCGATTGCCATGCTGGCTTGCGCGCGCCTCGGCGCGGTTCACTCCGTTGTCTTTGGCGGTTTCGCCGCGAACGAACTCGCGACCCGGATTGACGATGCCCGTCCGAAGGCGATTGTCTCCGCCTCTTGCGGAATCGAGGTGGCGCGAGTCATTCCCTACAAACCCCTGCTGGATGCTGCCGTCGATATGGCATCCCACAAGGTTGACCACTGCATCATCCTGCAGCGGCCGCAAGCCGAAGCGGAGCTCATCGCGGGCCGGGATCTCGATTGGGAAGCCGCCATGGCGGAGGCTGTGCCGCATGACTGCGTCACGGTCGAGGCGACTGATCCCCTCTACATTCTCTACACCTCCGGTACGACGGGGCAGCCGAAGGGAATCGTGCGCGACAATGGCGGCCACGCGGTGGCGCTGAAATGGTCGATGAAGAACATCTACAATACCGACCCCGGAGAAGCCTATTGGGCGGCGTCGGATGTCGGGTGGGTCGTCGGGCATTCCTACATCGTCTATGCGCCTCTGCTGCACGGCTGCACGACCATCCTCTACGAGGGCAAGCCCGTGGGGACACCGGATCCCGGTGCCTTCTGGCGCGTCATCTCCCAGCATAATGTACCGGTGATGTTCACGGCGCCCACGGCCTTCCGTGCTATCAGGCAACAGGACCCCGACGGCGGCTATATGAAGAAGTACGATCTCTCGCACTTCCGTACGCTCTATCTTGCGGGGGAACGCTGCGATCCGGATACTCTGGCCTGGGCCGAGGAGAAGTTGAAGGTGCCGGTGATCGATCACTGGTGGCAGACGGAGACCGGTTGGTCCATTGCCGCGAATTGCATGGGAATCGAGCCGCTTCCGGTCAAGCCCGGATCGCCGACGAAAGCCGTACCCGGTTGGGATTTGCGGGTTCTCGACACTGCCGGTCACGAGGTCGAGCCGGGGACGATCGGCGCTTTGGCCGGGAAACTGCCAATGCCGCCGGGTTGTACGCCGACCCTCTGGCAGGCGGATCAACGTTTCGTTGACTCCTACATGAGCGAGTTCCCCGGTTACTACGCGACGGGTGACGCCGGCATGATCGACGAAGAGGGCTATGTCTTCGTCATGGCGCGCACCGACGACATCATCAACGTTGCGGGCCATCGTCTCTCGACCGGCGCGATGGAGGAAGTGCTGGCCGCCCATCCGGACGTCGCGGAATGCGCCGTCATCGGTGTCGCGGATCAGCTCAAGGGTCAGTTGCCCGTCGGCTTTCTGGTGCTCAAGGCCGGGGCGGACGGCAGCAACGAGGAAGTTGTGAAAGGAGTGGTCCAAATGGTCCGCGATCAGATCGGGCCGGTTGCCGCCTTCAAGCAGGCGGCGGTCGTTCAGCGCCTGCCAAAGACGCGATCCGGTAAGATCCTGCGGGGCACCATGCGCAAGATCGCCGACGGCGAAGACTATAAGGCCCCGGCGACGATCGATGATCCTGCCATTCTGGACGAGATCACGGAATCCCTCGGCACCATCGGCTACCCGAAAGGATGACAACAGGAATGCAGCTTAAGGATAAGGTCACGGTCATCACGGGCGCGGCGGCAGGTATCGGTCGGGCTTGCGCCGAACGTTTCGCGCGGGAAGGTTCGAAAGTCGTCGTCTCAGATGTCGATGAGGTGCGTGGCGAACAGGTGGTGGAAGAAATCCAGGGCAATGGCGGCGATGCGGTTTTCGTTGCCTGTGACGTCGGGGAGAAGGCGCAGGTCGATGCGCTGATCGACTCAGCCGTTGCGGCCTATGGGCGCGTGGACTGTGTCATTGCCAATGCCGGTATCGTCCACGTCTGCGACTTCCTGGACTTGGAGGAAGCCGATTTCGACCGTGTGCTGCGTACCAACCTGAAAGGTGTGTTCCTGACCGGCCAGGCCGCCGCCCGACAGATGGTCAAGCAGGGACCGGACGAGAAAGGGAACGCCGGGACGATCATCAACATGTCTTCGGTCAACGCTGTCATGACAATTCCCGCCATCACGCCCTATGTCGTGTCGAAGGGCGGCGTCAATCAGCTCACCAAGGTTATGTCACTGGGACTGGTGACGAAGGGGATCCGGGTCAATGCGATCGGGCCCGGGTCAATCAACACGGAAGTCTTCCAGGCGGTGGCCGGCGACAAGCAGAAGCTGAATGCGGTTCTTTCCCGCACACCTATGGGGCGCGCCGGGGAGCCTGATGAGATCGCGTCTGTCGCGGTGTTCCTGGCGTCGCCGGACTCGAGCTATATCACCGGTCAGACCATCTATCCTGACGGCGGCCGGATGGCTCTCAACTACACCGTACCTGTTCCGGAGAGCTGAGCGCCTCTTTGCCTCGGTCAGGACTACCGGCTTGGTTCACTGATCCGGGAAGACGAAAGGCTTTGGCGGTCCGCCGTCGCTCTCCGAGCCCACCGTCTCGGTCCCGGGAATCTCGAGACTGCTCGCTTCGGCGCTGGGAGGCGCATCCGATGCCGGCGCGTTACCCTCCGACGGTGCGGTTCCCTCATCCGAGTCCGTAGTTGCGGGCTTCGCCTTCGCGGCAGCCTTTTGGGCCTTCTGGACAATCGTGTTGAGGTCGATCTGACTGCAGAGGCCCAGCAGCACGGGATCGCGCGGCCGGATGTTCGCCGTGTTCCAGTGGGTCCGGTCCCGCACGGCCTGAATGGTGTTCTTGGTCGTGCCGATCAGGCGTGTGATCTGAGCGTCTTTCAATTCCGGATGGTGCCGCAACAGCCAGGCGATGGCGTCCGGCTTGTCCTGGCGCTTGGCGACGGGCGTATAGCGCGGCCCCTTGGTGCGCTTGGTCGGTTGTGGCAGGTCGCGCTTGGACATCTTCAGCTTGCCGGAGGAATCCTCCTCACAGCGCTTGATTTCCTCGCGGCTGAGTTCTCCCGAGGCCGTGGGGTCCAGGCCCTGAATGCCCATAGCCACTTCGCCGTCCGCGATGCCTTGCACCTCCAGGGGGTGCAGGCCGCAAAAGTCCGCGATTTGCTGGAACGTCAGGGTCGTATTGTCGATCAGCCAAACAGCCGTGGCTTTCGGCATCAGCGGTAAGTTCATTTTCCCTCCTGATTGCGGCAGACCGGCGCCTTTGACCGCAGCGCCCCGGGACTGATGGTCCTGGGGCCGCACCGCAAGGAAGTTCGCCTTGTCGTGGTTTCGAGTGGCATATACCGGATCGCCGGTGGCGCCAAGTAAGAAATGCGGGTTTACCCCTGTAAATACAAGGGACCGGGCGCCTTCGGGGATCTTTCTGGTGGCCGCCTAGGCCTCGGGTCGGGCTGTCTGTCAGGCGTCGGGCAGCAAGACGATCTTGCCGATGTGCTGGCTGGATTCCATCAGGTTATGCGCCTCGGCAGCCTCGGACAGCGGAAAGACCTTTGCCATGACCGGCTTGATTTCCCCCGCTTCGATGCGCGGCCAGACCTTTTCTTGCAGCTTTTGGCCGATGGCCGCCTTGAAGTCGATCGAGCGGGCCCTAAGCGTCGACCCGGTCAGGGTCAGGCGCTTCAGCATCAGCGGCATGAGGTCGACGTTGGCCTTGGAGCCCTGCAGGAAAGCGATGTAACAGATTCGCGCATCGTTGGCTGCCACCTTGATGTTGCGTTGCAGATAGTCGCCGCCGACCATGTCGAGGATGACGTTAACGCCCTTGCCGCCGGTTTCTTCCTTAAGGACGGCGACGAAATCCTCGTCGCGGTAGTTGATCGCCCGCCGCGCCCCGAGTTCTTCGCAGACCTTGCATTTCTCGGCAGAACCGGCAGTGGCGAAGACTTCTGCTCCGAAGGCCTTGGCGAGTTGGATGGCGGTGGTTCCGATCCCGGAGGAACCGCCGTGAATCAGAAAGCGCTCCCCGCTTTGGAGATCGCAGCGGTCGAAAAGATTGCTCCAGACCGTAAAAAAGGTCTCCGGCAGGGCTGCGGCTTCCTCCCAGCTCAATCCGGCCGGGCGCGGCAGGCATTGGGCCGCTGGAGCGGTGCAGTATTCGGCGTAGCCGCCGCCCGCGACGAGTGCCGTAACCTCCTGGCCCACAGACAGATTCTCTACGCCGCCTCCGCAGGAGACGAGCGTTCCGGCGATCTCCAGACCTGGAATGTCCGATGCGCCGGGCGGCGGCGGGTAGAGGCCCTGGCGCTGAATGACATCGGGGCGGTTCACGCCGGCCGCCGCGACTTTGACCAGAACCTCGCCGTCGGCGGGCATTGGAACAGCCCGGCTGGCCGGTTTCAGAACCTCGGGTCCGCCGGACTCGGCAATCTCGATGACTTGCATTTCTTTGGGCAGGTCGCTGCTCATTGTATAGTTCTCTTTTCTAGGGGCCGTGTTGGAGAAACAATACGGCTCGGCTTTCCATGGTCCCTTACGGGCATAAATCGCAAGCGGGCCCGGAAAGCAAGCCGTCGTCACGTGACCTGTGGAAGAGGCGATTTGCTATGGATACCGACGATCTGGAGCCACGCAAACCGATCGAGAAACCCAAAGACCTGGATGAGATGGGCATCGACGAACTCGAGGAATACTTGCAGGCGCTGCAGGCGGAGGTTTCCGAAGTGAAAAAGAAGATCGAAGCCAAGCGCGCTTACCTTTCCGGGGCCGCCGGGTTGTTCAAGAGCTGATGCGCTTGGACCGGCGCGCCATAAAGAGAATCCAGCCGAAGCCCCCCAACACTATCACCAGGACGACCCATCCGAAACGCGGACCAATTGGGCAGCCCGACCCCGGAGGCGGGCGCCAGGAACCGGCCTTAGGCGAAAAGACGACGTGAGCCAACGGTAAGAGAAACCAGAAGATGATGACCAGCCAGGCCAGAACTTGCGAGTCCATGGCGACAAATCTGGTGCGCTAAAGCGATGCAGGCAACCATCGAAATCGTCCTGCCGATCTTTGCCCTCGTTTTCTGCGGCTATGCGGCGGCACGTTTCGGCTTGCTGAAGGATACGGCCGTCCAGGGGCTCTCCGGATTCGTGTTTTACCTGGCGATACCGGCCCTGTTGTTTCGGACTTTGGCACGGGGGTTCGACCTCTCAAACATCAATCTCGAGATCGTGCTGGCCTATTTCGGCGGTTCCGTCTCCATGTTCTTCCTGGCGCTTCTAATCGGCCGCAGGGTCCTTTCGATCTCTCCGCAGCAGGTCGGCCTCATGGCAATGGGCACCTGCTTTTCCAATACCGTGTTGCTGGGCATTCCCTTGATCCTCACGGCCTTTGGCGAAGCGGCGATGCTGGACATGATGATGATTATCACCTTCCACTCCTTGCTGCTGCTGCCGCTGGTCGCGCTGCTGGTGGAACTGGGGCGCAGCGAGGGGCAAGGCTTGTCTGTCCTGGTGAAGACGCTGGTCAAGTCCGTCCTGCAGAATCCGGTGATCCTGGCAATTCTCGCCGGCCTAGCCTATGTCGCCACCGGTTGGCCCATACCCGGTACCCTGGACACCTTCATCGGTCTGCTGGGCGACGCCGCGCCGGCCTGCGCCCTGGTGGCAATGGGGGCTTCCTTGACGGCCTTTCGCCTGGCGGGGGACCTGCGGGAGACGATGATTGTCGTCCTTCTCAAGCTTGTCGCCCATCCGGCACTGGTAGCCCTCTTGGCCTTCTGGGTCTTCGATTTGTCGCCTTTGGCTGCCGCCGTCGCCGTGGTCACCGCAGCGTTGCCTGCGGGGGCGAACGTTTTCATCTTCGCTCAGCATTATCGCGTCTACCGCCAGCGGGCGGCTTCCATCGTTTTGATATCAACGGCCTTGTCGATTGCCTCCGTAGCCCTTTTGATTGCGCACTTCCGGGCCGCGGGTTAGGCCAAGGCATTTCAAGGATAGGAGCGGAATGGTGACAATGCTCAAGGGAAAGACCGCGCTCGTCACGGGTTCGACGAGTGGCATCGGCAAAGGGATTGCCGAGGCGCTTGCCGGAGAGGGTGCCAACATCGTGCTGAACGGCTTCGGCGATGCGGATGAAATCGAACAGCATCGCGCGGACCTGGCCGAGCGAACCAGCGTGGCCGTGACCTATTCGGGCGCGGATCTTTCGCAGCCCAAGGCCGTTGCGGCCATGGTCTCGGAGGCGGAGGCGCAGTACGGCGCGGTCGACATTCTGGTCAACAATGCCGGCATTCAACACGTTTCCCCGATTGAGGATTTCGATGACGAGCGCTGGGACAAGGTCATCGAGATCAATCTCAGCTCAAACTTCCACGCTATCAAACACGCTCTGCCGGCGATGCGCCGCAAGGGCTGGGGCCGTATCATCAACGTGGCTTCGGCGCACGGCCTTTCGGCCTCGCCCTTCAAATCGGCTTATGTGGCGGCGAAACACGGGGTGATTGGCCTGACCAAGGCCGTGGCACTGGAAACCGGCGGCAGTGGTGTTACCTGCAACGCCATTTGTCCGGGCTGGGTGCTGACGCCTTTGGTGGAACAGCAGATTCGCGCGCGCGCCGCAGACTCCGGCCAAAGCTATGAGGAGGAGAAGGTTGCGCTGGTGGCCGAGAAGACCCCCTCAAAGGACTTCTCGACGCCAGAGCAGATCGGTGGCCTCGCGGTATTTCTTTGCTCGCCCTCCGCCGATCAGATTACGGGAGCGCCACTGTCGATCGATGGCGGATGGATGGCGCAGTAAGTACCTGTGTTTTGGCGGCTTCGGCCCGCGCTCTAATACCAAATTTCCATGCGCAACCCGCGGCTATCCAGGGGTGGCGCGGCGGGAAGGCAGGTTGCGTATCCCTTTAAGATGCGCTGGGCCGCGACGGCGCAGGCTGCCGCATCGATCAGGTCATCGGGTGCTGCCAGACGGCGGTTGAGGCTTTCGATTAAGGGAGCGGGATCGGGAAGGCCGGCGGCACGAAGGAGTTTCAGGCGCTGGTTCTGTCCTTCCGGCGATTTCTTGGACGCGAGCGGTGCCCAGCTATTGAGGTGGTGAAAGACCAACTCGGGATGAACTTCACGAATTCGGTCTTGGCTCCCCGGGCCAACTGACCTGTCCAGTTCGCGGATCTTGGCCGTGATGTTCCAGGCCTGTTTTGAAAGGCCGCACTGTTCCAGTTTCCGCCCCTTGGCCTGAGCCTCGTCCCAGTTCCGGCACCCCAACATATAGCGGCGCGGCGGAGGAAAAACGCTGGATTTACGGCTGCGCGGCAACTTTTTGCGCGCTTCCAGGTCGCAAAGGCGTGATCCCCGGTCGTTCAGCCCGATTGGCATGTCCACGGCGACAATGGCCGAGTCGCCGAGAGGGAGTGACTTCCAGTCCGGGCAGATCTCCTTTCTAATCAACTGGTTGGCCGTATCCCACTCGAGCTTTAGCCAACCGCCGGGGCAGCCGTCGATTCCCGCGACACAGTTCATCGTCGTATCCGGTGACGAAATTTGTAATCTTTGGTTAATTTTTTAACCATTTCTTAGGAAAATCGGTTTATCTTGGTTAATTGACGGGGTCGGAAATCCCGCCCTGGGACTTCTTCCCTCGTCGTTCGGATGTTTATCCGTTCCTTGTAACGCCTCCCTGTTAAACTTGCCGCCGCATTCCGGCGGCATTTTTTTTGTGCCCTGAGATCACTCGCTGCCCAAGGGCCATAATGATCGAATCCGATAAGCGGCGCGAACGGCCCCGGCTGCGGCGACGGAGAGGGCTGGGAAATTGCCTGTTCTCTGGACTTTTTGCTCCAATAAAGCGCAGTTACTGCTCAGGATAGCGGCAAGGCTTTTGCTGCACTGCAAAAAAAGCGTGTGATACCAGTCTATTAACGATTCATTACTTGACCCCCCTCTGGCGACGTGAATAATCTTCGGCACAGGCAAGTTGACAGGGCATGGCTTACAAAGTCAGGAGGGCCGAAGCTCTTAGGAGCAAACGGCCCTCCACTTTTTTGTGGCCCCTGGTTGTATTTTTCGAAGAACATCTAATCGATTTTGACCCGGCATTGGTCTGCCGAAAATGCCGACGTGAATCACCCCGGGCGATTGGTGTAGGCTGCGCGTCAGTTGTGCGACGCATTTCATCCTGGCGGGGACAGCCGATGGCCGATCCGAAATTCCTTAAGTTCGATACCCTTGCGCTGCATGCCGGGCAGCAGCCGGATCCGGTTACGGGTGCGCGCGCCGTTCCGATCTATCAGACGACATCTTATGTCTTCAGGGACACGGATCATGCTGCGGCCTTGTTCAACCTGGAGCGGGCCGGGCACATCTACAGCCGGATTTCCAACCCGACGGTCTCTGTGCTGGAGGAAAGGGTGGCCGCCCTGGAGCATGGCGTGGGTGCAACGGCGACGGCCTCCGGCCATGCAGCACTGCATCTCGCCATCGTGACTCTGATGGGGCAGGGGGGGCACATTGTTTCAGCCCGCTCGCTCTATGGCGGCAGCGTCAATCTCTTCATGCATACGCTGCCCCGGTTCGGCATCACCACCACACTCGTGGATCCGCGGGATCCGAAGGCCTTCGAAGCGGCGATCCGCCCGGAAACTCGATTGATCTACGCGGAGATCCTGGGGAATCCGGGATTGGAAGTTCTCGACGTAGCGGCGATCGCCGACGTTGCCCATCGGGCGGGCCTGCCGCTGTTGGTGGACAGCACCTTCGCCACGCCCTACCTCTGCCGGCCGGTAGAACTCGGCGCGGACCTTGTTCTCCATTCGGCGACGAAATGGCTTGGCGGCCACGGTCTGGCGCTGGGCGGTATCCTGGTGGATGGCGGTCGCTTCGATTGGGAAGCATCAGGCAAGTTCGACACCCTGACGGAGCCCTATGCCGGCTATCACGGCATCGACTTCGCGGAGGAGTTCGGGCCGCAGGCGTTCACCATGCGGGCCCGCGCCGAGGGCTTGCGGGACTTTGGTGCGGCGATGGCGCCACAGAATGCCTTTTATGTGCTGCAGGGGGTCGAGACCCTGCCGCTGCGCATGAACCGCCATATGTCCAACACCCACAAGGTGCTCGAGTTTCTGCAAGATCAGGAGCAGGTCGCCTGGGTGCTGCATCCGGACCTGCCCAGTCATCCCGATCATGAGCTGGCGAAACGTGTTCTGCCGAAAGGAGCAGGTTCCATCGTCAGCTTTGGCGTCAAAGGCGGGCGTGGTGCGGGCGCCAAGTTTATTGAGGGCTGCAATCTGGCCTCTCACCTTGCCAACGTGGGTGACGCGAAGACTCTGGTCATCCATCCTGGCAGCACGACGCACCAGCAGATGACCGATGAGCAATTGCGAGCTGCTGGCGTTGGCGAGGACATGATCCGGCTGTCTGTCGGCCTGGAAGATCCGGATGATATCATCGAAGATCTGCGGACCGCTCTGCGTGACTCGCAGAAAGATCAATAAGCGCCTGAGCGCCGCCGGGGAGGTCTCATATCCATGGAGATGAATGTCAACGGCGACCGCATTTTCGCGGCGACGGGCGGGCGACCCTTCGATCCGGCGTTGCCGGCAGTGGTTTTCCTGCATGGGGCGGGGATGGATCATACGGTCTGGGCCCTGCAGACCCGCTACTTCGCTTATCGTGGCCGTAGCGTCCTGGCCGTGGACCTGCCGGGGCATGGTCGCTCGGAGGGCGTCGCCGCCACATCGATAGCCGCAATGGCCGACTGGGTTCCCGAGTTGCTAGGTGCCGCGGGCGTCAAGAACGCCGCCCTGGCGGGTCATTCCATGGGCGCCCTGGTGGCCTTGGACTGCGCGGCGCGACACGGCGATTCTGTCCGGGCGCTGGCTCTGCTGGGGGCCGCGCCCAAGATGCCGGTGCACCCGGACCTGCTGGCGGCAGCGGAAGCGGACAACCATCTTGCGTTCGAACTCGTGACCTCTTGGGCCCATGGGGTGACGGGTCACTTGGGCGGTGCACGGGTCCCAGGACTGTGGCTGATGGGCGGCGGGGAGCGGCTTTTGGAAAGGGTTCGTCCGGGCGCCCTCCACGCTGACCTGAAGGCCTGCGACGACTACAAAGAGGCCATGGACGCGGCGGCGAAAGTCGCTTGTCCTGCGATCGTAATCGTCGGCTCAGAAGACCGAATGACGCCCGCCAAGGCCGGCGGCAAGTTGGCCGCTGCTATCAAGGACGCGCGGCTCCAGACGATCGCGGGGTCCGGCCACATGATGATGACAGAGAAGCCCGACGAAACCCTGGACGCCTTGGGAACCATCCTGTAACCGGGTGCCATGTCAAAATCTTCGAACAAACTCCAGCAAGGCGATGTCAAAGCGCCGCAGTCACGCGGCGACTATCGGCATTTCTTGAAGGTCCCTACGCGCTGGATGGACAACGACATCTACGGACATGTGAACAACGTCGTTTACTACGCCTATTTCGACACCGTGATTAACGAGTACCTGATCCGCGAAGGTGGGCTCGATATTCACGACGGAAAGATCGTTGGGGTCTGTGCCGAGAGCACCTGCCTCTACCGGCAGGCCTTTGCCTTTCCCGAGGTGATCGACGCAGGACTGCGTGTCGGTCATCTGGGCCGCCGTTCGGTACGTTATGAGATTGGCTTGTTCCGGGAAGCGGCTGACCACGCCGGCGCCGAAGGCAGCTTCGTGCATGTCTTTGTAGAGCGCGAGACCACAACACCGACGGTCATTCCGGACCGGCTGCGTGATGCGCTGTCCCGGCTGACCGTGTAACCCCTGAAACCAACAGCACCAACTGCGCGCTAGGTATCTGTGCTCTTGAGCCGATCAAGGCGCAGCCGGTGGCGACCATCCGTCAGTCGGAAGTAACCGGCAAGAACAGCAGCGATGGCACCCACTGCGACGCCACCGGCGATCAGAAACATGATCAACAATTGATACTTGACGGCTTCCACCGGCGGGACTCCCGCGAGGATTTGGCCGGTCATCATACCGGGCAGAGCGACCAGTCCCGTTGCCGACATGGCATTAATGATGGGCATAAGCGCCGTGCGCAGAGAATCGCGTAACAGCGGTCGAAAGGCCAAGCGGCGCGTGGCGCCAAGCGTCAGTTGCGCCTCCACGGCGGTGCGGCGCGTCTTGGCGCCCTCTGTCAGGGCCTGCAGGCCGAGGCTGATTCCGGTCATGGTGTTTCCCAGCACCATGCCCAAGAGCGGAAGTGCGTAGCGAGGGTCGTACCAAGGGTCTGGTTGCACCTGTGTGCTCAAGGCAAAGAGCACAGCGAGTGTTGCCGCGACGAGCGTGGCGCCGGTCCCGATTCCATAAGCCCAAAACCTGGTGAAGCCTTCTTGCTGGCGCGCGACGACTTCGCGGCCCGCGAAGCCAATCATGACCAATGCAGCCAAAGCGGTCCAAAATGGAGAGGCGAGCGCAAATAGTTTCGTCAGAATCAGGCCGACCAGCGCGAGTTGTACAACCATCCGCAGCGTGGCGATAATCAAGGCGCGCTCCAGTCCCAATTGCAGGGAGAGGGACAAGCCCGCGTTGATGACAAGTAGCAGCGCGGCAAGGGCGAGGTCGCTTATCTCGAGAGAGATGTAGGTCATGCCGCGACCTCGCGCAGCTCTCCCTTGGTCATGTTGAAGCGCCGGGCAGCCACGGTTTTCGCTTGATCTGCATCGTGGGTCACCCAGAGAATTCCAGTGCCCTTCTGCCGAACCTCTTCCAACAGTGTCTCAACGACTTTGCAGCTTTCCGGATCGAGGGCTGCGGTCGGTTCGTCCAACAGCAGGAACTTGGGATCGACGCCGAGGCAGCGGATCAAGGCAAGGCGCTGTCGTTCCCCTGTGGAAAGTCGGCTGACAGGTGCCTTGAGAACATCGTCGGGGAGTCCGAGCCGCGCGGCCAGTGCTTCCGTGGCCGCTATGTCGGTGAAATGATCACCTGCACGTTCCGCCCACCATCCAGGCTCGGCGGGCAGGTAGGTGACCTGACGGCGCCATTCCGGCGCCTGCATTTCTGAGCGTGGTGTGTCGTCGAGATAGGCTTCGCCATCGTTCGGGTCCAGATCGGCAATCGCTCGCAACAGTAAGGACTTGCCGGACCCGGAGGGTCCGCTTAGCGCAACGCATTCGCCATCGGACAGAGAGAAGGACGTGGGCGCCAGTCCGGGGCGCACAATACTTGCAATTCGCAGCATGTGGGGAGTGTAGTGCCTCCCGGCCTTCGAAGGGAGCCAAAGCTATGGGCCGGACACCGCAGGGGGAGGCGCCCGGCCCAAACTTCGCATCGTGTTCGTGACGCGGGAGGCTTAGGCCGCCGCGTTCTCAATCACCTTCGCCTGATCGGCGTTGAGGGTTTCGATCTTGATCGAGCGCGGCTTCTTGGCTTCCGGGATCTCGCGCACGAGTTCCACGTTGAGGAGGCCGTTCTCCAAGCCGGCGCCGGTGACCTTAATGTAGTCGGCCAGATCGAATCGCCGTTCGAAAGCCCGTTGCGCGATCCCGTGATGCAGGAAGGTCTTGCTGCCGTTCTCGGTCTTCTCCTTGCGTCCGGAGATGACGAGGCTGTTCTCTTTGACCGTGATTTCCAAGTCCTCCTCACCGAAGCCCGCAACGGCCATTGTGATGCGGTAGGAATCCTCACCGGTCTTTTCGATGTTGTAGGGCGGATAGCTCAACGCGCCGTCATCGACTCGGGCTGCCGAATCGAGAAGATTCATCATGCGGTCGAAACCGACGGTGGCGCGGAACAAGGGGGAAAGATCGGTACGCATTGCCATATTCTCCTATGAGCAACATGGGGTTGAAAAGCTCATCACTTGATCGAGCTTCGTTTGGTTTTCGTTCCCGGGGACCCTCAAAAGGCATCCCAGAGCACTGTAGGGATATAGGCAGTCTTGGAACGCATTCAAGAGGAGAGAATGTTGAAATTAGGGAACGAAATCATATAGTTATTCGTCATCTATATGATTTGTTTGAGGGGTGGCGAACCAATTGTTAAGCTCGCGGCCTCTAGGCTAGTGGGCCAACCCAAGCCTCCGAAGTTCTTCAAGTCCGAGCTCCTCTTGATCCAAGACTCCAGTCAGCCTCCCGTCGCTTTTTTCAACAGCACCTACAAGGACGCGCTGTCGCTGACGCGTGAGGCCCGCGACTATCTGACTCATAAGGAGCCTCAGGAACGACGCAACCTGCCGCCTGAGATCCGTCTGACCGCGAGTTGCGAGGCGCTCAGGGTCACGGCCCGCCTGACACAGGTGATGGCTTGGCTGCTTGTGCAGCGCGCCGTTCATGCTGGCGAAATTCCACGGGAAGATGCGGCCGCCGATCCTTACCGCTTGTCGGGGCAGGAGGTCTGTGAGCCGCAGGATGGCCCGACCGCTGGTGAAGAACTGCCCACCGGTCTGCAAGACCTGCTGAGCCGCAGCCTCAGTCTTTATCAGCGGGTTGCGCGCCTCGACGCGCTCTACGACCAGGATGCACCGGCGCAATCCGGCGGAGAGTAGCGCCCAGGCTAAAGGTACTTTGGGCCTAGGTGCGGGGGTATTAAAGACGGGTTACTTGAGGCCAAAATTGCCAAAACGCTTGTTGAACTTGGCAACTTGACCGGCACTGTCCACCAGGCGGTGCTCACCGGTCCAGGCCGGATGCGTCTTGGGATCGACCTCGAGGCGCAGGGTTTCACCCTCCTTGCCATAGGTCGAACGCGTTGAGAACTCGGTCCCGTCCGTCAGGACGACCTTGATCTCGTGATAATCAGGGTGAATGTCCTTTTTCATCTTTCCCGTCCCGAGTTCTGGCCTCAAAAGCGGCGGGCTATATAGCGGACCCCAGTCCGACGTGCAAGCCCGCGCCGTCACAAATTGGTGCTGAGGACGCTGGTTGTGGGGGCCCGGCCTTTAGGCTAATACCAGCCGCCATGGCACGGCGAAACGATAGCATTTCCGGGGAAGAGCGGCCCTCCGGCCGGGATATCAGGCCCCTGGTCGCGCTCAGCCCCTATTTGCGGCCCTACTGGCTCCAGATCTCAGGTGCGCTGGTCGCATTGGTGATTGCCGCCGCGACCGTGCTGGGCCTGGGGTCAGGCCTGCGCACCTTGGTCGACGAGGGGTTTTCGACCGGCAACGCGGATTTGCTCGACCGGGCCGTACTGATCCTTTTCGGTGTGGTCTTTGTACTGGGGGCAGCCAGCTATGCCCGCTATTACCTGGTCTCCTGGATCGGGGAAAGGGCGGTGGCGGACATCCGCAAGGCCGTGTTCGGCCATGTGCTGCGCCTGTCTCCGGCCTATTACGAGGTTACCCGCAGCGGGGAAGTCCTGTCCCGCTTGACCACCGACACGACACTTCTGCAGACGGTCATCGGGTCCTCCGTTTCCATCGCACTGCGCAACTTTTTGCTCTTAATCGGCGGATTGGTGCTTTTGATTGTGACCAGCGCCAAGCTGACGGGACTTGTCCTGCTTGTGGTGCCGGCGGTGCTGGTACCCATCCTGACCTACGGGCGGCGGGTTCGCCGCTTGAGCCGGGAAAGCCAGGACCGAGTCGCTGATGTTGGCGCTTACATCAACGAGACGCTGGATGCGATCCGCACTGTTCAGGCCTTCGGACATGAACCGCTCGACGAAGATCGCTTCGGCGGACGGGTGGAGGGGGCATTTGCGACCGCGGTGCGCCGCATCTCCGCCCGCGCACTGCTCACTGCCGTCGTCATCGTGCTGGTCTTCGGTGCCGTCAGCATCATCCTATGGATCGGCGGGCACGACGTTCTGACGGGCCGCATATCGGCGGGTGAGCTTTCGGCCTTTGTATTCTACGCCATCGTCGTGGCTGGTTCGGTCGGCGCTATCAGTGAGGTGATCGGCGATCTACAGCGGGCGGCCGGCGCAACGGAGCGCCTCTTTGAGTTGCTCGAAACGCCCCCCGAGATCGAGGCCCCGGCAGAACCCAAGGCTTTGCCGGTACCGTCCCGCGGTACTGTGGCCTTTCAGAAAGTCTCGTTTCGCTATCCGTCCCGGCCCGACCGTTCCGCGCTTGAAGAGCTCGACTTCGACGTTGCCCCCGGCGAGACAGTTGCGGTCGTCGGCCCTTCCGGTGCCGGGAAGACAACCATCTTCCAACTGCTGCTGCGCTTCTACGATCCGCAGGCCGGGCGGATCCTGATTGACGGTGTCGAAGTGCGCGAGGCCCACCCGAGGGACTTGCGGGCTCGCCTGGGGCTGGTGCCTCAGGAACCCGTGATCTTTTCGGCCAGCGCGCGGGAGAACATCCGCTACGGCAAGCCCGACGCGAGCGACGAGGAAGTCCGCGCGGCCGCGGAGGCGGCCCATGCCGTCGAGTTTCTCGAACGCCTGCCGGAAGGCTTCGATAGCTTCCTCGGAGAACGGGGCGTGCGCCTTTCCGGCGGTCAGCGGCAACGCATCGCCATTGCCAGAGCGATACTGCGCAACCCGCGCATTCTCCTTTTGGATGAAGCTACCTCAGCTCTGGACGCCGAGAGCGAACGCGCCGTTCAACAGGCCCTGGACAGTCTGATGGAGGATCGGACGACGATCATCATCGCTCATCGGCTTGCGACCATCCTGAAAGCGGATCGGATCGTCGTGCTGGATCAGGGCAGGGTCGTGGAAGTCGGCAGCCATGAACAGCTCAGCCGTGGCGGAGGCCTCTACGCGCGCTTGGCCGAGTTGCAGTTCGGCAACGGCGGCAATGGCGAAAGCGGCTTTGCGATCAGCGCTGAGTGAGTTTGAGTTCGATCCGCCTGTTCCGGCGGAAGGCGATCTCATCGTTGCCTCTGTCCAGAGGCTGAAACTCGCCGAACCCGGTGGCGGCCAGGCGGTCCGCGGGGATCTGCCGCGTGATCAGGAACTTCACGACCGAAATGGCCCGCGCGGTCGAAAGCTCCCAGTTCGAGGGGAACAGCGGCGTTGAAATCGGATTGCGGTCCGTGTGCCCGTCCACCCGTAGTACCCAATCGATGTCGTCCGGGATTCCGGCGGAGATGTCCCTGAGGGTTCGGGCCAGTTCGCCGAGCTGCCGTTGGCCCTCCAAGCCCAGGTCGGCGGAGCCGCTGGCGAACAGCACTTCCGACTGAAAAACGAAGCGATCGCCGACGACGCGGATGTCCTGACGGTCGCCGAGCGCCTCCCTCAGCCGGCCGAAGAACTCGGATCTATAGCGGGCCAGTTCCTGGACCTTACTGGCCAACGCGACGTTAAGGCGCTTACCGAGGTCCGCAATTTGGACGTCCTTGGCCTTGTTGTCCTCTTCCACTTCGCGCAGCAAAGTCTCCAGCCCCTTAAGCTGCTCGCGCAAAGCGAAGATCTGCCGGTTCAAAAGGGCGACGGCGGCGTTCGCTTCTTCCGTTAGGGATTCCTGCTCCTGCAAGCTGCCTTCGGTCTCTGCAAGTCTCGACAGCAGCTCGTCGCGCATGCTCTTGAGGATCGCAAGTTCGGCCAGCTGCGTGTCGATGGTTTCCTTATCCGCTTGAATGGTCTGATAGGCGGCCTCCAACTGTTCCTTGTCCGCGGCGATCTTGGCCAAGGCCTCTTGAAGGCGCTGCTGATCGACCTCCATGCGCGCAAGTGCCTCTTCCAGACGTGCGCGCTCGTCGTCCAGATCCGCGTCGGAGGCCGCGAGTCGGTCTTCCGCGCGGGAGGCGCGCTCCTCGGCCTGTTCCAAGAGAGCTGCGATCCGGTCCCGTTCCTCGCCGAGTTGCAGCAGGCGCGAGGTGAGGGACTCCCGGTCGCTTAGAGAGTTTTGCAGCTGAGAGCTGAGTTCGGCGACGTTGATGCGAAGTTCCTGATTGGCGCTGCGTTCCAGGGATAGCAGGTCCGCCAATTCGGAGACCTCGGTGCGCAGTTTCTCCAGCGCTTCATCGCGTCCCACCAGGGCGGCTGAGAGGAAGAACTGCGCCACCATGAAGACCATGAGGACGAAGATGACGACCAGAAGCAGGCTGGCCAGGCCGTCGACAAAGCCCGGCCAGATATTGATGGCGCGGCGCGTGCCGCTGCGCCCCAGCGCGTACACTAGCCTTGCCCCTCGTCCGCCAGGGCCGCGATGGTGCGGGTGAGCAGCCTGATTTCGCTGCGCAGCTCTTCAACCGCCTGATCGCGGCCGCTCTTCAATTCCTCGCTCAGGCGTTCCAGCCGCATATCCACGTTGCGAATGTGATTGCGGGTGTTCTCATCCATCCCGCCGCCCTGCATGTCGCTCTCGGCCAGGCGGGTCAGAACCGGGCGCAGGCTGGTCTGGGTCTCCGCAAGATTGACCATGACGCTATGCTCCGCCTTCAAATGATCGCTGAGGGAAGCCAACTGCGCGGCCATGTTTTCCATGCTGCGGCCGACATTGGCGCGCTCATCCTCGCCGCGGTTCACGACGCGCTGCAGTTGGTCCAGGCTCTCCGCGGTCTGCTCCAATAGGGCTTGAATATAAACCGGGACCGACTGGTCGCCTTCGCCGATGGCCGCGCCCGAAGACAGTTTGGTGACGCCCGACAGCCATTCTTCCAGATCGTTGAGGAAGCGGTTATGGGCCTGTCCGGCCTGCAATTCGAGAAAGCCAAGAACGAGGGAGCCAGCGAGACCGAAGAGTGACGAACTGAAAGCCGTGCCCATCCCGGACAGAGGCGTCTCCAAGCCGCGCTTCAGTTCTTCGAACAAGGCGGCAGGGTCCCCAGCGCCGCCACTCAACCCTGAAATGGTATCACCCACGGCCGTGACCGTTTCGAGCAGACCCCAGAAAGTGCCGAGCAGGCCGAGGAAGATTAGCAGGCCGATCAGGTATCGGGAGATGTCATGCGATTCTTCGATCCGGCTGTGGATGCCGTCCAGAAGCGTCCGCATGGAGATGGTCGAAAGCGTCAAACGCCCGGCGCGTTCGCCCAGCATCGTTGCCATGGGGGCAAGCAGGCGCGGTGGCCGCTCTTCGCTCAGGGTGCCCGGAAAGACCAGGCGGCCGCTCGTCTCCTGCCGAAACTTCTCGATCCAGGCGATCTCGGGCCGCAGCATGAAGACTTGGCGATAGATGTACAGAATCCCAAGGAAGAGCACGCCGATGATCATGCCATTCAGCAACGTATTGGCCAAAAAGGCCTCTTCGAGTTGGGGGGCGAGCGTGGCGCAGGCGGCGAGGAAAATGACCAAAAAGACGGTCATGCGAATCAGGTAACGCTGTGGCCCGGTCATGGCGTCGTCAAATGCTCCGCGGGAGAGTTAGTCGAGCGAGTTATAGCCGCAATGCGGCCACTTTGCGGCGAAGCGCCGTGAAGTCCTGCCAGCGACTCCGCGGCAGCGCTCATCCACCCTGAGGTTTTATGTCGACGCGGTCCGGTTGCCCAGACTCAATTCTGTTGCCGAGCGCACGAACCTGCATGCGTGTCGAAGAGACGCCTCGCTCAATCAGGTAGCCGCGCACCACCAGGGCTCGCGACAATGACAGCCGGCGGGCCGCCGTGTCCCCTTCTTCCTTGCCCTCGGCATAGGCCAAGAGCTGGATCATGAGTGTTTCGTCCTCGGTCAGAAGATTTGCCAGTGATCCAAGCTTTTCCTGGCTCTCCAGAGAAAGGTCCGACGAGCTTGGCGCAAAGGCCAGGGAGACATCCAGGCCGCCCGAGTCAGATGCCTCTTCTTCCGCAGCCTCCGGGCTAGGTGCCGCCGGAATCGTCGCAGCGGCCAGGGCCTGTTGTTCGGCTTCCTCTGCGGCAGCAGCTTCTGCCGCCGCCGCTTCTTCCGCTGCCGCTTGCTCTGCCTCTAGTTTTGCGGCTTCCTCGGCAGCGGCCTGCTCAGCCGCCAGTCTTGCGGCTTCCTCAGCCGCTGCGGCTTCTTCGGCGGCCTTTTGTTCGGCGGCAATGCGTGCGGCTTCTTCTGCGGCTGCCGCTTCTTCTGCCGCGGCCTTAGCCGCCGCTACTCTGGCGGCTTCCTCGGCCGCCGCTGACTCTTCGGCGGCTCTCTGCTCTTCGGCAACCCGTGCGGCTTCCTGCGCTGCGGCAACCCTTGCGGCTTCCTCGGCGGCCGCTTGCTCCGCTTCGGCGCGTGCCGCGGCTTCGGCTGCCGCGGCCTCTTCCGCTGCCGCCTGTTCAGCACTTGCTCTGGCCGCAGCCTCCGCGTCTTCCTGTGCGGCCGGTTGCTGCAGCAGCACGGCCTGCGGTTTGCTGGCCGGGGTTGGGGGCTCTGGCAGCGTCGTGGGCGTCACGGGCGCGCGGGGCGCGGCCAGACTGCCATAGGACTGGGTCATGACGGCGGGAGACCCGCCCGTGATGACGACCGTTTGCGGCTGTGCGCCCTGAATGGTTGGGGCGAGCACCGGTCCGGCGCCGCTGACTTGACCTTGAGATTGCCCTGGCAGAGGTATGAGAAGTTGGGACTGCCGCTTCGTTCCCCGGGAATCGGCGCCCTCAATCACGACCGTACCTTCGAATGCGGGTGCCTGAGAGATTCCGGTGGTCTGCGACAAAGCCTGGGCGGATGGCCGGGTGAGTTGACTCTCCGGCGATACCAACGGCGGAAATAGTAGGCTCCCCGGGCGATTCAGCACGAAACTCTGCTGGCCCTGAAACTGATAGGGCTGAATTGATGTGCCAGTGGCCGCAGGAAGCGCCGGCGCTGAGGCGCCCCCGCCGAGGGTATTGAGCACGTCATTGTTGATGACGACGCCAGAGCCGTATCCGGTCCCGCCACGGGTGTAATCCTGCGCGGAGGAAGAAATTGGGGGCAAGGCAGCCGAAATCAGTGCCGCCACGGCACTAATTCGCCCCAAACGCTTAAGAATTGCCATAGAGGCCGGCCGGCCCCGGCTTCCTGTTCGCGCCATGACCCCGGTCCAGCTGCCAAACTGCCTAATCATCTAAGCATAAGACACTCAAAATGCTGAAAAGCGCGTTTACATTAGGCTGGCAAATAAGGCCCGACAACAAATTTACCGCCCCAGGCTGGGGTTATTGGGTCCATCAGCAGGTCTTTTGAGGAGTTTTCGCAACTCCCGGTGTCCCATATCGTTGCCGGCCAGGATGCTGGGGCTGTCCAGGCGGAAGGTCTTGCCGTCGATTTGTGAGACGTAGCCGCCTGATTCCGTCACCAGTAGGATCCCGGCCGCCGTATCCCAAGGACTTAGTCCCCGTTCCCAGAATCCCTCATAGCGTCCGGCAGCCACGTAAGCGAGATCCAGGGCGGCAGCGCCCCAACGGCGGATGCCGGCGCTTTGCGCCATGACGGCGTTGGCTTCGGCGAGCCAAACGTCCCGGTCCCCAACGCCCATGAATGGGGCGCCCGTCGCGAAAAGGCATTCCGGCAGGCGTTCCCGCCCCGAAACTCTCATGCGCCGGTCGTTGTGGAACGCGCCCTGGCCCTTCTCGGCGTAAAAAAGCTCTTCCTTCACCGGGTCATAGACAACGCCGGCCAGGATATCACCGCGCTCTTCCAGGGCGATCGAGATCGCGAAATGAGGAAGGCCGTGAAGGAAGTTGGTCGTGCCGTCCAGCGGATCGACGATCCAGCGGCGGGAATCGCCGGTCGGGCTCGCGTGGTGGCCGCTCTCTTCCATCAGAAAGCCGTAGTCCGGTCGACCCTTATGGAGTTCCTCACGAAGGATCTTTTCGGCGCCCAGGTCGGCGGCGGAGACGAAATCCGCCGGACCTTTTCGAGAAACCTGAAGGCTTTCCACCTCGCCGAAGTCGCGTTTCAGCTTCCGGGCCGCCCTGTCGGCGGCGCGGATCATGACATTGAGCGTGGCGGAACGTGTGGCCATCAGTCCTTGGCGCGCTCGCTGTAAGTTGCATCCGCGGTGGTAACGACCACACGGGTGCCGGATTCGATGTGCGGCGGCACAAGGATGCGGACGCCGTTCTCAAGGACAGCAGGTTTGTAGGACGACGACGCCGTCTGACCCTTCACGACCGGATCGGCTTCGACAATCTCCATCACCACGGTGTCCGGCAGCATGACGGAAATCGGATCCCCCTCGTAGCCTTCTATGGTGACCGTCATCCCATCCTGCAAAAAAGCGACCGGCTCACCGACAAGGTCCGTATGGACCGTCACCTGCTCATAGTTCTCGTTGTCCATAAACGTGAGCATGTCACCGTCGGCGAAGAGAAACTGATACTCCTTCTGATCCAGCCGGACCCGCTCGACGTCCTCGCTTGCTCGGAAACGCTCATTCAGCTTGGTGCCGTCCCGGATGTCCTTGAGCTCCACCTGCAGATAGGCGCCGCCCTTGCCGGGCTGCGTGTGTTGGATTTTGGTGGCCCGCCACAGGCGCCCCTTATGCTCGATCACATTGCCGGGGCGGATGGCATTTCCGTTGATCTTCATGTCGGAAATTCCCGCGTCTGAGAGACTGATTGTCTGAAAGCGCGCGGAAGCTAGCAGGTCGGACCCTGCCAGGCAATTGCGTAGGCTCGCCTCGCCCCCTTCCGGGCAGAGGTAGTGAGTTTCGGGACCATCAGCCTAGGTCCGGGGGTTGGAATAGCGCTGTTCGGCGTCGTAATAGTCGTTGAAGCCGACGATGTCCCTTAGCTCCGCGAAGTCGAGAAGGGCGGCATCCGGATGGTTTCCGGACTTCATGGCCTCCAGCGCCGCCTTGATTGCTTGCATGGCGGCGCTCAGCAGGGTCAGGGGGTAGGCCGCGAGGCTGAAGCCGATCTCCTCCAACAGAGCGGGCGGCAGCAGGGGGGTCTCTCCGTTCTCCACGAGATTGGCCATCTTCCACCCGGGGAGCTCGCTGCATACCGCACGCATTTCGTCTTCGCTCTTCGGCGCCTCGACAAAGAGGATATCGGCCCCCGCCTCCGCGAAGGCTCGAGCGCGGCCAATGGCCTCCGCCAGCCCGTGCTCCGCGCGTGCATCCGTGCGAGCCAGGATCAGGATGTCCGGTCCTTCCTCGCGGGCATCGACGGCCGCCTTGATCCGGTCGATGGCCTCGTCGCGCGCGACCACCGCCTTGCCCTTGGTGTGGCCACAGCGTTTCGGCGCCAGTTGATCCTCGATCATGACGGAGGCAAAACCGGCCTGGGCGTAGCCCCTTACGGTGCGCTTCACGTTCAGGGCATTGCCATATCCGGTGTCGCCGTCGCCAATCACCGGAATGGACACCGTGGCGCAAATGTTTCGGCCCTGGTCCAGCATCTCGCCATAGGAAATCAGTCCTGTGTCCGGAAGGCCGATGCGGGCAGCGGAGACTGCAAAACCGCTCATAAAGGTGACAGGGAATCCTGCCTGCTCGATCATCTTCGCCGACAGGGCGTCGTAGCAGCAGGGCATGACTTGCAGACCACCTTGCCCGAGCAGTTTGCGGAGCTTCCCAGCGGGGGTCGGCGGTGTGTTGTTGTCAGTCATGGTCAGTCCCGATCTTCGGCAGTATCCGCAGCCTTGTGCAGGGCCGCGCCGTTCAATTCCAAAATGCGCGCATCGTCATCATGCGCGCCCATCTCGCGATAGAAGGCGCTTGCCTTTTCGTTTTCGTTCCTTACGCCCCACCACAGGCTGACCAGCCCGCGGTCAGCAGCCTGCCGGCAGACGGCGGCCATCAACTTCTTTCCGATCCCGTGCCCGCGTCGGTCGTCGTCGACATAGATGTCGGTCAGCCAGGCTCCCCATCCGGGGATCTCCGAGTTGTAGAAATCGTGAAAGAACGCATAGCCGACGGTTGCGCCGTCCAGCTCCGCCAGCAGTACGGTCAGTCCCGTTTGCCTCTCGAAGGCGTCGCGTCGAATCGTCTCTGCGGAGAACGCCGTATCTGAAAGGCCCTCGTGTGCGTTAAGCCGGTTGGCCAGGGTAGCGATGACCTCGGCGTCGTCCGGTTCGGCCTCGCGGATAACGATCATCTTTTCTTTCCGGCGCCTAGAGCTTGAAGGGAATATAGAGTGCCACATCAGGCATGAAATAGATAACGGCGACGGCCACCAGCATCAGGGCCAGAAACGGCCAGACTCCTCCCGCGACTTCTGCCATGCGTGCCTTTCCGACGGCCTGTATGACGTAAAGATTGAGTCCGACCGGCGGCGTGATGAGCGCGCATTCGATCATGACCACGAAGAAGACGCCGAACCAGATCGGGTCGATTCCCAATGCGAAGAGGGAAGGGGCCAGGACCGGGACCATGATCAGCAACATGGAAAGGGCTTCCAGAAACAGCCCCATCAATACGAGCACGGCGCAGACCACGAGAATGAAGAGTCCGGGCTCCGTGATGTTTGTTGCGATCGCGGCGGAGATATCCTGCGGGATGCGGTAGAGAGTGATAGCCTTGCCGAAGACCTTGGCGCCTGCGACGATTAGCAGAATGGTCACGGTGGTCGTCATGGATTCGATCACCGCTGCCTTCAGCTTCGGCCAATCGAGGGTGCGGAGGACGAATCCGGTCAGAACCAATGCGGCCGCAAAGCCGACACCCGCGGCTTCCGTCGGGGTAAAGGCGCCCGCATAGATTCCCAGGATGATGAGGGATGCCAGCGCCAGTGTGGGCAAGGCCCGGACCGAAGTCCGCCACCGCTCGTCCCAGCCCGCGCGGGGCGATGGCCGATAGCCGCCGCCGAGCCGGGCATAGAGCATGGAAAAGCCGATAAAGAGTAGGCAGAGCAGAAGACCGGGACCGATGCCGGCCAGAAAGAGGTCGATGATCGATTCCTCCGTGACCACACCATAGATAATCATGGGGATCGACGGCGGAATCAGAATTCCCAAAGTCCCTCCGGCGGCAAGCAGGCCTAGGACGAAACGCCGGGCGTAGCCGCGCTCGATCATTTCCGGAATCGCAACGGTGCCGATTGTGGCGGCGGTGGCGACCGAACTGCCGGAGATTGCCGCGAAGATGCCACAGGAGATGATCGTCGCGACGGCCAAACCGCCGGGCCAATGACCGACCCAACTCTGCACGGCCGCGAAAAGGTCATGTCCAACGCCGCCCTTCAGCAAGACGTTCGACATCAGAAGGAACAGCGGCACGGCCAGCAGGATGAAGTTGTCGATGGTGCTGAAGAGCCCCTGCGGCACCATAAGGGGCGAGAAACCGCCCAGCGCCAGCATGATGAGGCCGAGGCCGCCAAGGGCGAAGGCCACCGGGACACCGATCAAGAGCAGGGCGAACAGGCCCATAAGGACGAGTGCTGCGGTCATTGCCTCAAGAGCCGCTTTCGTGATGCTCGAAGGACGGCGGTTCCTCGCCGCGCAACAGCTTGATCAGCTCCGCAAGACACTGCAGCAGCAGCAAGGAGAAGGCCACCGGAATGACGGCCTCGGTCCACCAGTTCGGAATGTTCAACAAGGTGCCCGTGGTGCGGCCTCGGACAAAGGAGTCGGCAGCAATGGTGTAGCCGTACCAGGCGGCAACACCGGCAAAGCCTGCGATGAAAAGCAGCGAGAAGCCCTCGGCAATACGCCGCCCACCTGGACCCATGGCACCGATCAGCATGGTGATGCGGATCATCTGGCGCTGGCGCAGGACTGTCGCCATGGCTGCGAAGGTGCCCCAGAGCAGAAACATGCGGGACATTTCTTCCGCCCAGGTCGTGGGGGCTGAGAAGACGTAACGCGCCGTCACCTCCCAGAGGATCATGGCGCCGGTCGCGCAGAACAGCCAGGCGGCGATTTGCCCCAACAGGTCGCTGGCCCGGTCAACCCAGGAAATCCCCATGATCACCCAGCACGTCTCGGGTTTAGGTGAAATCGGATTCGAAGTGTATCTTCAATGGGCCGGTCCTCACATCGAACCGGCCCTTCGTGGACTGCAACGTCGGGCCCTGCCTAGTCGTTAAGCTTCGCCGCCGCATCAAGCAATTGCACACCGAGATCGCCGGAATCCTTCAGATACTGATCGATCACTGGCTGTGCCCCGGCTTTCCAAGCTGCAACTTCTTCTTCGCTCAGCTTGTAGACCGCCATGCCGTTGTCGGTCGCGACTTTGAAGGCGTCGGCTTCGATCTGGGCCACACGGTCCCGTACGTTCTGTTCCGCCTTTTCTGCCGCGGCGGTGATGAGCTCCTTGTGCTTGTCCGGCAGACCGTTCCAGAAATCATTGTTGACGACCACAATGAACTCGATGTCCGCGTGGTTGGTAACCGTAATAGTGTCCATCACCTGCCAGAGGGAGCGGCTCTTGACGCCGGAAACGCCGGTCATGCCCGCATCGACAGTGCCGCGCTGGTAAGCGAGGTACTGCTCGGAACCGGAAATCAGAGTCGGCGATCCGCCGACCGCTTCGATGAAGCTGCCCAGTGTCTTGCCGAACACGCGGACCTTCTTGCCCTTGATGTCTTCCGGGGTTTTCAGAGGACCGCCGTTGGAGAGCATGATGGCGCCGCCATAGGCTTGCCACCAAAGTACCTTCGAACCGGTCCCTTCGATGGCCGCGTCGATCGGCGCGCGCACCGGGCTGGCCTTCGCTGTTGCCTTGCGAACCAAGTCCTCGGAATTGAACATAAAGGGCATATAGAAGATATCGACGGCGGGAACATCGCCGACATAACGGGTCAGGGAGGCGACGCCCATCTCAATGGCGCCGGAGCCGACCGCCTGAGGCACCTCCTTATCCTTATAGAGCTGCGCCGAATCGTAGATTTCGACCGCGATCTCGCCGTTGCTGCTTTTCTCGACCTCCTCCTTGAAAAGCACCAGGTTTTGCCCGAGATGGCTCTTGAGTGGCAGTTGCAGCGTGATGCGGAGCGTCGTTTCCGCCGCCTCGAGCGGATTGGCAACGGCTGCAAGCAGCGCCAGGGCGCCGACGGCGCCGAGAAGCTTTTTCATCCTGAAATCCTCCCTCTTTAATCCCCTGGGCATCCGGGAGGGTGTTCCCCGAAAGGCCCAATTCCCCTTCGGCCGTTCTCGGCCGCTATGAGTTGCGCAGGAGGCTAGCCAGGATGAAGGGCCGTCGCAAGCCTTCGGCCACCGGCGTCTAGCGGGCTAGTAAAGCAAGGCCAGGAAAGGACCGAAGCCGTCCATGGGAGGAAGGCAATGCGGCGTGAAAATGCCACGTTTGCTCCGATAAGTAGGAATACCTAATAGGTACTTGTACGAATCATTTTCGCCGCATTGCTGTGCTCTAAGTCAACTACGGTACTTTGTCCTCCCTGTTAACTTGCCTCGCTGCTTCCTCGCGCGGGGCAATTTCTTGTGGCGGGCGGACTCTTGGACTCTAGATGCAAAAATGGCGCGACCCGCTGTCAGCAGATCGCGCCTTTCTCGTGCTCGGTTCTAGGGGCTCGACGTCAGGCCTTGCCCTGGTAGATCTTGATGATCTGATCCAGCATAGCCAAAGCATCTTCGCGCGGGCGTTGGAAGGTGTTGCGGCCGATAATGGAACCGGATCCGCCGCCGTCGCGGATCCCGCGGATCTCATTGTAGATACCGTCCAGGTCTTTCGCCGCACCGCCGGAGAAGACGACGATGCGTCGGCCGTTGAAGGAGCATTGCATGACGTGGGCAATGCGTTTCGCCATGTCCGAAACGTCGATCTTCTGCTTCTCGTAGACGGCCTTGGCTTCCTTCTGCTCCAGATGATCGGTCGGCGGCTTCACCTTGATAATGTGGGCACCGAGCAGAGCGGCCATTTGGGCCGCGTAGCCGCAGACGTCCATGGCCGTCTCGCCTTCCTTGGACAGCGGTCCGCCGCGGGGGTAGGACCAGACGACGACGGCAAGCCCGGCGGCTTTCGCTTCCTCTGACAGCTCGCGGATTTCTTCCATCATCTGGAACTGGTATTCGGAGCCGGGATAGATCGTGAAACCGATGGCGGAACAGCCCAGCCGCAGCGCGTCGTTAACCGACCCGGTAATGGCCTGGTCCTTTTCCGTGGCCAAGCTGTTGGAGCTGTTCACCTTCAGGATTGTCGGGACGGCCCCGGCGAAGCTGTCGGCGCCCGCTTCGATCATGCCGAGCGGCGCGGCGTAGGCCGAGAGGCCGGCATCGACGGCCAGTTGGAAGTGATAGTGCGGATCATAAGCCGGCGGATTGGGGGCGAAGCTGCGTGCGGGTCCATGCTCGAAGCCTTGATCGACCGGCAGGATCACGAGGCGCCCGGTGCCGCCAAGCCGGCCATGCATCAGTATCCGGGCGAGGTTCGCCTTTGTGCCCGGGTTGTCGCTTTCATAGTTGGCGAGGATCTTTTTGACGCGCTGCGTGACTTTCATAACGGCGGCTCCTGGATGAACTCTCTGCGGTGAACTCTTCGGGGTTGCGGCACTCAATAGCCAAGGCATCGGAGTTTTTCAACGGCGGGACAGCCACGATCGGCAGGCTTCCGGCGGATTCGGATGATCCAGAAGGTCCAAGGCGTGGAGATCCCCCGTAATGACCTGCGCGCCCTGCGCTGTGGCCAGCGCCGACAGCTTCTTTGCGATTGCTTTCGATCCGGTAAACCGGACCTGACTTAACCCGCTCCTCAGCGCGGCAAAGACCTGTCCCGCTTCGTCCGCACAGTCCAGGACCGCCGTAATCTCAATCTCCGGGTCATTCTCGGTTTCCTCGCCCACGGCTTGGCTGACGAGATGGTGGAACCAGAGGGGACCGGTCATCGCGGCGGCACCAGGCGCGGAGGCCAGGCGCAATGGGATCCCCAGGTCGCGGGCGGCGTCTACTGCGGCCTTCGCGTGCTCCAGGCAATGAACCATGATCGTAGGACAAGATTTGGGGCGGGGCATGGCTTCATTGTAGAGGAAACGGGGCATTGTAAAAGAAACGGGCGAAGCTGCCAAAGCTCCGCCCGTTGTCATTACGTGGTCAGGGGACGCCGCCTAGAGCAGCTTGCCCAAGGCGACCGCCGTATCGCTCATGCGGTTGGAGAAGCCCCACTCGTTGTCGTACCAGGACATGACCCGGACGAAGCGGTCTTCGATCACCTGCGTCTCCTTGAGGTCGAAGATGGAAGACGCCGGGTGGTGATTGTAGTCGGACGACACCAAGGGCTCATCGTTGGTGGCAAGCACACCCTTGAGCTTGCCCTTGGCGGCTTTGACGATGGCGTCGTTGATTTCTTCAACCGACGTCTTGCGCTTCGACGTGAAGGTCAAATCGATCAGGCTGACGTTCGGCGTGGGAACCCGGATCGCCGTGCCGTCCAGCTTGCCCTGCAGCTCCGGCAGCACCAGGCCGACGGCGCGCGCGGCGCCGGTCGAGGTCGGGATGATGTTCTGGGACGCCGTCCGCGCCCGCGCCAGATCACTGTGCAGTGTGTCGACGGTGCGCTGATCGCCTGTGAAAGAGTGGATCGTGGTCATGAAGCCACGCTCCAGACCGACCGCCTTGTGCAGCACGAAGGCAACGGGTGCCAGGCAATTCGTGGTGCAGGAGGCGTTGGAGATGACAGTATGACTTTTACGCAGCTTGTCGCTGTTGACGCCATGGACAACGGTCAGGTCGGCACCGCTGCAGGGGGCGGAGACAAGCACTTTCTTGGCACCGCCTGCAAGGTGGGCGGAAGCCTTTTCCTTGCTGTTAAAGATGCCGGTGCATTCGAAGACGATATCGGCGCCCAAGTCGCCCCAGGGCAGCTTGGCTGGATCCCGCTCTGACAACACCTGTACTTTCTTGCCGTCGACCTTAAGCGCATCTTTCAGGGCCTGGACCTTGCCGGGATAGCGGCCATGCACCGTGTCGTACTTGAGAAGGTGGGCGTTATCCGCAGGCGATCCGAGGTCGTTAATGGCGACGAACTGTACGTCGCGCCGTTTCGATTCCATGGCTGCCCGAAAGACGAGCCGTCCAATGCGGCCGAAACCGTTGATGCCTACACGAATTGCCATGCCTCTTCTCCGTCAGGGTGAAACGAGCGTTGTGATGCGGCGGTCCGGCCGCGAAGGGAAAGTGATGACCATGACACCGCTCACAGACGTGCCTTGACAGCCTCTATGACGGCATCGGGAGTGATCTTGAAGTCCGCGTAGAGCTGGTCCGCCGGGGCGGAGGCGCCGAAGCTGCGCATGCCGACGAAGCCGCCACCGGTCTCGATCCATCGTTCCCAGCCCATGGGGCCGGCCGCTTCGACCGCAACGTGCAGGCTGCCGGGGCCGAGAACCTCGTCACGGTAATGCTGCGGCTGCTCTTCGAAGAGTTCCCAACTGGGCATGGAAACAACGGCCGTGCCGATGCCTTCTACTTCAAGGCGCTTCTGTGCTTCCAGCGCGATCTCGACCTCCGAACCGGACGCGATCAGGGTGACTTGGCGCGACGTCTGCGCGGGCGTCAGGATATAGGCCCCATAAGCGCAGAAGTTTTCGGCCGCTTCTTTCCTGAGGGTCGGCAAGCCCTGGCGCGTCAACGCAAGAACAGAGGGCCGTCCTTCCGACTTCAAGGCGAGCTCCCAGCACTCGGCGGTCTCGATCATATCCGCGGGACGCATGACCAGGAGATTCGGCATGGCGCGCAGCGCCGCCAAGTGTTCGACCGGCTGATGGGTCGGACCGTCTTCGCCGAGGCCGATGGAGTCGTGGGTCATGACGTAGACGACACGGAGACCCATCAGGGCGGACAGGCGAATCGACGGCCGGCAGTAGTCGGTGAAGACCAGGAAGGTGCCGCCATAGGGTACGATGCCGCCGTGCAGCGCCAGGCCGTTCATCGCCGCCGCCATGGCGTGTTCGCGCACGCCGTAGTGGATGTAGCTGCCGCCGAACTTGCCGGCCGACACGATGTCCTGGTGGGAGGTCTTGGTGTTGTTGGATCCCGTCAGGTCGGCGGAACCGCCGATCAGCTCCGGCACGACGCCGGTCAGGGCTTCAAGCACCTTGCTGGAGGCGACGCGCGTCGCCACCTTCGGCGCTTCTTCGACCATCTTCTTCTTGAAGGCGTCGAGCGCGTCCTGCCAGCCCTCGGGCAGTTCTCCGCGCTGCTCGCGTTCGAAGCGGGCACGCTGGTCCGAAGGGGCCGCCGCGAGCTTCTCGTCCCATGCGGCGGAAAGCGACTGGCCGCGCGTTCCGGCGGCACGCCAGGCCGCGAGAATATCCTCGGGGATCTCGAACGGTGGACTGGACCAACCGAGCGCTTCACGCGCGCCGGCGATCTCCTCGGCCCCCAGCGCCGCGCCGTGAGAAGACGCCTTGCCCTGTTTTGTGGGCGCACCATAGCCGATGGTGGTCTTGCAGGCGATCAGGGTCGGCCGGTCATGGCCCTGGGCCGTTTCGATCGCGGCCGCCACGGCCTCCGGATCGTGGCCGTCGACGGATAGCGTCGCCCAGCCGTAGGACTCGAACCTTTGGATCGCGTTGTCGGACACCGTCAGCGAAGTCGGGCCGTCAATGGAAATCTCGTTGTCGTCGAACAGGACGATCAGCTTGTTGAGGCCCAGATGACCGGCCATGGAAGCAGCCTCGTGACTGATGCCTTCCATCAGGCAGCCGTCGCCTGCAATCACATAAGTATAATGCCCGACCAGATCGTCGCCGTAGCGGGCGTTCAACAACCGCTCCGCCAACGCCATCCCCACCGCATTGCCGAGGCCCTGGCCCAGCGGCCCGGTCGTCGTCTCGACACCCGGGGTGTCGCGGTATTCGGGATGCCCTGGCGTGCGGCTGTGCAGCTGCCGGAAGTTCCGGATCTCCTCGATCGTCATGTCGGGATAACCCGTGAGGTACAGCAGCGCGTAGAGCAGCATCGAGCCGTGGCCGGCCGAAAGCACGAAGCGGTCCCGGTCCGGCCAGTCTGGTCTGAGCGGGTCGAAATTCAAGAAACGCGTATAGAGGACCGTCGCCACATCCGCCATGCCCATTGGCATGCCGGGATGACCGCAAGTCGCCTTTTGCACAGCGTCCATCGTCAGGGCGCGGATCGCGTTGGCCATGTCGTTGTGAGGAACGTTCGCTGTAGAGGAAGGGGTCACGGTCGACCGTGCCATGTCCATAGATTTGCTCACCTGGTAGATCCCAATCGGGCGGCGTGCCAGCCGCTACCCGATTCAAGTTTTCCGCGATTGGCTTGTGTGTTTTCTGTGGCCCCGCGCGATTGGCGGCAACATGCCGCCCCGCACCCCTGCGGTCAACCGCCATATCGGGGCCGAAAGGCCGCGGTATCGGGGCCGGACAAGTCGCTGGTGCCCGGAACCCCTGAGCTGGAGTTGACCGTCGGTGGTTCCCGTGCCTATGCTGGCAGCTCATCAGAGGAAACGGCGCCAACTGGTCTGACTGTAAAGACCTTCTGGGGATTCGACATGGAGCGAGTTGATGCTGCGGCGCTGCGGTTGCAGCAGGCGTTGGACCGATTGGAACAAGCGCTTGAAGCACGGATCCAGCAAAATGCACAGCAGGGCGAACTGATTCCGGCGGACGCGCGCGCGCAGGATGAGCGGGAACGCGAGTTGCAGGACGCCCTGGCGGCGGCAAAGCAAGAGAACAAGAATCTTCATAATGTTGCCCGCGCGGTCTCCGACCGCCTGGACAACGCCATCGGACGCTTGAAGCAGTCCGTGGGCAGCTAACCGGCGAGGTTGTTGAATGTCTCAGATTTCACTCACCATTAATGGCCGGCCCTATGAGGTCACCTGCGACGACGGTCAGGAGCAACACCTGCAGAGCCTGGGTGACTATCTCGACCGCAAGGTCCAGGAACTGGGGACCGCCGTTGGACAGGTGGGCGAGCCGCGCCTGCTGGTCATGGCGGGGCTGCTTGTGGCCGATGAGTTGTTCGAGGCGCTCCAGCAGCTCGATCAGATGGATGAGGCGCAATCCCAACAAGGGGCGGGCCAACAGCCGGGCAATGATCATGCTGCTGAAGCCGCCGCGTCGACGGCGCTGGAGGCGGTGGCCCGCCGCGTCGAAGATATTGCCGCCCGCCTGGAACGCGCCTAAATAGGTCAGCTAACGGTGCTGCGGGGTGCGTCAGGCCTCGCGATCCCTGGGGCCAATAGAGTCCTCTAGGGAGCTGTCCCTGGCGGAGCCGTGGCTTCGCTATTACGGCGCCCACCTGCTTTTGCAGGCCGCAGAGGATCCATGGGGACAACGGCCGCCGCGGCACCACCTCTTTCCCTACGACAGGCGGTGAAGGACGGGGTTTGGCAACCCACGCGCCTGTCGTTTCAGCTTTCACCTGGGACGCCAAAAGAAAGTTCTGGCGGATGACTTTGCCGGCAGGCGCACAGATTGTCAGAGATAAGGCGGCGATGCGAGACCTCGCCAAGCGCCGGCGCGCGAAGGCGGCCGCTGCGGTACCTGAGGCCGGTACTCAGCTTGCTGCGCGGTTTATCGAGTCCGTGGAAATCCCGGGGGCCGCCTGTGTTTCCGGGTTCTGGCCGATGGGCGACGAAATCGATCTCCGGCCGCTGCTCAGCCAGATCCACGCACGCGGTCACGTCGTGGGATTGCCGGTGGTCGTCGGGCGGGATCGCCCCCTGATCTTTCGGGCCTGGGTGCCAGGCGACATGCTTGAACCGGCGGGTCTCGGAACTCAAGTTCCGGGTAGGGACAAGCCCGAGGTTGTGCCGAGGGTCGTTGTCGTTCCGCTGTTGGCTTTCGACCGGCTGGGCTATCGTGTCGGATATGGCGGTGGCTTCTATGACCGGACGCTGGAACTTCTCCGCACGCAGGGCAACGTTACCGCCGTCGGTGTTGCCTATGCAGGCCAAGAGGTCGAAGCCGTGCCCCATGACGATAAGGATCAGCCGTTGGATTGCATTGTTACGGAACGCGAAACACTAGACTTTAAGACTGGAAAGAACGCTCTGTGAGACTTCTATTTTGTGGCGACCTGGTGGGACGCGCCGGCCGCGATTCCATCGCCGCCCATTTGCCCGGCTTGCGCCGGGATTTGTCGCTGGATTTTGTTATCGCGAATGGAGAGAACGCGGCCGGCGGATTCGGAATCACCCGGAAGATCTGCGACGAGGTTTTCGAAGCAGGCGTCGATGTCATCACCGGCGGCAATCACAGCTGGGATCAGCGCGAGGCGCTGGCCTTCATCGATGCCGAACCGCGGTTGCTGCGGCCTCACAACTATCCTGTCGGGACACCGGGCCGCGGCAGCAAGGTTTACGAGGCCTCACGCGGTCGCAAGGTGATGGTGCTCAACGTGATGGGGCAGCTCTTCATGGAGTCCCTCGACGATCCCTTCGCCTGCATCGACAAGGAGCTGGGCAAGCAGCGGCTGGGCGCGACGGTCGACGCCATCGTCCTGGATTTCCATGCGGAAGCGACCTCGGAGAAAATGGCCACCAGCCACTTCGTGGATGGCCGCGTCTCGCTTTGTGTCGGGACCCATACCCACGTTCCAACTGCGGACACGATGATCCTGCCCGGCGGCACGGCCTTTCAAAGCGACGCCGGAATGTGTGGTGACTATGATTCGGTCATCGGAATGGAGAAGTCCATCGCGCTCGAGCGTTTCGTCCGCAAAGTGCGTGGCGAGCGCCTGACCGCAGCGACGGGCGAAGGCACGTTATGCGGGATCTTCGTGGAGACGGATGACAAGACGGGTCTCGCGCGGCGCGCGGAACCTTTGCGGATCGGGGGCAAGCTGCCTCCGGCCATTCCTGGGGTCTGATTTCTGGGGAATCGGCAGGCGCTCGTTTGGCGCCGCGTCAGTCCTTACGGCTCAAGGACAGGAAGCGCGCAACCTCGGTTTCCAGGACTTGCGTCTGTTGAGTCGCGTCCGCGGCCAATGTCTGCGCCATCTCAAGGTCGTTTTCGGTGGGCTCGGCGGCCAAGCCCAGCAGCTTGTCGAGGGTCAGACCGGCTTCCTGATGCACGAAGTTGTCGACGAGTTCCGCGGCGCGGGAAGTGATCTCCGCGACTTCGGCGGCATCCATTGCCGGGGTTTCGGCCCGAATGAGATGGAGGATTTCGTTCGGCAGGGTCATCAGGGCCTCATGTGTCGGCATCAGCCGGGAGAAATCAAGGAAATTGCTCGGGATTCAGCCGCAGTTTGGCCGAGTCACGTTAACGCCACGTTAAGGCAATTCCTCCGGTGCGTTGACTGGCACAGGAAGGGGCAGGATTTCTCCCTATCCGAGGGCTTCAGGTTGGTAGGCAGACCTGTTAGAAGGCGCCCTATTGTCGCCATATTGCGCGACTAGCTAAAGCATGGGGCGTCATCCGTGCTGTTCCGAAAAATCCTGTAGCTCATGGACTACCCATGCTATTCCACAATATGTGGTAGCTAGAAAACCAATATACCGCACTATTTAGGCACGGCGAGAGATGGCAGGTCATTCCCAATTCAAGAACATTATGTACCGCAAAGGTGCGCAGGATAAGAAGCGCGCCAAGGAGTTCGCACGCCTGACGCGCGAGATTATGGTCGCGGCCCGGTCCGGGCTCCCCGAAATAGACAAGAATCCCAGGCTGCGCGGCGCCGTTCAGGCCGCCCGCGCCGCCAACATGCCGAAGGACAATATCGAGCGGGCGATCAAGAAAGTCGCCGGCGGCGACGATGACACCTCCTTCGACGAGATGCGCTACGAAGGCTACGGTCCGGGAGGCGTTGCAGTCATCGTCGAGGCCCTTACCGACAACCGTAACCGCACAGCATCCGAGGTGCGGGCTGCTTTCAGCAAGAATGGCGGAACCCTGGGTGAGACCAACAGCGTCGCCTTCATGTTCGACCGGGTAGGCATCATCGTGTACCCGGCGGAATCCGCCTCGGCGGACGACATGTTCGAGGCTGCCGTCGATTCCGGAGCCTCCAACGTCAATTCTACAAGCGACAGCCACGAGATTTCCTGCGAACCCGACGATTTCTCGGATGTTCGGGATGCCCTGACAGACCGCTTCGGCGATCCGCGGGAGGCCAACCTGATTTGGCAGGCCAAGAATCTCATTCCCCTCGGTGAAGACGAGGCACAGACCCTTTTCAAGCTCTTGGAAGCCCTGGACGAGAGCGACGACGTACAGCGCGTTTCGGCGAACTTCGATATCGCCGAGGACGTGATGACCCGTCTGACCGCCTGACCCGGAGATAAAGAACTGCCTCTGATGCGAGTCCTCGGTCTAGATCCCGGCCTGCGCGCGACAGGATGGGGGATTATTGACGCTGACGGTAACCGTCTGTCGCACGTCGCCAACGGCGCGGTGAAGACGAACAGGACACAGGATTTGGCGCAGAGGCTGCTGGCGCTTCACGAGGGCTTGGCCGAAGTGATCGCTGCCTATCGTCCCGATAGCGCGGCGGTTGAGGTGACGCTCGCCAATAAAAACCCTTCCTCCACGCTCAAGCTGGGTATGGCGCGGGGGATCTCGCTTTTGGTTCCTGCCCTGAGCGGTCTTCCGGTCGGAGAGTACCTGCCGATGATCGTCAAAAAGGCGGTCGTGGGGACCGGTCATGCTCAGAAGGACCAGGTTGGGCACATGGTCTCGCGCCTCCTGCCGGGCTGCGATATTGCTTCCGCGGACGCCGCGGATGCTTTGGCGGTGGCGATCTGTCATGCGCACAATCAGAGCACCAAGCGCCACTGGGGTCAGGGTACAGAGGCCGCCGGAGGCCGAGGCCGATGATCGGTAAGCTCAAGGGCCTAGTGGATACTGTCGGAGAAGATTCGGCCATTATAGACGTGTCCGGCGTAGGCTATTTGATCTTCGCCTCGCGGCGGACCCTCTCCGCCCTGCCGCCAGAGGGAGAGGCGGTCAGCCTGCTGATCGAAACCCACGTCCGGGAAGACCATATTCACCTCTTTGGATTCTGGGACGTGGCGGAACGGGATTGGTTCCGTTTGCTCGGGACGGTTCAAGGGGTCGGTGCCCGCATGGCTCTTGCCATTCTTTCCGTATTGAAACCGGATGAGCTGGCGCAGGCCATCGCCGCACAGGACAAGGCTTCGATAACCCGGGCCAACGGTGTCGGTCCAAAGCTGGCCGGCCGGGTCGTTACGGAACTGAAGGAAAAGGCCGGATCGGTGGCGATCCCCATCGAACTGGCGGCTCGCGCCTCCGCGTCTGGGCCCGTCGGTGGCCTGTCGGAAGACGCGATCTCCGCGCTGGTCAATCTCGGATACCGCCGGGCCGAGGCTTTCGGCGCCGTCTCGCGCGCGGCCGGTGAATTGGGCGGCGCCGCCACGGTTGAGTCTCTCATCAAATCCGGGCTCAAGGAGTTGGCATCGTGACGGAGGCACGCATCGTTGCGGCGGAATTCGGCAGCGCCGACGACGGCGAGGTGTCGTTGCGGCCGGACCGCATCTCCGAATTCATCGGTCAGCGCAAACTGCGCGAAAATCTTCAGGTCTTCATCGACGCTGCGAAAGCGCGTGACGAAGCGCTGGACCACGTCCTGTTTTTTGGCCCGCCCGGGCTGGGCAAGACCACTCTGGCACAGATCGTAGCGCGGGAAATGGGGGTTGGCTTCCGTGCTACGTCGGGGCCGGTGATTGGCCGTGCCGGCGATCTGGCGGCCATTCTGACCAACCTGCAGCCACAGGACGTCCTGTTTATCGACGAAATCCATCGCCTTTCGCCTGCGGTGGAAGAAGTCCTCTATCCGGCGATGGAGGATTTTAAGCTGGACCTCATCATTGGCGAGGGGCCAGCCGCCCGTTCGGTTCAGATCGACCTGCCGCCTTTCACCCTGGTGGGAGCAACCACCCGTTCCGGATTGATCACCACCCCTTTACGCGAACGCTTCGGAATTCCTTTACGCCTTCTGTTCTACGAGGTGGAGGAATTGGAGAAAATCGTAAGCCGCGGGGCCGGAGTGTTGAAGATGGAACTGACGCCGGATGGGGCGCGGGAGATCGCGAGGCGGTCCCGCGGCACGCCGCGCGTGGCCGGCCGGCTGCTCAGGCGTGTCCGGGATTTCGCCAATGTTGCTGGGGTCACCCAGATCACGGCGGTTCAGGCGGACGGGGCCCTACGACGTCTCGATGTCGATGAGCGCGGGCTCGATGCGATGGACCGGCGCTATCTTTCCTGCATGGCGAACAATTATGGCGGCGGGCCGGTGGGCGTAGAGACCATGGCGGCTGCGCTCTCCGAGCAGCGCGATGTGCTGGAGGAGGTCATCGAGCCCTATCTGATCCAGCAAGGACTGGTGCAGCGCACGTCGCGCGGCCGGATGCTGACATCCGGTGGTTTCGGTTATCTCGGCCTTGAAGCGCCGGGCGATTTGCAGGATCGCGTGACGCAGCAATACAGCCTGTTGGGTGGCCCGGAGGCAGAGGTATGAACGCGGTGCCTACAGACCTGGCCTCATCCAGCCCGGGCCTTCATTCCGCCGGTTCCGGGTACATCAGCGGTAGCGAACACGTCCTGCCGTTGCGGGTCTACTACGAAGACACGGATGCGGGCGGTATCGTTTATCACGCGCGCTTCCTCAATTTCGCGGAACGGGCGCGCACCGAGTTGCTTCGGCTGGTCGGTATTGCACAGTCCGAGATGGTAGCAGAGCACGGCATGCTCTTCACCGTCAGAAGCTGCACGATCGAATACCGGCTGCCGGCGCGCTATGACGATCTTCTCGAAGTGCGCTCGCGCCTGACGAAGCTCGCCGGCGCCTCCCTGACCGCGGAACAGGTGATTTGGCGCGGCACGGAACGTTTGGCCGACGTCAATGTCAGAATAGCGGCCATGCGGCCTGAAGGACGGCCAGCACGCATTCCGGCCACTATCCGCTCAGTTCTTGGAGCCTATGTGAAATCATGACGACTGGAAGTTACACAATGGGGGGTGATTGATGGAACAGGATGCGGTCGACTCTCTAATCCTGTCTGAAGCGGCGGCGAATCAGATGTCGGCTTGGGGGCTGTTCCTCGAAGCGGATATCGTGGTCAAGATCGTGATGTTGATCCTGCTCCTGGCTTCCTTCTGGAGCTGGGCGATCATCTTCGAAAAGATCATGCGCATGCGGCGCCTGAAGTCCCGCGCGGATCAGTTCGAGGAAGCCTTCTGGTCCGGCGGATCACTCGACGACCTCTACGACCGGATCGACAAACGTCCGGCCGATCCCATGGCTGCCATCTTTGTTTCCGCGATGCGCGAGTGGCGCCGCTCGGCGGCGCGCGGACTCGATGTCGCGGAACGATCCCGGCTTGGCCTGCAGCAGCGCATCGAGCGCGTCATGGATATTGCTTCGGGCCGGGAATTGGAACGACTCGAGCGGCATATGATCTTTCTCGCTTCGGTCGGTTCGTCCGCGCCATTTATCGGACTGTTCGGAACGGTGTGGGGCATCATGAATGCCTTCACATCGATCGCGGCGTCTAAGAACACAAGCCTTGCTGTCGTCGCGCCCGGTATCGCAGAGGCGCTTTTCGCGACGGCTCTGGGCTTGGTTGCCGCGATCCCGGCGGTGATCGGATACAACAAGCTGTCGACGGACCTGGGCCGCTACGCCGGGCGTCTCGAATCCTTTTCCGGTGAGTTCAGCGCCATCCTGTCCCGGCAACTGGACGAGAAGGACTGAGCATGGCTGGACAATTGGCAGGCGGAGGCGGCGGTAAGCGCGGACGCTACCGCCCGATGAGCGAGATCAACGTGACGCCCTTCGTCGACGTCATGTTGGTACTCTTGATTGTCTTTATGGTCACGGCCCCCTTGCTGACCGTCGGTGTGCCGATCGATCTGCCGAAGACAAAGGCTCAGTCCATCGCTGACCCTGACGAGCCCTTGGTGGTCTCTGTCAATGCCGAGGGAGTCATCTTCATTCAGGATACGGAGGTTCCGATCGACAATCTCGTCGCACGTCTCTCGGCCATCACCGGAACCAAGCCGGACACGCGCATCTACGTGCGTGGCGACCAGACCATCGCCTACGGCCGGGTGATGGAGGTGATGGGGCGCGTCAACTCCGCCGGCTTCACGCGGGTGGCGCTGATCGCCGAATTGCCGAAAGACCAGTAGCCGGTTCGGAACGGCAGCGGCAGAAGACACATGCGCAACGCGGCAATCCTTTCCGGGATTTTTCATACGACGGTGATCGTTTTGCTCGCCGTGGGTCTGCCGTCGTTGTTCGACCCCTTGCCATATGAAGAGCCCATTCCAATCGAGGTTGTGACGGAAGTCGAGCAAGAGGTGGACGAGCCGGAGCCCGCACCGGAGCCTGAGCCCGAACCCAAGGCCGAGGAAGTCGCGCCCGAGCCGGAGCCGGAGCCCCAGGAAGAAGTTCCGCCGCCGCCCGAGCCGGAGCCGGCCCCCGAGCCCGAGCCCGAGCCCGAACCCGAACCGGTCCCTGAGCCGGAACCCGAACCCGAACCCGAACCCGAACCGATTCCGGTGCCGGAAGCGAAACCAGAGCCCGAGCCGGAAGAAGAAGCCGAGAAGAAACCGGCGCCGCCGCTACCGCCACGCAAGCCCGAAATCAAGGTGGCGAAGAAGCCGGAACCGAAGAAAGAGGAACCAAAGAAGGAAGAGCCCAAAGCGGACGCGCTTGCTTCAATCCTCAAAAATGTGGAAAAGCTCAAAGAAACGCCACAAAAAGCCCGTAAAGAGACGGCAAAAGCTCCTACTCAAGGGCAATCGGCTCAGGCATCGAAGTTTCAGCAGGCCGAAATGCGGCGCATTATCGCGAGCCACATGGACCGCAACCGTTGTTGGGACATTGAAGCCGGCGCCAGAAATGCGGACGAGCTCGTTGTGGAAGTTCGGATCATTTTCAATCCCGATGGATCGGTGCGGTCGGCCGAAATCATGGATATGTCGCGTCATATGAGCGATCCCTTCTTCCGAAGCGCAGCGGAACGGGCCTTGCGCGCGGTGAGAAAATGCAGTCCTTTCCCGCTGCCGGTGAAGCGGTATTCGATTTGGAAGGAAGTGGAAGCGCGGTTCAATCCGCAGGAGATGTTCGGTTCATGATTAAGCGAGTTTCCTTGGGGCGGACGGCCCGGACGTGGCCGGCGTCGGCGCGAAAGGCATGGGTCGCAAACCTCGTCGTTGTCGTGGCGATGTTGGCCCTCGTGGCGCCGGAGTCCGTCAAAGCGCAATTGCGCGTAGATATCACGCGGGGATTCGTCGAGCCGCTTCCGGTGGCCGTCACAGACCTTTATGGACAGGAGGGGCAGGAATCGCAAATCGGGCGCGATATCGCCGGTGTAATTGCCTCAAATCTCGAGCGCTCCGGACTGTTTAAGCCGATCGATCAAAAGGCCTTTATTCAGGATGTCGAGTCGCTTCAGAACGGTCCGCGCTACGGCGACTGGCGCCTTCTGAACGCCGAGGCCTTGGTCAGCGGTGCGATTCGCATGCAGGCGGATGGCCGCCTGCGGGTTGAGTTCCGCTTGTGGGACGTCTTCGCCGAGTCGCAAATGACGGGCCTCGCCTATTTCACAACGCCGACCAACTGGCGTCGCGTCGCGCACATTATCTCCGATGCGATCTATAAGCGGCTGACCGGTGAAGAGGGTTACTTCGACACCCGAATCGTCTATGTCGCCGAATCGGGGCCGCAAAATCGGCGCGTCAAACGCCTGGCAATCATGGACCAGGACGGAGAAGGGCACCGGTTTCTGACCAACGGCTCGGAGATCGTTCTGACACCGCGCTTTTCGCCGACCACCCAGGAAATCACCTACATGTCCTACGCGCGGCAGAACGGCCGCGAAGTGCCGCGTGTCTACCTGTTGAATCTGCAGACGGGACAGCAGGAGGTGCTGGGCGAGTTTCCGGGCATGACCTTTGCGCCGAGATTCTCGTACGACGGCAATACCGTCATCATGTCGATGGCGGAGGGCGGCAATAGTGAAATCTATACGCTTGATTTGCGGACTCGGGCGGTCCAACGCCTGACCAACCATCCCGCGATCGACACTTCGCCGTCCTATTCGCCGGACGGACGGCGAATCGTTTTCAATTCCGACCGCGGAGGACGGCCGCAGCTCTATGTCATGAACAGCGACGGCAGCAACGTCCGGCGAATCAGCCGCGGCAAAGGAAATTACTTCACACCTGTTTGGTCGCCGCGGGGAGATTTGCTTGCCTTTACAAGGCAGTACCAGGGGGAATTCTATATCGGCGTGATGCGCCCAGACGGCACTGGAGAGCGCATGCTGGTGCGGGATTATGACGTGGAAGCCCCCACATGGGCCCCCAATGGACGGGTGCTTTCCTTCTTCCGCCAAGGGCGCGCGGATGAGCGAGGTCAGCTCACAAGTAAGGTCTTTACAATAGATCTGACCGGCTTTAACGAAAGAGAGTTAATAACCCCGATCGATGCGTCAGATCCGGCGTGGTCACCCTTGATTCCCTAAGGACTCGCCGGTATGTATACTTCTCGTTAACCTAAATCGGCAATGATGCGCCGCGATTCCGGGGGAATCTTCACAAGTGGATGGCGAGAAATACCGGTAAATTCCATCCTTTTCCTTCACCGAATTCCGGGGATGTCTTGAGAGGGCATAATATGCGCTTGAAGTTCTTAAGCCTTTTTGCGGCTGTTATTTTGGTTGGTGCCTGCGAAACCGCGCCGGAGGAGACGGCCGAAACGTCTTCCACGGGTCAGGCTTCTTCATCGACCAGTACCGCAACCGATAGCACCGAATCGTCTGCGCTTCCTGCGCCGACCGCCGGATCTCAAGAGGATCTGACGGTACAGGTCGGCGATCGCGTGTTTTTCGCGTTTGATTCCAGCGACCTCAGCGGCGAATCGCAGGATACTCTGCAGCGCCTTGCCGCCTGGATGCAGGCCAACCCTTCCGTGACGATCACGATCGAAGGACACTGCGACGAACGTGGAACGCGCGAGTACAACCTTGCCTTGGGTGAGCGTCGAGCCTCCGCAGCCCGTGACTTTGTCGTCGCCTTGGGAATCAATCCCAACCGCCTCGACACCATCAGCTACGGTAAAGAGCGCCCGGCGATCCTAGGTTCCAACGAAGCTGCCTGGGCCCAAAACCGCCGCGGTGTCTTCAACGTCAACGGCTAATACTCGCCGTCACACCTCTCGGACAGAGATCCGCCCGGCCTGCTGCCTTGCGGCAGGTGCGGGCGGAATACTTTGTAGCGAAAGGCTGTATGTTGCCGGGCGATGACGGTTTCGTTATCTGGGATCTGTCCGCGTGGTGCTTTGCGCCACATATTTGACAAGAAGGCAGTCAAGAGTGACAGGGTTCCCGTTCCGGGTCGGAGCCATCCGCAGTAAGGGTGAGGACCGATGACCGTATCATCCATGAAAACAGCACTGCGCGGACGCCGCATGGCGCTTCGTGCAGGCGCTGCCCGCATCGGGCTTCCGGGACTGGCGCTGGCGGCGATTGTCGCCGTTGGCAGCTTCTTTGGTACGCCCGGCCTGCATGCGCAGGATCCGCAAGTTCAGACGCTGATCGACAGGATTGATCGCCTGCAGCGTGAGTTGGTGACCTTGCAGCGTGCCGTTTACCGTGGAGAGGATCCGCCGGCACCTGCCACAGCGGTCCCGCTCGGCGGTGACGTCACGCAGACCCAAGCGGCGCGCTTGGAGCTCAAGCTTTCCCAGTTCGACTCGGAATTGCGTTCCTTAACCGGCCAGGTGGAGGAGCTCACTTTCGCCGTGGATGGTGTCAATCAGCGGCTCGACAAGCTGGTGGCGGATGTTGACTTCCGCCTGCAACGATTGGAATCCGGATCTGGTGTTGCCGGCCAGCCCGGAAGCGGTCAACTTGGTGCGGGGCAGACCGGAAGCACCGGCCTGGCGTCAGGCGCACAGCAGAGCGGCGGCCCAAGCTACGACGAAGGCCCCAAGACTCTGGGAACGATCAGCGAGGGCGACCTTCAAGCCCTGCAAACACAGGACGTCGAGTCGGCATCATCGGCATCGGGCGAAGAACAGGTGGCTGCGGCGATGTCCGGCGGCTATCAGCTCCCGGGTGAGACCTCGCAGGAACAATACAATTATGCCTTCGGGTTGCTGCGGCAGGCGAACTACGGTGAGGCCGAGCTGGCTCTCCGTACTTTCGTCGATTCGCATGCCGATGATCCGCTGGCAGGAAACGCGAAGTACTGGCTTGGTGAGACTTTCTATGTCCGGGGCGATTATCAACAGGCGGCCGTGACCTTCGCGGAAGCCTATCAGGAATACCCGGACAACAGTAAGGCGCCGGATAATCTGCTGAAGCTAGGAATGTCGCTTGCGGCCCTGGGAAGCACCAGCGACGCTTGTGGGACCCTGGATGAGTTGTCGAAGCGCTACCCCGACGCGCCGCCGACTGTACTTCAGCGCGGCAAGCAGGAACGGACCAAACTGGGGTGCCAGTAGGGCATCGCTCCTGTAAGGCCAACACCGCGCCTATCGTCTATAATGGCGCCGGTGAGCGGAAAATCTGAAAGCGCAGTTTCATCGATCGAACCTGCTGCGGCCGAAGCCGGGGCTGCGTCCCCGATTGGGGCGGCGGAGTTCGCCGACCTGATGTCCGCGGTCGGTCCCTTCGAACCTTCTCCGAAAATCGCTGTTGGAGTTTCCGGCGGGGCTGACAGTTTGGCACTGGCGATGCTCCTCAATGATTGGGCACGGGGCCGAGGCGGCGAAGCCGTTGCGGTCACGGTAGATCATGGCCTGAGGCCGGAGGCTGCGCGCGAGGCGGCCTGGGTCAAGGCAACACTGCGCCATCGCGGTATGCCGCACCGAACGCTGCGCTGGCCGGGCGCCAAGCCGGCGTCGGGGGTGCAAGCCAAAGCCCGCGAGGCCCGCTACGGGCTCTTGGCGGCGTTTTGCAGGGACAACCGCATTCTCCATCTTGCCGTTGCGCACCACCAAGAAGACCAGGCCGAGACGCTCTTACTGCGCCTTTCGCGGGGCAGCGGGTTCGCCGGACTCTCCGGCATGGCACCGGTCGTGGAACGCGCTCACCATCGGCTCATCCGGCCCCTATTGCCCATTGGTAAGGGCCGGCTGGAGGCAACCCTGCGGGCGCACTGTCTGGCTTGGCTTGAAGATCCAAGCAATGCCGATCCGACGTTCACCAGGGTGCGCATGCGGCATCTCTTGTCGGATCTTGCCGATGAAGGCCTGACACCGAGCCGCCTGGCCGCTTCGGCAGCCGATTTGGCGGAATCGCGGGTCCTTCTGGAAGATTTGGCCGCAGAGGCGCTGGCGAAGTTCGCGTGGCTGCGCCCAACCGGCTTCATCGGCCTCGAATGGGAGGGCATTCGTCGCCTGCCCCGACAAGTGTCGCAGCGGGTCCTGGCGGCTAGCCTGATGACGGTTGGCGGCCTGGAGTTTGCCCCGCGGTCGGAGCGGCTTGCCGGGCTTCATGTCCGCCTGGAGTCTGGTCTCGATCGTGGCGCCACGCTGGGGGGATGCCGCATTTTGCCCCGGCGGCAAGGGCTTTTGCTACTTCGGGAGGCCAAGAGAACCGCGGAAATCCGGGCGCTTCCGGGTGAAATGCTGCGATGGGACGGCCGTTTTCGCTGGACGCTGGGGCCGGAGCCGGGACCTCATTGTGGCGCACTCAGAATCGGTGCCTTACAGACTGCGGGCGTTGCTGATTTGCGTCAAATGGGGCCTCAGGCGCTCCTCGAGGCTCTTCCGGCCCCTGTCCGGCCTACTTTGCCGGCTCTGAGGGACGGCAGGGGACTGGTCGCTGTGCCACATTTGGGCTTCGCGCGCAGGGGTTGGAGCGCCCAAGCTGTGGGAAACTGTGACTTTCGGCCAGAGAATCCCTTAACGCGCGCCGCCTTTACAGTTGTTTAGGCCGCAGAGGACATTATCTTATAGTCTAGAATGGTTCCCGCTTTGGGCTGGGCGTAGGCCGGGCGGATGGCTGGAGAAGGGTTCCCGCATTGAATTTCAGTCGCAACGCGGCACTTTGGATCATCATCGTGCTGCTGCTTTTCGCTCTGTTCAACCTGTTCAACGGGTCGGCGACCCGTGGCACCTCGGCGCCTTTGGCATATTCCGATTTCGCGGATCAGGTCGACGCCGGACAGGTTCGCCAAGTGACGATCCAGGGCCGGCAAATCACCGGCGAGTTTAACGACGGCCGGTCTTTCCAGACCTATGCGCCGGAAGACCCCAATCTGATGGCGGAGCTGCGGGAAAACGGTGTGCGCATCCAGGCCGCGCCAGAAGAGCAGATGAATCCTCTTCTGTCGATCCTGGTTTCCTGGTTCCCGATGCTGCTGTTGATCGGTGTTTGGATATTCTTCATGCGCCAGATGCAAGGCGGTGGCGGCAAGGCCATGGGCTTCGGGAAATCGAAGGCTCGTCTGCTGACGGAGAAAGTCGGGCGCGTCACCTTTGACGACGTCGCCGGCATCGACGAGGCGAAGACGGAACTCCAGGAAGTCGTCGAGTTTTTGCGCGATCCCCAGCGCTTCCAGCGGCTCGGCGGTAAGATCCCTAAGGGCTGTCTTTTGGTGGGACCTCCGGGCACGGGTAAGACGCTACTGGCCCGAGCGATCGCCGGTGAGGCAAACGTACCGTTCTTCACAATTTCCGGTTCGGACTTTGTAGAGATGTTCGTCGGTGTCGGTGCCAGCCGTGTGCGCGACATGTTCGAGCAGGGCAAGAAGAACGCGCCCTGCATTATCTTCATCGACGAAATCGACGCGGTTGGCCGCCACCGTGGCGCCGGTCTGGGCGGCGGTAATGACGAGCGCGAGCAGACCCTGAACCAGCTTCTCGTCGAGATGGACGGATTCGAGGCGAATGAAGGCGTTATTCTGATTGCCGCGACGAACCGGCCGGATGTGCTTGACCCGGCTCTGTTGCGGCCGGGCCGTTTCGACCGTCAGGTCGTCGTCCCGAACCCGGACGTTCTGGGCCGCGAGAAGATCCTGAAAGTGCATATGCGCAAGGTGCCGTTGGCACCTGACGTCGATCCCAAAGTGGTGGCGCGCGGAACCCCCGGTTTCTCCGGTGCGGACCTTGCTAACCTGGTCAACGAAGCGGCGTTGTTGGCCGCGCGCGCGAACAAACGCGTCGTAACCATGGCGGATTTCGAGTCCGCGAAAGACAAGGTGCTGATGGGCGCGGAGCGCCGCTCCATGGTCATGACCGAGCAGGAAAAGGAAATGACCGCCTATCACGAAGCCGGCCATGCGTTGGTTGGTCTCTACGTGGAAGGCAACGACCCGCTGCACAAGGTCACGATCATTCCGCGCGGCCGCGCGCTTGGCGTGACGATGAATCTGCCAGAGCGGGACCGGCTGTCCTACAAGACGAAAGAGCTTACCGCGAAGCTGGCCATGATGTATGGCGGACGGATCGCCGAGGAGCTGATCTACGGCAAGGAAAACGTGACCACCGGTGCTGCAAACGACATTCAGCAGGCGACCAACCTGGCGCGGGCCATGGTCACTGAGTATGGCATGAGCGATAAGCTTGGCCGTCTTCGCTACAACGACAACCAGGAAGAGGTCTTCCTGGGCCATTCGGTTGCCCGCAATCAGAGCATTTCCGAAGCGACGGCGCAGATGATCGACGAAGAGATTCGCCGGCTCATCGAAGCGGCCGAAGAGAAGGCGCGGCAAGTTCTGACCAAGCATCTCGAAGATCTGCATTCCGTGTCGAAAGCGTTGCTGGAGTACGAGACACTCTCCGGCAAGGAAGTCGAAATGATCCTGCGCGGCGAATCGATCGATCGCTCCGATGAGACGCCAAGCAGCACCAGCGGTGGGCGGTCCTCCGTTCCGACGAGCGGGCAGGCCGCCAAGGATAAGGATAGCCCTGGCGGTATAGAGCCGGAACCGCAGCCCGGTAGCTGACTTGTCGATAAAGTGAACTGTGGAAAGGCTCCGCTTTCGGGTGGGGCCTTTCTTCGTTATAAGGCGCCAGTTTCGAGAGGCGCCCATCCATGACTCTGGCGATCCGCCCTGTATTGACCGACAAACCCGGCGCTTCGGGGCCCGATGCCTTGTGGCTTGCCGGGGGTCCTCAGGTGTTTTCGGACAGCGAAGTCTTGTGGCGTGATGCAGAGGGTGGGGTTTCGCGGCACCACAAAGATCTCTCAAATCTCAAGGTTTGGGCCGAGGATCGAGGCTTGGTCGCGCTCGTCGCCGAAACTCTTGAAGCCCTGCAGGCACCGCGCGGTCCCTTTGCGGGGTTGTCGCTCGAACATCCTCTTGTCATGGGTGTGGTCAACGTCACGCCGGATTCCTTCTCGGATGGCGGAGATCATTTTCGGCAGGAGGCGGCGATTGCCGCCGGGCGAGACATGTTGTTGGCGGGCGCTGCGATCCTGGATATCGGGGGCGAGTCTACAAGACCCGGCGCGGAGCCCGTGTCGGTCGAGGAGGAGCTTTCGCGGGTCTTGCCCGTGGTCCGCGCTTTGGCCTCCGAGGGCGCGGTGGTCTCGATCGACAGCCGGCATGCTGCCGTGATGCACGCCGCTGTCGATGCGGGAGCCAGGATCATCAACGATGTCACGGCTCTGACCGGGGATCCCGATAGCCTGCGAGTCGCTGCGAAAAGCGGCGCCGCCATCGTCCTGATGCATATGCTGGGCGACCCTCGGACCATGCAGAAGAATCCCAGTTACGAGGACGTGACCCTCGACGTGTACGGGCACCTGGAGGCGCGTGTCATTGCCTGCGAAGCCGCGGGAATTGAGCGCAGTCGGATCGCGGTCGATCCCGGTATCGGCTTTGGCAAAACGGTGGCGCACAATCTGCAGCTTCTCGACGATCTGGCCGCCTTCCACGGCCTTGGTTGCCCGCTTCTGCTGGGCGTGAGCCGCAAGAGCTTCATTGGCCGTCTCTCCGCGGATGAGGCGCCGAAGGACCGCCTGCCGGGATCCTTGGCGGCGGCTCTGGCTGGAGTTGCCCGGGGGGCGCAGATTGTCCGGGTCCACGATGTCGCGGAGACGGCCCAGGCCCTGAAAGTGTGGCGAGGTGTCGCGCGGGCCGGTTTGGCCCAAAAATAGTCAACGAACTCAGTCTATAAGCCCTTATAAAGGATTTTGCGGGACGTTAGAGACCGCAACCACGGAGAAAGCAGAGCGATGAAACGCCGGTTTTTTGGAACGGACGGAATTCGCGGCACGGCCAATCAGGAGCCGATCACCGCCGAAACGGCTTTGGCCGTTGCAAAAGCCGCCGGGCTGCACTTCATGCGCGGCGGCCATCGCCACAAGGTCGTCATTGGGAAGGACACTCGTCTTTCCGGCTATATGCTGGAGCCGGCCCTGACAGCGGGGTTCGTCTCGGTCGGCATGGATGTGGTGATGTCCGGGCCGATTCCGACGCCGGCCGTCGGCATGCTGACGCGCTCCCTGCGGGCCGATCTCGGCGTCATGATCTCCGCATCCCACAATCCCTATTTCGATAACGGCATAAAGCTCTTCGGGCCCGACGGCTACAAACTGTCGGATTCTGTCGAAGAGCAGATCGAGTCCCGCATCGGAAAGGTCACTCAGGATGAACTGGCGGCCTCCGACCGGTTGGGTAATGCCCAGCGTATGGAGGACGCGGTCGGCCGCTACATCGAGTTCGTCAAAGGCACTTTCCCGCGGAACCTGCGCCTGGACGGTCTGAAGATCGTGATCGATTGCGCGAACGGCGCGGCCTACAAGTTGGCACCGACAGTGCTTTACGAGCTGGGCGCAAAAATCATTCCGCTGGCCGTGGAGCCAAACGGCTTCAACATTAACGAAGGCTGTGGTGCGACGGCGACAGCCGCCATGCAGGAAGCGGTCGTAGCCCATCAGGCGGACCTTGGAATTGCGCTGGACGGCGATGCGGACCGGCTCATCCTGGCCGACGAAAAGGGGCAGGTCATCGACGGCGATCAGGTGATGGCTCTGATTGCCGAGTCCTGGGCGCGTCAGGGACGTCTCTCCGGGAATGCGGTTATCAGTACGATTATGTCGAACCTGGGACTCGAACGTTATCTGGAGGGTGAGGGCATCCGGCTGATCCGTACTCCGGTCGGTGACCGCTATGTCGTCGGAAAGATGCGTAACGGCGGTTACAACGTAGGCGGTGAGCAATCCGGACACATTGTTCTGAGCGATTACACAACGACTGGGGATGGATTGATTGCGGCCCTGCAGGTGCTGGCGGTTATCGTGGAAAGGGGGCGGCCAATCAGCGAAGTCGCCAGTGTCTTCGAACCTTTCCCGCAGTTGCTGCAGAACGTGCGCTACAAAGGCGGAAGCCCCTTGGAAACGCCCGCGGTTAAGCAAGCGGTATCGGCAGGCGAGTCCGCCTTGGGGCAGAAGGGGCGCATCGTCATTCGCAAATCCGGAACCGAGCCTGTCATTCGCGTCATGGGCGAAGGTGAGGACGAGGCGCTGGTCAAAGGCGTGGTTGCTGATATCTGTAAGTCGATCGAGGGCGCGACCGCCTAAATCGTCGCTTCCAGATTTGCCAGCGGCCCATCGCGCAGCAGATCGCAGAGGATGCCCAGGCCCCGGATCAGTGTGTCGTGATCCCTCGGCTGCCCAAAGCACAAGCGGACTGCATGGCTGACGATTTCCCGGCCGGTGTTGAAGGTCTCTGCCGGCTTGACCAGTACACCGTTCTTTCTCGCTTGCTCGACGAACTCCGATGAGCGCCAGGGTTCCGGTAAGTGGAGCCATGCGAAGATCGCGCCTTTCGGACAGTCGACAACGAAGCCGGAAAGGCGGTCCAGAACAATCTGCCGACGCGCTTCGCCTTCCTGTTTCAGCGCTGCCAGCACTTCGTTAGCGCGGCCGCTTTGGATCAGGCGTGCTGCGATCTCACTGGTTAGGGGCGGTGACATCCAGGAAAAGGCGCGAATGCTGCGCGCGACACGGGGCGCCGCGTCTTTTGGCCAAGCGATGAAACCGGTGCGGAGACCGGGGGCCAAGGTCTTGGCAAGCCCAGTTACAAAGAAAGTGCGCTCTGGCGCCAATGTTTGAATGGGCGGCGGCGGGTCGTCCGCCAACAGTCCGAAAACATCATCCTCAACGATCTGGATATCGTTCTGGCGTGCCACTTCCGCGATCTGCCGGCGGCGTTCGAGGGGCATGATTGTGTTTGTCGGGTTTTGCAGAGTCGGAATGGTGTAGAGTGCCTTAGCATCGTTGCTGCGACAGGCGGCTTCCAAGGCATCCGGCAGCAAGCCGTTCTCGTCCATCGCCACGCCTTCCAGACGCAGATTGAGATGGTCCGCGATCGCCAGAATGCCGGGCCAAGTCTGGTTCTCGACCAAAAGGCGGTCCCCGGGCCGCGTGACGGCGGACAGCGCAACAACCGTTGCCTGTTGCGCGCCGACGGTGATGGCAACCTGCTCCGGCATGGTGTCGACCTTACTGCGCCGCAGCCAAGCTGCCGCCGCGGCCCGGTGCTCCTTCAATCCGCCGCTCGGCAGATAGCCGAGCAACGGGACCAGCTTTGGATCCTGCGAAAGCTCGGACAGCGTTTCGCGAAAGGGTGTCATGCCAATGGGGGTCGGAAAGGCATTGGCGAAATGAATGAAGTTCGGGTCCATGATCTCGTCGGAGAGTTCCAGCGTCTCCGGGTCACTGTTCAGTCGCCGAACATAGGTGCCGCGGCCGACCTCTCCGGACACCAGCCCACGCCTCTCGGCCTCGGCGTAGGCCCGCGTCACCGTTCCGACAGTGACGCCAAGGCGCCATGCGAGATCGCGCTGAGGGGGCAATCGGTCGCCCGGCTTCAGGGTCCCCGTCGAGATGTCGTCTGCCAGGCTGTCGCTGATCGCCTGATAACGGGGCGCGGTTCGTCCTTCGAGGTTGGGTTGCCAAGTTGTCATGGTGACAATGTTCCGATTGATCGAAGATTGTACCTTTATATATGCATGAGAGTAGGCAGGCAATATGGCTTGGTCTTGGAAAATGGTGAATTTGTATGGGTACAATTATTGAAAAACTACCGCTTATTTGTGCTGCCAATGAAGGCATGGACCCGCAGCTTCAGCTCAAGTCGCGCGCCTCGCGCGCGGTCTTACGTTTTTGGCAGACTGTTCTCGTCTGGCAGGAGCGGGTGGAGCAGCGTCATGCCCTCGAAACGATGGAGCCGCACATGTTCCAGGACATGGGGTTGTCCCCGGCGCAGGTCAGGGCAGAGATAGCGAAGCCTTTTTGGCGGCCTTGAAGTTCGCGGCTGTGCCGGACGTGCCGTTCCATATATGGTAGGACAGATCAGCATTTAAGCTCCCTGCTGCGGGAACGGCAGCCCGCTCTGAAAAATCGAAGGACGTCGTTTGGGCAATTCGCTCCTCTATGCCCTTGTTGTTCTGATCTGGGGCTCGACCTGGATCGCTGTCAAATACCAGGTCGGCCCAGTCGCGCCCGAGTTCTCCGTTGCTTACCGGTTCCTTCTGGCCGCGTTGATCATGTTCGTCTGGGCACGACTCCGGGCCCATCGGCTGCGCTACGACGGAAAAACTCACCTCTGGTTCCTTCTGCTCGGCATTCTGATCTTCTCGACTAATTTCGTGCTGTTCTATTTCGCCGCGCACTATGTCACCAGCGGGCTGCTTGCCGTGATCTTCTCGGCCACGGTTCTCGCAAACCTTGGGTGGGGTGCGCTCTTTCTGGGACAGCGCCCCAGTTTCATGATGTTGACCGGGGCCGCCACGGGCGTGACCGGCATGGTGCTGGTCTTTTGGCGGGAACTGGCCGAGTTCGATCTCGAGGACGGCGGCACGCTTGCATTGATCCTGGGGCTGTTCGGTATGCTGAGTTTCTCCCTGGGAAACATCGTCTCGGCCCGTCTCCAAAGGAACAGGATCGCCGTCGTTCCGAGCGCGGCCTACGGCATGCTCTATGGTTCGATCTACATGTTCGGGGTCGCGTTCCTGCGCGGCAACCCGGTTACCTTCGATTTCTCGTGGCTCTATGTGTTGTCCTTCATCTATCTGACGGTCTTCGGGTCCGTCGTGACTTTTGGATGTTATCTGGCGCTGATCGGCAGGATTGGGGCAGGTCCGGCCGGCTATTCCACCGTGCTCTTTCCGATTGTCGCGCTGGCGATCTCGACGGTGGTCGAGAACTATGTCTGGACGCTGACGGCCTTCTGCGGTGTCGGATTGACTCTTCTGGGCAACCTTTTGATTCTCAGCCGGCCAAAAGTGCGGGCCGGTTCGCTGCCGGCAAAGTCTTGAGTTTGTCGAATCATAAGATCCAGAGGGGAAAGGTATGACCGGCCGCTATTTCGATGATTTCGAAGTTGGAGAACGCTTCGTCAGCAGGGGGGCGACCTTGACGGAGTCGCAGATCCTTGATTTCGCGCTGGCCTACGACCCTCAACCCTTTCATCTAGACCGCAACGCTGCGGAGCAAGGGCCCTTCGGCGGACTGATTTCCTCTGGCTTTCAGACCCTCTGCCTGGCCTTTCGCATGTTCTACCAGGAAGGGATTATCAACAGCTGCTCCATGGGCTCCCCCGGTATGGACGAGCTGCGTTGGCTCAGGCCTGTGCGTCCCGAAGACACACTGCACGTCGAGGCGGAGGTGCTGGAGATGCGGCCCTCAAGTTCGAAACCGGACCGCGGCACCTTGAGGATGACTTATGCTGTGGTCAATCAGGCCGGCGAAACGGTCATGACGTTCATCGCAATCCATATTTTGCGGCGGCGAAGTGAGTCCTAGAGCTCAAATCGTCTGAAAGCGACAACAAGTTCTCGATTCGCGAAGGATCTCGTTGACGCACTGCAACATAATGCTACAGTCCGGCCGTTTTGACGGGCCGCCCAACGACGATCCGTCAGCTTTTCAGGCCAGGAGACACCGAGATGACGCCTTCCATGCCCGCCCAGCGGCCGGCATCCCCTTTCTTTTCGTCCGGTCCTTGCAGCAAGCGGCCGGGATGGTCGCGCGACAACCTGAGCAAAGCCTGTCTCGGGCGTTCCCATCGCTCGGCCGAGGGGAAGGCGAAATTGGGCGAGGTAATTTCGCGGTCGCGGAGCATCCTCGGCATTCCCGAAGACTACAGGCTGGGGATCGTGCCCGCCTCGGATACCGGGGCGGTAGAGATGGCGCTCTGGAGTCTGCTCGGCGCCCGCGGCGTCGACGTCCTGGCCTGGGAGTCCTTCGGCAAAGGCTGGTACAGCGACGCCGCGAAGCAATTGAAGTTGGAGGACCTGCGGCTCATCGAAGCCGATTACGGCGAACTGCCGGACCTGTCGCAGGTCGACTGCGACCGCGATGTCGTCTTCACCTGGAACGGCACGACCTCCGGCGTGCGCGTGCCGGACGGCGACTGGATCGCCGCGGCCCGGGACGGCTTGACGATCTGCGACGCAACTTCCGCTGCCTTCGCGATGGACCTGCCCTGGGAGAAGCTGGATGTCGTGACCTGGTCCTGGCAGAAGGTTCTGGGCGGTGAGGCCGCGCACGGCATGCTCGCGCTGGGGCCGCGCGCCGTGGATCGGCTCGAGAGCTATACGCCGCCTTGGCCCCTTCCGAAAATTTTCCGCATGACGTCGGGCGGCAAGCTGAATGAAGGCATTTTTAAGGGCGCGACGATCAATACGCCGTCGATGCTCTGCGTGGAGGATGCCTTGGACAGCCTGCGGTGGGCCCACTCTCTTGGTGGACTGAGCGGTCTCATTGCGCGTTCCGAGGCAAACCTGGAGGTGATTGCCGATTGGGTTTCGGTTTCAAATTGGGCCGATTTCCTGGCGAGCGATCCGGAAACACGCTCCTCCACGAGTGTCTGCCTGAAAATCGTGGATCCCTGGTTCACCGCCATGGCGGAGGATGAGCGCGCGCAGACGGTGAAGAGCATGACGCGGTCTTTGGCGTCCGAAGGGATCGCCTATGACATCGAGGGATACCGCGACGCTCCCGCAGGTTTGCGCATCTGGGGCGGCGCGACGGTAGAATCGGAAGACTTGGCGCGGCTGCCGCCGTGGCTTGACTGGGCATATGGTCAGGTCAAGGCGACGGCCGCTGCAGCATAGGAAGACGAGATGCCCAAAGTTCTAATAGCCGACAAGATGAGCCCCAAGGCCGCGGAGATCTTTCGCGAACGAGGGGTCGAGGTCGATGAGATCACCGGTCTGGCGCCGGAGGAGCTCATCAAACGCATTGGCGCCTACGATGGCCTTGCGGTCCGTTCCTCAACGAAGGTGCGCCCCGAAGTCTTGGAGGCGGCTGAAAATCTGCGGGTTGTTGGACGCGCCGGGATCGGAGTCGACAACATCGATGTGCCGACCGCAACGGCCCATGGCGTCGTTGTCATGAACACGCCGGACGGCAATTCGATCACGACGGCGGAACATGCCATCGCGATGATGTTCGCCCTGGCTCGGCAGATTCCGGCGGCCGACCGTTCGACCCATGCCGGCAAATGGGAAAAGTCCCGCTTCATGGGGGTGGAACTCACCGGCAAGGTGTTGGGCATTGTCGGTTGCGGCAACATTGGGTCCATCGTTGCCAACCGTGCGCAAGGGCTCAGGATGCGGGTCATTGCCTACGACCCCTTCCTGTCGCCGGACCGTGCGGAGGATCTGGGGGTCCGCAAGGTCGAGTTGGACGAGCTGCTCGCGTCGGCTGACTTTATCACTCTGCATGTTCCCCTGAACGATCACACGCGTGGTCTCCTCGATGGCAAGGCCTTCGCGAAGTGCAAACCGGGTGTGCGGCTGGTCAACTGCGCGCGGGGCGGGATCGTTGTGGAATCCGACCTCAAGGACGCGATTGACAACGGTCAGGTTGCCGGCGCTGCCCTGGACGTCTTTGCGGAGGAGCCGGCGAAGGACAATGCGCTCTTCGGGATGGATCAGGTCGTGGCGACGCCGCACTTGGGGGCTTCGACGTCGGAAGCGCAGGAAAAGGTAGCGGTCCAGGTGGCCGAGCAGATGTCCGACTATTTGCTGACCGGGGCTATCACCAACGCGCTCAACATGCCGTCCCTCACCGCCGAGGAGGCCGTACATCTGAAGCCCTACATGAAACTGGCGGAGTTGGTTGGCAGTTTCGCAGGGCAGTTGACCCGCACGGGGTTGAAGAATGCGACCATTGAATACGAAGGCCAAGTCGCGGAACAGAACTGCCGGCCGCTCACTCAGGCCGCGCTCACCGGCCTTCTGCGGCCAATTCTCGATACGGTGAACATGGTCAACGCGCCGATCATCGCGCGGGAGCGCGACATCGACGTGACGGAGATGAAGCACGACCGGGACTGCGACTACCAGACGCTGATCCGCCTAACGGTTACGACGGAGCGTGGCGAACGCTCCGTGTCCGGTTCACTGTTCGGGAGCGAGAAGCCCCGCATCGTCGATGTCAAAGGCATCGCCATTGAGGCGGAACTCTCTCCGCATATGCTCTACATCTCGAATGAGGACAAGCCCGGCTTCATCGGGGCACTTGGTTCCACGCTCGGCGATGCGGGCGTCAATATCGGCACCTTCCATTTGGGGCGCGTGGGTCCGGGGTCCGATGCCGTGGCGCTGATTTCCTTGGACGAGGCGATCGATCCTGCGGTGCTCCGCAAGGTCGAATCCTTGCCGCACATCAAGCAAGCAGTTCCGCTTCGCTTCTAGCCGTGCCGTTCCGGGTGTGTCTTGGAAGTTACCGTGTTTGACGCTTTGGATTCCGCTCGCGCGCGGACCGCGACACGGCGGATCGTTATCATCGATAGTATGACCGCGGCGGCGAAAACGTAGAGCCCAAAATGGACGGTTGCGTCCGAAACGTATGATATCTTCACGACGACAATGACTAACGCCGTGACGAAGACATCGAGCATCGACCAACGCCCAAGATGCTCAATCCAGTTGAGGGCCTCTTGGAGCCGCGGGTCTTCTGAATTCAAATGCCGCCAGGCGAAGAGGGCGACACCGAGCTTGAGGAGTGGGAAGGCGAGCGTGAAGATCACAACGATCAGAAACAGCAAGGTCTCGCCGCTTTCCCACAGGCGTAGCATGGCCTGCAGAATGGAAAGTTCGTCGTTGAAGAAATAGAGCGTCTTGATCGACATGACGGGAAGCGTCCAGCCGAGGATCAGCAATACGGCGGAAGCCAGCAGCAGCCAGCCCAAGAAGGGATCGCCGCGCCGGGGAACGGTCACCGCCGGTTCTTGGCTGTCTCCTGGATCGGAGTTTGGCTTCATGGCTGGGGGTCCGGGAAATCCTTTGCCGCCCGGGCCCAAAGGCTGTAACCAGCGTCGGTCGGATAGACAGGCCGGAACGGGTACGAAAGGAACATGAGCGAGAATCTGCGAAAGGGGCTCTTGCCAGCGGGTCTCCAGGACATCCTGCCGCCGCAGGCTTCGCATGAATCCGCGGTTGTCCAGGGCCTGTTGGGCTGTTTCATGGCCCAGGGGTACGAGCAAGTCAAACCGCCCCTGCTGGAGTTCGAAGACTCGCTCTTTCAGGGGGCCGGAGAGGCGGTGGCCGCTCAGACCTTTCGCCTCATGGACCCGGTCAGCCAGCAGATGATGGGACTGCGCGCCGACATGACGCCCCAGGTGGCGCGGATTGCGGCGACGCGCCTCAGCAAGACGGCGCGGCCGCTGCGGCTCTGCTACGCGGGGCAGGCTCTGCAGGTGCGCGGCAGCCAACTTCGGCCGGAACGCCAGTTCGGACAGGTCGGCGTCGAACTCATCGGACCCGCGCAGCTCTCGGCCGATGCGGAAGTCGTTCTGCTGGCGGCGGAGGCTCTTAAGTCCGTCGGCGTGGAAGGCCTTTCCATCGATCTTAACGTGCCGCCCCTCGTGGCCGATCTCGCGCGGCATCTCGGCTTCTCGAAGACGATTACGGAGCGACTCGGGCAGGCGCTGGACGGCAAGGACGCGGCAGCAGTCAACGACATCGCAGGCGCCAAATCCTCCGTATTTCTGGAACTCTTGCGGTCGGCCGGGCCGGCGGATTCCGCACTTCGATCTCTGCAGGATTTGGACCTGCCGGAGTCGGGGACCGCCGCAGTGACGGCTTTGCGGGACATGGTCGCCTTGGTCCACCAGAACGCACCGGATTTAACGCTCACCATCGATCCAGTGGAACATCGCGGCTTCGAGTACCACACGGGAATCAGCTTTATCGTCTTTGCGTCCGGGACACGCGGCGAACTCGGCAGGGGTGGGCGCTACCGCTCCAGCGGTTTTGGGGAAGATGAGTCGGGAGAGGATTCAACCGGCTTCTCGCTTTTTATGGATACGGTGATGCGTGCGGTTCCTGCGCCGGAGGGTCTGAAACGGATCTATCTTCCGCCGGGCTTTGCGGCAGCCGCCGCCCGGGACCTCAGAAAGACGGGATGGATTACGATTGCCGGGTTCGATCCGCAGGCGGACGACCTGGAAGAGGCAAAACGCTTGCGGTGCAGTCATTTTGTCAGCGGCGGCAAGCCAAAGAAAATCAAGGATGGCTGAACGATGGCAAATGTGGTGGTCGTCGGATCCCAATGGGGCGACGAGGGAAAAGGAAAGATCGTCGACTGGCTTTCGGAACGCGCCGATGTCGTCGTGCGCTACCAGGGCGGACACAATGCCGGACATACGCTGGTAGTCGATGGAGAGACCTACAAACTCTCTTTGCTGCCGTCGGGCGTGGTGCGCAGCGGCAAGACTTCGGTGATTGGCAATGGTGTTGTTATCGATGCCTGGGCCTTGGCCGAGGAAATGGATCGCCTTGCCGAGCAAGGCGTGCACTTGACGCCTGAAAACTTCGTCATCTCCGACAGCGCGGCACTGATTCTGCCGATGCACGGCGCCGTAGACCGCGCCCGCGAGGCAGCGAAGGGAACGCAGACAATCGGCACGACGGGGCGCGGCATCGGGCCGGCCTATGAGGACAAGGTCGGGCGGCGCGCGGTCCGTGTCTGCGATCTCGCCGATCCCGCGCATCTCGAGGCGCGCGTGGACGCCCTGTTGCTGCACCACAATGCTCTGCTTAGAGGCTTGAATCAGCCCGAAGTCGATTCCGGCGACCTTATAGAGCGCCTGTTGGAAATCGCGCCTCGGATCCTGCCGTATTCCGGCTGTGTGTGGGACCGTCTCTATGAGGCCCGGCAGGCCGGCAAACGTATCCTCTTCGAGGGCGCCCAGGGGGCCATGTTGGATGTGGATCATGGCACTTATCCCTTCGTCACCTCTTCGAACACCGTCGCGGGGCAAGCTGCGGCAGGATCGGGCGTCGGAGTCGGCGCGGTGGACTACGTACTGGGCATCACCAAGGCCTACACCACTCGGGTCGGGTCTGGCCCCTTCCCGACAGAGCTTGAGGACGAAGTCGGTCAGCGTCTGGGGGAAAGAGGACGCGAGTTCGGAACGGTGACGGGGCGCAAGCGCCGCTGCGGCTGGTTCGATGCAGTGATGGTCCGGCAGGCGGCAAGGATCGGCGGGATCGATGGTATCGCTCTGACCAAGCTTGATGTCCTGGACGGGATGACAGAGCTCAAAGTCTGCATCGGCTACAGAATCAACGGTGTTGATTACGACCATCTCCCGGCTTTGCCGACACGACAGGCGGCCGCGGAGCCCATCTACGAAACTTTGTCGGGTTGGGGCGAAAGCACCCAGGGGGCACGCTCCTGGGCGGAATTGCCGGCGACTGCCGTAAAGTACATCCGCCGTGTCGAGGAATTGATCGGGATTCCCGTCGCCCTCTTATCGACGAGCCCCGACCGCCAGGACACAATTCTGGTGCGTGATCCCTTCTCGGGCTGAAGCTCCTGCGGGGAGCTTGGCTAGCCTCAAAAACCTCCCGTAGAAGGGCAGGAATCTGCTGGCCGGGCTCGGTGAAGTGGCGCCGGCATTAACCTTCTATTTGCATAGTTTGGCTCTACTGTCAGGGGGTTAGGCGTAATGCGCCCACCTTTGCGGCGTTAACCCTTTCAGCTTCTATATCTGCCACGAGCCAGATTGCCAAATGAGCGAAAGCACCGGCCGAGAGAAGGACAGATCGGTAGACGAGTCAGGTAATATCCTGATCGGCAAGCGCTACCAAGTGCATCCGGACCGGCCTCTCCCGGAGTATGATTCGCCTTCCGCGAAGGCCTTTACCGCGACCGATACGCGCGGGTCGAAGCGGAGTGTGATGGCTTACGTTTGCCCGGAGCTGAAGGGCATCCGAATGGCGCCGGTCGCGAGCCTTATGCGGGTGCCGCAGATACCGGCGCTTCTTCCCCTCGACATTGCCATCAGTTATTGGCCGCAGATTGATGCCAAACGCCCCGTACTGATCACGCCATATATGGGCGGATCCCGCGTCGGCCCTGTCGACGGCGGCACATTTGAGGCGTGGAGCGAAGACCAGGTAACCCGTTGTGTATTGCGGTCCCTGCTGCCAGCGCTTCGTGAACTCGGCGACAGGAATTTGACGCATCGGGGAATCAGGGCAGATAACCTCTTCAGCTCTGATCAGGATGATGGAGATGCTTATCTCGGGGAGTGCATCACGGCTTTGCCGGGGCTGCATCAGCCGGCCATCTATGAGCCCATCGACAGCGCCATGTCGCTTCCGGCCGGACGGGGCGAAGGACAGCCCGCCGATGATTTCTATGCCTTGGGTGTCCTCTGTGTTGTCCTGCTGAGCGGCGGGAACCCTGTGGCTCATCTTTCGGACCAGGAAGTAACGGCCGCCAAGATCGAACAGGGGTCCTACGGCGCGCTCGCCGGTCAGTCGCGCACCTCGATGTCGATGGCGGAACTCCTGCGCGGCCTCTTGGCGGACAGCGAGGCAGACCGTTGGCAGTCGGAAGAGCTTTCGGCTTGGCTTGATGGGCGTCATCGCAGCCCCGGTCAATCCGGCCAGATTGCCCGAGCGGCGCGGGCTTTGGAGTTCGCTGGCGGTGAGTACATCACGGCGCCGGCGCTATCCTTCGCCTTGGGATGCCATTGGACGGAAGCGGTGGAGCTTGCGCGAACGAAGGAAATCGAAACCTGGGTGCGCCGCAGCCTGCTCGATGAAGAAAAGTCAGAGGCCATCAAGTATGTCCTGGAAGCCGGACGGAGTTCGGGTGCGGGTGCCGCCGGGGACGATCTGATGGTATCGAAAGTCCTCCTTTCACTTGATCCCCAGGCGCCGGTTCGTCTGAAGGATGTCTCGGCGCGTGTGAGCGGTGTTGCCGGAATTCTGGCCGAGGATTTTGACAACGAATCGCGGCGGGGCCTGGTTCACCTGATAATCGGGACCCGGTTGCCGCAGAAATGGATTGAGTCGCAGGAGCGCGTCTCCGCGGATAACCTTGCGCTCCAGCGCATCATGGACCGCGCAAGCCAAGACCTGAAATACGGTTCGGTCTATGCGATTCACCGCGTTCTCTATCAGCTGAACCCTGACTGGCCGTGCCAGAGCCCGCTTTTGCAGAAGCAGTTCGTCACCCAGTTGATCGAGCTTCTGCCGGCGCTGGACGAGATCGCGGCAGAAGTTGGTCCCGACGACGAGCCGGCCGACCCTCATCTCGTCGCCTTCGTTGCCGCCCACCATCAGATGGTTTCGGAATCGTCCTTAAAGGCCATCGCACAGCGCAACAGCGTTACCAGTCGGCGCCTCGCTGTTCTCGGCCTGCTCGCGGATGTTCAAGTACATCTCAGGCAGGGTGCCTTTCCCGGGCTGGCGGGATGGATGGCGCGCCTTTTGAGCTCCTGTATGGAGGGATTTCACAATCGCGCAACGCGTGAGGCCATGGTGAAGGTCGTGCAGGAAGTGGCGAAGTCCGGCGATCTGGCGCGCCTTCGGGCGACGATCGAAAATCCACAGTTGCGCGAACAGGACCGGCTGGGGTTTGCCGCGGCACAACAGGAATTCGCCCGCTGCGCCTCGGAGATCTCTTGGCTGAAAGACGGCGGCCTGCTTGAGCCCGAAAATGTGAAGGAAGGTGCGCGCCGCGCGGCAAGCGCCGTCGCGTCCTGTCTGGCAGGCACCTGCCTGGTGATCATGGCGCTGGCCTATGCTTTTTAGAGGAACGCGTCATGGCTGCTAACAAACCCGCCGCCGCCCAACGCCCTGCGGCCCAGCGCACCGTCCGCAAGCGCAAGGCCGGCATCTCAAAGAGCGCGAAAATCACGATCGGGGTTTGCTGTCTGCCGCTCGTGGTGCTGATGTTTCCGACTTTTATTGTGCTGGTGACGGGCATGTTGCCGACCCTGGTCGCAACCTTCATCGAGCGCAATCGGGAAAAGCACCTCGCCTTTACCGTTGGACTGATGAACCTCTGCGGAACCCTGCCCGGCGTGGTGAGCGTTTGGGAACAGGGACAGAGCGAGCAGGCCGCTTTCAATGTGCTGAACGATGTCTTCACATGGTTTGCCGCTTATGCGGCGGCGGCCGTGGGCTGGGGCATCTATATCAGCATGACCTACGTGATGTCGTCCTACTACACGATTTCGGCCAAGGCGAAGATCCAGGCCCTACGTCAGACGCAGCGGAAACTGGTCGATGACTGGGGCGAAGAAGTCGCGGAAGGCGTCGAATCGGGACTGGAGGCGCTGGTTCTCGAAGAGGCACAGGAAGCGCAAGAGGGTGGCTCCGATCCTGTGCAGGCTCAGCCAGCCGCCTAGCGCCGCAAAGGCGCTGCAATCAAAGCGCGTTGTTGCCGGAATGCGGCTGGCCTACTCCGTGGCCAGCCTTTCCTCGATCGCCGCGTTGCGAATGGCCTTCTGAAGCTTCTCGAACGCTCTGACCTCGATCTGGCGCACACGCTCCCGGCTGATGCCGTATTCCTGCGATAGCTCTTCCAGGGTCGTGGGGCTGTCTTTCAGGCGTCTTTCCCGCAGGATATGACGCTCGCGTTCGTTCAGGCTCTCCATTGCGGACGTCAGCAGACGGCGGCGCTTGCCCAGCTCTTCCGATTCTGCCAGCAGCTCTTCCTGATTGGCGGTGTCGTCTTCAAGCCAGTCCTGCCACTCGCCGTCGCCATCCACGCGCAGCGGCGCGTTGAGGGAGTGGTCGGGCGCGGCAAGGCGCCTGTTCATCGAAACCACGTCCTGCTCCGGGACGCCGAGTGTCTCGGCGATTTTGGAGACATTTTCCGGATGGAGGTCACCTTCCTCCATCGCCTTGAGCTGGCCCTTGAGCTTGCGCAGGTTGAAGAACAATTTCTTCTGCGATGCGGTCGTGCCCATCTTCACAAGCGACCAGGAATGCAGGATGTATTCCTGGATCGCGGCCCGTATCCACCACATGGCATAGGTTGCCAGGCGGAATCCGCGCTCCGGATCGAAGCGTTTGACGGCCTGCATCATTCCTACGTTGCCCTCGGAGACCAACTCGGAGATCGGCAGACCGTAACCGCGGTATCCCATGGCGATCTTGGCGACCAGCCGCAGATGCGACGTCACCAGCTTGTGGGCCGCGTCGAGATCTTCCTTCTCCCGCCACCGTTTCGCGAGCATGTACTCTTCGTCCGGCTCCAGCATCGGGAATTTGCGAATCTCATCCAGATAGCTCGAGAGGTTTCCCTCGGGGGACAGAACAGGAACTCTAGGGGATGCCATGCCGTCTCTTACTCCAATCTAGCGGGCCGGCCCGCGCACGAACTGAGCACGGGTGCGGCTTGAGAAGTAGACCATATTAGTCATGATTTGTCAAATTTGTTGTAATCGTTCTAAAGAGGACACCAAGGCACTTATATCACGCGGTAGTGCGGCTTCGAAATTCAAGAATTCGTGGGTTGTCGGGTGGGTGAAGCCAAGGCTGGCGGCATGAAGGGCCTGCCGGGGCAGGGCATCCAGATCATTTCTGATCTCGGCACTCAGGTTCGAACCGCGCTTGCTCCTGGCGCGGCCATAAACCGGGTCCCCGACAATGGGGTGGCCGCGATCGCTGAAATGGACCCTGATTTGATGGGTTCGGCCGGTCAGCAACTTGCACTCCACGAGACTCACCGCACCGTCCGCGTAGCTCTTCAGGGTTTTGTAGCGTGTGACCGCGTGTTTTCCGCCTTTGCGGAGCACCGCCATTTTCTTGCGGTTCCTCGGGCTGCGGCCGATGTGGCCTGAGATTTCGCCGGCGGTTGGTCGAGGGTTGCCCCAGACCAGCGCCAGATAGCGCCGCTCGATGTTGCGGCTGGCGAAAGCGTCGACCAGGTGTTGATGGGCGGCCTCGGTCTTCGCCGCGACCATCGCGCCGCTGGTGTCCTTGTCCAGGCGATGCACGATGCCGGGCCGCTGCACGCCCCCGATTCCCGTAAGGGAGGGGCCGCAGTGTGCGATCAGCGCATTGACCAGCGTGCGGTCCGGGTTGCCGGGCGCGGGGTGGACAACAAGGCCTGCGGGTTTGTTCACCACGATGAGATCGTCGTCCTCATATAGGATTTCCAGGTCCATGGCCTGGGGCTGAGGTTCAGCGGGTGCAGCCTCGGGCACAACTATGTCGAAAATTTGGCCGGGTTTGACCCGGTAGTCCGGCTCAGTAATTGCCACAGCATCGAGCGAGACGTTGCTACCGGTGATCAGGGATTTTAGGCGGCTACGCGTCAGATTCGGCACCGCATTGCTGAGAAAGCGGTCCAGGCGCTCTCCCGCCGCGGTTTCCGGAACGGCAACTTCGAAGCGCTGAGAATCTATCACTTTAGGTTGTGTGTCTTCGTGGTGGACGGGTGTCGGGCGGTCTTCCGGGTGTCTTGCCGGCTGTGCCCGGCGGTTCGTCGGCAAGATGGCCGGGACCGGGCAATTGTGTCAGACCGCACCGCTTTCTATAACAGGGCCCGACCTGCGAACCTAATGGAATAATTCGGCCATGCGCGCGCTCGTGATCCTTGTATCCGTGATGGGAGTAGCCATCCTCTTCGGGTTGGCGCTCGTCGCCTATGGCTTGGTGGGCAAGATCAAGCAGGAGGATATCGGCCTGGGGGAGGTATCGTTCCCGATCCCGGCGGGCTGCCGCTTGGCGGACAGTGAGATCGAGGATGGCCGCCTGCTCGTCCGGCTGGACGGCCTGCCCGAGCAGAACTGTCAGCAGATCGTTATTATGGATCTGGAAAGCGGCGCGGTGCTCGGCAGGGTCTCCGCCGTCCCGGAAGCTAATTAGCCGGACGGCAAGTAGCATGAGTAGCAAGGACGGGGGCACGGCATGATTTCCTTTGCATCGGACAACGTGACGGGGGCGTCCGACGAGATAGTCGAGGCGGTCGCGGCGGCCAACCGGGGCCATGCCATGCCTTATGGTAACGACGACGTGACGCAGCGCGTGGAGAAGCGCCTGCAGGAGGTTTTCGAGACCGATTGCGTGGTGTTTCCCGTTGCCACGGGCACGGCGGCGAACGTGTTGGGGCTCTCGCTTTTGACGCCCCCCTATGGCGTCATCTACTGCTATGAGAAATCCCACATCAACAGCGACGAATGCGGCGCGCCGGAATTCTATACCGGCGGCGCGAAGCTGGTGGCCCTTACCGGCAAGGACGGGAAGATCTCGAGCGAGGAACTTGCGGCGGCGGTCTCTGGCGCCGGCGACGTGCATCATGCCCAGCCCGCGGCGGTCAGCATCAGCCAAGCCAGCGAAGACGGGACTGTTTACGGCACCGCCGAAATCGCGGCGCTGTCCGAGACCGCGCGGTCCAACGGACTGGGCCTGCACATGGACGGCGCGCGCTTTGCGAACGCGTTGGTGACTTTGGGCTGCACGCCGGCCGAGGTGACCTGGAAAGCCGGTGTCGACGTTCTGGCCTTCGGGGCCACCAAGAACGGCGCCTTGGGCGCCGAGGCGGTGGTCTGTTTCCGGCCCGACCTTGCGGAGACCTTCGGCTTCCGGCGGAAACGTGGCGGGCATCTCTTTTCCAAGATGCGTTTTCTTTCCGCACAGCTCGATGCCTATCTCGCGGACGATCTCTGGCTGAAGAATGCAGCGCATGCCAATGCTATGGCGCAAAGGCTCGCCGACGGCTTGCGTCAGGTGCCCGGGGTGCGGATCCATTTGGCCGTGGAGGCGAATGAGATTTTCGCGCGTTTGCCGGGCGCCATGGCGCAGCGGATGCTGGCCGCTGGCTTCCACTTTTACCATTGGGGCGCCGAGGGAAGCCCGGAGATCCGGCTCGTCACGGCGTTCAACACTCGGGCCGAGGACGTCGACGCCTTTTTGGCTGCGGCGCGGGAAGCCGCGGCCTAAAGCTCCGGACCGGCAGCAGCGCCGTCGAGACGGATCAGGGATTCCATCAGGACGTCGCGAAGACGTTCGGCCCAGGCGATCTGTCCGGCGTCTTCGGTGATCAAGTCCTGACGGATTTCGAACTCCACGTGAACGATTCCACGCTGCTCGCCATGCACAGGAATTGTGTAATCGGTTTCGTCGGAGATCCTGTAGGGCTCGTTGTCACCGACACAAAGATCGCCATGAGCTTCCAGTGTGCGCATGACGCTGTTGGCGAGGCGCGTATCGCGGTTGTAAAGCACGCCGACGTGCCAAGGGCGGCTTTTCCCCTTGAAGACCGGAGTGAAGCTGTGGATCGCGATCAGCACGTTCGGCAGTCCGTTGCTGTGTCTGCGATCCAGGGTCTGGACGATGCGGTTGTGATAGGGGTGGAAAATCTCTTCGGCGCGTGCCGCCGCGTGATCCGGCATTAGATCGTGGTTCCCGGGAATTGCCGTGCTCTCGCTGACGCGGGCAATGGACTCCGGCACGCGCGGATCCCGATTGCAGTCGATCACCAATCGCGAGTAATTCTGAATCGCCAGTGCGGCGTCAAGCAGGTCGGAGAGATGGCGCGCGACATTCTCCGCGCCGATGTCCCAGGCGATGTGCCGGTCGCGGTCTGACGCACTGAGGCCCAGATCCCCCAAACGCTCCGGAATGCGTTTGCCGGCGTGATCACAGGCTAGAAAGAACGGCGAATTGCCGTTTTCACGAAGCATCGTCACGGGGGCTGGTTCATCCGGCTGCAGCAGCCGGTACCGCTCCGTCATCGGGCTGACCTCCTGGCTTCTCTTCTGGGCAACTCTTACGCCTTCGTGATAGATGCTGAACCGGAATCCTGTCCAGACCTTGCATCTTGGAGTCCGCCACAATGTCCGAACCGACAAGCCGCGAAATCGCCGTGGAGCCGGGCCATACGGCTCTACTTTTCATCGACGTTCAGAATTTCAGCGCCAATCGTGCGGGCGGGCATTTTGGAGAGATGGCGCCGGAGGATGTCGATAGGAAATACGGTTACTTCTTCGACCGTTTGAGAGAATCGGCGCTTCCAAACATGCAGCGGCTCCAAACCGGCTGCCGCAACGCCGGGGTCGAGGTTCTCTACACTGTCATCGAAAGCCTGACGCTTGATGGGCGGGACCGCAGCCTCGACTACAAAATCACCGGCTTCAATGTTCCCAAGGGGTCTTGGGGCGCCCAGATGGTGGAGGAGATCAAGCCGCAAGGCGATGAGATCGTTTTTCCCAAGTCCTCATCCAGCGTCTTTATCTCGACGAATATAGACTACATTCTCCGTAACCTCGGTGTCCGCTATCTGATTCTTTGTGGCGTCCTGACCGATCAATGCGTCGAGTCCGCGGTGCGCGATGCTTGCGACCTCGGTTATCTCGTCACGCTGGTTCCGGATTGCTGCGCGACCTATAGCAAGGAGCGCCACGAGAACAGTGTGCAAGCCATCAAGGGCTACTGCAGGCAGAGGACAACGGAAGAGGTCTTGCAGGAACTCGGGCAGGCTTGAAGGAGGCTCGGCGGCTGCTTCGGCAGCGGCGGTTCGTCGCGGCGGCCTACTGCTTAGGTGGCCTATTGCTTTGGTGGTAGGGCCATTTGAGGTGGCGTATAGAACTGCTGTTCTTCCACGACCTCCTCGGCATCCTTAAAGGGCAGGCGCATCTTCACCATGGCCCCTTTGGCCTCTGCCTCCTGCTGCGCTTCATGCAACTGCCGGGCCGTGTTCTGGCTCCAGGGCAATACATAGGACCGAGGCTCGGTCACGCCGTCCATTGCCAGCCAGATGTAAATGGCTTCGCCTTCATTCATCTTCGCGCCCAGCACGGTTGCCTCTTCCGCATTGCGCTGGGCCCACTCGATATCGACGGGCTTGGGCCGGCTCAGCAGGTCGGAGAAGCCGAAGTAGACCGTTCCAAAGAAAAGCACCGCTGCGGAGAGGGCGCCAAGCTTCAGGGAAATGTGCCGCTTGGACCAGAGCGCCAGATTGACGACGAAGGCCATCAGCACGACGGCGAACGCGAACAGCAGATAGAGGTCTGTCATCATCCCTTTGTCGACCGCAAGGGACGCGGCAGGTCGTGTACGCTGCCGTCGACGAGCCGTCCGTTATCATCGATATGGAAACGGAACACCGTCACCTCGTCGCCGATCTGCCCCATCTCAACTTCCTTCGAGAGGATGTGTTTCGCGCGGTTCGCTTCCGGTGTCTTGATGCTGATGGCGACGGTGACGCTGACTGGCAGAAATTCCTGCGCGGACCTGTAGAGGTGCAGGTTGATCACGTACTCGCCGGAGGGCACGCCGCGGCTGTAGGAGACTTCGTAGTTGAGGCCAGTGATGTCGCCCTTGGTTCCCAGATCGTCGCGCAGCAAGTTGAAAATCTTGCCGCTCTTGTTCGAATAACCCACCGGCCGGTCGCCGGGACCAGCGACCCAAAGGTCGACATCCGTGTTCGTGTTGTCAGGCCAGCGGACCTCGGCAATGACATTGCCGGGACTGTTGACTTCGCTGTTCTCTTTGGCTTCCGGGTTTATGAAGGGTAGCAGAAGCAGGACGATTGCGACAAAGCCTGCGAGCGCGAGAAAAATAACGTCGCGAAAAACCGTATCGCCTTCATCTTGATCGATTAGATCAAGCCCGGGCATGGTCTTCTCCCAACTCGACCAGAGCGGATATCAGCTTCACCGTTCCGCCGGCGAGCAGGTGATAGTTCACCATCAGCCAAACATTCAGGACCGCACCGACCAATGTCGTGTAGAGCGCGGTGGACATGCCTTGAATTAGCGTGGAGACCATCGGCGTAATCGCCTTAACGTCCGAAGCCTGATCCGGGTCCACGCCGGACAACGCGATGATGAAACCGATGACCGTGCCGATGAGGCCGAGTAGAACGAGGCTGTTGGCTGTCTGGCGGACGATCGAAATGCGCTGCGACAGGCTGAGCCGCAACGTGCTCGCCAGGATCGAACGGCTGTCTCCGCTGCGTCCACGCAGAACCGAGAGGTACTCGGCGGCGCGCGAAGACTGCAGCGGGTCGAAGTCGTTTGCTTGATCCAGGTTGCGGCTCGTTTCCCAAACGCGCGCAGTGCATATCACCAAGCCGACGATGAAGACGCCTGCAATTGCGACTGTGAGATAGGTTTGGTCGGACACAAAGACCCTCTCGACCAGGCCTTGGACAGCGGCCGCCGCCAAGAGCGCGAGGGCTACGATGTTGATCAGCGCGAACCGCAGGATGAGCAGGTGAGACTGCCCTTTGGCCTGTTGCGCGCGTTTCTGATTGATCAACCAGGCGAGTTGCTGTTCCCCTGCGTTGTCGATGCCGCGGGAGTCGTCAGGGGCGCCGTCGGTCTTTGGCTGCGAGTCCAGCGCGCCGGAAGTATGTGCGTAAGCTATGACGGCTCTCCTGGTCTACCGGGCGGCAGGCACCCGTGGTTGCAGATTGCCGCGCTCGAAAGCGGCGCCCTTCCAGAGAGAGCCGGGGCCAAGAGACTACTGAAAGCCCCGTATACTCGCCCCCTCTATACGACCGTCTATATTTACGAAATCTGGTTAATATACGATTAGCAAAGGGGCATAATTGATAACGTGCCCATCAGTATGAACACGTAGAATCGGCGGAAAACTAAGCCTTTTTTGCTTCGAGGCTGCATTTTCGTCAACGGAACGGCGCTTCCTTTTCCATCGGAAGCGGCCTATCGGCTCCGTCCCATCCGAGGGATAGAGTGCTAGAGGAATGTCCAGGTCGCCGCGATACCTGAATGGTCAGTGATCTTGGGTGCAGTTCCAAAGTTTGGAACCACTCGGTTCTCTTCACCGAAACCTGCCACGTCTTCTTTGACCGGCAGCGTTGCCGTTCGAATCGCTAGGCGACTCTATCACCGGGATCCTTTCTGGCGCAGATGGCGTCCAGGTTGTCCAGTGCCCGAAAGCCCATAGCATCCCGGGTTTCTTTTGTCGCACTGCCGACGTGAGGCAGAAGGAAGGCATTGGGACGGTCCCGGTAACCCGGGTGGATGTCGGGTTCGTTGTTGAAGACGTCCAGTCCGGCGGCTGCCAGGCGCCCGGAGTCCAGCGCCGCGAGCAGCGCATCGTCCTCGATCAGGGCACCGCGCGCCGTGTTCACGAGGATAGCACCTTCCGGCAAGAGCTTCAGCCTCTCTGCATCGATCATCCCACTGGTTTCCGGTGTGGCCGGGCAGTGCAGGCTGAGGAATTGACACACAGGAAGAAGATCGTCGACGGTATCATGATAGATGGCACCTCGCTCCGCTTCCGGTGCCAGACGTGTTCGGTTGTAGTAGTGAATCTGCATGCCGAAACCGCGGGCCCGCTCCGCCACGACCTGCCCAACCCGCCCCATGCCGACGATTCCCAGGGGCTTTCCGGTTACTTGAGTCCCGACCATGAAGGCTGGGCTCCAGTCCTTCCAACCTTGGGACCGCACCAGACGTTCGCCCTCGCTGGCGCGGCGGGCGGCGCCCAGCATCAAGAGGATTGCGATCTCCGCCGTCGCATCGCTTAAGACATCGGGCGTGTTGGTCACGATGATTCCGCGGTCCTTCGCCGCCGCGAGGTCGACATGGTCGACGCCGACAGAGAAATTGCAAATCGCCCGGACGGTTTCCGGCAGGCGCGCGATCAGCTCCGCCGTGAACTTCTCTGTATGGCAAGGTAGAACGGCGTCGGCGCCCGCGGAGAGCTCAACCAACTGGTCCGCCGTGTAGAGCCGGTCGTCCGGATTGAGCCGAGGTTCGTAATCGCGTTGAAGCCGGGCCTCGACGGCATCGGGCAGCTTGCGGGTGACGAGGACGACAGACTTCTGGCTCATAGTGGCTGTACCTTGCGGATTATGGAGGGCGGATTGAGAAGGAGGGTACTCAGGCGTCCGCCTGTATCCCTTAACCGCTAAGGTGTTGCCTTTGCCCGCGAGCGTCAAGCTGCGGCCGGTAACAGCGCCGTGTGTGCGTTGAGGGACCTAAAGGTCGAAAATGAAAGCGAAGATGAGGCCGAGCCAAACCAGACCGCTGCCCACGATAACGGCGAGCGCGCTTTGCAAGGGCGACCATTCCGAACCGCTACGCAGCAGGCGGCTGCAGGATGCAATCGAGAGAGAGGGACGGTCCAAGTGTCTCAAAATAGAAGCCATGTACGACTCCACAGCCGTTTCGCGACTACTAACTCAAGCGTGCCACTATCACAACGATTTGGTTAATGCGAGGTTAACTTTAATCCAAGGCGAAAATTAGGCGGCGAGGTGATCCTGCTTGCGGGACCGCCGCTCGATGAACTCGGCGACAAGTTCGCTGGTCAGGGCCGTGTGACCGCAGTGGGGGCACTCGACCGAAATGCCGAGCTTCTGAACCAGAAAACTCTGACCCCGGCACGCATCCGTACAAAGAACGATATAGCCTTCAGGAAGTTTGTCGTCGATCAACATCTCACCCCTCCGACCCCATTACCCAATAAAATTAACCATCCCCAAAATATATACTTCGCAAGTTACTTTATTTGTCACAGAATTTCAAGAATTAGTTCATATTTTAACAATAACTTCCATGATTTGTATGATCAATTATGTTAACTATATTTGTTATTCATAGTACAGCGTCGACTTTCTCATGGCCTTGAGAGATCCTCTCTTGAAGACAAAAGGCGGGAAGCTCACCAGGGACAACCTATCGAGCCTATAGCACGGCTAGCCGATTCGGATCAGCGATATCGGGAGGTCCCGCCACAGACTTCCCTGCTTGGTCTCTGCGTGTTAACGAGCCACTTCAGAGGTTCAGGAAAGGGTGCAGAGGGTCTCATGGAATCGGGAGTTCACAAGGAGCGCCGCGGCGCGATTCTGGAAGTCACGCTTGACCGGCCGCCGGCCAACGCCATCAACGACGCGGTGACCTGGGACATCTATCGCGCCTTTCAGGAACTGCAGGATGATCCCGAACTCACGGTCGGCATTCTGACGGGGGGTGGAGACCGCATTTTCTCGGCAGGTTGGGACCTGAAGGAGGTAGCCTCGGCGGAGGACGCGGCGGCCGCCACGGACGAGGCGGTCAAGTGTCCGGGTGGTTTCGGCGGGATCACGGAGTTCTGGGGCCTCAGGAAACCTGTCATCGCGGCGGTCAACGGGTGGGCCGTCGGCGGTGGGTTCGAGCTGGCGCTCGCGTCGGATGTCATTCTGGCATCCGACAATGCACGCTTCATGTTGCCGGAGATGCAGCGTGGCTTCCTGCCGGATGCCGGAGGCGTCCAAACCCTGCCGCGGCGCATCCCCTACAATGTAGCAATGGAAATGCTGCTAACGGGCCGCGAGATGCCGGCGGAGGAGGCGAAACACTGGGGCTTGGCGAGCGACGTCGTGCCCTTGGAGAAGCTGATGCCGCGGGCCCGGACCCTGGCGGAGTCGGTCGCTGAAGGCGCACCCCTCGCACTGCAGGCACTGAAGGAGGTGATGCCGGCCCTGATCACTTTGCCGCTGGAGGAAGCATTCGGCCGGACGAAGCGCGGACGCAGCGGGTTGCCCGCATACGAAAAGATGCTCAACTCAGAGGACTTTGCCGAAGGCCCGCGGGCATTTGCGGAAAAGCGCGCGCCCAATTGGAAGGGGCGCTAGTTTTGGAGGCCGTGACCTGGCTCTAGTCGTCCTCCTGACGACGTAGGCTTAGCAGAGTCCTCCCGTCCTCATCGGTCAAGGTCAGCTTGCCATCTTCCAACGCGAAGCCGTGCACGCGCGGGAGGGTCTTGAGAAACCGCTGCTCCTGATCGTCGATGGCCGGGGCGCAGGCCATGCGCGTGCCGCCCGTGTTTCCGATCTCAAGTTTTGGCCCGTCGAATGTGACAGTGCCGAAAAAGCGATTGCAGCCGGCGACCCCCGCGATCTGTTCTTGAGAGGGGAAGGTAAGTGTAGATTGCGGCCGCTCCAACACGCCCTGGCCCTCGATTTCCTCCGCGACCCATGTTGTGCCGACGAGATCAGACGCCTCGGCGGAGTCCGCGCGTGCGCCGGCATGGAGGCTCAGAGTGAGAGCCAGAGCGAAAGCAAATGCGGGAACGGTTTTTAGCAACAGTGGGGCCTCTTTGATTATCGGCCCGCTTAGGAAAGGAGAATCTGCCCCTGATTCAAGGCGGCCATCAACAGCATCGCACCAAAAAGCGTCACGGCAAAGGAACCTGCGAACGACAGGCCGCGGTGCAGCCGGTTGTGCCAGACGGAACCCTCCGATGCGACCCGCAGCGCCGCCTTGCGCGACAGCACGGAAAGCACGGCCAGGGCGGAAACGGTGATCGCCGTCCCGACGGACATCGCTATCGTCGCGCCGATGCCGGCGAGCAGCAGGCCCTGGGAAAGCGTGAAAAGCAGAATGATGATGGCGCCGCTACATGGCCTGATCCCGACCGAGGCGACAAGGGTCAGGAAGCGCATCATTCCCTCCTTCTCCGCCGCGGCAACTTCGCGATGATTGTTGCCGCGGTGCTCATGGTTTTGCCCCTGTCCGTGACCGTGCTCATGTTCATGGCAGCAGACCCGTCCCCTCCAGGTTCCGATCAGCATCCACAGGCCCAATGCCGTGATCAGCCCATAGCTCACGATTTCCAAATAGCGGACCTGTGACGTCGCCTGAAGGCCGGATTGTTGCAGCAGAAGAACGAGCAGGCCTACGAGCGCGACCGCCGACACCCCTTGAGCGAAAGAGGAGCAGACGGACAGCAGTACGCCACGGGACAGACGGGTGTTCGTTGCGAAGAGGTAGGACGAGATGACGATCTTACCATGCCCCGGCCCCGCGGCATGAAACACGCCGTAGAGAAACGCGGCCAGGGCCAACGCAAAGAAGGGGCCGGCGGATTCCGCCGACTTGAGCCTCCTGGAAAGAGATGCCAGCTCGCGATGCAGCTTGACCTGCATCCTGGTGATTTCGCCGATCGTGCTGTCCCATAGACTCGACCACACACCCCCCTGCTCCACGGGCTGGGTTCGAGTCGGCAGCGCTTCCGAAGCCACGGTAGTCTGTTGCAGCAGAATTAGGGCACAGGTCACGAGCGCAATGAGGATTGCGAAACGCGGAACCGTCACGGACATCTCGGCGGATTTCCTAGGTCTTGTCGCAGGCAATGTTTACGACGCGCGGGAAGCCGAAGGAATAGTTGATGATCCCATCAGCCGGCTCGACGGCCTGAAAGGCGTTGTTCTCATTCACCGATGCGTAGCAGTTGCCCGGCAACTTGCCTTCGACACGAACCGGAACCTCTTCATCCAGAAGCAGCTCGACGTAATAGGTCTCATCATAAAGGGAAAACGAGAAATCCGTTTCGTGCGGATCGACGGGGCGGGGCAGAGGGGTCGAGAAGTCGTAGACCAATATGTCCTTGTCGACGGTGACTTGCAGGTCCTCGACATCGGTGAGCCCAAGCACGTCTTGGCCCAAGGTCAGGTAGGTGAAATAATTGTAATCGCGCAGGGCTTCCCGGCTCTCCGCGGTGATCTGGGCCAACTCGTTCGGGTCCAGCTTCCCGTTCCCGTTCTCGTCGTAGTCCTGGATGACAACGCCGCTATAGAGCTCGTCGAAGGCCCAATGCACGGAAATCCGATTGATCGCGCCTTCGTCAAAATGCAATGTGACGAAGGCGTCGATCCAGATATGCGGGTGTGCTTGAGCGGTTGTGGCGCCAGTCAGCAAGAGACTCTGAAAAGTCAACGCCAATGCAGTGGTAAGCTTGACGGCTTTCTTCGAAAGGGCGTTGAGCACGTCCTTGGGCCTCCGTCTCTGCAGTCGATTCATCCCGCTTAATTGAACTTTAAGATGGGGTCAATGCGCGCTCTTTCCATAGGCTTGCAAACCTTTTGAAAGCGTTAGGCCCAGGACAAAAAGTCCCAGGGCCGCGACGACCACGGAGGGACCGGAGGGCGTGTCCCATTTCAAGGACCCAAAAAGTCCGAAGAAGACCGCGAGCGCGCCGATAAGGACGGCAAGCAGAGCCATCTGTTCCGGTGTCTTGGAGAACCAGCGGGCCGTCGCGGCGGGAATGATCAGCAGCGAGGTGATGAGCAGGATGCCGATGACCTTCATGGCAACGGCGATCACGATGGCGATCAAGATCACGAAAGTCAGACGCACCGCCAGGACGGGAACGCCTTCCGCGCGGGCCAGCTCTTCGTGAATGGTGATGGCCAACAGAGGCTTCCAGATGAGCAGAAGCGCGCCGAGCGCGATCAGGCCGCCCCCGTAGATCCAGTATAGATCGTTTTGCGTCACGGCCAGGACATCGCCGAAGAGGTAGGAGAGAAGGTCGACGCGCAGGTTCTCGAAAAAGCTGATGGCGACCAGGCCCAATGCGAGGCCGGAATGGGCCATGATTCCGAGCAGGGTGTCTGTTGCGAGCTGCCGCTGGTACTGCAGGGCCACGAGCAGGAGCGCGAGCATCATGGAGGTCGCGGCAATGCCAACCGTCAGATTGATGCCCATGATAATGCCGAGGGCGACACCCATAAGGGCACTGTGCGCCAGGGCGTCCCCGAAATAGGCCATGCGGCGCCAGGCGATAAAGCAGCCGAGCGGACCGGCGATCAGGACGACGCCCAGGCCGCCGAGCAGGCCGCGCCAGATGAAATCGTCGATCATACCTCCTGTCCTTCCGCGCCCGAGCGACCCTCTTCCTCCTGTGGCAGAGGTTCGCCGCTGAGATGGTGCTCATGGTCATGGTGGTGGGTATAGACCGCCAGGGTCTGGGCGGCTTTCGGGCCGAAGAGGGCGAGATACTCCGGATGATGGGTAACGGCCTCCGGTTTGCCCGAGCAGCAGATGTGATGGTTGAGGCAGACCACTTCGTCGGTTCCGGCCATCACCACGTGCAGGTCGTGTGACACCATCACCACGCCGCAGCCGCGCTGCTTGCGGACCTGTTCGATCAGTTGAAACAAAGCGATCTGTCCCGCGAAGTCTACGCCCTGGAGCGGTTCGTCCAGCAGCAGAAGATCGGGATCGCGCAGCAGCGCCCGGGCGAGCAGCATGCGCTGTGTCTCCCCGCCGGAGAGATCCTGGACCGCCTGGTCAAGGATATAGTCGGCGCCGACTTCGTTCAGGACGCCGGTCAGCCTCGTCTCGGGGTGGCGCCGGGACAGATTGAGAAACCGGCGGACCGTCAGGGGCAGGATCGGGTCGATCTGCAGGCGCTGAGGCACGTAGCCGACCTGTATGTCCTTCTCGCGGCGCACTTCGCCCCGGTCCGGGCGAAGCAGCCCCAGCGCGATCTTCAGCAGCGTCGACTTGCCGGCGCCATTGGGGCCGATCAGGGCGACGATCTGTCCGCCGCGGACGGAAAGGTTGACGGACTGCAGGACGTGGCGGCCGCCAAGTGTCAGCTCGATGCCCTGCAGCTCCAAGAGCGCCCGGCTCTCAGGCATTGAAATTGTTTCAGCCGCCATGGGCAGCGCCGCTGTCCTGAAGCCGGCAGTGCGGGCAAAGGCCGATGACTTCGATGGTTTTCTGCTCCACCAGAAAGCCCTGGTCCGCCGCGCTGCGCGCGATGGTCTCTCCGATCTGCTCGTCCAACACTTCGCCGGCGGCGCCGCAGGCCCGGCAGATCAGGAACTCGCCGCTGTGGGACACCTCGGGGCTGGGGCAGCCAACGAAGGCGTTGAGGCACGAGATCCGGTGCACCAGGCCATGCTCCTGAAGGAACTCCAGCGCGCGGTAGACTGTGGGTGGGGCGGCGTTCGTCTTCTCCTGGCTGAGGTCGCGCAGCAGGTCATAGGCACCGACGGGGCGGTGGCTGGCCCAGACAAGCTCCAGCACCTTGCGGCGCAGGCTGGTCAGGCGGGCGCCCTTGGCGGCGCAGATCGCTTCGGCATCGCTGAGGGCCTGGGCCACGCAATGCCGGTGATTGTGATGCTTGCTGGGGAAGAGTGAGGCCACGTCGCTGTATCCTTGGGGCTCGAATCGAACTGCCGATACTTTACAGTATGCTATCAGTGTTATAACATAACATTTCTGATCGGAAAGACATCCAAGAAGGACAATAACTCGATGACAGAGTCGAAGGGCCCCACTTCAAAGAATTTGATCTCTCATCTCCGGACTCTGGGCCTTGTTTCGGCGTTCGGCTTTGGGCTGCTGCCGGTGACGGCGGTGGCCGCACCGGACGTGGTTGTCTCCATCAAACCGGTCCATAGCCTGGTTGCGGGGGTCATGGCCGGGGTCGGGACTCCGATGCTGCTGGTCAAGGGTTCGGGTTCGCCGCACGTCTACAGCCTGCGCCCGTCGGAGGCGCGGGCGATCAGTCAAGCCGATCTGGTCTTTTGGATCGGGGAGGATATGGAATCCTTTCTCGTCAAGCCCTTGCAGGCCCTTGGCGGCGACGCGCGGGTTGTTGAGCTCTCCAAGAGCAAGCGGATCGAGCTCATTGCTGCGCGCGAGGGAGGGACCTGGGACAGCCACGCCGAACACGAAGGCCACGATCACGATGAGCATGCGGAGCACGGCGAGCACGATCACGAGGAGCATGCGGAACACAGCGAGCACGATCACGAGGAGCATGCGGAACACAGCGAGCACGATCACGAGGAGCATGCGGAACACAGCGAGCACGACCACGATGAGCATGCCAAACACGGCGAGCACGCGCACGGTGAGTTCGACCTGCACATCTGGCTGGACCCCCATAATGCAGAGGCCATCATCACGGCAGCGGCCGAATCCTTGCAGGAAATGGACCCAAAAAATGCTGCAGCCTACATGGAAAATGCTGGAGCCATGTTGCAAAAGCTTGGCGCGATGGAGGCCCGGATCGCCGAACGCCTGACTCCCGTCAAGGACGCCCCCTACGTCGTGTTTCACGACGCCTACCATTACTTCGAAACGCATTTCGGGACCAACGCCGTGGGGTCGGTCACCGTCAACCCGGACCGCAAGCCCGGGGCCAAGCGCCTGTCGGAAATCCGCGAGAAGCTCTCTTCGCTCGGCGCCGTCTGCCTGTTCAGCGAGCCGCAATTCGAGCCCACCATCGTGGACACGCTGGTGGCCGGGACCTCGGCGGGCACAGGGGTTCTCGATCCCCTGGGGGCCGACCTGGAAGCGGGAGAGCAGGCCTATTTCGAGCTGATGGAGGGCCTTGCCGATTCCCTCTACAACTGCCTGTCCGCGAATTCCTAGCTTCCGGACTCAATCAATTTGATAGAGTTACGTTTGAACGTGATCTGTGACGACATTTATGGTCGCGTTATGTTCGAGAAGCGCCTTCAGCGCGACAACGACTTGGTTGAAGCCGCATGTGGAATCAAGCGCTTGAGAAACGATCTCTTCGCGTGATCCGTCGAAGCCGTGCTCCTCGATCATGAGCCGGGTGACATTGGAACTTCGTTCCTCCAATGTCCAAGTCACAGTAGTAAACTGGTCGCCATGACCCCACTCGATATTGATTTGAGAAGGTTGCTTAATCGATTTTACGCGAACCTCAATTTCGAAAGCATTCGGCGCGTCGCCAACGTACCAAGTGACAATGTCGCCTTGACGTAGACCCTGGTCTTTTCGCGCGAACCAAAATTTACTCATGATCTCCGGATCAACAAATGCGTTGAATACTTCCTCCCGTGGCCTACGCACGAGAATTTGTGCTTTGGCCGTGATTTCGTTTGTGGGCATAGCTTTTCCTTTGTCCACCGATCCGATTGTTTGGCGATCAAATCCAAATCAATGTGATTGCGGCAAGCGCCGCCGCTGACGGAAAGCTTCCACGCAGCTTGTCATATTGTGTCGCCACGAGCCGAAAGTCCTAAGACAGATCGCCATTTGAGAGGCTTATAACTTTAGATTTTTCTGTTCTATAGGTCCTAAATAAAAGCAAAATTCGTTTCAAATTCACTGCGATCTTTATTTGAATTTATTACTTGTTGCTCCAAATAATAAGGGTATTTTTACTTAAGGCTAGTAGTCTCCGGGTTGAGTCTGACGAATTAGCCCCTTTCATGGAGCTGAAAATGGAAGTCAACGGTAGTTTTGCGTCGGTCGTTGTCCCGCGACCGGTCGCCCAGGAGAGCCGCGAGGCGGACTCCCAGGCGGTCAAGGCGGACACGTCGACCCCCGTGCCGCCGACCTTTAAGGATCCGCCGCCGCGGTTTCCCTATCCGGATCCGGACCGGGGTAGCAAATTGGATATTCAAGCCTGATACCCGCCCCTTGGCGGGCTTCGGGCCTGATCCCGCGTGAATCACCAACTGGAGGGCGGTAGAGCATGACCTCGATCGGAGCAAACCCCGCAGCGCGGGCCTTTATTGCGAACGAATTCGGTATCAATGACTCCATCGGAAAGATCGCGAGCGGATCCCGCATTCCCAGGGCATCGGACGATGCCGCCGCCGTAGCGATCTCCGCCGTCCTCAAAGGCGATAACGCGGTGCTCGACCAGGGCGCGCGCAACGCGATCCAAGGTGCCGCCGTGGCGCAGGTCGCCGATGGCGGTTTGGCGCGCATTTCGGATGGCTTGACCCGGATGAAAGAGCTGGCCGCGAAGGCGCAGTCCGGGATCAGCACGCCGGAAACCCGGAATCAGATCAATGCGGAGTTCGTTCAGATCCGCGATGAAATTACGGATATTGCTCAGCAGACACGATTCAATGGCGAGAGTGTGCTGGACAACACCGACAGCAAGGACTTTCAGGTCGGGACAGCTGCCGGCGATACGCTTGAGCTACAGAACGTCGACGCGACGGGCAGCAGCCTCGGGATCGACGGTCTGACGCTCGAGAACCCGGGCGATGCCGCCGCGGCCCTGGCGTCCATCGATTCCGCGATCGATCAAGTGAGCGGCGCCCGCGCCGACGTCGGTGCGTCGATCTCGCGCTTCGAAAGCAGGTTCGAGAATATCGCCGTGCAGCGCGAAGCAACGCAGGCCGCGAACTCGTCTCTGGCCGACGTGGATCTGGCGGAACAGGTCAGCCGTCTGGCGTCGCTGCAAACGCAGTCGAAGGTCAGCGCTTTTGTCTCGGCGCAGGCCAATACCTCGGCGCAATATATTCTGCGTGTGCTCGACTAAAGAAACGCGCCTATATGGCTTCAGGGGTCCTCGGACCCACGAAGATCAGCACGGCAACAGACCGATAAAGAAGGGGCCCGGTATTTCCCGGGCCCTTTCCTGTTGCGTTCGTCCACGCCCCGCAACCCGGGGACGCACAAAGCCCGGTCAGTCGTTGCCGAGCAATCCTTTCAGGGCCTTGCCGGCTTCGTCCGCGGCCCCTTCGACGGCGCCTTCAACGGCCTTCGTCGTATCTCCACCGCTTTCCTCAATGGCCTTCGTGATGCCCCCGGCGCCTTCACCAAGCATCTTCGTCAGGTCTTCTGGATTGATGTTGAGCTGTTCCGTGAGCTTGCTGATATCGACAGCGCCCACGGCGGTCGTCACCTGCGCAAGAACGGTGTTCAGCACTTCCGTGGCCACCTGGCCAGGGGTCGCGCCGTTCCCTTCCTTGCCAATGTCCTTGAGGTGAATGTCGGGCAGGGGCGCATCAATTGTTTCGCCGAGCAATTCGGTGGCCGTCACGCTGACCTGCCCATTGCGGAGAATGAGGTTCTCGATGACGATCTTGGGACCTTCGCCACCGCCACTGCTGCTGTCGGAGCCGCCATCCTGGGACGGGGCGCTTCCGGCCACATTCTCCTTGATCGTGTCGATGTTCGACCCGCCTTGGCCGAACTCGTAGACGATCTGCGGCCCGTCGATAACGATTTCCTTGATGACGATCGGGTCGCTCTGCACCGTAGCCAGATCCAGTGCGACGGCCACCTCATCAAACTGCATGACGTTGTTGTCGCTGTAGCCCTGGGGGTTGGCGAGGCTGAAGCCGCGCAGCGCACCACTGCCTTCGCCCAGCGAGATTTCGACCTCGTTTAGCGAGACCTTTGTCTGAGTGACCTCGGTTCCAACTTCCTCGACCGCGGTCTTGATAATCGAATCCAGATTCGTGAAGACATAGACGCCGACAGCGACGACCACGATCACGATTGCGAGGATGATACCACCGCCAATCAGGAGACCCTTCTTCATTGCCAAACTCCTCCGAAATCAAAGGGCTTGCCGCCGGAGTCCCCCAACCCGATCCGGCAACCTATCACGCGCGGACACGCATGGGATGTCCGCGTAAAGCTATGAGTGAGGAGTTATAGGGCTTGCCGCAGGATAGCAATAGGCGGATTACGGGTTTACACAAGCCGCCCAGCGCCGCCTTTTCGGCATGACGGCAGCCAAGGCCCCAAACCCGGCGCGTTGTAACCATTTATTACGTTCTTGTTGAATAAATTGAGATTTCGAGACGTAAACCACAGCCGGGGGAAGCCATTTGGCCAGGGTCGTCGATGTAATGAAGGAGGAACGCCGGCGGGACCGCCGGCGGGACGTGCTTCTCAGTGCTTCGATCGACGGCGTGCCCGTGCAGGTCGTGGATGTCAGTATCTCGGGCGTAAAAGGTGCCCTCGAGATTCTGGCGGCCCCGGGACACGTGTTTCGGGAAGGCGCGCGCACTGCCATCACGTTCGAGGACGGTCCCGAGGGGTGCCAGAGCTTTGACGTGGAGATCGTCCGTGTCGCGGACGGCAGCGGTCAGTTCGGTGCCCGATTCGTGGATTTGACGGACCAGCAATACCGAATGCTGGAGCGCGCCGTGCTAGGGCGCTTCAACCGCCAGCAATAGAAGCGGCGGGCCGGAAGAGCTTTCCAGACCCGCCCAGCCTCGGTTTCTTAGTCGATAGTGGTCGAACCGGACATGCGGCTTGCGAGCTGGGTGTGGTTCTGCCCGCCGTTGCGGCTC